>Ga0181524_10000868_pt1 | contig 35914 bp, 28 predicted proteins | sample PEATcosm2014_Bin_34_FD_119761 | JGI IMG/M metagenome (GOLD analysis project Ga0181524, IMG submission 119761) | Peatland microbial communities from MTU Mesocosm Facility, Houghton, MI, USA - PEATcosm2014_Bin05_60_metaG | ecosystem: Environmental > Terrestrial > Soil > Wetlands > Peat | place... | reverse complement strand
GGTCGTGGCGGCCAACCTGACCAATCTCCTGGCCAAGTATCCCAACCTCAACACCGGCAACACCCTCGGCAATTACGGCGGCAAACTTTCGCACAAGGGCGAACGGGTTGCCCTGGCCATGCCTCAACTCTTCACCACCGCCACCTCCCAGGGCATCCTGACCAACATCATGTATGTAGTCCAGGACGAGGTGAGCTACGAGACGGGCGGCCGGTGGGGCCAGTGGGCTCACGGCGGGGGCAGCAGCCTCGAATTGATCAATCCCAATTCCAATCACCGGCTTGCCTACAACTGGGCCGACAGCGACGAAACCATGAAGTCGGCTTGGACGAACCTCCAGTACACCGGCGTGCTGGATAACGGCGCCAACTATAGCGGTGTTATTGATTACGTCCAAGTGGGCATCCTGGACGTTGGAGAATGCCTGGTTGATAATATCGTAGTGCGGCCCGGCGGCCCCACCGGCCCCAATATTGTCGCCAACAGCACATTCGAGACAGGTCTGGGCAATTGGACCGTGGAAGGCGATCACGAGCGGTCGAGCATCGAAACGGCCGGCGGTCTGGGGGGCTATCAGAGTTCCCAGTCTCTGCATTTGCGTTCGAGTGATTCGGTGTGGACCCTGGCGGATTACGCCCAGGGCGCCCTCAGCCAGACCACGCTTGTTCCAGGCCAGACGGCCACCTTGGGCCTCCAGGCGCGCTGGCTGCACGGTTGGCCGGAGGTCCTGATGCGCTTGCGGGGGAACTGGCTGGAGGTGACGGGCCGAATGCCCGTGCCGGCCAACCTGGGCACCCCGGGCATGCGCAACAGCCGCTACGTGCCCAACGCCGGGCCGGCCATATACGAAGTCAAACACTCCCCACCCCTGCCGGCCACCAATCAGCCGGTGGTGGTCTCCGCGCGGTTCCACGACGTGAACGCCTTGCAACCAACCCTGCTCTATCGCATCGATACCGTGACCAACCCCACTCCCGCCTATATCTCAGTCCCCATGGTCGACAACGGGACCGGGGGCGATGCCGTTGCCGGCGACGGCATCTTCAGCGCCACCATCCCCGGTCAAACCAACGGCGCGGTTGTCGCTTTCCTGGTTAGCGTCCGGGACAGCCTCGGGGGCACGAACCTCTTTCCTGCGGACATCAAGAGCAACGCCGGCGTGCCGCGCGAGTGCGTCGTCGCCTTCGGCGATCCGGTGCCCGTGGGCAGCTTCAAGCACCAGCATGTGTTTATCACTCAGAACTGGGCGAACCGCTGGGCGCAGGGCGCCCCGGGCGTCTCGCACGAAATGCACGATGGGACCTGGGTCGATGGCGGCGGACGCATCATCTATGACTGGATGGGGCGCTACGCCGGCAGCCCTTATCACCAATACTTAGGCTCGCCCGTCACCACCGTCGGCGGCATGCATTGGGACGTGCCTCGGGACGACATGCTCTATGGCGTTGCGTCGCTGGACAAGCAGCATGTGCCCGGCAACGGACCCCTGGATGATGACACGCTCCAACGCGAGCAGGCCAGCTTCTGGATGGCCCAGCAGATCGGCCTCCGCGGAGAAAACCGCCGCTTTTACACCTATTTCGTCAACGGCATCCGCCACGGACCGCTCATGGAAGATGCCCAAGCACCCGATGGCGACTTCATCAATGAATACTTCCCCACCGACAACGGCGGCTACCTTTACAAGAACCATGCATGGTTCGAAGGCGACGTGGAGCCACAAGACACATACATGAACTTCAACAACATGTCGTGGTGTGTCCTGGGCCGGTTCACCACCACAAACCCTGGCGCGACCAACCAATACAAACTCGCCCGCTACCGCTGGATGTACTGGGCCCGCCAATACCCGGTCTCCGCCAACGACTACAGTGAAGTGTTCAATCTCATTGATGCCGCCAACATCCCCACCAACAACCCCGACTATTATGCCCAGATGGAGGCGCAGGTGGACACCGAAGAATGGCTTCGCCTGTCCGCCATCGAACATGCCACCGGGGATTGGGACAGCTTCTTCACCCAAAACCAGTGGAACATGTACATTTACAGGACCGCCAACGTCAAGTGGACGGCCATTAAATGGGACTGGAACATCACACTGGGAGGCGGAACCTCGACCTGGGGCCCCGACGGGGGCAACCTCTTCGACTACGGCTCCGTCGACCCGATCATGGCCACGTTCCACAATTACCCGGCCTACCAACGCGCCTATCTGCGCGCCTTCCAGGACATCGCCAACTACGCCATGAACAACTCCCTGATCAACCCGATGCTCGAGGCCAAGTACGCCGCCTTCGTGGCCAACGGCTTGACCACGACCAGTTACAACGGCCTGACGGTCAGCAATCCCAGGAATGCGCTCGAAGGCTGGATCGGCACCATGCACAGCTCTCTCCTGGCGGCATTGGCCAGCAGCGGGGTAACCAACATCCCCTTTGCCATCAAATCTGTGACCGTCAATAACAACCTGGCCACAATCACCGGCACCGCGCCTCTGGCGGTCAAGACCCTCTGGTTCAATGGCGTTGCCTACCCCCTGACCTGGCCCACCGTCACAGGATGGACTGCAACGGTCACCCTCCAGCCGGGCGCCAATCTCCTGTCCGTCCAGGGCATTGATATCAACGGCCAGCCCGTCCCAGGCGCGTCCGCCACCGCCACCGCGACCTTCGCCGGGGCGGTGCCTTCGCCGGTGGGCCTCGTTGTCATCAACGAGATCATGTATAATCCCCAAGTTCCCAATGCCCAGTATATTGAGCTATACAATCGCTCGCCCAATATCACCTTCGATCTCTCAGGCTGGCAACTGCAAGGAGTCGGCTACACTTTCCCAGCCGGTTCAATGATCCGGCCCAATTCTTTTCTCGTCCTGGCCGCCAACCGCCAGGCCTTTGCCACCGCTTATGGACCCACCAACCTGGTCTGGGACATTTTCCCAGGCGCCTTGCCCGCCTCGGGGAAACTGCTGACGCTGATGCAGCCCGGCCTGACCCCGGACAGCAATCTGATTGTCGCCCAGGTGCTCTATGCCAACACCCCACCCTGGCCCCAAACGGCCGGCGCCGGCTCGTCGCTCCAGTTGATCGATGCCCGCCAGGACAATTGGCGCGTTGGCAACTGGACGGCCGTTCAAACCAATACCACTGCCGCTCCTCACTGGTTCTATGTCTCCGCGTCCATCCCTGCCACCTCTTCCACCTTCCTTCTCTATCTTGAGTCCGCTGGGGACATCTATGTGGACGACATGGAACTGCTAGATGCCTTTGGCGTCAACCATCTGGTTGACGGCGGTTTCGAGTCTCCCCTGGACGGCGTCTGGAACCTGACGACCAACTTCGCTCAATCCGCCCTCAGCACCGCCGTCGAGCACTCGGGCAACTCCAGCCTGCATCTGGTTGCTACCGATGCGGGCACCGGCAGTGGGAACGCCATCTACCAAAACATCAATCCGCCTCTCGCTCTCGGCCAGTACTACACCCTGAGCCTGTGGTATTTCCAGAGCACCAACGGCGGTCCGCTGGTCGCCGAATTGGCCTCCTCCTCCACTCCGGTCGTCGTAGCCCCATCTCCTCCGCTCGCCAAGCTGGCCCTGGCCACGCCGGATGCGTTCAATAGCGTGGCTGCCATCCTGACACCTTTCCCGCCGCTCTGGCTCAATGAATTGGAGGCCGACAACGTCACCGGCATCACCAACGCCGCCGGCCAGCGCGCGCCCTGGCTCGAGCTCTACAACCCAAGCGCCAGCGTCGTTTCCCTCGGCGGCCTTTACCTTGCCAACAACTACTCGAACCTCACCCAGTGGGCCTTCCCGGCCACCGCCAGCATTGACCCCGGCCAATTCATGATCATCTTCGCCGACGGCCAGACCGACCTTTCGACCTCGACCGAGCTTCACACCAGCTTCGTCCTGCCGAGTCCGACCGGTTCGCTCGCCCTGAGCCGCCTTTTCAATGGCCAGCCCCAAGTCCTGGATTTTATGGACTACACCAACCTGCCCCCCAATTACTCTTATGGCTCATTCCCGGACGGGCAAGCCTTCGCGCGGCAGGAGTTCTTCAACGCCACGCCCGGCGGCCCCAATAGCACTGCCGTGCCGGTTTCTTTCATCCCTTACACCGCCGCCGGCTCGGTTTACACTCAAGATTTTGATTCGCTGCCCAACCCGGGATCGGTCTCGGTCAACAGCGCCAACCCGGTGACCATCGACGGCATTACCTATTCGCTGCCCAACCCGTTTGACTTCGCTCTTGCGCCGGTCGCCAGCGGCCAGGAGGGCGGCCTGGGCTTGCCCGCCATGGCCGGCTGGTTCGGCGCCTCGTCCAATCCCGGCGCCGGCTCGCGCTTCGGCGCGTCTTACGGCGATCAAACCACCGGCGGTGTAATCAGCTTTGGCCCCCCGAACGGCGCCAATCGCGCCCTGGGCCTGCTGGCCACCTCCACCACCGGTCCCACCGCCTTCGGCGCCAAGTTCATCAATCAAACCACCAGCACCTTCAACGCCATCAGCCTCCAATTCACCGGCGAACTTTGGCGCCAGGCCGGCAATCCCAAAACGCTCCAGTTCTATTACTTGGTTGATCCTACCGCGGCGCAACCTTTCCCGACCACCTTTTCCGGCTCGATCCCGAGCCTGAACGTGAGCTTCCCGGCGGTTGCCGCCGATGCCGGAGGCGTGGCGGTGGATGGCACGCTGGCCTCGAACCAGACCAACCTGAGCATCATCAATCAGACGATTGCCAACTGGCCGCCCGGGGCGGCACTGTGGCTGACGTGGGTGATGGCCGACACGACCGGCAAAGCCCAGGGCCTGGCCATCGATAACCTCAGCTTCTCCGCCTCAGCCCAGCTCTCACCGGCGGGTCTGGAACTGGGCGCCGTCAGTCTTGAGAACGGCTCCCTGACCTTCTCCTGGCCCGCCACGCCCGGACAGACCTATCGCGTGCAGTACACGGACACGCTGGAATCACCAGAATGGAACTCCATCACCCCTGACCTGACCGGCGCCGGCAGCCCGCTCTCGATAACCGTGCCCGTCTCCGCCGCCCCGCAACGCTTCTACCGCGTGCTGCTCATTCAGTAAATAAGCATTGGGGTCGAATGCTCCCGCGGCATCGACTTCAGGCCTTGTCCCCGAGGGACATCCCGGGAAGGGATGCCAGAAGCTTGCTCACGCAAGACGCTCGTAGGTTTCCGGCACCCCGTTCCGGGGTGCAGGACCCGCGCCACTCGTGACCGGCGGTCACCGTTGCGTGGCGACCCCGGCCACCTTCTCACAACCCGACGGGTCGCGCCTCCACTCCACTCGACCAGCTTTATTGCTCGAGGACCCTGTAAAACGCAGCGGTGTTGCTGGGCGCGAAGAGAAGGTTGTTGGCGCTCAGCGGTCCGGCCAGGGTCTGCCAATTGGGAGCGGCCAGGTTGGTCGTCATCTGCACCTGGTAAGCTGCCGCGCTCCCGCTCCAACTCAGGAGGAGATTTGTCCCCTGCCATGCAAGGGCGGCGGTTATTACGGGGGCGGGCAGGACGGCGAGGTTCATCGTTGCCGTGGCGCTCAGATTGCCTGGGTCAGTGGCGCTGACCAGAAATGTGTTCGTGCCCACGTCGGTGTTGGCCGGGATGCCTGAGAGCCCGCCATCGGCAGCGACGCTTAGCCACGCCGGGCCGCTGACTTTGGCAAAGGTAATGGCGTAGCCGTCCGGGTCGAGAGCGTTGGTTGCGATTGTGCCGGTGTAAGCCAGGCCGGCATTGGCGCCGGCCAGCGTAAAGGGGTTGGCCAGGAACACCGGCGGGCGGTTGGTGACGACGCTGAAGTGGGCCTGGATTTGATTGGAACTGAGGGCAAAGTCGTAGATGGCCACTTCTTCCATGAAGCCGATGAACTGGAGGTCGTAGGTCGTGGTGCCGGACTGCCTGGAACCGATCGAGACGGGATTAGTCGAGGCCAGGATGCCGCTGCCCGGAGCAATGGCAGCCTGCGCGGCTTGGATTCCATCCACATACAGCAAAACCGCGCTGTGGGCCTGGTCACAAACACCGGCCAGGTGGTGCCATTTGCCATCGGGCGCAAACGTCCCGCTGGCGGGATGGGCCAGGCCGGAAGCATCGCGGACCAGGAAGCGGAAGGCATAGCCGGGGCCGCCGCAATCCAGCGAGAACTGTTCGCTGCCACCGGCGCCTTTGGCGACCAACCCGCAGGCGCTGGTCTGGGTCTTGCCATTGACCCAGGCCTCGATGGAAAAGGCGGCGCTGCCCGCCGCGGCGAAATCAGCCGCGATGCCCCCGGCGTAGCTGTTGGCGCTGGAAGGTATGCCGAAGCGCGCGGCCGTGTGGCTATCGAGCAGGTTATCGCCACGCTGGCCCAGGGTCGTGTGGCTGTAGATGCCGTTGTTGGCGGCGATGCAATCGTGCGCCACCGTGCCGCTAGTCTCGTCCAAACGCCAGTAGCCAAACGGCCCGTCTGCCAGGACCTCCTGGGCATAAGGGTAATCGGGAGGCGCGATGACGGTCAACGAAACCACGCTGCTGGTAACGGCTCCGAAGGCGTTGCTGACAATGACACTGTAATCGCCCGAGTTGGTGATTTCCAGATCGTTCAAGGTGAACACCGAGTTAGTGCCTGCAGGGATGGGAATCCCATTCTGTGTCCACGAATAGGACACCGGCAGGGCGGCATTGGCGGAGGTAGAAAGACTGAAACTTTGCCCTCCAAAGAGCCTGACGCTGGGCGGTCCCGGCTGCTGGGTGATGACCGGCGCCCGAAACACGCCCAACGTGGCGACCACGCTGGTGAGCGCGCTGTAAGAGTTGGTAACAATCACGTAGTAGCTCCCGGCATCGGCCGGCCCGGGACTGTCGAGCGCAAGGCCCGCGCTGGTTTGCCCGGCCAGAGGCGCAAAAGACCCGCTCGCCCCGCTCGCGCTGAAAAACCACTGGTAGGCCAGCGGCGGCGCCCCCATGGCAACCACGCTGAAAACAACGGCCTGAGAAGGAACAGTGTTGGTCACTGAGAGCGGTTGCCGGACGATGGTGGGCTTGGGAGGCATGACCGTGCCGCTCAAGGCGAAGATGCCGCAATCCTGGGTTGGACTCTGGCTCAAGTTGCTGAAAGTGATCGATGCGATGGGCTGGTTCAAACCCAGGCTCGCCAGACCCAGGGCAGTCTGCCAAAGCCCCGGGTTGCCGGGGCCGGTATCGTCGAACTGGAAGTCGCTCAGCCTCAGCCGGCCAAAGCCCGCTATCGCCGCGTTGTTAGTGGCGTCCATCCAGTCCTGGACGTTCAAGCTGAAAGGCTGGCTGCTGGTGCCATCCGTAAAGTTAAGCACTAACGCGCCCTCGGCGCTCCCGTTGGCCGATCCAGCCAGGACCGCCAGCGAATCGTATGACCGCGGATTGGCCAGCGTCAGCGTCCCTGACTGAGGATAGGCGAAACCCGTCAGCAGCACATTGAAGCCGCCGTAGGGGCCCAACTGGAAAAGAGTGGTGTTATCCGCCTGGCTGACAAACGCGCCGCCTTGAGGCAGACCCGCCGAGCCGCCGCTCAGCCCGGCCTCGTAAATGCAATAGTCGTTCACCAGGTCAAAAGCCGTGGCCTGGGGATCGGCAATCGTTGCGCTCGAAGGAACGATGACGCCCGCATTGAATCCCGCGACTTGCAGAGGCCAGTTTGCGCCCGACACAATGATGGTGAACAGGCGGCCCTGGACGAGGGTGGTGCTCTGGTTGGTGAACCAGAGGTTGGCGTAGTAAGTGCCGGCCAGGAGGTTGCTGGTCGAGGTCGTGTCGAGGTCAATGGTGACATTCGCCACGGGGGCATCGGTGGTCAGCACCCCGGCGCTCGACGAGGCCTTGAGCCACAGCGATGTGTTGCCCAGGCGCCAACTGACTGCGCTGGCCGACGTGTTGGTCAGCGTAAAGGTGATATTGGTAGGACTGAACGGCGTGCCGTAGGGAGTGACGGCCGTAAAACCGCTTTGAGGCGAGACCTGGAGGAAGTCAACCGGCACGGCCAGCGCGTTGATCAGATTGCTCCCGGCCGGGCTGCCCCAACCAGTGCAGAGGTCGTAGCCGGGCACCGCAGGAAATTCGGGCGCGGTATTGGTCCCGATATTGTTGCCGGTGGTGATGTCGTGAAACGCGGCAGTGTACCCCGCCCCTTTGCCCACGAGATAAATCGCCGGGTTGAGGAAGCCGACCGGAGGTTTGCCATTGGCGGCGGCCTGCTGGTTGACCAGCGCCGTGAAGGCCGCCCACAGGGGCGCAGAAACACTGGTGCCGCCGACAGCCTGTGCTAACCCATTCTGGCCGATGATCCAGACATTGTCCGCCACCATCGCGACGTCCGGGACGTTGCGCATCGTAGTCGAACCCAAATTAGCCGCCATGTCGATGCCCTGCTGCCAGACCGGAATCGGATAAGTAAGGCTGACGCCGCCGCCGCTCCCGTTCCCGTCTCCCCGATTCCACGCGGCCTCCGAGTACCAGGGGGCGCCCGCGCCCCTGGTGACCAGCGACGTGCCGCCAACAACCGTGATATACGGGTTGTCCACCGGCTGGGGTATCCCTGCCGTGTAAGCATCCGAGTCGCCGGAGGCGTTGAAGTATGACTGGCCCTGGGCGGCCATCTCCTGGAAGATCTGTGTCGTCGTGTCATCGGTGGTAAAGGTCCACGAGGCGCTGGCCTGCCTGGCCGCGTTGTCGCTGGCCATGCGGTTGAGCACCGTGTTGCCGATTCGCCCATAATAGACCATCACCGAGGAAAGCCCCGGAGCCATCGAGATCGACATCTCAATATCCAGCGCCGGTTCGTCGCCGTTTGGGCCGCTGGCCCCGTTGGTAACGCTGCTCACGCCATCGAGCAGGATGTTCGTCAACGGCGCGTTGGGCAGATGAAATTGGGTCTCGTAATGGTGGACATCACCCTCGTAATAGCCGATGAATTCCAACAGGGCGACCGATTCTCCCGTGCCCGTGAGCCGCACGCCGGGAACATACGCCGCCCGAAAATCATTGCCCGCATAAGCCCCCTCCGGCGCGGAACCCCCGGCCGGCCTGGGGGCGCCCCCCGCAGGGGATGGCATCGGCCGTACGCCTGCCGGACGAGGCAAAACGAAATCGTCCAACCCGCTGATATGCAGAACGTGAATGCCCTCCTCCACCTGCGGCTCGGAATCGGGCGCGTAAAACGTCCGGTCCTCGCTCGGATGCCGATAAACCCGAAGGGTGACGCCGAAGGCCCTTTCCACGATGCCGGCCGCGCCGCTGACCTCCAGCACCATCCGGTTCGCATGGACGGCGTTGACAGTCAAGCCCCCCGCCCGCGCGAAATCCGCCACCGCCCGGCACTCCTGCTCCGTAGGCCCAAATCGCTCCGTAAACTCCTTAGGGGTCAGGTAATGGCGGTAATTGGGGCTGGCCGGATCGTATATCTGCTGGAGCAAACTGCCCAGTGCCGCTCGATTACGCAACGGCAGGCCTACCGCCAGGTGCAACTGGGTCGAGGCCTCCAGCCGGCCAACCGGCTGCAGCCGGGCCAATGCCGCGGGCAGATGCCCCGGCACCGCCTTTGTCTCCACCGCCCGAGCTTGGAACGTGATTAGATAAACCAATGCGGCACGGACTGCCAGAGTCAGTCCGCGGACACACAATGGATGCTTGGTACTCCACATGCTGTACGAACAAGCATATAATTCCACTATCGAGGAAGAAATGCAAATGGAATTGGGCGGGGAGGCAGGGCTGCTCTAAACTCGGGTCAACCGTGGGGGAACAAACGCGCAGCCCTGAAATCCGAAATCCGAAATCCGAAGGCCCTGCGATCTCGGCCTTCGGATTTCGGATTTCGGATTTCGGATTTCGTTAGCCATCCCTTCCCCAAGGCAGAATGCCCCATGGGTTTGGCTGGACGCGGTATGGTTCGCTGCGGCGCAGGAGCGCGTGGCGCGTGACCATGAGGGCCAGCAGGACAGAGAGAGCCACGATGGGACCGGCCAGGTGGAAGGGAATCTCCGGATGCTGAAGAGAGACCTGTCCCCAGACCATTTGGAACCCGACCAAGGTCAGGAGCAGCAAGGCGCTTCGCAGCACTCCGGCGCCCCACCAGACGGTCAACACAACGCACAGCACGGCGGGCACAAGGTTGACCGCGCAAAATGCCAGGAGCCTCAGCGCGACAGGAATCCCCCAAACCAGCCCCGCGAATGCCCCCACCAGCGCGCCCAACGCCATGAGCGGCAGGATGCCGATGCCGATGACCACCGCCGCGAGGCGGGTCGCGGAAATGGGCAGGGTCCGTAAAAAGCGCAGTTGCAGCAAGACCAGCATGAGTTGGTACACGACAATCCAAAACGTGAAAAAGGTCCCCATTTCCACAACCAATCCAATGCCTTGAGGCCGGGAGTCCATCTGGCCCCTCCACGCCGCCGTCAGGACCAGCATTGCCATCATCGCTGCTCCGAACCAAAAGGTGCGGACAAACGTGGTGCGGACCAGAAGCCGAATTCCGCCGTAACCGGCAGACGGGCCGGGCCGCGATGCCAGCAGAGTATGACGGAACCCAGCGCCGCCTGGGGTGGTTTGCCGGAGGCCGCCCGGGTCAAATCGGCCGGAGCGAAACCAGCCCACGGCGGTCAAGCACGCGCCGCCCCCCAGAAAAACGGCAAACCTGATGAGGTGTTTCGACTCCGGTTGGTAAAGTGACACGCCGCAGAACATCGTCGGCAACGACAGCAGGCCAATGAGAAGGGCCCAGGTGCGCTCACGCCCGGTTGCCAAAAAGCCGGCCCTGGGAACCAGGATGCTGGTGAACATGATTCCCGGCCACAGCAGGGCGAAGAGGCATCCTATCGCCAGACGGTCCACCGGGAACACCGCGTCCCGGTGAAAGCAACAAAACGTTCCCGCGCCCATGAACAGCAGCGCCGCCGATGCGATTGCCGGGACGCCAACGGTCGCGAGCCACCAACTGCGGCCGATTTGTCCCCCCGTCAGCGGCAAAGGCGCCAGGGCGCGGACGATGCCGTGCTGCCAATCAAACTGAAGCAGGAATGCGCCCGTCAACATGGCAACCGTCATGGTCGAAGACTCGATCATCATGCTCTGGACCTTGAAAAGGCCAAACACGAGGTTAAGCGCGTGGCTATGCGCGCTGATCACGTAATTGGCGGGCGTCGCCAGGCACCAGCCCAGCACGAACGCCAGCACCCCGCTCGCAGCCAGTAACCACCACCAGCGCCGGAAGTGATCGAGCATCACCCGTTTCATTGGGCCTCCTCTTCCTTGACCAGTGCCACGAACAACTCCTCCAGCGTCAGACGGGTGAGCGAGATCTGCTGCGCGCCCTGCCTCTCCAGCCATTCCAGCGCGCCGCCCTTTTGGTCCAGCAGCGCCTGCCAGCGGTTTTCGTCCCACTTCAATACGATGAGGCCCTCCGGCATCGGTTCCCGGAAGGGCGTGTCGCTCCCAGTGAAGAATTCGACGAGGCGGTAGCGGTCCACGACTGTGTCGGTCCGGCCCTCCACGAGAAGCTTGCCGTCCTTGATCATCCCGACGTGGTCGGCAAAGCGTTCGATGTCGCTTAAGCCGTGCGACGAAATCAGCACCGTGCGCTCCCCGTCCTCCACGGCCTTGAGCAGCTCGGCGAAGAGTTGCTGCCTGGAGACCGCATCCAGACCGGTGATCGGCTCGTCCAGAATCAAGACCTCCGGGCGGTGCGCCAGCGCCAGGAGCAGGCTCAGCTTGGTTCTCGCGCCGAACGACAGCGTGGCCACCCTGTCGCTGCGGCCCAAATCGAACATCTTCATCAGCGCGGCGCAGTAAGTGTCATCCCACGCGGGGTAAAAGCCGCGCACGAAACGGATGGCCTTGCCCACGCTGCCCCAGACCTGGAAGTTCAAATCAGGGCTGACGTAGGCGGCGCGGCGTTTGAGCGATACCGCGTCGGCGCGGTGGTCGAGGCCCAGCACCCGGATTTGCCCGGCGTCGTTCTTGCCCATCCCGAAAATCAGGTCTATCGCCGTGGTTTTGCCCGCGCCGTTCGGGCCGATCAGGCCGTAGATCGCCCCGCGCGGCACCGTCAGGTCGAGCGGACCGAGCTGGAATTTGCGATATTTTTTCACGACTCCGCGGAATTCGATCGCGTTGGTCATATCATTTTTTCTCCTTGAGGATCTCACGGGCGAGGTCCAGAACTTCGGCCGGTTTCAATCCGGCCTCCGCCGCTTCGCGGAAACCTTCGCGCAGCAAATCTCTCGCGGCGGCGAGCTTCGTTTCGCGGCTCCGATCATCGCCCCGTTCCGCAACAAACGTGCCGAGTCCCTGGCGGCGGAAGATGATGCCTTCGCGCTCCAGCTCCTCGTAAGCCCGCTTGACAGTGATGACGCTGACGAGCAAGTCCTCCGCGAGTTGGCGGAAGGAGGGCAGCGCTGCGCCGGGCTTCAGGCGGCCCTCGCTGACCTCGCGTTTGAGTCGCCCGACGATCTGTTGGTAAAGCGTCCCGGCGGCGGCGGGCGAGATCGGACCGATCCACAAAGATTTGCGCTCGTTCGTCACTGTTGCTACTGTATATAATAGACAATAACAGTAGGTCAACAAGTTTTTCCGCAAATGCGCTGCTCCTTCTTTCTCTGCGTTTTAATCGCGTCGCCCCCCGCCTGCCTTCCCCCGCCATCTGTGCCATCTGTGCAATCTGCGGCTCAACTCTCCGTTCCTCGCCCCTACTTCATCGCATCCGCGATCGAGTTCCACCACAAGTCTCGCAACTCCGCAATGTCCCAACTGAGGCTTGCGCCGGGCGCCTGGATGGAGAACGTTGTGCCGCCAACCACCCCGATCAGCGCGGCCGGGACGTCGAGGATTTTTGCCTGGGCCAGGACTTTGGCGGCATTGAGGGCGGCCACGGAGATGACGATGCGGCCCTGGGTTTCGCCGAAGAGCACGGCATCGAGGCGGGGGGCCGGGCCGTTCTGCGCGCGGCTCATGGCGGCGGCAAGGTCCGCCTGCGCTCCGATGAGGCGGGGCGTGTGGCGGGCGATCTGTTGGGAGATGCAACACTCGGCCAGCGCCACGGCCAGGCCGCCTTCGCTGCAATCATGTGCGCTCTTGACAACGCCGGAGCAAATGAAGGCCCGCAGCGCCAGGTGCAGCTCCTTTTCCCGGTCCAGGTCGCAGCGGGGCGGGCGGCCGGTCTTCAAGCCATGGACGCGTTGCAAATAGGCCGAGCCCCCCAGGCCAAGCAAGGGGTCGCTTTCGTCCAGGAGGCTGCCCAGCAGGATAATCGCATCCCCCGGGTCTTTGAACCATTGTGTCGTGACGTGCTCCGGCTTTTCAATGAGGCCCACCATGGCGACGGTGGGGGTCGGGTCAATCGGGCCGTTGGGGCTTTGGTTGTAGAGGCTGACGTTTCCCCCGGTCACGGGGGCATTGAACGCGCGGCAAGCCTCGGCCAGGCCCCGGACCGCCTCGCGCAATTGCCAGAAGATCTCGGGGTTCTGGGGGTTGCCGAAGTTCAGGTTGTCGGTCGTGCCAAGCGGGACTGCGCCGGCGCAGGCCAGGTTTCGCGCCGCCTCCGCCACCACCAGTTTGCCTCCCTCATAAGGGTCCAGATACACGTAGCCGGCATTGCCGTCCACCGTCAGCGCGATGAGCTTCTCGGGGGCCGCCGGCGCGGCGGGCTGGGTCAAATCAACCGGCGGCAGAGAATCCTCCTTGATTCGCAGCACGGCGGCATCTGAACCCGGGCAAACGACGGTGCCGGCGCGCACCGTCTGATCGTATTGGCGATAGACCCAGTTCTTTGAGGCAATGGTAGGCCAGGCCAGCAGGCCCTTGAGGTCGCCCGCCGGGTCCGCCGTATCGGCAAGACCGGCCAGGCTGAAGGCCCGCACGCCCTCCAGATACGCCGGCTCGCGGGATTCAGGCTCATAAACCGGGGCCTCATCGGCCAGCTTCCTGGCTGGAATGTCCGCCACGACCCGCCCGTGGTGGCGCACCACCATGCGCCCGCTGCCCGTGACCGACCCGATCTCGGCCCACGGCAGGTCCCACTTATCGAAGACCCGTTTCACTTCATCCTCGCGGCCCTTCTGGACGATGATGAGCATGCGCTCCTGGGACTCGCTGAGCATGATCTCGTAAGGCGTCATGTCGGGCGCGCGTTGCGGCACTTTGTCCAGCTCGATTTCGATGCCCGTGCCCGCCCGCGCCGCTGTCTCGCACGTCGAACAGGTCAGACCGGCCGCGCCCATGTCCTGAATGCCCGCGACCGCCCCTGTGGCCAGCAGTTCCAGGCACGCCTCGCAGACCAGCTTCTCCATGAACGGATCGCCGACCTGCACCGCTCCGCGCTGAACCTCGGCGGATTCCAGCGTCAAATCCTGGGAGGCAAACGCCGCCCCGGCCAGACCATCCCGCCCCGTAGCCGGCCCGACATAGAAGACCGGGTTGCCCACCCCGCTGGCGCGCCCACGCACGATCTGGCCGTGCCGCAGGACCCCCAGGCAAAAAGCATTCACCAGCGGATTGCCTTCGTAGCACTTGTCGAAATAGACCTCGCCCGCAATCGTCGGAATGCCAAAGCAGTTTCCGTAGTGCCCAATGCCCGCGACCACGCCGCTGAAAAGCCGCCGGTTATTGGCCAGGGCCGCCTCCTCCGCGCCCCCGCCCGGAACGCCGCGTTCGTGCGGCAGCACGCCCCGGCGGTCGTTGGCCGAGGCCCCGGTCTCTTCGCTCTTCACTCTTCGCTCTTCGCTCTTCCCCTCCGCAATCGGCCCAAAACGCAGGGAGTTAATCGAGCAGACCGGCCTCGCCCCCATGGTGAAAATGTCCCGGATGATGCCGCCGACCCCTGTGGCGGCGCCCTGGAACGGTTCGACCGCGCTGGGATGATTGTGCGACTCCATCTTGAACGCGATCGCCAGCCCGTCTCCAATATCTATGATGCCCGCATTTTCCTCGCCCGCCCCCACCAGGATTCTCGGGGACTTGGTCGGGAAACCCTTGAGCAGCGGGCGGCTGTTCTTATAGGAGCAATGCTCGCTCCACATCACCGAAAAGATGCCCAGTTCCGTGTAGCTCGGCTCACGCCCAAGCACCGCCTTGAGCTTCTCGTACTCCTCCGGCGTCAGATTGTGGCTCCGCACTAACTCCGGGGTAATCGCTGGCTCTGTCATGAACGGTTAGACAATGTTAAGTTTCCTCGGAATGACGTACGCCAGCGCGAAGCGTTTGGAGTGCGGGAGCTTGCTCCCGCTTTCGCGCGCGTCCAACCGTCCAAAAGCGCCGGCAAGCCGGACGCACTCCATAGGCTTCGCCCTGCCGGCGGCCCAAACCGCATTCCGTGCCACCCAGGAAACTCAACGTTGTCGAAACAGTTGCGTTCATAGTTCAACCTTCATGCTCCCCGTGATGCTCTCGAACACCAGCCGCCCATCGGCGCAGCCCAGGACGGCCTCGCTGGCCCGTTCGGGATGGGGCATGAGGCCGGCCACGTTCCGCGCCTCGTTGCAGATGCCCGCGATGTTCTCCAGCGAGCCGTTCGGATTGGAGCCGGGCGTCGGTTCGCCCTGGTCGTCGACGTAATGCCAAAGGACCTGGTTGTTGGCCCTGAGCCGCCCCAGCGTCTCGTCGTCCGCAAAATAGCAGCCCTCCCCATGCGCTATCGGCAGGCGCAACAGTTTGCCGTCGGGGATGCGCTTCGTAAACGGGGAATCAGCGGTGGCCGTCTTCAGAAAGATGCGCTCGCATCGAAACTGGAGCGAGCGATTCCGAACCAGCGCGCCCGGCAGCAAGCCCGCCTCGCAGAGGATTTGGAACCCGTTGCAGATGCCCAGGACCAGCCCGCCCTCGGCGGCGAAGCTCTGCACCGCCTGCATCACCGGGCTGAACCGGGCGATGGCTCCCGTGCGCAGATAATCGCCATAGCTGAAACCGCCCGGAACAATCACCGCCTCCGCCTCGCCGAGCGACTGTTCCTTGTGCCACAACAGGCGGGCCGAATGGCCCAGAACGTTCCGCAAGACATGCACTACGTCCTGGTCGCAATTCGATCCCGGAAATTGAAGAACGGCGAACTTCATGCTGCCTCGACCCTACTCAATCTCAAACCGGTAATCCTCGATGACCGGGTTGCTGAGAATCTTGTGGCAAGCCTCCTCGATTTGGCGCCGGGCCGTCTCCATGTCCATCCCCTCCAACTCGACCTCCAGGTACTTGCCGACATGCACGGCCCCGATGCCGCTGTAGCCCATCTGCGTCAGCGCGCTCTGCACCGTTTTGCCTTGCGGATCCACGACCGCTTTCTTTGGCGTAATGACAATTCTCGCTTTCATCCAGGAATGGGGTTTCGTTTCCTGCCGCGTACGATGCACAATGTTGGCGAAGATGGGAGCAGAATGCCAGATCTTTCTAACTCTTCATCGCAACCACGCATCCACCGCCGGTGACAATCTTCCCGCCACCTCCGCAGCGAGGAACGCCGCCAGCGCGCCCGCCACGACATCCAGCGTGTAGTGCGCCCGCAACACCAGCACGATGAGCATCTCCCCCACCGCGATGCACGCCGCGACGACCGCCAGCCAGGCCGGCCCGAATCGCCCCGCTTCAATCGCCCCGAGCACGGCCAGCGCGGTGTGGCCGGAAAAGAAGAAGTCCTGGCCCACCGCGTAGGTCACCAGCAGCGCAGGAAACCCCGGGTTTCTCCAGATGATGCCCGGCGGCGGCGGCAAGGTGCAAAGAAACTGGCAGATTTGCCGCAAACCGAAAACGATGAGGATAGCCAGACCTGGCGCAAACGTGGGGCCGAAGATCGCCGCGCCGATGAGCGATAGGCCAAACAGGTCAATGAAGATCGAACTGGTGATCAGGGCCGCATTGGCGGCGCGATCATTCGTGAGGAAATAGCGGTGCCAGCGCGCCGTGAGATCATGGACGACATCGCCCAACCCGTCCTTCGCTGCGGACTTGCGCCCGATCAGCGATTGCGTCCAGAACCACGCCGCCAGCGCCCCGCCAATGACGCCGGCGCGGATGCCAATAGCGGGCCAGTGCAATACTCCAAGGATATGTGTCATGTTGTCATGCTGTCAGGCGCGCCGGCGGGTTTTGCTTTCCTCGAGCATCGTCTCGAGTTGCCGTCGGAGTTCGTTCGCGATGGGGTCGCTCTCGGCGCTGCGATCCCGCGTGGGCGTTGCTTCGATGGCCTGGCCGACGGAGATGACCGCGTGCATGGGCCGATGCGGGCGGGCACTGTCCGTCAGGTCTTCCTCGTAACGCTCCACCGTTTCCAGCAGGCGCTCGGGCGTTGGCGCATCGGCCAGGTAATCACCCGAGTAACAATGCAGTTGCTGGGCAAGATACAAATCCGAGAGCTGCCGCCACCGCCGCGCGCGCTCTTCCTCGGTCAGTTCGCCATGGACCATGTCCGGCAGGATGGCCGCGCGCAGACGCTTGATCCGCGTCATTGCATCCGGCTCCCGGCGTCCCCCGGTCCACTCCCGCTCGAGCGGCTCCAGCAGATGATCGACCAGGCGCGGGAGCCGTTCCCTCGCTCCGCCGGATTGCGTCGCGCCGAGGTACTCCATCTCCTTGAGCGCGAGCAAGGCGTGGCCGGCCTTGACAATCCGTTCGCGCAAGGCCAGATGACGCTGCGGCTGCCACGACAAGCGGGCCTCGATTTCCTCCAAGACCGGCGCAATCGTCGCAGCGATGTCGCCCTCGAAAAAGTAGCGGACAAAAACCGGATGCACCACCACCTTGCCAGCCGGCGGGGAAGCTGCCCGTTGCTTGGCCGCCGCGCGCGCCAGAAACGCAACCCCCTCCATCACGTGCATCAGCCGGTCGTTGTTGCGGGTGACGAAACCCTCCGGAAAAATGACCAGCGGAAACCGCGCCTCGGCCAGGATGCGTGTGGCACATTTGAGCGATTCGCGATCCAATCCCTCGCGGTAAACGCTGAATCCCCCGATGCGCGGCAACAGAAACGTCTGCGCGCGGTTTTGCATGAAGAGATGCCAGCTCGCCATGACATGGAACGGCCGGCCGGCCTCGCGCGCGAGCAGCCCCAAAACCATCGGATCGCAAGGCCGGCAGTGATTCGCCGCCAGCATCACGCCGCATCCGGCACCCAGAGAAGCCCCCAGGCGCTCCGCTCCCGCGCATTCCCACGAAGTGATGCCAAAGCTCTTGCGAAGATGCGTCGGCAGATACCACTGCACGATCCGCGCCCAGAACCGGCTGAAGCGCGGCGGGACAAACCGATAAGTCTTGGCAATGACAATGTTCTTCATTCATTCCGGTTGCCGCGTGGCGCCGGCGCGGGCGCGGGCGGGGATGAGTTTGCTGAGAGCGAGGTGCGTTGGCACGTATGCCAGCGTAAACAAAGCCAGCATCCAGACCACGAGATACACGCCCGGCGGCATCCACTTCTGCGGAAGGGCGTCATCGAGGCCAAAGACGTAGTTTACATTGCGCGGCCATTTCGGGTCCGCCAGTGTTGCGCCCGCCGGTGGCAGCAGAAAGAAGGCCACCAGGCACAGTCCGCAAGCCAGCGCGCTCCACAGCTTGAAGGCCCGCCGGTCGTAGCCCAGGCGGAAGACCAGGTAGCAGAGCAGGAAGGGAAGCCAGCCGTGAAAGAGCGACAGCCCGCGCAGGAAAAGGGAGTGGCCCGCGTCGAACATGTAGCTCGTCATGCCGGTGAGGTGCAGACCCAGCAACTCTCCGCCAAAGTCAACGCACCAGAAAAACTGCGGAACCAGAATGCCAACCGCCGACATCGAAGCCAGCAGCGCGTTGTCCATCCAGACGGCGAACAAGGTCAGGAACAACGCCGCATCACAGAAGTAAACAAAATTTGTCGGCCCATAGTTCGCCCAGTAAACCGGCACCAGCACTCCCATGAAGGCCGTGTAGGTCCACTTGAGCCACACCGGCACCCGCGGCTTGTCCAGGGCGCTTCCAGGCAACGGGCCTGTTCCGGCAAACACGCTTGATTTCATACGTCGCACACTCGCCGCATCCTCACCAGGGGTCAAATTGATAAAAACAGCCCCAACATTGATTTGCAGAGGGGCCGCCCTTCAAGGCGCGTCCGAAAAACTCGAACTCCGGATCTTTGCCGCCGCCCTTGCCGCCTCCCTTTGTCGAGGTCTTGACTCAGCCTTCGTCGCTGGCCCCTTGGAGACCCAGGGCGGGCATCCTGGGCGGTTACTATTTCTTTGCGTTTTGGGTCGCTTGACCCTTATTTTCGAGCCATGAAGATTGTCCTAGCATACTCAGGCGGCCTCGATACATCGGTCATTCTCTGCTGGCTCAAGGAGAAGTATGACGCGGAGTTGATCGCCTTCTGCGCCAACATCGGCCAGGAAGAGGAACTCAAAGGTCTTGAAGCCAAGGCCAGGAAGACCGGGGCTTCCAACTGTTACATCGTTGATTTGCAGGAGGAATTTGCCCGCGATTTCATCTTCCCGATGATCCAGGGAGGCGCCATTTACGAGGGCCAGTACCTGCTCGGCACCAGCATCGCCCGCCCGCTCATCGCCAAGGGCATGATCGAAATCGCCCGCCTCGAGAAGGCCGAGGCCCTGGCCCACGGGGCCACCGGCAAAGGCAACGACCAGGTCCGCTTCGAGTTGACTGCCGCCGCCCTGGCCCCCGAACTCCAGGTCATCGCCCCCTGGCGCGATGCCCGCTTCCGCGACCAGTTCCCCGGCCGGGCCGAGATGATCGCCTACTGCGCCCAAAAGAAAATCCCCGTCCAGGCCTCTGCCAAAAAGCCCTACTCCATGGACCGCAACCTCCTCCATATCTCTTTCGAGGCCGGCATCCTCGAGGACCCCTGGATGGATGCCTTCGCCCCCGGTAACAAGCAGATGTTCAAGCTCAGCGCCGCCCCCGAGGACGCCCCTGACAAGCCTGAGTACGTGACGCTGGATTTTGAAAAAGGCAACTGCGTCGCCCTCAACGGCAAACCCCTCGACCCGCTGGGCGTGTTGAAAGCCCTCAACCGGCTCGGCGGCAAACATGGCATCGGCCGTGTCGATATGGTCGAGAACCGCTACGTGGGCATGAAATCCCGCGGCGTCTATGAGACGCCGGGCGGCGCCATCCTCCACTTCGCCCATCGCCAGATGGAGACCCTCACCCTGGACCGCGAAGTCATGCACCTGCGCGACTCCCTCATCCCACGCTACGCGGAGATGATCTATTATGGCTATTGGTTCTCGCCCGAGCGCCTGGCCTTGCAGGCCCTGGTGACTGAGAGCCAGAAAAACGTCAGCGGCACCGTCCGGCTCAAACTCTACAAAGGCAACATCATCGTCGCCGGCCGCAAATCTCCCGTCAGCCTCTACAATCCCGCCATCGCCACCATGGAAGCCGATCCGACGCGCGCCTACAACCAGGACGATGCCACCGGCTTCATCCGCTTGAATGCCCTCCGCCTCAAAGTCGCCGCCAAAGCCCAAGGAAAATGACCATTTGGATTACTTGAAAGCCAACCGGGTGACCTTCCCCATCGTGCTCGACACCTCGGGGTTGGCCGAGCGTGCCATGAGGCATTACGAGACACTCGAGGGCATGATGGCCGTCCCGATGACTTACGTCATCGACCGGGAAGGCAAGGTCCTGGACGCCTGGTACGGCTTCCAGAAAGGCCGGGCGCAGAAGGCGCTCAAGAGCCTCGGGTTCTGACCGACTGGCTGAGAAGACAACCGGGCAAGCAGGACACTGAAGTGCCCGCGCAGTTTGAAGAGCATCGCCGGCGGCAGCGCGCTCGTGAACAAGCCTTGGGAAACCTGAAATGAAGTTCGTTGCCGACTCCCCCGTGTTGGTCCGTCTCTACAGGCGCGACAGCAACGCTGAGTCCATCGAGCGATTCCTGGCGGAGGACGGCAATTTGCGATTGCGCGAGGTGTGAAACATGTTACCCTTTAGCGGTGAAAACGATCACGATTCGAGATTTGCGGCAGCGCTGGCCCGAGGCGGAAGCGGCTCTGGAGGTGGAGGACGAAATCCTCATCACACGCGACTCCAAACCGGTGGCCAAGTTGGTCCCTATCGCAGCCGAGGCCCCCAGGCGCCCCCGCTGGAACGTCGACGAGCATGCGCACTGGCAAAAAAAGGTTTCCGGCGGAAAGATGTCCCGCAGTGATGCGGCGCTCGCAGCAAGCCGTGCCGACCGGAGCTTCACCCGCAAACGCAAGTGATCTACCTCGACACGAGTTGTCTGCTGAAGCTGCTGCTGGACGAGCCGGAGAGCGCGGACGTGCGTGGCGCCGTGGACGCCGAGGAAGTGGTGGTGGTCTCATCTCTGACTGAACTGGAGGCGGAGGTGCAGTTGAAGGCGGCGGCAGTGGGCGGCGAGATTCGCATCAGCCAGTGGAGACAGTATCAGGCGAAGCTCGTGGCCATGCGCAATCTCGATCCTTTTCACTTCCGGCACTTGCCGGCGGCGGTCTTCTCGACGGCGCTGCGCCAACATCGGCATCCTCAGGCGGTTTATTGCCGCTCGCTCGACCGTCTTCATCTCGCCGCGATGGAGGAGCTGAAGCTTCGGAGGCTGATAACGCTGGACGATGTTCAGGCCAAGGCGGCCTCGGCGCTGGGTTGGCAAGTTCTGCGCCCAGGGCGCAAATGAGCACTGGCGTCAACGGGGGGGCAATTCACAGTCCCAGCTCGCGTTTCACTTCCACAAACGCCGCGACTGCGCCTTCCAGGTCTTCGCGTGAATGGGCGGCCGAGATCTGCGCGCGGATGCGGGCCTTGCCCTGGGGCACGACCGGGTAGGAAAATCCAATGACATAGACCCCGCGCGCCAGCATGGCGTCGGCAAAACGCGTCGCCAGCGCCGCATCGCCCAGCATGATCGGGACAATCGGGTGCGTTCCAGGCAGGATACTGAACCCGCGCCGCGCCATCTCCGCGCGGAAGAATTGAGTGTTCTCCTCCAGCTTGTCGCGCAGGGCGGTCGAGACCGTGAGCAGGTCAAGCACTTTCAAGGAAGCGCCGACGATGGCCGGGGCGAGCGTGTTTGAGAAGAGATAGGGGCGGGAACGCTGGCGAAGCAGCTCGATGAGTTCCTTGCGACCGCTTGTGTAGCCGCCGCTGGCGCCGCCCAGCGCCTTGCCGAGGGTGCCCGTCAGGAGATCGATCCGACCCATGACCTGGTTGTGCTCGGGGGTGCCCCGCCCGGTCCGCCCCATGAACCCGACCGCGTGCGAATCGTCCACCATCACCAACGCCTCGTATGTCTTCGCCAGGTCACAGATGGCCCCCAGGTTGGCGATGTAGCCGTCCATCGAGAACACGCCGTCGGTGGCCACCATCCTGAACCGGGCGTTTTGGGCTTCCTTGAGCCTGGCCTCCAGGCCGGCCATGTTGTTGTTCTCATAGCGGTAGCGCTGGGCCTTGCAGAGCCGGATGCCGTCAATGATGCTGGCATGGTTCAACTCGTCCGAGATGATGGCGTCTTCCGGCCCGAGCAACGTCTCGAAGAGCCCCCCGTTGGCGTCGAAACAGGAACTGTAAAGAATCGTGTCGTCGGTGCCCAGGAACTCGCTGAGTTTCCGCTCCAGCTCTTTGTGCGGGCTTTGAGTGCCGCAGATGAACCGCACCGACGAGAGGCCGTAGCCCCAACGGTCAAGCGCCTCATGGGCGGCCCGGATGACGGCCGGGTGCTCCGCCAGGCCCAGGTAGTTGTTGGCGCACAGGTTGAGCACCGGCGAACTGCTGCCGGCCACCCGAATATGCGCATCCTGCGGCGTGGCAATCACGCGCTCGAGCTTGTAAGTGCCGGCGGCGCGAATTTCATCGAGCTGCCGCAAAACGTGTTTCTGCATCGAGCCAGTCATCTTTTCCGGAAGTGTAACCGGTTTTCTATTTCCAGCCCAGGACCACCTTTCCGGATTTGCCGGAGAGCATGACCTCGAATCCCCTTTGGAATTCCGTGTAGTGAAAGCGGTGGGTGATGACCGGTTTGATGTTCAGTCCGCTCTGGAGCATGACAGTCATTTTATACCACGTCTCGTACATCTCGCGCCCGTAGATGCCCTTGATGGTGAGCATCGAGAAGACCACCGTGTTCCAATCGATGGCCATCTCTTTTTCCGGGATTCCAAGCATCGCTATCTTGGCCCCATGGCTCATGTTGGCCAGCATGTCGTGGAAGGCCGAGGCGTTGCCCGACATCTCCAGGCCCACATCGAAGCCCTCGTGCATCCCAAGCTCCTTTTGCACCTCCTTAAGGTTGCGTTTCAACGGGTTGACCCCCAGCGTCACCCCCATCCGCCGCGCCAATTCCAAACGGTCCTCGTTCACGTCCGTGATGACCACGTAGCGCGCCCCTGCGTGCCGCGCCACCGCCGCCGCCATGATCCCGATCGGTCCCGCCCCGGTGATCAGCACGTCTTCCCCAAGCACCGGAAAGGACAGCGCCGTATGCACCGCGTTGCCGAACGGATCGAAGATCGACGCCACGTCCCGGTCGATCCCGTTGCTATGCACCCAGACATTGGTCATCGGCAGGGCCAAATACTCCGCGAAGGCCCCGGGCCGGTTGACCCCGATGCCCTGGGTGTCCGCGCACAGATGCCGCCGCCCCGCCAGGCAGTTCCGGCAGCGCCCGCACACCACGTGCCCTTCCCCGCTCACCACCTGGCCCGGGAAAAAATCCTTCACGTTCGAGCCCGCCTCCACAATCTCCCCCACAAACTCGTGTCCCACCACCATCGGCACCGGGATGGTCTTCTGCGCCCAGGCGTCCCATTTGTAAATGTGCGCGTCCGTCCCGCAGATGCCCGTGCGGTCGATCCGGATCAGCACGTCGTTCAGGCCAATCTTCGGCTCCGGCACCTCTTCCAGCCAGAGTCCCGGTTCCGCTTTTCTTTTCACCAGTGCTTTCATAATCGAGCGTTCAGTTTCTTTCTCGTTACCATTGCCCCGTCCCCGTCGTAACTTCCGTTATGCAGGAAATGTGTCCGATATAATAGACCGTCGTGTCCAATATACAAGAATCTAATTTCCTCGCTATCATTGCCGTTGGCCACCGGATGCGGCCGGCGGCTGAACGACCCAGAAGCTCCGGAACCCCTGGCGGCGCCGGTCCGGCACCAGCTTCCCGGGCACGCCATCGATGAGCCGCGTGCCGTCGTCGCTGAGGATTTGGACCTCGCGCAGGCCGGTTTGCGGGTAGATAATGATTGCCTCGGGCTGGTAATCCTGGAGATGTTTCACGGTCAGCGGTTCTGGCGGGGTGCCGCTTCCTTTCCAGTAGTAAAGTCGGAACGGGCCGCCCCCGTGCCAGGAACCGGCGATGATGAGATAGGTGTCTTGGTAAAGGGCCATGTCGCGGATGCCCAACCCCCCAAGGTCCAGCAGGATCGGCGCGTCGAACCTGGCGGGATGACCTGCGATGACCTCATTGGGGTTCAGGAGCGGCGCCAGCAGCGCCTTTTGCCGGGGCACCGGGTTGCGGAAGCCCACGAGCAGGTGCCCTTCGGGCGTCGCGGAAAGCCCCTCGATGTTCAGCGCGTCCTTCTCCTTGGGCGCGTGGAGCGAAGCCTCCTCCAGGTGGAACGGCCCATACCTCGGGTCGCTCTCCAAATCATCCAGCAGCGTCTTGCACGGTTTGCCCACCGGCGTCAGGGTTACCTCGCCCGCCGCCACCTTGATATCCGTCGCAAAAAACCGGCAGCGGTTCCGGCGCAGCTTGCCGGCGCGGTTTCTCCCGTGCGAACCCATCCAGAAGGCGCGGTCCCCAATCCGGGCGGCCGCCTCCAAATCCGCCTCCAGCGACTTGCCCTTATGCTCCAGCTCCAGGAACGCGTTGCAATCGAACTCCCTGAGCGGCATGCTGGCCTGGTCCGCCCGGTAGAGGCGCAGGACGTTATCCTCGTCGCTGGCCACGGCGAAGAGATTCGAGCTGATGGCCACGGCCCCCGAGGCGTCGCACATCCCGGAGTAGCGCATCGGCCGCTCCAGCCGCAGTTCCTCCCCGCCAACGATGCAAACCGGCAAAACCGCCGGCAGGCCCACGGCCGCAACCCGGAATCCCAGACGAATCCAGGCCGCCCACAACCCGAGCCAGCCTCGCAACGCGCGCATGGAGCTATCCTGCCAGACTCTCGCCCACCAGGCAAGAGCCTTCCACCCGCTAGAGTCCTTGAGTCTCGGAACACCTTGTAAACAAGTCAAGTTTTGCTGCGTTGGCAAAATGGTCCCATTCGCGTTCATTCGCGGTTGCATCCTCGGTCATGGTCTGGGGCTACGCCTCGCTAGAAATTTCCCAGGTCCAGCCAAGGAACTCCCCAGTAGCCGCATCCCTACCCAAACCCTGATACTCCCCGTGATGAACACGACAACTCGCATACTCGCCGCTGCAGCGATGGACCTGCTTGAGCAAACGCGTGACGCTCTCGTGGTCTGGGACCTGGATGGGCAGATCCAGTACATGAATCCAGGGGCCGAGCGGCTGTTGGGCTGGACTTTGGCGGAAGCTCGAGGATGCCCTGCCAAGGAGTTGTTCTTCGAGCGCGCTTCGGATTTTGACGCGGCGAGCGAGAAACTGCTCCAAAGCGGCGAGTGGTTTGGCGAGGTGCGCCTCACAACCCGCTCCTCTGAGCGGGTCATTGTGGAGAGCCGCTGGATATTGAAACGCGCTGACAAGGACCTGCCGGCACGGGTGGTCGTCGTCAACACCAATATTACTCGGCTCAAACGGCTCGAGGAGGCCGTCCTGGACATCAGCCAGCAGGACGCGCGCCAAATCGGAGAGGCCTTGCAGGACGGCCTCTGCCAGCGACTCTTCGCCGTTGCCCTGGCCTGTGCCACCCTGCGCCGGAAGCTCGAGGACCAGACGCTTAACGAAGCCTCCGATGCCTCAAGAATCCTGGCGCAGATCAACTCTTTGCTTAAGGATGTCCACGCCCTGGCACTCGGGCTAAGCCCCTCGATCCCGGCCAAAACTCAATCCATCCGCCGCCCTGGACCTGGCCGGCCAGGATGGCCTTGTGCGAGCCACCGCCCCCATCCGGGGCCGGCAGGTCGCGGCGCCTTCCGCGGTCGCGGCCGTCGCCGGTTCTGACCAGCCTCTGGTCTGGTTCCACAGGTACTGGCCCTACAAGCCTTCGCTCGCGGTTCGCGTCCGGTGCGACTTGATCGCTTGATTCTCAAGGGAAATTGACCATTATTAGTGGTCGATGAGTAATTCATTGCACAAGAAGATCATTACACTCGCGCTGCCTCCAACGCAGACGCCGGCCCGCGGCCGCCGGAGGCAGCCAAGCGCCAAGCTACACCTGCAACCGGCACAATCCGGAGCCTGAAGCGCCATGCCAATTCCTCCCTTAAACGGGCGCGGCTTGCTGCTCGAGGGCATCCACGATTGTTGGCTGGACGAGTTGAGGGCGCGCTTCGGCTCATTCCAGGGCAGCGACCGTCGCGTCCGGCTCTGGCTTGCGTTGCAGACGTTTGTCGGTGAGGTAAAGACTGCCGGAGTTGGCCTGGCCCTCATCATCAACGGCAGCTTCCTCACCGCCAAGCCTGCCCCCGAGGACATCGACCTCATCCTGGTCTTGCCTGCCGCCTATGACATGTCCCACGACCTCTCGCCGGCGGAGTACAACGTCCTCTCTTCTCAGCGGGTGCGCCGCCGCCTCGGCCTCGACCTCCTGGTCGCGTTCGCTGGCTCTGACCAATACCGTCGCTATCTCGAACTCTTTCAGCAGGTCCGGTTGGAGCCGGACCAGACTAAGGGCATATTACGAATAAAGCTATGATCCAGAACGAATCTCAACTCCGTCAGGCGCTCGAACAAATCCAAAACCTCTGTGCTGCCGTTGACAGCCTCCGGGCGGACATATTTGCCAAGAACTCCCGCAACTTCGCCATCCTCGCCGAGGGGCCCCTGGAACAAATCCGCCAGTTGCAGGGCCAGGTCGATGAATACGTCCGCCTCCTCGAGGCAGCGCCCGCTTAACCACTCCGGCCGCTCTATGCATCGATCCCTCCTCAAAGTTGTCATGGACTGCGGACCGTGGACTATGGGCGATGGACTGTGGCCCGTGGCTCGCTCTTCTGCGCCGTTCTCAGCAACTTCCCTGGAAATCCGGTGTTTGGCCCCACAAGACGCCGATGATTGAACAATTCGCCGCCTCAAAGAGTCAAACTCCTGAATCAGCGCGCGTAGCGAACGGCAACGCAGCAACCAATCCCTTGAAATCACAATGAACCCACGAATCTTGAACTTTTGTCTGGGCGCGGTGCTGGCGGGAGGAAGTCTCTCGTTGGCCGCGCGGGGCGGGGAACTGCTTGCCCCCTTTCGCGTCGAGGCCAACGGAAAGCCCATTGATATGGAGATCGGCAACGCCGCGCCCTTCGTCACCGACTTTGACGGCGACGGACTGTTTGACCTCATGCTGGGCCAGCGGGGGGAGTGCAAGTTGCGCATTTACCGCAACGTGGGCAGCAATAAGGAACCCAAGTTCGGAGTCTCGGCCTTCTTCAAGGCGGGCGGCGTGGATGCCAGCCTGCCCGGTGGCTGAGGCGCCGGCGGTTTTTGTCCACATGGCGTGGACTACGATAACGATGGCCGGATGGATTTCCTGACCGGTTCAATCTCCGGAAAGGTCTATCTCTACCGCCGCAAACCCAACGGCACCTTCGGCTTGCCGGAGGTCCTCAAGCAGGAAGTGCGCGGCCTCATCGGCACCGGCGGCACGCCCATCAATCTTGGCCCCGGCTCCGCCGTCGCCATGGCTGACTGGTTCGGCCACGGCAAACTTGATCTCTTCGTCGGCACCGGCGATGGCTCTGTCTATTTGCTGCCCAACGAAGGGACGCGGCAAAAACCGGTCTTTCGGCGCTCGGAACGGCTCAGAGCAGATGGCAAGGTCATTGTGGCCGATGGCGGGGCGGCGGGACCGTTTGTCGCGGACTGGGACGGGGACGGCAAACTCGACCTCCTGGTCGGCTGCGGCTCCGGCCGCGTCGTCTGGTATCGCAACATCGGCTCCAACGGCCAGCCGCAGTTGGCGGCGGGCGTCACGCTCGTTGAGCCGTTTCCCGGCGGTCTCAGTTTCTCCACAGGCCGCACCGGCGCCCAACTCCCCACCCGCAGCGCCTCCAACGCCAAGGTCTGTGTCGCTGACTGGAACGGCGACGGACGCCCCGACCTCATCGTGGGCGACTACTGGTTCGGGAACGGCGCCCCGCACGGTTGGGTCTGGGTCTATCTGCGCGCCCCCCTCCAAACCGCGCAAGCGGAGAACAGGTAGCCCACGGCAACGTTATCCATCAGGCCAGGAACGCCGCCTTCAGGCGGCAGCCGGGCTTGAATGCGCAAGTAATCGAAGGAAATGTTATGCATCAGAACAACCGCCGGATTTTACGCTCGACCTATTCACCCTCCGCAAGGACACGCGGGCGGCCCGGAACAATCCTCTTCCTTTCCCTGCTTGCCGCTGTCGCCGGGTTCGGCCAGACCGGGCCAGGCGCCGCCCAAACCGGCTCGGGAGTTGCCGCCACCCCCGCCTTTCATCCGATCGATTTGTCCGGCCATGCCAAGGGGTGGGACCAATTCAACCCCGGGGAATGTTGGACGGTCGTGCCGCGTGGTTTGCAGCAGCTCGAGGGTGTGCCCTTTCAAATGGACGGCACCCTCGAAATCACCGGCATGGGCAGCGCGCGCGACCTGAGAGGCTTTTACCCGACCCGCATCACCGGCATCCCCATCGGCCATAAGGGCCATCGCCTCCACCTCATCACCGGCGCCGGTTACAATGCCCCGGACGGCACCCCCATCGCCAAACTCCTCGCCCACTATGCCGACGGCTCCGACCAGGCCTTTTACCTCCGCTATGGCGTTCATACCAGGAACTGGTGGCGCGAGCGCGCCGAGATGGACGACCGCGTCAGCGACCCGGACACCGCAGTCGCCTGGAGCTATACCCAGCCGCCTTTCAATCTGCGCCTCTACAAAACCACCCTGCAAAACCCCCACCCGGACCGTGAGATCAAGAGCCTCGATCTGCTCTCCCTCCTTTCCAGGGCCACGCCCGTCGTCGTGGCCATAACCCTCGAAGAGGACCCCGGCGCGCCCGCCCCAAAGGCCTCCGCCAGCCCGGACGTGGATGAATCTGCCTGTCGCCGCGAGCTGCTCCTCCGGTTTGTGGACAAGGACGGCCAGCCCGTTCCGGGCGCCGTCGCCAAGCTGACCTTGACCGACGAAGGCCGGACCTTTCCTTACGGCACGAACGTCGCGGATGCCGCCGGCAAAGCGATAGTCGATTACCCCGCCAACCAGGTCCGCGAGCTGGCCATCGAGGTGCGCTCCTCCGCCGGCTTGCCCGCTCGCATCAGCCTCGCCAATGCCGAACCCGGCAATCTCCCCCTCGAGCAGAAGATCAAACTCGAGCCGGGCGTCACACTCGGCGGCCTCGTGCGCGACACCACCGGCCAACCCATCGCCCGCGCCCGCGTCAGCGTCAACACCGTCGTCCGCGACGAAGTCGGCCAGTCCATCGAGGCAGAAACCGACGTCGCCACCACCGACCAGTCCGGCCGATGGTCCTCGCGCAGCGTCTCGGCCGATTTCAAATCCCTGACCTTCAAGCTCACCCACCCGGAGTTCCGCCCCGCAGAATACTACATCTCCGATTCCGGCCCCGGCGCCTCGCAGGAAGGTTCCAAGGCCGACCTTCTCGCCGGCAAAGCGATCATGGTGATGGAGCCGGGCACAACCCTCGCCGGCACCGTGACCAATCCCACCGGCAAACCCCTGGCCAATGCCGACGTGTTTCTCCGCGACGCCTCGGACCCGCCCAGGGACCGCTTCGCCACCACGGATTCCTCCGGCCACTTCAAGCTCGTCTTTATGGACGCCGGCCAGGGCGTTCTGGCCGTCGCCGCCAAAGGCTATTCCCCTCAATCCATCAATGTCCCATTCGATTCCGGCCTCAAGCAGGTCACCTTCAAGCTCCAGCCGGCCAAACCGCTCAAGGGCATCGTGCTCGGCCAGGACCGCAAACCCGTTGCCGGCGCCACCGTCGACCTGGTCTCCTGGAACGACCTGCCCTTTCCCCGATGGCAGACCCAGACCGATGCCAAAGGCGGCTTCAGTTGGGATTCCGCGCCTGCCGACGGCGCCCTCCTGTCAGTCCGAATGGACGGTTATCTCACCGAAGGGCAGAGCCTGGCTCCCGGCGATGAAGACGTGACGATCGTGTTGAACCCCCTTGAGCAGATCGTCGGCAAAGTGATCGATGCTGATACCAAGGAGCCGATCCCGGAATTTCAGGTCATCCTGGGGCGTGTCTTTTCCGGCGATGATGTCCTCAACTGGGAACGCTACAATCCACTCCGGGCCACCGGCGGCAAGTACTCCTTCCCCACTGGCCAGAACCCCTCCGGCGCGGGCTTCCGCCCGGCCAGTGTGGTGACCGTGAGCCAGGGCGGTGCCCGCACTGTGCAGGGCCTGCAGGGCGCGCGCATCCGCCTGCTCGTCGAGGCCCCAGGTTATTTGCCCCAGGCCTCCCCCACGCTCTCCGTATCGGGCTGGCTCACCAACGACTTCGAGTTGAGAAAAGGCAACGGCCCCAAAGGCATCCTCAAACTCCCCAATGGCCAACCCGCCGCCGACGTCACAGTCACCTTGCTCACCGGCGATTTTACTCAATTGAAGGACGCCCATCTCGAGTCGCGCGGCAGCGCCAGCAGCATCGTTACGTCCGATGCCGAGGGCAAATTCGCCCTGCCTGCCGGCTATGCCACCAGCCTGGTGGCCGCAGGCAGCGAGGGCTATGCCGAGGCGCCCCTGGAGCGATTGGACACCACCCTCACCCTGACCCTGCAGCCCTGGGGCCGAATCGAAGGAGTCGTCCGCAACGGACCCAACCCCGCCACCAACGAATGGGTCATGGTCACCATGGCCCAGGGCCGCGCCGGCCTGGGCCTCCAGTTCGATTTCGATACTTACCGGACTCAGGCTGACGACCAGGGCCGATTCGTCTTGAACAATGTCCCCCCCGGCGAACGCTTGCTGACCCGGCTCATCCCGATGCAGTTCCAGAACAATCGCGGCTGGATGTTCAGCCATGGCCAAACGATTACCGTGAAGGCGGGCGAAACCACCCGCATCGATTTCGGCGGCAAAGGCCGCACCGTCATCGGGAAAGTCGTCCCAAACGAACGCCGCGACATCACCTGGCAGTCAGGCCGGCACTTCCTTCGCACCCCGCAGCCAAGACCGCCGTCCGGCTCTTTCAGTTCGCTGGAGGAAGCCCGCGCCTGGGAAAACACCCCGGAAGTCAAGGAAGCCCGCGCCCGCGCCCGCAACTATGCCGTCCAGTTCAGCGACGACGGCTCCTTCCGCATCGAAGACGTCCTGCCCGGCAAATACGAGTTGAACCTGACTTTCAATGAGCCGGGCTCGCAGAGCTTCTTGAACGGCGCATACGTCGGCTCGGTCCATCAGGAAGTTGAGGTCGGGGAAATCCCCGCCGGCCAGCCCGGCCAGCCCGTCGACCTCGGCCGCCTGGACCTCGTGGTGCAGAGCCAGCCGGCTCTTATAAACAGGTAAATCTTCTTGTCATTGAGGCGAACTTGTGGTTCATACGTAGCCTTTATGCCAATCTGGATTGCCGTTATCGTGCTTGGGATCATCGAAGGCATCACCGAGTTCCTCCCGGTGTCCTCGACGGGCCATCTTCTCATCGCGGAATGCTGGCTGCCGCGCCAGTCGGACTTGTTCAACATTGTCATCCAATGCGGGGCGGTGCTGGCGGTGCTGCCGTTGTTCCCGGAGCGGTTGCGCCAGTTCGCCTTCGAGTGGCGCAAGAAGGCCACGCAGGATTACGCGCTGAAAATCATCCTGGCCTTCGTGTTGACGGGCATCGGCGGGCTTATCCTGGAGAAGAAGGGATTCAAATTGCCCGAGAGGCTGCAGCCGGTCGCCTTGGCGTTGCTCGCGGGCGGGATTGCTTTTATCGTCCTCGAACAGTGGTTGCGCGGGCGCGCCCTCAGCAATGAGGTGACCTGGACCATCGCGGTGGCGGTCGGTTTGGGTCAGCTTCTCGCTGCCGCTTTTCCAGGAACCTCGCGCTCGGGCGCCTCGATCATTCTCTGTCTGCTGCTGGGGCTTAACCGTCCTGCCGCCACGGAGTACTCGTTTCTGGTGGGCATTCCCACGATGCTGGCGGCCGGAGGTTGGAAAATCTTCCAGGCGTTTCACCATCCGGTGGCCGGCGCGGCGCCGGAGAACTGGGCCATGGTGCTGCTGGCCTTCGTAGTCGCCTCGATTGTCTCATTTATTGCGGTGAAATGGCTGCTGCGCTATGTCCAGACCCACACGTTTGTGGCGTTTGGCTGGTACCGAATCGGGCTGGCGGCGGTGGTCGCGCTGCTGCTGTTCCTGGGCTACGGGAAGTGAGTCGTGTGGAGCGTGTGGAGCGTGGGGAGTGTGGGGAGCGTGAGGAGCGTGAGGAGCGTGAGGAGCGGTTCGGACACCGGAACACCGCGTTCACGAGGCCTGGAGGTTGGACATTCTGCACGCCAGCGGCGTGCGGGCACATCAGCCCAGCCCAACGTTCTGGGTTTAGCCGCCAACAACAATCCGGAGCGATGAAAGCGCGATTCATCCTGAGGCCCCCGCCGGCCACGAGGCCGCGCCACGGCCCAGCACGCTGACAGGGATGAACTCATTGCACTGATAGGCCGTCCGCCCGAGGGGCAGGACAAGCTCAAGGCCGCCGCCATCGGCGATAACCGGGGTTGCGCGGGCGATGAGCAGGAAGAATGGGACGCGTTTCATGGGCGCATGAGGGCGAAACGAAATGATTTGCGCAATGGACAAGGCCGCGTTCCAAATCCTCGGCTAAGATTTCCACACGCAAGCAGCTTCTCGAGCGCGTGCGCGCCATCGGACGAAGGTACAACAAACGCGGCCAGGATCCCATTGCCGACCTCGTCCGCGAGCGCGAGGAAGACGACCGTTTGCGTGAAGAGGTTCTCGCCGTCTATGACGAATTATTGGCGGACACTCTGCCCGTCACACGCGAAGTAGCCTGCGCCGCCTTCGACCTGCGCCAACAGGCGGCCAGGCGCATCCCCAACGCTGACGCCATCATCGCCGCTACAGCAAGACTTCAAGGGGCCACCCTCGTCCACCGCGACCCGCATCTGGCGGCCATTGTGGAAGCGCTCGCCAAACAAATCGTTCTCCCGGAGAAGACCAAGGCTGCTCAACCTCGAAACACCTGACCGAGCGAAGCAGCGAAGCGCCACAGGCAAGCGCCAGGGCGCGTTCAAGAATAGAGCCGGCACATCATTAACACCCCGTTTCAACGGGGTGTAGTGCCTGGCGTGCGCGATCTCAACCCTTTCAAGGGTTTCCCGCGTCCGCCAAACTGTTTGGGCGATTCTTGAACTCGCCCTGGGCACGCGCCCCGGTCTTTGATTACGTTGCGAGGTCCGTTTTGTGGCCGAATTATTCCTTTACACGTCATCCGGCAACCATCAAACTAGGCGCGTGGATGTTGCATTGTTCCGGGAAATAACTGTAGCGAAGGCGCCGCGTCAACGGGCTCCGGGCTTTGGGCTTGAAGGCGGCCTCGAGACCGCGATGCGGCGGTCCCAGGCTTATTTGCTGGGCCAGCAAAAGCCGGAGGGTTATTGGGTTGGCGAACTGATGGTCGACGTGTCGCTCGTGGCGGACCTGATAGCCTACCGGCACTGGGACGGCAGAGTGGACCCGGAATGGCAGCGCAAAGGGGTCAACCATATTTTTTCGATGCAGATGCCGGGCGGGGGGTGGAACGCTTATTACGGCGGGCCGGCGGAGGTCAATGTCACCATCAAGGCCTATCTTGCCCTGAAACTGGCCGGGGTGCCGGATACAGACCCGCGCCTCTTGCGCGCGCGCGAGGTGGCGCTCAGCCTGGGGGGCGTGCCGCGGATGAACACCTTCTCGAAGCTTTTCCTGGCGCTGCTGGGCCTCTTTCCGTGGGAATACGTCCCCACGATCCCCTGCGAGGTCATCCTGATTGGCAAATGGTTCTATGTGAACTTCAACGAGATGAGTTCCTGGAGCCGCTCGATGCTGGTTCCGCTGGCCATTATCAACCATTTCAAACCGACCTCCCCTCCCAGGAACAACGTCAACCTCAACGAACTTTATCCTCAGGGCATTCACGAGCGCGACCTCGCCCTGGCGCCCGACCCCGAACGGCTGACCTGGCGCAACTTCTTTCTCTGGCTTGACCGCGTCCACAAGTTCGCCGAGTGGTTCGCCGAGAACGGGATTCACCCCTTCCGCAAGCGCGCCTTGCGCAAGGCCGAGCAATGGATGCTGGAACGGTTCGAAGGCTCTGACGGCCTGGCCGCCATCTTCCCCGGCATGGTCAATTCATTGATTGCCCTCAAGGCCCTGGGCTACCCGGATGACCACCCGCAGGTCCTCCGCATCGAGGGACAACTCAAGAAGCACGAGCACCAAACCGAGCACACCGTCCGCATGGAACCTTGCCTGTCCCCCGTCTGGGACACGGCCATCGCCACGATGTGCCTCCGGGAATCCGGATTGCCCGCCGATCATCCCGCCCTCGAGAGGGCTGCCAACTGGCTCATCTCCAAGGAAATCCGGTTCCGCGGCGACTGGCAGTACAAGAACCCGGCCAAAGTGGAGCCGAGCGGTTGGGCCTTTGAATTCGAGAACAAATGGAACCCGGACGTGGACGACACGGCGATGGTGCTTCTGGCGCTGCGCAAAGTCCCGACCAGGGATAGCCGGAGGCGCGACGCCGCCTTCGAGCGAGGCCTGAGGTGGATGCTGACCTTCCAGTGCAGAGACGGCGGCTGGGCCTCGTTTGACAAGGACTGCACCAAGGGCGTGCTGGAGAAGGTCCCCTTTGCCGACCACAATGCAATGCTTGACCCCGAATGCGCCGACATCACGGCACGCATCCTGGAATTGCTGGGTTACGAGGGCTGCAGCACGGAACATCCGCAGGTGCAAAAGGCCCTCCGTTTCATCCGCGAACACCAGGAGCAGGACGGTTCCTGGTATGGCCGGTGGGGAGTCAATTACATTTACGGCACCTGGCAGGTGCTCCGAGGGCTGCGCGCGCTCAACATGAACATGGAAGAGCCGTGGCTGCTCAAGGCCCGCGATTGGCTGCGGAGCATCCAGCATGAAGACGGCGGCTGGGGCGAGCGGTGCAACACCTACGACGACCCCGTGTTCAAGGGCCAAGGCCCCTCGACCGCCTCTCAGACCGCCTGGGCTCTCATGGGCCTGTGCGCCTTCGACGACCCTCACCACCCCAGCCTCCGGCGGGGCGTCGAGTACCTCACCCGCTCCCAGAACCCGGACGGCTCCTGGACCGAACACGAGGCCACGGGCACCGGTTTCCCCAAGGTCTTCTATCTCAAATACGACATGTACCGCAACACCTGGCCGCTGCTGGCCCTGGCTACCTACCGCAAATTGCTGGCTGCCCAACGTTGACAATACTTCGGCCGAACGGTTGATCAAATCCCCCGCGGGTTTTTGGCCGTCCACCTCCGGGACCCACAGCCAAAAACTCCGCAGACCTCCGGCGCCCCGGAGGGGCAGCAGGATAACAGCCCGGCAAAGCCCGCCGGAGCGTAGCGCAGGCGGAGCCGCCGCCCTGGTAGCAGAGGACCCGCAGGGCATTGTGGGAGCAGCCGAAGCGGCGGGCGACCTCGGGGGCCGGGCAACTTCTGGAGTGATTGTTTGCGAACAGACGCGGAGGATGCTTCTGCTATACAATACTGAATGACATATTTGAAATGGCACTTTGGGTATTTGAAACATATAACTCGTCGTGTGGGCCGGGAGCTACGGCTCTGCACCGAAGAGGCCCCTCCGCACCCTCGGTAGGCGAGACTGGAATCCGAGGAGGGGAAATCGTGC
>Ga0181524_10000864_pt1 | contig 36022 bp, 28 predicted proteins | sample PEATcosm2014_Bin_34_FD_119761 | JGI IMG/M metagenome (GOLD analysis project Ga0181524, IMG submission 119761) | Peatland microbial communities from MTU Mesocosm Facility, Houghton, MI, USA - PEATcosm2014_Bin05_60_metaG | ecosystem: Environmental > Terrestrial > Soil > Wetlands > Peat | place... | reverse complement strand
GGGGTGCTCGCGGAACTGGCGGCGCACCTCGTAGACGACCGTCCCCGCCGAGCGGCCGACGGCTCGAATGGCAAGCGACGAGAAGAGGAAGGCGATCGACCCGCCGATCAACAGGCCGATGAACGTCGTCGGGACCGCGACGTTGATCTGGGTGAGCGGGTTGTGGAACAGCGCGTCGCCCGTGACCTGCTTCAGCTGTGGCAGCTGGTTACCTATGGTCTCGATGAACGAGGAGAACAGGGCGACCGCTGCGATGACCGCAGAGCCGATCGCGACTCCCTTGGTGATCGCCTTGGTGGTGTTGCCCACGGCGTCGAGGCTCACCATGACCCGCTCGGCCTCGCCCGTGAACTCACCGGACATCTCGGCAATCCCGGCCGCGTTGTCCGAGACCGGGCCGAAGGAGTCCTCCGAGATGATCATCCCCGTCGTGGAGAGCATTCCGATGCCAACGAGCGCCACCAGGTAGAGCGACACGGTCAGCTTGCCGCCGCCCAGCGCGACCGCGCTCGCGATCGCGATGACGATGGCGATGATCGCCCACACGCTCGACTCGAGGCCGATCGAGATGCCGGCCAGCACTGTTGTCGCCGGGCCGGTGCGGGTCGCGTCCGCGATCTGCTGCACCGGGCCCCTGTCGGTCGAGGTGAACTGCTCGGTGATCAGGCTCGCCACGTTCGCCAGGACGATGCCGATGAGCACGGCCCAGAAGACCTTCAAGTCGTGGACGTAGAACTGCGCGACGAGAAACGCCCCGACGAGGGTCAGCACGGTGCCGGCCCGGAAGCCACGGTTGATCGGGGCCATCGCCGACTTGTCGCGCTCGCGCGCACGCACGACCAGGATGCCGAACGCCGAGGTGAGTATCCCGATGCCGGCGACGATGAGCGGGTAGAGCAGGCCGCGCGCAGGTGGCAGGTGGAGAGACTTGAACGCGGAGTAGCCGAGGATCAACGAGGCGATGATCGTGATCTCGTAGGACTCGAACAGGTCGGCCGCCATCCCGGCGCAGTCGCCGACGTTGTCGCCGACGTTGTCTGCGATCGTGGCGGCGTTACGAGGGTCGTCCTCGGGGATTCCCGCCTCGACCTTGCCGACGAGGTCGGCCCCGACATCGGCGGCCTTGGTGAAGATGCCGCCGCCGACACGCATGAACAGGGCGATCAGCGACGCACCGAACCCGAAGCCGACCAGCACGGCTGTGGCGCTGTTCTGGAAGATGAACACGATCGTCGTCGCACCGATGAGGCCGAGGCCGACACAGAGCAGGCCGGTGATCCCCCCGGTGCGGAAGGCGACCCTGAGCGCAGGTGGCAGCTTTCCCTCGCGGGCCGCGGCCGCCGTCCGGACGTTGCCACGAACCGACAGGCTCATGCCGATGAACCCCGTCATCCCTGAGAAGATCGCGCCGCAGAGGAAGGCGATCGCACGGGCAAAGCCGGACTGCAAGAACGTCAGTGCAACCGTCCCGTCAGGACGGACGACCTTGGTCGCGGTGAAGAACACGAGCACGAACAGCGGGATGACGATGATCGCGACCGTCTTGAACTGGCGGCGCAGGAAAGCGCGGGCGCCTTCTTGGATGGCGGCCGCGATCTCCCGCATCTTGTCGGTGCCAGTGTCAGCGGCGAGCACGCCGCGCATCAGGTAGAGGGCGGTTGCGATCGCCACCACGCCCGTCAAGAGCGCGAACACCAGCCAGAGCCGCTCGGTCCCTCCGAGCACGAAGGCCTGATAGCCGCCGGTCGCGAGAAGATGGGGAGGCACTACTTGCTCCTTTGGTCGGGTCGGGTCGGGTCGGAGAATACGGTAGGCGACGGACAGATACAAACTGCGCAATTGCTCGCACGGTTACCAGAGGCTGCCAGGCGTTGCTGCTCGCCTCGCCGCCTCGCCCGGCGCCGATCGGGATCAACAGGTGGGCGGTGGCCCTCCGCCGGACCGAGGCCTCTAGATGTGACCGGCCCCGCCTGCATCGTGCCCGTGGCCTCCTGGCAAAGGCGTCTCAGCGGGCTCGGGGGTAGAGATGATCCAGTAGAGGGGGTTCACCATCCCGGCGCTGTGGCCACGGGTGGCCACCATGCCCTCGACCACGACGCGGGCTCCCGGCTCGATGCCGGCCACGCGCCGGCGGCCTTGGAACACGGCCATCAGCTGGCCGGTTCCGTCGGCGATCGTGCATTCCAGCGACGGAACACCGGCTCGCGGCTGGACGCGCACCGTCCGGATCCGCCCCGCGACCCGGGCACGCTGACGGGGGCGCAAGTCACCGATCGGGATGGCGCCGGCGGCGAGACCTGAAGTGGAGGCGCTCCGGAAGCCGGCAACACGCTCGGCCGCCGTCTTTGCTCCCGCTTCGCGCGCCGCCCGGCTCGGCTCGATCGTGCCGAACTCGGCGTCGTGCAGCGCCGCCGAGCCCGACTCTCCTCCCGCCTTCCAGGGGACCAGTTGCCTCCGGCGCTTGCCGAGCTGGAAGGGCACGATCGTCGCGTTCACGTTCGGCAACTGGCCGACGAGTGCGGCGATGCGGTCAGACGTACGGTCGTGCAGCACCCGTTGCCAGGCTCCCCCGTAGACGCGATGGGGCAGGAGCACGCTGACCTCGGTCTGGCCGTCGGCCGCCACCTCGGCGATCAGCTCCATCGAGGCCCTGCCCAGGCGGCGGTCGGGGCATTCGATGAGGTCGAGCGGAAAGCGCGAGAGGCCGAGCTCGGCCCATTGATCCTCGAGCTCGGTCGCCCTCGAACTGTCCAGCACGAAGTGCACCGCCCGGAGCTCGTCCGGGTTGAGAGTCCGGGCGTACTGCAGGGCGCGGGCATCCGCGAGGTCCAGCCGGTCGACGAACACCAGGACGACATGGCGACGAAGGATCGGGGCGATGGCGGCCTTGCTGACGTTCTCCTCCAGCTCCTTGCGCTCCTCGTCGTACTGCTTGTGGAGCCGGATCAGGGTGGGGACGAGGATGACGAACAGCACGACGACGATCCAGACGCCTTCGCGGAACTTCACGATGACGAAGATCAGCACGACGCTGAGCGAAAGCACCGCGGCGAAGCCGTTGATGACGAGCTTGTACTTCCATCCCTTCTCGCGCAGGCGGAGGTGGTGCCTGGCCATGCCGGCACCGGCCATGGTGAAGCCGGTGAAGACGCCGACCGCGTAGACCCCGACCAGGACGCTCACCTGGGCGTCGGTCCCGATGAGGAGCGCCTCGGCGGCGATGGTGAGGATGATGATCCCGTTCGAGAACACGAGCCGGTGGCCGCGGCGGGTGAGCTGGCGCGGGAGGAAGGAGTCCTCCGCTACGAAGCTGGCGAGGTTCGGGAACCCGTTGAAGCTCGTATTGGCGCCCGTGTAGAGAATCAGCATCGTTGCGCCTTGCAGGAAGAAGTACCCGAACCTCCCGATGAAGGCCGAGCCGAAGACGTACCCCGCCTCCTGGGAGAGCACCGTCGGGCTGCCACCCGAGTAAGGAACGGCGTGGGTGACGTGGGCGAGCAGCGAGACCCCGAGCACGAGGAAGCCGAGGATCGTCGACATGATGACGAGCACCCGGCGGGCGTTGCGGCCCTCGGGTGGGCGGAAGGTCGCGACCCCGTTCGAGATCGCCTCGAGGCCTGTCAGCGACGACCCGCCATTGGCAAAGGCACGTAGCACGATGATGATCGAGGCGCCGTACAGCAGGCCGCTGCCGGGTGTGCCGATGTGAACGACTCCGCTCTTCTCAATCGAGTGGGTGTGCAGCTGGCCGAGAGCGGTCCGGATGACTCCGATGATGATCAACAATCCGGTTGAGCCGGCGAAGAGGTACGTGGGAAGCGCGAACGTCCGGCCCGCCTCGCGGATCCCGCGCAGGTTGCCGTAGGCGAGGAGGGCGACGACGACCACCGTGATCCAGAGCCCCCAGGACTTCAGCACAGGAAAAGCGGAGGTCAATGCGTCGGTCCCCGCCGCGGTCTGCACTGCGACGGTCACGATGTAGTCGATGATCAACGCGACGGCGGCCACCTGCGCCACCTTCACGCCGAAGTTGTCCCTGGCCACGACGTACGAACCGCCGGCTCGTGTGTAGACCATGACGACCTCTCGGTAGGAGAGGGTGACGAAGAGCAGCACGACGATGACTGCGAAGGTGATCGGCAGCAGAAGGCTGAAGGCGGCGACGCCAACGGCCTTCACCAGCTCGAAAAGGATCTCCTCGGTCCCGTAGGCGGTGGAGGATATGCAGTCCGGGGCGAGGACGCCGAGCGCTGTCGGCTTGCCGAGTCGCTCGACGGAAAGGCGCTCGGTGACCAGCGGAGGCCCGAGCACCGCCTTCTTCAGGCGGTAGGAGAACGACTCGGGTAGGACGACGACGTCGCCCAGTTCCTGGCGGCTGAATCTTGCTTCACCGGCGTCCCCGCTCCGAGGGGATGCCGATGGCGGTTGCACCTCCTCGACTGCGGGCTTGCCAAGATCGTCGGTGGTTCCGCCCGGCACGACCACGGAGCCTACTTTGCCGCCCCCGGGGCTATTGGAGGACCGGGCCAGGTCCTTTGAAGGCGCGTCGCCTGCTGGCTACCGGGTTGCCACAGCTGCCAGAGCGCGATGAGTTGTGCCGGCGCGCCCCCGGGTGTTCCATGGTTGCCGTGCACGTCATCGTCGTCGGGTGCGGGAGGACCGGTGCGGGGCTGGCGGCCGAGTTGACCAACGCCGGCCACTCGGTCGCGATCATCGACAAGCTTCCCCGCGCGTTCCGGCGGTTGCCACCCGACTGGCCGGGACAGCGGATCGCGGGCTTCGGGTTCGACCGGGATCACCTCGAGGAGGCCGGGGCGAAGCGTGCGGCCGCTCTCGCCGCGGTCACCAGCGGCGACAACTCCAACATCCTCTGTGCCCGCATCGCCCGCGAGACCTACGAGATCCCGAACGTGGTGGCACGGATCTACGACTCGCGCCGGGCCGAGATCTTCCAGCGACTGGGAATCCCCACAGTGCCGACGGTCCCCTGGACGATCGACCACGTGCTCCGCCGGATTCTGCCCGAGCGGGCCGTCACGGAGTGGTCTGACGCGACGGGCCACCTGCACCTGGTCGAGCAGCCGCTGCCCGCCGACTGGGAGGGACGCCGGCTGCCGGCTGCCGCCCTCCACGGCGAGGGGATCCGCGTCGTAGCTGTGACCCGGGCGGGCGCGCCGACGGTCGACGTCGACGATCTCGTCGGACAGGAGGGCGACGTCCTGCACCTCGTCGTCACCCACGACGTGGAAGCCAGGCTTGAAGAGCTGTTTCCCGGTCTGTCGATTGTCTCGGGATCCAGGGGCGAGGGGAACCACGAGTGAAAGTGGCCATCGCGGGTGCGGGCAACGTGGGCCGGTTTCTCACAGAGGACCTGGCGCGAAATGGGAATGAAGTGGTGCTGATGGATCGAGACCCCGACCGCCTCGTCTCCCTGCCGCCAATAGAAGGTGTTCGCTATGTGACCGCGGATGCGTGCGAGGTGTCTTCGCTGCAGGCGGCCCATTTCGACGAGATGGACGTCGTCGTGGCCACCACGGGCGACGACGAGGACAATCTCGTCATCTCACAGCTCGCCAAGCAGGAGTTCGCGGTTCCGCGTGTGATCGCGAGGGTGAACCACCCGAAGAACCACTGGCTCTTCAATGAGATGTGGGGCGTGGACGTGGCGGTGTCGACGCCTCATCTGCTCGCGGGCCTCGTCGAGGAGGCCGTGTCGGTCGGGACGCTCGTCCGCCTGCTGCAATTCGAAGGCGGCCACACCCGCCTCATCGAGGTGACGCTGGACGCGGGCTCGCCGGTGTTGGGGAGCGAGTTCGGGTCGCTCGTCCTGCCTCGTGGTGCCGCTGTGGTCGCCCTCGTGCGAGACGGACACGTGGTCGTGCCGCGGTCGGACACACCCTTGGATGTTGGAGACGAAGTCGTGTTGCTCGTCAGCGCGCAATGTGAAGACGACGAGATTCGGACGCTTCTCCTCCAAGGCTCGTGACCGACGCGGCGGACGAGGGGCGGGCCGGGGAGCGTCCCAAGCCGGCGCCGGCCGAACCGGCCGAGCCCCCGCAGCCGCCGGCCGCGTCCATTGAGCTGGGTGAGCAGACCGGGCCCACGCAGCCGCCCAGACCAGAGCTGGCTGAAAGCACGGTCGGGACCGCCGAGGGTGAAGCGCCTTTGGAGCCACCGTCGCCGAAACGGCGCCGCAGCCGCAACCGCGGCCGCCATCGGCGGAAATCCCAGGCTGGACCGCAAAGCGAAGCTGCCGGCGCGAACGACGCCACAGACCAGGACGTCCCCGGCCAGGAGTCGGCCCACGACAGCGATCAGGACGGGTTCGTTCGGGTCGCCGAACGCCCCGTCCCGGCCAGTTACGGACCGCTCCAAGCCGCGTTCTTCGACCTCGACAAGACCGTCCTCGCGAAGGCTTCGATGGTCGCCTTCGGTCGTCCCTTCTACCACGGTGGCTTGATCAACCGTCGAACCGTGCTTCGGGCGCTCTACGGCGAGCTGGTGTACCTCCACCTCGGGGCGAGCGAGCAGAAGCTCAACCGCATCCGAGAGTCCGTTCTCCGACTGATCAAGGGCTGGCACCGCGACCGGGTGTGCGAGATAGTCGCCGAGGCGATCGAGGCGATCGTCGAGCCGATCATCTTCGCGGAGGCTGCCGACCTGATCGACTGGCACCACGAGCAGGGCCGCCTCGTCGTGATCGTCTCGGCGTCGCCGGACGAGATCGTCGCTCCGCTGAGCAGGTTCCTCGGTGCGGACGCCTGCATTGCAAGCCGGGCACGGGTAGACGATCAGGGTCGCTACACGGGCTCGATGCAGTTCTACGCGTTCGGGCCCTTCAAGGCAGAGGCGATGAACGCCCTCGCGGCCGAGCGGGGCATCGACCTCGCCGCCTCGTACGCGTACACCGACTCCTACACCGACTTACCGATGTTGGTGGCCGTCGGCCATCCAGTCGCCGTGAACCCGGATCGGGTGCTGAACCGCTATGCGCGGGAGCACGACTTCGAAGTCCTCAATTTCGGCCAGACCGTCAGCCTTTGGAGCCGGGCACGCGACCGGATCGGGACTGTGCCCCAGCGCCCCGCGATAGCAGTGTCGGCGGGTGCCGTCGCGCTCGGTGTCGCAGCCGCGGCTGCGGGCTGGTGGTTGGGCTCGCGCAGACACGACAGCTGACCTGAACCCGCCCGTTTGCAGGGCCGTCGGCCGATGCTCCGCCGCCACGCGCAGCGCCGCCTCTCGCCGTCAGCCCCTCAGCAAGCTGGTGAGTCGCCGCGGAGGCGCCTCGCCGCGATGATGCCCAGAGCGACGAGGAGAGCCAGGATCACGAGCTTCTTGAACATGGCACGATCGTACTCAGCCTGGCCCGGCGGCGGGCGCTGCGCGTCCGGGCGCCTTCGCGCACAGGCCCGGCGCTCAGCCCACGGAGACGACCGGAAGCACCCTTGCCGCGGGAATGACACGGATGTGATCCGCCTGCTCGGGCCCGAGAAACCGGGCCGGCGAACAACCCGGTCCCGGGCACGCCCGTGAGGGCGGGCCCAGGCTCAAACGGTCAGAAGGTCCCGAGCCCCGGTGTCGCTCGAGGGGTGCCTCAGCTTCGACATCGCACGCGCCTCGATCTGGCGTATCCGCTCCCGGGTGAGGTTGAAGTGCTCTCCAACCTCCTCCAGCGTGCGCGGTTCGCCGCGGTCCAGCCCGAAGCGCAGCTTCAATATCTCACGCTCCCGCTCGTCCAGCGGGGCCAGCAGACGATTGATCTCGAGCGGTAGCAACGCCGTCGCGGCAACCTCGAACGGCGACTCGGCCGAGCGATCCTCGACAACGTCTCCCAACTCCGCGTCGCCGTCTTCCCGCAGCGGCTCGGACAACGACAAGGGCTCCGCACGGAACCTGAGCGCCTCTATCAGCTTGTCCTCCGGCAGCTCCACCTCGGCTCCCAGCTCCACCAGTGTTGCCGGCCGCCCGAGCTTGAGCTCGAGTCGGGCTTGTGCCTTCTGCACCCGGGCCAGGGTGTCGCCTGCGTGCACGGGCAGCCGGATCGTCCGCCCCGTGTTGGCAATGCCACGAGTGATCGCCTGGCGGATCCACCAGGTTGCATACGTCGAGAACTTGAAGCCCTTGCGCCAATCGAACTTCTCGACGGCGTGCATCAGACCGAGATTGCCCTCTTGTATCAGGTCGAGCAACGGCAGCCCGGATGCCTGATATTTCTTCGCGATGGAAACGACCAAACGAAGGTTCGACTGGACGAAGGTCCGCTGTGCGGTCTCGCCTTCCCGGACCTGTCGATTGAGCTCTCGGCGCCTGGTCGGGGTCGTTCCCTTCGACTTCGCCCTCAGTTCCTCCTCGGCGCTCCAACGGGCCTCGATCGCCTGTGCAAGGCGCACCTCGTCGTCCTTGGTGAGCAGCGGGTACTGGCCAATATCGGTCAGATACAGCCTGACGAGATCCTCCTCGTCGCGCTCGACTCGCTCTTTCGCCAAGGTTCCAAAGCCTCCGTGGGTTCGGCCGGTACAGCGTCGCGCTGCTCCGAGGATATTGACGCGCAGGCAGGGCCATCCGCGTCCGACCGTCGCTGCCCCACACCGCGCCGGTCAGCGAACTTTGCGCTCCTTCATTACTCGAACGTAAGTGTAACGGTGGAGTCAAGCTTGGCCGTCCGCCGTCCTTGCCCTGGAAATGCTGCCGTGCTATTGCAAAGTCATTTCGAGGACCGCCGCGGGACCACAACAGGCGCTGGGAAGAACTGAGCGGGGCCCCGCCGGGCTCCAGCCGAGCTCCACGCGGCTACCCAGGCCGGCCGCGGAGGACGGCCCCCTCTGCCCGCACTACCTCCAGGTCGGCCATGGCCCTGCCCATCGCACGGACTACCGCGCCGTCCGCGGCCGGGCTACAGAGCTCCAACCTGCGTGCGTACTCGGCGAGGAGCAGCGGGTAGAGCCGACCGGAGAGGTCAGCTATGAGCGACAGGCCGTCGTATTCCCGACTGTCGCGATCTCGGGGATCCCGAACGCGACCGCGCTCCGCCAGAGCCTGGCCACGGTCGGGAAGAGCCCGGGCGAGCTCGTCGCCGAGGGTGCCCTCCGGAAGAATCGTGAGCTCCTCCAGGCCCGGGAGACCAGCCGACACCGGAAGCAGGACCTCCAGGAGCGAGGCCCTCCAGGCATGCGCGAGGCTTGCCGATGCAGCCCAGCGCGCACAGCTCGCCGGCACAAGTCGCGGCGCGCGCTCACCTAACCTGCGAAAACACGTCAACTCGACGGCACGAAGCCCTCCGAGATGCCTGGAGGAGTCGAGGAGGTTCAACGAGCGGTCGGGTCCCGATCGGAGCCCGTAGCTGCACGACGGCCGGCGCTGGTCGAAGCTGCCGTCCCAGCCGACGCCCGGAACTGGTTCGTGATCGGCATTCGCCGGTCCTTGCCGAAACCACGACTTGTGACCCGGGGCCCGGGCGGAGCTTGGCGCCGTTTGTACTCGGCGTGGTCGACGAGATCGATGACCTTCCTGACCGTTGCCGCTTCGAAGCCTGCGGCAACCAGACCGGAGAACGTGAGGTCTCGCTCGACATAGCCCTCGAGGATCGGGTCCAGGTCGGCGTACGGCGGGAGGCTGTCGTCGTCGCGCTGGTCGGGTCGCAGCTCAGCCGATGGAGGCTTGGAGATCACCGCCTGCGGGACGAGGTCGTGACCCGCGACGGAGTTCCGGTGCTCGCACAGCTCGTAGACGAGCGTCTTCGGCACGTCCTTCAACACCGCGTAGCCGCCCGCCATGTCCCCGTAAAGGGTGGCGTAGCCGACGGCCATCTCGCTCTTGTTGCCGGTGGTGAGCACGAGCCATCCCCGCTCGTTGGAGATCGCCATCAAGATGATCCCGCGTATGCGTGCCTGAAGGTTCTCGCCCACGAGCCCGGACGAAGGGTCCCCGGTGCCGAACACGGGCTCCAGCATCTCCAACAGCACGCGGTGAGCCGCCTCGATAGGGACGGTGGCGGTGCCGATTCCCAGGTTCGTGACCAGCGCCGACGCGTCCTCGACCGAGCCCACAGACGAGAAGCGGGACGGCATCGACACGCCGTGCACGCGCTCGGCCCCAAGCGCGTCGGCTGCGATCGTGGCCACGAGCGAGGAGTCCACACCGCCCGACAGGCCCACGAGCACATCGGTGAACCCGTTCTTGCGAACATAGTCGGACGTCCCGAGCACGAGCGCTTCGTAGATCTCAGCCACCCGGGACAATCGGGGCGCAACGGGCGTCAGGCGCGCAACCGGATGCTCGGAGCGCACGACCCCGCCCGCGAGCGGAGCCTGCGAGATGGTAACCAGCGGCAGTGACGAGATGCCCTCGTGGCCCCGCGGGTCGAAGAGCCGCTTGCGGAACATCGGCTCGACCGCGAGGTCGCAGATGGCAAGGGCCTCGCGGAATTGCGGAGCCGACGCGACGAGATCGCCGTCGTGGTCGAAGACCATGGAGGCACCGTCGAAGACAAGCTCGTCCTGGCCTCCGACGAGGTTGACATAGGCGAGCGCGCAGGATGCATCGGCAGCGCGCGTGGCGAGCATCCGCTCCCGCTGGGCGAGGATGCCGGCGCGGTACGGCGACGCGTTCAGCGTCACGACAAGCTCTGCGCCCCCCGCGCCCAGCCGACCGACGGGCCCCGAGGGGCTCCAGGCGTCCTCGCAGATGGTCACTCCCACGCGGACTCCTGCGATCAGAAAGAGTCCGTCCCGGCTCGCCCCCGGAGCGAAGTAGCGCCGCTCGTCGAAGACTCCGTAATTCGGGAGCAACTGCTTGCGGACTATCGCGCGCACCTCGCCCGCCGCGCACACCGCGGCGGCATTGTAGAGATCGCCGTCCTCCTCGACGAAGCCGACGACCGCCGCGCAACGCTGGGTCGCGGCGGCAACCTTCCCGAGCGCGAGAAGGTTGCCTTCGACAAAACCCGCCTCGAACAGGAGATCCTCCGGGGGGTAACCGGTGAGGACCAGCTCGGGGAACACCGCCAGCTGCGCTCCCGCCGCCTCGGCCTGGGCGAGGTGCGCCATGACCTTCTCGGCGTTGCCCTCGAGATCGCCAACGGTGACGTCCAGCTGACAAAGTGCGATGCGCAGGCTGCCCACGGGAGAAATCCTACCCGTGGCCTGAGCAGGAAACGGTAACCACCATCAGGGTCGGGCCCCGCCCGCGAGGGCAGTAGCCTGCGTGCAGAGGACTCCCCTACCGATGCCACCGCCACAGCTGCTCGACGAGCTCGTCCGCGCGTCTGCGGCTCCCGACACGGTGCGGTTGGTGGCCGATCAGCTCTTCGCCGCGTTCCCGACAGCCCGCGAACGACTGGAGTCCGAGCCCGGCCTCGCCGCCAGCTTCACAGCGGTCGTGGCCGCCAGTCACTCGTTGTCGCGCGTGATTGTCACCGACCCTGCGGCGCTGGAGGTGCTCGCGCAGCTGGAGGCGCCCGCGCCCGGCCCGGCCGCAGCCCCGAATCAAATGCGCTGGGACCCTGCTGAAGCAGACGATGTCGACGACCTCGTCCGTCGCAAGCGTCTCTCGCTCCTCGAGGTAGCCGCACGTGACCTCATCGGCCTGAACGATCTCGAACAGGTGACCGGCGCGCTCTCGCTGGTCGCCGACCGGGTCCTGGCCGGCGCCATCCGCCTTGCGGGTGCCACCAACGGCCTCGCCGTCATCGCCATGGGCAAGCACGGGGCCCAAGAGCTCAACTACTCGAGCGACGTCGACTTCGTCCTCGTCGCGTCCGATGCCGCCGGCGTCGATCCCTCCCTAGCGCGCTCGGTCGTCGCCATTGCCTCCCGCGCGTACCGCGTCGACACCAACCTCCGCCCCGAGGGCCGCTCCGGCGTGCTCGTCCGGTCCGTCGATTCCTACGTCGCGTACTGGAACCGGTGGGCCCGTCCCTGGGAGTTCCAGGCACTGTTGAAAGCGCGCCATTCCGCAGGCGATGCCACCGCCGGCCGCCTGTTCGAGGAGGCGGCCTCCGAACACCTCTGGTCCCGGCGATTCGGCGCCGACGAGCTCGCCGAGCTACGGACGATGAAGGCCCGGGCGGAGGCGATCATCGCAAGCCGGGGTCTCGACCTGCGCGAGCTCAAGCTGGGCCGCGGCGGGATCCGTGACGTGGAGTTCTCCGTGCAGCTGCTGCAGCTGGTCCACGGCGGCCGCGATCCGGCCCTCCGGTTGAGGGCGACACTTGCATGCCTCGCCGAGCTGGCGGACGCCGGGTACGTGGCGGCTGAGGACGCGGCGGCCCTGGCGATTGCGTACCGTTTCCTGCGCACCGTCGAGCACCGCCTCCAGCTCGTCGAGGAGGCACAGGTTCACACCGTGCCCTCCGACCGGGAGTCGAGGGACCGGCTTGCACGGGTGCTCGGCTTCCGGGGGCGACCAGAGGAGACGCCCGGCGAGCGCTTCGACGCGGTCCTTGCCCATCATCAGAGCACCGGACGGGCGATCCACGAGCGGCTGTTCTTCAGGCCCCTCCTCGAGGCGTTCGCCGGCGGCACGCCACAAAGGCCCGCCCCTCGGCGCAAGGACCAAGCGGCGGGCGACCACGGTTTTGCGCCGGATGCTGCGGAGGAGAGGCTTGCCGCCTTCGGCTTCGCCGATGCCGACCGGACCCGCCAAGCCCTCAGCGAGCTCACGCGGGGCCTGACCCGCTCCTCGCGACTCATGCAGCAGCTGCTGCCACTCCTTCTCGACTGGCTCTCGGAGTCCCCCGACCCCGACCAAGGTCTCGTCGGGCTTCGAACCCTCGCCGGTGGCCCGCATCGCCGCGACCTTCTGGTGACGGCGTTCCGCGAGTCGCCCGAGGTCGCGCGGCGGCTCTGCCTGCTGCTTGGAACGAGCCGGCGCCTTGGCGAGATCATCGCCCGTCACCCCGATCTCGTGGAGCTGCTCGACGACAAGACCGCTCTCGCCGCCGTGGAGCCCGAACAGCTCGTCCAGGGGGCCATGACCGCTGCGGATCAGGGGCCCGACCGGCGCACGGGCGCGCTCCGTCACTTCTTCGAGATCGAAACCGTGCGCATCGCGGCCCGAGACCTGCTCGGCCTCTCGAGTCTTCGCGAGACCGGCCGCGCCCTCGCCGACCTCGGGACCGCGGTCGTCACCGCTGGCCTGCACGCCGTCGCACCCGGCGTGCCCCTGGCAGTGATCGCGATGGGGAGCTTCGGCGGAGCGGAGATCGCCTACGGCAGCGATCTCGACGTGCTGCTCGTGTACGAAGCGACGAGTGCTCCCGACGCGGAGGCCGCCGAACAGGCGGCGTCGGCACTTCTCCGGCTGTGCAACGGGTCAACGCCCGCCGAAGGGATCGTCCGGATCGATGCTTCGCTCCGCCCGGAGGGGAGGCAGGGTCCGCTCGCCCGGAGCCTCGACGCGTTCGAGCGGCACCACCGGCGTTGGGGAGAGACCTGGGAGCGTCAGGCTCTCCTGCGCGCCCGGCCGGTTGCAGGCAGCGCCGAGGTCGTCGAACGTTTCGTGGCGCTGGCCGACCAAGCGGTGTGGTCCTCGCCGATCGACGAGGCCGCCGAGCGGGAGATCCGCCGGATGAAGGCACGGATCGAGCGTGAGCGGATCCCGCCCAGCGACGATCCCCAATTCCACCTCAAGCTCGGCCGTGGCTCACTTGCGGACGTGGAGTGGACCGCACAGCTCCTCCAGCTCCGGACGGGCACCCGGGCCACCGGGACTCGTGACGCGTTGGACCGCCTCGAGCGCGCCGGAGCGATCGGCGCCGCGGACGCTCTCTCGCTGAGAGAGGCCTACCGCTTCTGCGGGAGAACGAGAAACCGGTGGCACCTCGTGGGCAACTACGTCGCAGGCGCCGGAGGTGTGGTCGGGAGTGGGGCGGACGCGATGCCGCGCCAGCCCGAGCTCCAATCGCGTCTTGCGAGAAGCCTCGGGACGACCCCGACCGAGCTGCGCGAGTCGTACCGCCGGGTGACCCGCAGGAGCCGAAAGGTCGTCGACCGACTCTTCTACGACCTGTGAGGGCTGCCCGGCACGGGACCCCGCCGGAAAACCGGAGCCCACGGCGCGGGCCGGGCGGGTCCGTCGCCTGGGTCGGGATTCTCGACCTACACTCGTGCGATGCGCGAGTCGGGCCTGATCCTCGTCCGGACAGGCTGCTATGTCACCTTGGGCGTGCTGTTCGGAATGCTGGCATTCGCGCGCACGAACGCGCACAAGCGGCGCACCGGCAGGAGCCCCTGGCACATCCACCCCCTTGTCTGGGGCGTCGCCAGCGTCTTCGTGACGTTCCTGGTCACGTTGCTGTCGATCGTCTACGTGGCGATCTTCGGCACCTTGGTCTCGGTCATCGCCTGCTCGACGATCTCCCAGCCGAGTCGCGAACCGGGCGCCACCGCGGGCTCAGGGTACCGGGCCGTGCCCGGGCGCTCACCGGTGCGCGAATGGGACCCGGCGGTCGGGTCTGTGCAGCAGTCGCCGCCGGTGACTGCGCTCAAGGCCTGGCTGCCTGACCCGACGGGTCGCCATGAGCTGCGCTACTTCGACGGGTCAGGATTTACCGAGCACGTGGCCGACGCCGGGGTCATCTCGGTCGACCGCTCCTGAGGAGCCGGCAGGAGCTGGGTTGAAGACCACGGCGGACGGTCAGCCGGGAACGGCGGGGTCCCTCGTGACGGTGACATCGGCGTCTGAGTCCGGCCGGTCCTCGGTTTCCTTGGCAAAGATCAGCAACGACTGGTCGAGACCGCCCAGCACCGTGTGAAGGCGGTAGCCGAGGAGCTCGGGCTCGTTGAGCATGGCTTGCAGCCCCAGCGCCCCGGTCTCACCTGCGTAGACCGATCCCGTGTGCCATTCCTTGACCCGGTACTCGACGTTCATCTCTCCCCTCGAGTCGTCTCAGGACGTCCTTGATGGCGTCGAAAAGCCTTGCGGAGCTGGACGATGCGCACTGACCCCAGGCAGAAGACAACCAGCGCGCCGAGCGCCGCGGCTACGAGGAGCGCGAGCGCGAGCGGGAACCTGCCGGAGAACATCAGGAAACTGACCTTTGCCTCCCGAAGATTCTCGAAGACGAAGACGAGCATCACCGCCACGGGGACCAGCGCCGGGATGAGGCTCTTCCAGGCTTGCCCGGCACGGCTCCTCGGAACGGGCGCACCCGAGACCTTCGGAGCGAGGCCGTGCGATGCCAGCCCCGTCGCCATGGGCTCTTGGGGCTCCTTGGCCTCGTCAGCCGCCGAGTTCACCTCTGACGGAGGGGCGGTGGCTTCGACGCGCGATTCGGGCTCCAAGATGACCCCCGATCTGGTTCCGACGGTCTCGAATTGCTGCCGCTCGAGATGAGCTGTCTGCAGGATATTACGTGGGAGGTTCGACGGTCGTCCCTGGTGGTCCTGCCGGGCGGCGCTCAGGCTCAGGCGGCGTCGCCCCGGGCCGACTGGTAGCGCGCGACCGTGAAGCTGATTATCAGCGGGACATTGACGGCGAAGAGGACCAGCATCGCCGTGAGCACCACGAGAGGCCCCCCACGGGTGTGGTCCCGGACGAAGGCGAACTCGATGAGCCCGGCAGCGATCACATACGAGAGCAGGGCCCACCGGCCTACGAGGAAGAACTTGTCCCACGCGAGCCCCCTGGTGCGGGCCAGCATGACGACGTTCACCGCGAGGAGGACGCCACTCGCGACCGCAAGCAGGACCGGGACACCGAGCGGTGGCCGCCGCGGCGCGTACGACGCCATGTAGATGCCCCCGACCACGACGAGCACCAAAGAGGCGGCGGCGATCCCGGCGACGGGGGCAAAACGCTGCTGCGAGGTGACACCGGCCGGTGCTGCGGAGCGCGGCACGCTCATTGGGACGCCACCCGGGTCATGATGACGAGCGTTGCGACCTGCATCAGGCCGGTGACGCCGGCGGTGTAGATGAAGCGCTTCATCAGCTTGCCGATCACCTCGCCGTTGGGCCGGGGCTTGCGCATCTCGAACAGGACTGCGATGTTCGCCGGCTCGAGGATGCCCAGCGCGATCACGGCCATTATCCCCACCACGACGAACGAGACCATCAGCCAGGCGTGGTTCGGGCTCGACGCCTTCAGGTTGCCGAGATCGAGCGCCAACTGAAAGCCGGAGGCCAGTGTCATGGCAACCAGCGTCGGCATGACGAGAACCATCTTCGGCATGAACCTCGCCGAGAACTCCGCGCGGGCCGGAATCGAGAGCCGTCCCAGGATCGGGCCGACGACGAGCCCGACGAACAGGTCGATCCCCGTCCACAGGCCGCCGCCGGCGACGTGGTTGAAGTCGAGTCCCCACTGCCAGTTGAAGCCGATCGACGCCACCAGGAAGCCGAGTATGACCGCCACGATCGGCAGGCCCTTGAGCGGAACGATCTGTATGACCGGTCGCGGCGGAACCACAGCACCGGCTTCGGCGCCGGCTTCGGCGCCGGCCTCGAGCTCGGTCGATGAAGAGTCGACCCTCGTGTCCGTCATTGTCCCCCTCCCGGTACCACCACACTTGCCCGCGCCACGAACAAGGCGCCGTGGACAGGGAAGAGACTCTAGCAATCGAGCCCGTCCTCGAACAGCGGTCCGGGCCTGATCGCCGACGACGGGAGCTCCTCCCGACAGACCCGACCATGCTGCGCGGGCGGCTCACCGCTGCGGCGCCGAACAAGCGTCTGCCCGGCGACTATTGTTTGCTGTCAAGGGTGCGCCGGGAAGACTGGTCGGCAATTAAAGGACCGACCCAATGACCGATTCCTACCCCACATCTGCTCGCCAACCTGCTGCGGAGCCTGACGCGCCCGGGGCACCGCCGGACCAGGCACAAGGGTGGGAGGCGCAACGAAAGTTCGCCAGCTGGCGGTGGGAAGCGCTCCGCACGACGTTCTGGCTGGTGCCGACCGTCCTCGTCTTCGTCGCAGGGCTGCTGTTCGTGGTCACCTTCGAGATCGACTGGGCGGCCTACTACGGACACCTCACGCTGCCGTTCTGGATGCGAACCGAGAGCGCGGACGCCGGTCGCCAGGTGCTCATCGCCATCGCCGCCGCAGTGATCACCGTCATCGGCGTGGTGTTCTCGATCACCATCCTGGCCCTCACACTGGCGTCCCAGCAGTTCGGTCCTCGCATGATGCGCAACTTCGTCCGGGACCTCGGCAATCAGGTCACCCTCGGCGTCTTCGTCGGCACCTTCGTCTACTCCACGCTCGCCCTCGGCTCGGTCGCCATCGGCGGCCCCCGGGGCGTGTTCACACCCCATCTCTCCATCGCCGTCGCCGAAGCCCTGCTGCTTGTGGACATCGCGGTACTCATCTACTTCATCCATCACATCGCCAGGTCCATCCAGCTCCCGGAGGTGATCGCCGGAATCGCCCGTGACCTGACCGGCGAGATCGATGCCGAGTTCCCCGAACACAAGCCTGACCTGAGCGAAGCGGCAGCCGGCTCCGGCAAGTCGGCTGAAGAGCTGATGAAGCTGATCGAGGACAGGGGCGGCGAGGTCCCCGCGAACGCAAGTGGCTACCTGCAGTTCGTCGGCTATGCGCAGCTGGTCGAGATCGCGGCCCGGACGGACTCGGTCATCCGCCTCAAGTACCGCCCGGGCCATTTCGTCGCCGCCGGGCGGCCGCTCGCCGCGGTCTGGCCACGCGGCGCTGCACAACAAGTTGCTCAGGCACTCGAGAAGGCGCATGTGACCGGACCACACCGGACCCTGATGCAGGACCCGGTGTTCGCCATCGATCAGCTCGTGGAGATCGCCATCCGCGCGCTCTCGCCGGCGGTGAACGACACCTTCACTGCGCTGACGTGCATCGACTGGCTTTCAGCGGGCCTGAGACGAGTCTCTGGCCGGACGCTCGGGGAGGGCGTCTACAGGGACCGGTCTGGTCGCGTGCGCCTCATCGAACCCGATCCCTCCTATGCCCGGATGGCCAACCGGGCCTTCGACAAGATCCGCCAATCGGCTCGGGGAATGCCGGTGGTGATGATCCACATGATGGACGCGCTGACCTCCATCATGGAAGCGACCACGACCGTCGCGCAGCGGCGGGTTCTCGCACGCCAGGCAGAGATGATCCTCCAGAGCGCGGTGGAGTCCGTGCCCGAGCCAAACGACCTGGAGGACATCCGCAGCAGGTACCGGCACCTGCTGGTCAAGGCCGCCCTGGACGACCCGGTGGACCCGTCGTCGACGCGCTAGCGGGCGGGCCGGCCGCGCCCCACGCCGAGGACCATCAGCCCGGCGGAGCGAGCTGAAAGTTCCCCCGGCAGGCGGTCCTCGGCCGCCTCGGGCGACCGGTTCAGCCCACGTCCAGCGGAAGCTGCGGGTCTGCGCTCCACTCGGCAAGCGATCCGTCATACAGCCGGAGGTCGTCGCGGCCCAGAATCGAGAGCACGAAGATGTCGACCGTGGCCGAGATGCCCGCTCCGCAGTAGGCGATCACGGGAACGTCCGGACCGATGTCGAGCAGGTCACAAAGCCCATGAGCCAGCTCGTCGCGTTGTCGAAGGCACCACGTGCCCGGGTCGACAAGCTCGTGCGCCGGTGCGCTCAGCGATCCAGGGATCCGGCCTGGCCGGCTGTACGCGCCCGGGCCCTGCGCCCGGAAGGCCTGTGACGACAGCGCATTGACGAGACATGCGGGTTCTCCGCCCACGGCCCGGATGACGTCGTCCTTGGTGGCGAGCAGCTCCCGCCGTGGCCGCGCGACGAAGTTCGCGGTTTCGATGCTCGGCGCTGCCGAGCTCAGTTCGTATCCCGCCCGACGCCACGATGGCAGGCCGCCGTCGAGCACGCGCACGTCGTCGAACCCGAAGTAGCGCAGAAGCCACCACAGCCGGAACGCCCATATCGGCGACTCCTGCGCGTAGGCGACAACGCTGGTGCCCGGCCCGACGCCGAGGTCGCCCATCGCCCGAGCGAACCGCTCCGGCCCAGGCAGCGTAAAGGGGAACGGGGAGTCCGGGTCCGACAAGTCGCCAGGTATGTCGGCGAACACGGCGCCGGGGACATGGGCCTGCTCGTAGCCTCGTCGCCCGCTCTCCACCGTGCAGGGCCCATCGGCGACCTGGCGGCGGAGAAAGACCGTCGAGTCGATGATCCGAAGCTGCGGTTCGCCGAGCGCTGCGTGAAGGCCCGGCGCGTCGATCAGCTTCTGGTCTCGGACCACCTCACGAGCTTAACCGCGTCCGGCAAAACCTGACTTTCTCCACCGGCTTTATATGATTCGGGTTGCGGCCTTGCAGGAGCCAGGTGCTCAAACAGGCCCCCTCGGTTGCGGGCCCGCGCGCCCGTCCGGAAGTATTCCGGGATGGAAGCAGCTGTCCGGCGCGTTCGCCCCGGCGACGCCGACCGGTTGCGAGAGGTCCGTCTGTCCGCTCTGCGGGATGCGCCCAGCGCCTTCGCGTCCAGTTTCGAAACCGAGGTCGTCCTTCCTGCCGCGGCTTGGGCCGAAACGGCCGAGGCTCGTTCAACAGGGACCGACGATGCCACGTTCCTCGCCGAGGTGGGCCCGGACTGTGTTGGTCTCGTCGGCGCCTTCCGACCACCAGGGAGGCCGGGAGTCGTCGAGCTTGTATCCATGTGGGTAGCCCCCGAGCTCCGGCGCAGGGGCATCGGTCGCCTTCTGGTCGAGCAGGCCGTTGCCTGGGCACGGGACACCGGTGCCGGCGCAGTCGAGCTGTGGGTGACCCAGGGCAACGACGCCGCCATCGCGATGTACCGCAGCAGCGGCTTCACGCTCAAGAACGAGCACCAGCCGCTCCCCTCCGACCCGTGCCGGGACGAGGTGCGCATGGTCCTCGAAATCCCGAGCAGCAGCGCCGGCTGAGCCAAGCGCACAGCGGGTCATCCGGGAGCCGGCGTGCCCGACCTCGTTGAGATCCTCGTGCCGATGGCCGGGGCGCGCAGAGCCGTTCGGGACCTCACCGACCGCCGTGTGCCTAGTCCTTCCGACCGGTGAGGGCGAGGCGGACGCCGATGGCGATGATGGCCAGGCCGCCGAGACCGCCAACGAGCTGCAGCCGCTTGGGCGACCGGGCGAACCAGGACCGCGCGGTGCCCGCGGTGATCCCCCACAGGTTGTCACTGACGAGCGCGATGACCGAGAACACCAGTCCGAGCAGCAGAATCTGTTCGGGGACCCGTCCCGCGGATCTGGTGACGAACTCGGGGAGGATGGCCGCGAGAAAGATCACCGTCTTCGGGTTCGACACCCCGACCAGGAAGCCCTGCAACAGGTAGCGTCGATCGGCCCGCGAGCCAAGAGCCGGATCGACCATCGATCCAAGAGACCTCCGGTCCCGGATCGTCTTCACACCGAGATAGACCAGATAGGCGGCGCCGATCAGCTTCAGGATCGTGAACAGCGCTACCGCCCGCTCGGCGAGAAGCCCGATTCCGAACGCAACCGCGATGACCTGGACGTACTCGCCCAGCGCATTTCCGATCACCGTGAGCGCGGCCGCCCTTCGCCCGTACGCGAGCGCCCGCGAGACGACGAACATCACGCTCGGCCCCGGGATCACCACTATGACGAGGGCGGTGAGCGCAAAGGCCACCAAGTTGCTGGCTGAGGGCACCGCCTAACGATAGGGCGCTGCCCCACCGGCAGGAGTTCCGCTGCTTCAGCCGGCTGTGTTGAAGTTGTGCACGTCGAGATACTCGACACTGGGCGCCGTGCTGAAGCCGAGCTCCCGGCTGATCGGCCCGATCTTCTCCTGGGCGAACCTCTCGAAGCCTTCCCGGGTCTTCCAGACATCGGTGACCCTGAAGCCGTCGTCGGTCCCGGTGACGAAGTGGAACAACAGGCCCGGTTCACTGTGCGGCCCACCCGGGGAGATTCCCATCTTGGCGATCGCCTCGTCGTACTGCGCGAGCGTGACGCCCTTGAACTCCTGCTGCACGGCAATCGTCACTCTGAGCCCCCCTCAGTAGAAAGTCAGGCGAGCATAAACCACGAGAGCCGGCACGGCTAGGCCCAGATCACGCGCGGCACGACGAGCCACGACAGCACTCCGGTCCCTGCACCGACCTCGCCCCACTCGTCGACCAGGAGGTCGATCCGGGCGAGTGCCGCGGTCGGCATCCGGATGACACCGCCGCCGATCAGGAATCTGACGGCCTCCGAACAAGTGGGCTCGTGACCAACGACCATGAGCAACCGCGTCGACTCCGGCTCTCGGCGGACCTCGCCCAGCAGACCCTCGACGCCTTCGTCGTAGAGGGCACCGGACTCGCGCACGGACCACACCCAGTCTCGGGCCTCGCTCGCCAGCGCGAGCGTCGCCTTGGCCCGTAGCGCCGGCGAGCAGATGACCGAATCGGGCACCTCCGTGGCGGCCAGGAAGCGGCCGGCCGCCCTGGCTGCCTTCCGGCCCCGTTTCGCCAACGGTCGCTCGAGGTCCGAACCGCCGTAGTCCGCCGACCAGTCGGACTTCGAATGCCTGAGGACGATCAACGCGTGGGACATCCCGACAGCCTTGAGATCTCCGGGCTCAGAGCTTGTAGCCGACAGAGCGCAGGAACGACTTCCGGTCGGTCACGTCCCGGTCGGTCTCGACGCCCAGTGGGACCGAGCCGTCGATCACACCGAGGACGCCGCGGCCGAGATCGGTCTCGGCCAGCACGACCTCCACGGAGTTGGCCGTGGCGCAGTAGATCGTGCAGACCTCGGCGACCTGCTTCAGCTGGTTGAGCACGTTCACCGGGTAGCCCTCGCGGACAAAGACGACAAAGCAGTGGCCCGCGCCCAGCGCCAGCGCGTTGCGGACGGCCAGCTCCACGAGCTCGGAGTCGTTGCCTGAGCTCCGGACCAGGCACTTGCCGGACGCCTCGCAGAACGCCAGCCCGAAACGCAGGTGGGGGCTCGAGCCGACAAGCGCCTCGTGAACATCCTCGACGGTCTTGATGAAGTGCGCCTGGCCCAGGATCACGTTGAGGTCTTCCGGCTTGTCGATGGGTACCACGACCAGCTGCACGCTGCGTCTCCTGTCCTCTGGGCCCTGCGGCGGGCCCTCCACTGGGCCAGATGCCCACAACGAACTCTGCGCCCTGGGCGGGCCGAGCGCAAGGCCGCCGGCAAACAGGGTGCATCCCGCCGAGTCGGGCCGCCCGGAGGAGGTGTTCCGGCTGAGGTTCAACTCCCCGGACATCTCACTGGCAGGCAGCCGACGCCTCAAGTCGGGGCGAACTTCGTCCGATAAGACAAGACGAGCAGAACTGTGTCCTGGGTCCCGCAGCACAAGCAAGGACCGTGCGAGAGCCTTTCGACGTTTGCGAGGAGGGCGGTCCTCTTGATCCACCGAACTGGCCTCGGAGGAGCGACGAGGCATGCTGCCGGCCCGGCAGAGCCGATGCTGCCGGTCCTCGGGCGCCTCACGGCTCTCGTCGGGGGTGCTGCGGGAGCTCTTGCAAGGTTGGTCGGGTCCCGACATGTCCTCGCCATCTGACACCACAACGCCGCTGACGCCTCCTCGTCGCCGCGCCCTCGGCCAACCCGTCCGGCTCTGGCTGTACATCGGGCTTCTCCTCGCCGGCGGACTGTTGGTCGTCTACGGGCCGGTACGCCTCGCCCCTGCGGTGGCGGCCGGCCATGTCGTGGCGATCCCATGGTGGGCGGTCTTCCTCCTCGCCACAGCCGGGGAGCTGGCCAGCGTCGAGATGCCCATCCGCAAGACCAATGTCCTTTTGACGCTCAATGATGCCGTCATCATCATCGCCCTCATGGGCACCGGCCCATTCGTGACCGCATTGGCGATGGCGTGCTGTCTTGCAGTCGTTCAGGCCGTGCAACGTCTCGCGCCCGTGCAGCTGATCTTCAACTTCGCGGCCGAATTGCTGGCGATCCCCATCTACTACGTGCTTCTGCGCGTCATGGTCCAGCCCGGTGCGATCTTCTCCTTGCGCAGCGTCGTCGGCTACCTGGTGACGGTGACCTTGTTGAGCGAGGTCTCCAACATCGAGATATCCGCGGCCATGTACCTGTCCGAAGCCGACTTCACCGTCGTCACCAAAGGACTGTCCTCCTCAGCCCCGGTGGTGGCCATCACGGCACTCGGCAACGCTGTGATCGCAGTGATCATCCTGGTCATGACCGTTGCTGCACCGGTGGTGCTGCTGACCCTCCCGATCCCGGTCCTTGCCACTGTCGCGACCTATCGCGCACAGATCGCCAGGCGTAGGCAGGAGACCGACATCGAGAACCTCTTCGCGGCGACCAGGATCCTGAACTACTCCAAGAGCGTCACCGCGGGTGCCGTGGACTTCCTCAATCACATCGCCGCAATGTTCCACACGACACTTGTGGAGCTCACTCTTCTGCCGCTGGTTCCAGGGCACCCGGCGCTCGTCACCAGGACCGTGGACGGTGTGGCCGTCGACGTCATGACCGCGATTGCTGTCGAATGCCTGCCAACAGGCCTCGCCGACGCCCTGGCCGCCGACGACATCCTGGTCACCAAGAGACAGGGTCTGGGCACACCGCTGGCCAACTACATCGCAGCGGACAACCGGTCCACAGGGATGGGCGTGGCCCTCCCCGGTGCGGACAACGCTTCCTGCCTCGGCTATCTCGTCGTCGGTCACCGCAACAAGTTCGTCGGCGACTTTCAGCAAACCGATCTGCAGCTGCTGGGCACACTCGCCAAGCAGCTCGCCTTCGCCCTCCAGAACGGACGGCTGCACGAAGATCTGGCGCTGCTGGCCGGCGCTCAGGACGATCTGGTGCACCAGGCCTTTCACGACCCCCTCACCGGTCTTTCGAACCGGGCACTGTTCGTAGATCACATAGAGGGCGCCTACCACCGTGCGGAACGCTCGGGAAGCCTGATCTTCCTTCTGTACATCGACCTCGACGAATTCAAGAAGATCAACGACACGTTCGGTCACGCCGCCGGAGACGAGGTGCTCATCCAAGTGGCGGACAGGCTCAACAAGTGTGTCCGCGCCACCGACACCGTCGCGCGGCTCGGTGGCGACGAATTCGCGATCTTGTTGGAGCAGGCGACGTCGCTGCCTGCTGCGGAAACAGTTGCTGAACGGATTGTCGAGAGCCTCGGTGAGCCGTTTCCTCTCGCGAACGGCATGGCCAGGATCGGTGCGTCGGTGGGAATCGCCTTCACCGACATGGTCGGCCAGTCCGCCGTGCAATTGATGAAGTCGGCCGACGCCGCCATGTACACCGCCAAGAGATCGGGCAAGGGACGCCATTATGTCGCCGTCTGACAGTTTCCCGGGCGCCACGGCTTCATGCCCGGCGCCTCCGGTCCGTCCAGGTGACGCCCGGTCGCAGTACGCGCAACCGGCGGTGGGCTCAAGTAGGCTCCATACGGTGGAACGGCAGGTAGTGACAGCCCCCGACCTGGAACAGGTGCTCAGCGAGCGATCCTTGCGCGTCGCGTTCCAGCCGGTCTGCAGCCTGCACTCGCGCGAGATCATCGGCTACGAGGCACTGTCGAGGTTCCCCGCACACACCGTTGCGACACCCCGTCAGTGGTTCGACCAGGCGTTGCGGCTCGGACGCCTGCAGGCGCTCGAGCTCCTCGCGGCCGCCACGGCATTGGAACAATTGGCGCGCCTGCCAGAGCACGTCTTCCTCGCCGTCAACGTGTCGCCAGCTACCGCAGCCTCAACGGCCTTCGGTGAGCTCGCGGCGACGATACCGCCCGAACGCCTTGTCCTGGACATCGCCGAGAACGCCACCGTGGACGACTACCCCCGCTTCACAGAGGTGATCGATCACCTGCGCTCGCTCGGCGTGCGGATCGCCCTGGACGACACCGGCGCCGCTGACGTCAGCCTGCAGCACCTTCTCGGAATTCGGCCCGACATCGTGAAGATCGACACGACGGTGATCCACGGGATCGCCGCGGACGAACTTCGCCAGGCAGTCGCCTACTCGTACGCGAGCCTGGCCAAGCGGGCTGGCGCCATCAGCCTGGCCGAAGGAATCGAGACCGAGGGGGATCTGAGCATGCTCCTGTCGCTCGAGGTCGAGACCGGCCAGGGGTACCTGCTCGGTCGCCCCGCGTTCTTGGAGGTCTGACTCGCGCGAGGCCGCAGCGCTCCGCCTCAGGCCGCTTCCAAGGCTCAGAGCCCGAAGCTCGAGGGTTCACATTCTTCCCCCGCCACCAGAGAAATTGTAGGTCAGGGCCGGTGCGAAAGCACCAGCTCCCCTTGTTTCCCCTTGTCATTCCTAGTTCCGTCCCTAGCACCGAATCTCGGGCTAGGGATAGCCACCATGCGTGGAACCAAGAGGAAGCGGCGCGAGGGAGTCTGCGAGCTGCGGATCTACCTCGGTGATCACCTGTTACTTCTCGGCCCCAGGCACTCGAACGAGAGCCCGCGAAAGGAGATAGTCCGGTCTCGCAGGCTCGCCGGAGCTCGTGCCACGGGCGCTCGAAATCATCACGATGCTTGCCCCACGCGCCCCGAGCGCTTGCGCAGTCGCCTCGCTGCCTTCACGCGTCTCCCCACTTCCTCGTGGCAAACGGCCACGGGGCGGCGGTCCAACGAACCATGTGCGCTCGCGTGCCGCTCGATCAGGCAGTGGCTTCAACGCTGTGTCGAAGCTCACCACGGGTCTTGGTGTCGACGAGCACTGTCAGCAGCTCACCGATCGTCTGCTCGCGACCGAGGCCCTTTCGCAAGGGCACGTGAACTTGGATCCGGTAACGATTGCGGCGGCCGTCCTTGTCCTTTAGGACATAGCCGGCTGCGGTCAAGTCCGTGACAATGCCAAAGACCCTGCGCTCGGTGATACCCAGTGTGGCGGCGATGTCGCGAAGGCGCACACCGGGATCGTGCGCGATGCAGACGAGGACTCGGGCATGGTTGGTGAGAAAAGTCCATTCTCCCATGGGGCAAGTCTAGCAGATTCTGGAACTTGATTGCTAGTTTCCTATAACTAGAGTACAATGACAGGTGTCGTCGCCGACCGCATCTGGCCGAGAGCTACGGCAGAACACGGAGGCACAGGAGATGGGAATGGGTCGGACGGGAATGTTCTTCAGCATCCTCGCAATCGCCGCGGGTGCCGTCATGTACTGGGCGGTGACATCGCAGGGTCACGGGTTCCGGCTCTCCACGGTCGGAGTCATCCTCATGATCGTCGGGGCCATCGGCCTCGTCGCCTCGGGGACCGTCTTTGCCACGTCACGTCGTCCGGGCAGCGGCAAGCACACCTACGACCGTGAAGCCATCGACGCACAGGGTCACTCGACCGAAGTGCACGAAGAGGTGCACAGCTAGCCCATCTGTGGTTCGACGGCGGGCAACAAGGCGGCCCGACCACATGGCACTCGACGCGTCACCGAAGGGGGTTCTCAGATGGTTCGTAGACTGACTGGCCTGGCCGTGCTCTGCCTGGTCGTTGTGTGCATCCTCGTGCTGCTGAAGGTCGTCTAGGCACGATCGTGCTAGGCGGTGGCCGCCAAACCATGTCAGCCCCCCGGTTCTGGGCGTGAGCGGACAAGGAACGCCACAACGCTGGCGGCAACGAGGGCCAGCCCCGCCACAGGTGGCTCGGGGCCGAACATGCGCTCAGGAAACGGGCGCTGCTCGACACACTCGAAACCACACGTGGCGGCGCGCCAAGCCATGCCCCGCCGCCGGCTCAGCCGCCTGCCGGAGTGCCCCTGAAGGTCGCGTAAGTTGCATCCACCAGCCCCATGGCCTTGCCCAGCTGGTGCCAGAAGTGTGGGGAGCGGGCCACCCAGCGAGTCCGACCGAGTCCACTGACCAGCTCGCAGCCCGTGACGGCCACCACAACGGTCCTGAACATCCGCCCCGGTGCTGTGAAGGACAGGCGGTAGGTGATCCCGAGGTCGAGTGGGCAGGCGAACCTGCCTGCGGGCATCGGTGGCAGGTGACACACGATCCTGGCCGCGTAGCGGACCGATGAGACTCGGTCGACCTCGACGACGGCCGGGAACGAGAAATGGATACCGTTCTGCGGGAACGCGTCCATCCGCCGTACGACAAGTTTGTCGAGTCGGCCGACCGCCTTGCAGAGCGCCGGAGAGCGCACGGCGGACGGCAGCGTCCTGTCGGTCGCGGTGCTGGGCGACGCCTGCGCCAGGATGCACGCAGTCACGATCAATGCCGCGGAGATGCTCGCAACTGCCCACCAAGTTCTCATGGTATTCATGGCTCCATGAAGCGTTCAGCGGGCAGGTTCGCGTACGCGCCGTTGGCACGAAGTTGCGCAGGCCCCGGCGAGGTGGAGCTGGAGCTCCTGTCCTGTGCCGGGACCGGTGTTGCCCACGGCCAACAGCAGGTGGTTCGCACCCGGGCGCTTCACGGCCAGAGCCTCGGCCCGAGCCCCGAGGCTCTGGCGACCGGGCGTGTGACAGCGGCGCGCAGTGACGACTCGGCGGCCAACAGGGTGACCTGCCGCTTGGCCCGGGTGACCGCCGTGTAGAGGAGTTCCCGGGTCAGGATCGGCGACGGGGGCCGCGGCAGCGTGACGATCACCCGCTCGAACTCCGACCCCTGGCTCTTGTGGATCGTCGTCGCCCACCAGGTGTCGACGTCTCCGAGCTGTGACATGGCGAGCTCCCGGAGGCCGCTGTGCGGGTCCTGAAAAACGGCGACCGGCCCGCGCAAGCGGTCGACCACGAGTCCCACGTCGCCGTTGAAGACCCCGTTCAGGTAGTCGTTGCGGGTGACGATGATCGGCCGCCCGACGTACCAGCGCCGGCCGACGCCGGCCTGCGGCAGCGCCTGCGAGACGAGAGCCTCGATGCGGGTGCTCCAGCTGAAGACACCGAGCGATCCGAATCGTGTGGCGCAGAGGACCTTCAAGCCCGATGCGAGATGCAGGCCGCGTTCGGCGTCACCGGCCCGTGCCGCGCGGACGACGTCGACGGCGCTCTTCGCAACTTCCTCCTGCAGTCGGGCCGTCCCGGCTTGGTCGTCGTCCTCGACCCACGCGAGCTCGCCGGAACGACAGTTGCGCAGCAGGTCCATGGCACCGTCGCCGTCGCCGAGGCGGACCGCCTTGGCGAGCGCCGCTATCTCCGAGTCCCCGGCGAACCGATGGACCCGCTCGAGCAGCACGACGCCGGCCGCGAGCGGCCCGTGCGCAGGCCCGGTCGCCCTCGGGCCGACGATCTCGCCGAGCACGGCTCCCGCCTCGACGCTGGCGAGCTGGAATGGGTCACCGACGAGCACGACAGTCGCGTCAGGTCGCACCGCGTCGAGCAGACGGGCCATGAGCGGGAGCGAAACCATGGACGTCTCGTCGACCACCACCAGGTCGCTCGGTAGCGGGTCGAAGCGGTCGTGGCGGGGCTTGCCGCCCTTGTGGGCGCCCAGCAGACGGTGCAGCGTCTTCGCCTCGGCGGCGAGCATCGCCTCCGCGACGCCTTCGCGCGGGCTCGCCCCGCCCGCCGCTTCGTGCACCGCCGCTGTCATGCGCTCGGCTGCCTTGCCGGTGGGTGCGGCGAGCGCGACGTCCAACTGTCGGCCGTGGGCGAGCGCAACCGCGTGGGCGGCGCCGACCAACCGGGCGACGGTGCACGTCTTCCCGGTCCCCGGCCCGCCCGCGATCACCGCGATCCGGCGGCTCAAGGCTCTCTTGACGGCATCGCGCTGGAGATCGGGTGAGATGGGGTCATCGGGTCCGAAGAGCTCGTCGAGGATCGCGTCGAGCTCGGGTGACGCTTCGGTGAGCCCGCCGTCGGCACGGGCGCGGCGCAACAGCTCGTCCGCGACACGCCTCTCGAAACGCCAGTAGCGCTCGAGGTACAGGCGGACGCCGTCCCAGACCAGAGGCAGGATCAGCTCACCCGGCGTGTCGTCCGGGCCGCACACCGCAGGGCTTGCCTCGAGGAGCCCCGCCCAGCACACAGGATCGGGCCATTCCAGCGAGTCGACCGAACGGAGCTGTGCGTCGTCGACGACGATGGACCTGGCGACGGTCCCGATCACCACGCAGACGTGGCCGAAGCGCGGGGCGCGCGCCGCCAGGGCTGCGCCGAGCAGAACTTCGGGCTCCACGCCGTCGACGCTTCGGGCGATCACGCCGGCCACGTGAACGGCGGACGCGTCGAGCACGCCGGCTTCGACGAAGGGCGCGAGCGTCGCGACGTCGTCGCAAAGGAACGGACCGGGCGCCTTCATGCCGGTCCCTCGGTGCCGTCGAGAAGGTCACTCAGTGCGGTCACGAGCGCCGGGGGAACGCGCCAGCTGAAGATTCCGTGCGGGTTCCCCTCGACTGCTGGAGTGTCGGCACCGGCCATGCCTCGCACGAAGAGGTAGGCGGCACCGCCGAGATGGCCGGCGGGCTCGTAGCAGGGGAGGCGCCAACGCAGGTAGCGGTGCAACGCGACCAGGTAGAGCAGGGCCTGTAACGGGTAGTGGTGCTCTGCCATCGCCGTGGGGAGGCGGTCAGGGCGGTAGTCGAGCGACTGGGGTACGCGGCCCTGTTCGGCCAAGGTGTTGGTCTTGTAGTCGACGACGACGAAGCGCGCAGGCGCCTTCGGGTCCGTCCCGTCGCGGACGCGCGCGACCATGTCGATGGAGCCAGTCAGATGCCCGGCGAGCTCGACTCCGAACAGTCCCGACACGATCCGCTGTGCCCACGGCCGCAGCGGGTCGTGCTCGGGCAGATGGTCCAGCACGAGCGCGCCGATGTCGCGATCGGTCGCGAAGCGGCCGTTGCGGCCCAGGCGGAGCTCGAAGCTCAGTTCGCCCAGGCGGTCGCTGCGGGCGAGATCGCGCAGTCGCCGTCCTCCAAAGAGCGGGCCGAGCGGCGTCTCGATCGCGGCGCGAAGGCCGGACACGAGTGTCTCGGTGTCGACCGGCCAGGGGTTCCACGCGAGCCGGTCGTCGATGTGGGTGCGCAGCTCGCCGTCGAGATCGGCCGTCACGAAGTCGACGCGCTCGAGCACCTCGTGGACGAGCGTGCCGAATTGGGCGCCGCCTGCGACCGCGCCAAGGGGCAGGTCGGAGGCGGACGCCGGGAGGGTGTCGGTCACCTCGGCCGGCTCGTCCGCGGCGCCGGAGTCGCCGAGGCTCTCGTCCTCGGGATCCAGCTCGACGTGCCGTGCGCGGTCGCTGATCGCGCTGAACGACCAGCGTCGGTTCGCTCGGAAGAGGACCCGGTCGAGGACGGCAAGCCCGAGCGCGCCCGACGGCGCCCCCGTCCCGCCGTCTGCCCACTGACCGTCCGGAGGGCCGGCGGAGCCCGTGACGGTCACGGCCACGGTGTCACCGGCTACGGCGAACGCGGCCCCGAGGGCCGCGGCGGCGTCACCATCGGCTGGGAGCGCGACCTTCGGCGCCGCGAACAGGTCCGGGTCGATCAGGCCGTTGCTGCGGGCAAAGAGCACCCGCGCGAGCCCGGTGATCTCGGAACCCTGCACTCGCGTCCACCAGACCAGTGTCGTGTGCTCGGCTCGTGTGAGCGCGACGTAGAGCAGCCTGAGGTTCTCCCCGAGTGCCTCGTTGTCGGCCAGGGCCTTGCGCGCAGTGGCGTCGCGCGCCGTGGGCCAGTTCTCGCCGCGGGCGATGTCGAAGGTGCGAACTCCCGTGTCGGGGTCCTGGAACACTGTGTCCTTCGCGGTTGCAAGGCTCTGGCGCCACAGCGTCGGCACGCACACGACCGGGAACTCGAGACCCTTGGCGACGTGCACCGTCATGATCTGCACCGCCTCGGCCTCCGACTCGATCTGGCGAGCCGTCAGGTCGTTCTCGGGTTCGTCCGCGACCTCGGATTCAAGCTGCTCGAGGGCCGCGAGCAGCCCTGTGGCGGTCGGCCTGCGACCGGCGCTGCTCGCCTGCAGCAGTCCGGCGATGTGGTCGAGATCGGTCAGGTCGCGATCGCCCTCACTTGTTGCCAGCACCCGGGCCGCGACGCCGCTCTCGGACCAGATCCGCGCGCACAGCTCGACCGTGCCGTGGGCGTCGAGCGTCTCGACCCATCTGAAGAGCTGGTCCTGTACCTGGCTGAGCTTGTCGTCGTCGGCCGCGTCGAGATCGGCGAGCGACCAGCCGAAGAACCAGGAGAACGCGGCCGTGCGGGCACGGGTCGGGTCGGCTGGCCGGGCGAGCGCCGTGAGCAGCCAGCGCCAGTGGTTGGCCGCATCCGACCGGAGGACGCTGTCGCCCCGGGTCACAACGGCGGAGATGCCCCTGCGGCGCAGCGCCGCCTGGATCGGCTCGGCGTCGCCGTGCCTGCCGACGAGCACGGCGAAGTCACCGGGCCGCAAGCGGCGCCTCCGGCCATCGTCGCCTCCGAAGCTGACCCAGGCCGTCTCCAGCAGATCCTGGACCTGGTGTGCCAGGTCGCGCGCGATCGCGGCCTCGGCGGCGTCGCTCAAGATCTGGCCTTTCTTGCTGCGGGGAAGGTCGCCGCCGAGAGCGAGGCGCACGTGCAGCGCAGGTACCGGGGCACCGTCGTCCCGGGTGAGACGCAGGTCCCGGTGCTCGGGAGCCGGCTCGACCGGCACGAACTCGATCCGGGGGTCGCCGAAGGTCGCTCCCCTGAGGAGGTGTCCGAGAGCGTCGAGCAGTGCCCCGTCGGAGCGCCAGTTCACACCGAGGGTCGACCAGGCGGTGCCGGGCTGGTGCGCCGCCTCGAGGTAGGTGTGCACGTTCGCGCCCCGGAATGCGTAGATCGCCTGTTTCGGGTCCGCGACCAGAACGAGGGCCGAGCCGTTGCCGCTGCTCGGGAACAGTCTCGAGAAGATCTCCCACTGCACCGGGTCGGTGTCCTGGAACTCGTCGATGAGGGCGATGCGGAAACGGCGACGTAACGTTGCGACAGCGGCCGGCGCCTCGCGCAGCGCGTTGCGGAGCTGTGTCAACACGTCGTCGAACGAGAGCGTCCCCGCAGCGCGCCTGCGGACGTGGACCTCCTCGACCGCCCGGTCGACGAGGCGCCGCAGGCGAGCGGCCGTGGGCGTCGACCCTGCGTCTTCGGCACCCGGGATGACGCGGATGCCGGGGTTCCCGAGCACCTTGATCGACAGGCCCGAAAGCTCTGTCAAGCTCGGGAGCTGCAGCGCGGTCGTCGGCTCGGCGACGGACTCCGCCGCGAGCACGTCGGCGCAGACCGTGCGGACGAGCTCGTTCGTGTCCTCGAGGAGCGTCGCGTCGAGGTCGCCGGGAGCTGCCGAGCCCAGGGTGGCGAGCACCTGCTGCGCGAAGCCGTGGATCGTGGTGATCGTGGCCCCGTCGAAGTCGGCGACGGCCCGCTCGAGGCGACCGAGTCGCAGCTCACGATCCCTGCTGGCCACGAACGCGACGAGCTCGTCGCCGGCCGCGGTCTCGTAAGGACCGCGCAAAGCGGCCGCTGCCTCGCTGAGCCGGGTCCGGACGCGGTCGCGCAGCTCGGCCGCGGCGGCTCGGGTGAAGGTGACCATGAGGAGCTCGTCGACGGGGACCGCCTCCTCGGCCACGTACCGCACGACGAGTCCGGCGAGCGTGTAGGTCTTGCCGGTGCCCGCGCTCGCCTCGATCGCGATGCGGCCGGCGGGAAGCGGGTCGAGGAGCGAGAAGACCGGCCCTGCGATCATGTTCCCACCTCGGTGCTCGCCTCGATGGCGTCCCACAGGTAGTCGGCGAACCGTGCCGCTCGTCCAATGGAGGATCCAGGAGGGTCGTCGTCACGTGCGGGCAGTGCGCGGAGCTCGTCGAAGTCGAGGCCTCCGAACGCCAGCCGGTTCGCCTCGTCGTCGCCGTCCCCGTGGCCGCGGTACGGCTCCCAGTCGTTCCGCCTCGCTGTGCCTTCGTGGAGCTTGTAGGACAGGTCGGCAAAGAGCGGGATGGGCTCGCGCAGCCCCCGCCTGTAGCAGTCGACCGCCACCTCGAGCGCGTCGAGGGCGCGGCCGTGGCGGTCGTCGCGTGTGCCGCCACGCCCAACCAGCTCGAGTGTCTTGAGCTTGCCCTCCTTCTGGGCGCGGCCCACGACGACGCTGCGCCAGTCGGTCGCGGGGTAGGCAGCCACAAGGACCATGAGGTCGAGCCACGCCGCCAGGCGATGCTTTGGCGCAATCTTGCTGAACGTCACGCGGGCCGGGCCCGGACGGGGCCCTGCGCAGCGACCCACGACGGTGCCGACTATGCGCGTGCCGTCGGCGAGTACGACCTCGACCGGGAGGCGGTCGTCACGTGTCGGGTCGACGCCGAGCCGGGTCGCGGCATCGAGCAACCCGCCGACCGTGTCCTCGATCCCGCCGAGAGCGACCTCACCCAGCCCACCCGGGGGGAGCGTGCCGAGGGCGCGCTCGTGGCGCTCCCACTCGTCGTTGGCGTGCCCGGCGAGACGAGCCTTGAGGAGCCGTTCCGCGACGGACCAGAGCTCGAGCCCGCCGAGCACCGTCGGGAGGTCGTCGGACTGGCCGCGGTCCTCGTCGGTGAGGTGGAGCCGGAGCCGCTGCTGCCAGAAGGACCTCGCCGGGTGGCTGAGGAACCTCTGCAACTCGGTGAGGTCGATCAGGACGTCCTCGCCGGGAGCGGGTGGGAGCGCGCCGTCGACGAGCAGGCGGTGCTCTCCGGCTCGTCTTTCCCGGGCACTCGCGCCGGCGAAGGCGCCGGCGTCGAAGCTCCAGGGACCGGGCCGGTTCAGTTCGCGGGGCCGGAAGCACCTGTCGTCGAAGGGCTGGCGGGGATGGACGGTCTCGATTCGGCTCCGGTAGGTGCCCCGGCCTGGCGGCGCGAGCGTGGTGATGATCGTGTCGCGCAGCTCGGCGAGCACCGTCGCGCCCGGCACTTCCTGGTTCGTGCGGATGTTGTGACCCGTCCGGGTGATGACGAGGTGGTCGCCCGCGGCGAGAACGGCCTCGAGGAGCGCCTGGCGGACCTCCGAACGCGGGTCGCGGTCGCCGACGAGCGGGGCCACGGCGGCGAGATCGTCGCCGTCGATTGAGCCGGTGACGGCGCTCGTGCCGGCCTCGTCGAGACCGAGGATGCAGACCACGCGGAAGGGCAGCCACCGCAGCGGCGTCAACGAGCTGACGGTTATGCCACCCCGGAAGAAGTCGGGCCGACGCGACACGCCCTTGATCCGGTCGGCAAGCAGGCGGCGGACATCTGCGAGGCAGAGCTCGACGGTCGCGGGCTCGCCGCCCACGAGGGCATGCTCGCCGACCTCGGCCACGATCCGCCGGAGCTGGTCGAGCTGCCACTGCTGGGGGGCCTCGACCTCGAAGAACTGGTCGATCGCCTTCGAGAGCGCCTCACACCACGCTGCCGCGTTACGGGGTCGCCTCATGTCGTCGACGGTCGACGCCAGACGCGCGACGAGGTCGGCCAGGCGACCGGCGACGGAGATGTCGTCGCCCTCGACATCGAGCGGCGCGATATCGCCCGGTGCGAGGCCGATGTCGTCGTCGCTCACCGCCACTCCCATGAGCACCCGGTCGATCGCGGCCCGCCACGAGTTGCCGGTGAACTCCCGCGGGAGGCCCCACGCCTCGCGGTGGCGGCCGTCGAGGCCCCAGCGCACGTTGGTCCCGGCGACCCAATCCGCGATGGTCCCGAGGGCGTCGTCGTCGAGGTCGAAGCGCTTGCGGACCGCCGGCAGCGAAACGAGCTCCAGCACCTCCGAGGCTGTGAACCGGCCCGAGACCAGCGCGAGGAGCGAGTCGAGCGCCGCGAGGACCGGGTACGACTCGCGCAGGGAGCGGTCCGTGACACGGTAGAAGAGCCGGGGCGTGGCGCTGCCCGGTACCTCGGCCGCCCCCTCCGCAGAGGTCCCGAAGCCGGCTTCCACCAGTGGTGCGAACTGGTCGATCGCCGGGGAGAGCACGACGATGTCCTCCTCGCTGAGCGTCGGGTCGTCGGCCAGCAGATGGAGGATCGCGTCACGCAGCACCTGGACCTGGCGGACCTGCCCGTGGCAAGAGTGCACCTGGATCGAACGGTCGTCGGTGTCCAGCTCGAAGTCACCGGCGGGCGCGCAGCCGGCACGCAGGTCGTGCTGCACGCGGGCAAGCAAGGTACCTGCCACACCGCCGGCGGTGTCCTCGTCCGCGTCGAGCGACAACGGCGCGGGGATCCCCCGCGACTCGGCCGACGCGAGGAGCACCGTGCGCTCGCGGTAGGGGCGCCCCCACGACCGCAACAGCGGGTGACGCACCTCGGCATCCGACGGGTCGTCGGCGCGCAGCAGCGCAAGTGGCCGCGCGCTAACCAGTGTCGCCTCGCGCACGCGCGCCGTCGTGGCCGGTGACGGGTCAAGCAGCAACAAGTGCAGGTCTCGGCGGGCGGCGACGGCCTCGATCAGCTCGATGAACGGCGCTCCGCTGGGAAGCGTCGTGACGCCGAAGATGGCAAGCCGAGCCGGCAGGTCGAGGGCGAGCGCCCCGGTGCGCAGGTCCTCGAGCAGCTCGGGCAACCGCTCGGGCGGACTGGGCACGCCGAGAAGGGCGCGCACCAGGCGCCACAGGTGCGGCTGCCAGCGGTCTTGCTCGGCGAGGAGGTGACCCGTCCCGTCGAGGTCACGGCCGGCGCTCCAGTGCAGTACGAGCCCGGGTCGGCGCACGGCGTAGCGGTCGAAGAGATCGGCGAGGCGCCGGGCACGGCCGAACCAGGTGGCGCCGGGGGGCAGGACGGTGAGCGGACCGAGGCGGTTGTCGTCGCGCCGCGAGCGCAGCAGTTCGAGGACGGCCCAGACGAGACGGTCGACCTGCCAAGGATCGTCGGCCCCGCCACCTCGGCCCGCCTCGAGCACCGCCTGGCGCAGCGCGCCCGGGAAGGGGAACCTGATGTTCGCGGCGACACCGTCGCCGGTGCCGGGTCCGGACGCGCCGAGCGACCTGGCCAGCTCGAGGGCGAGCCACCGGCGCATGCCCACCGTCGGCACAGCGACCCACTCCGGGGTCATCGGGTCCTCGAGCGGCTCCGCGAGCATCTCGGCCAGCACCGCCGCGAGAGGCTCCACCCGGCTGGCGGTGAAGAGGTGAAGCATTGGTAGTCAGGGGCGCGGTGCCTGCACAGCAGACCCGGTTCCCCATCCCCCTTTCAATCCGTGCGTGCGGTTTTCCCGCACACGGCTTAACGACGGTCTTCTGGACATGG
>Ga0181524_10000862_pt1 | contig 36079 bp, 23 predicted proteins | sample PEATcosm2014_Bin_34_FD_119761 | JGI IMG/M metagenome (GOLD analysis project Ga0181524, IMG submission 119761) | Peatland microbial communities from MTU Mesocosm Facility, Houghton, MI, USA - PEATcosm2014_Bin05_60_metaG | ecosystem: Environmental > Terrestrial > Soil > Wetlands > Peat | place... | reverse complement strand
GTGCGAGTCGTACACTCCATCTACAACGCAAAACCGTGACCGGAAGAACCGTATGCCTTAATTGGGCTAGTACGGGTCCGTGGGGGAGCCGGTGGGCAACCACCGGCTCTACCCGGAAGCGTGAAGGGGCTGTTGCACTTGCCACGCTCCGACGCTGCACGCTCCACGCTCAGAAATAGGCGTCGTAGAGCAGTTTCAAAGTCAGGGCGAGCACCATCGAGATAAAAACGGGGCGTATGAACCGGGCGCCCTTGTCGACGACCATGCGTGAGCCGATGCGAGCGCCAAGCAGTTGGCCAAAGCCCATGCTCAACCCGGCCCCAAACAGGACGTTGCGGCCCAAAAGAAAAAAGGCCAGCGAACTCAGATTGCTGGCGAAGTTCATCACCTTGGTGTAGCCGGTCGCCCGAGTCAGGTTGAACCCGAGCACAACCACGTAGGCCATCGCCCAGAACATGCCGGTCCCAGGCCCAAAGAAACCGTCGTAGAAGCCGAGGCCCAGCCCGAAGACCGCGTCAAAGCGCGCCCGCGGCATCCGCGGGCGCGAGTCTTCGGCCCCCAGGCGCGGTTTGAGCAGCGTATAGACGGCCACCGCCAGCAGCAGGACGGGAATCGCGCGCTTGAGAAACAGCGGATCGACCCGCTGCACGGCCAGCGCGCCCAGCGCAGCGCCGGCGAGCGAAAAAAGAAATCCAGGTCCGCAATCTCCGAGTGGAACGGCGCCCGCCTCCGCATAATGCCAGGACGCGCTGCCGGACCCGAAGGTCGCCTGGAGCTTGTTGGTGCCCAGGGCATGTTGCGGGTCCAGGCCAACGTTCAGCAGCAGGGGAATCGTGATCAAACCGCCCCCGCCGGCCACCGAATCCACAAACCCCGCCGCCAGACCGGCGCCGAACAACAACGGAAGTTGCCACAGGCTTGGCATGTCTGGAGGACTACCGCGCCTCTCCTGGGGCGGCGCCGGCTCCCGTATGTCGGCGGCATTCTTCGGCGCGGTCCTGGAGTTTGGCGGCTTGCTCTCTGCGACCGGCCTCGAGGGCGAGGCGGCTGGCCTTCTCGGACGCCTTCAAGCCTTCATCGTACAGGCCCTGGCTTACGTAATTGCGGCTGAGCAGGTCAAGGAAGTCGGGTATTTGCGCCAGGCTCGGGTCGGCGTGGATGGCATGGTCAAAGAAAGGCAAGGCGGTTTGGGTTTCGCCCAACCTGGCCCGGGCCATGGCCATGAGATAATTGGCGCGCGCGTGCTCGGGGGCCACCCGCAAGACCCTTTGCAAGGGAGCTATGCATTGGTCGTAATGGGCGAGCCGGGACTGGGTGAGGGCCAGGAGGGAGTTCATCTCGATGACGTTGTACTGCCGGTCGAAGCCATTGGGCAGCAGGCGCACGGCCTCGGCCAGATGGATGAGCGCGTTGGTCAAATCTCCCTGTTCGACCAGTTCGGCGCCGAGGTCGAACCGGGCGAATGGATTGTGCGGCTCCAACCGCAGCGCCGTCCGGGTATGGTCCATCCCTTCCTGCCGCTGATGCTTAACCTGGTGGAGCAGGAACCCGAGCCGCTGGTGGGCCGTCGCGTTGTTCGGGTTCATGGACAACGCGGTCTTGTACTTCTCGATGGCCGCGTCGGTGTCGCCGGCGCGGAAGAACTCGTTGCCGGCCCGGGTGAACGAGTAATCGTCCAGGAACTGCTCGCGCACCTTCACAATCGCGTCCGGCGCCAGGGCGACGAATTCCGGGATGTTGGCGGCCCGGCCCGGCCCGACCATGTGCTCGAGCCAGACCGGCGGGCTGGCCTGGCCGCCCTCATCGATGCGGCTCAAATAGAGTTGCGTATAGTCCGAATGCGCCTTCGAGGAAAAGACCAGCCACCGGCCGTCGGGCGACCATGTATGCCAGGAGTTCATGCGGCCCAGGTTGCAGCCCAGCCGCCGGGCCTCGCCCCCTGCCGCCGGGATGATGTAAAGTTGGCTGTCGGGCTGCAGCAACATGTAATTAGATGCTTGGCAGAAGATTATCCACCGGCCATCCGGCGAGAACTTTGGGAAGTAGTTGCTGCGTCCGTTTGCCGAGGCGCCGCGCAAAGGCTCGGCCTGGCCTCCTTTGCCGCCGTTGAAGGCCACACGGTAGAGGTCGTACTTGAATTCCTTGCCGCGCTTGAGGAATTCTTCGCATTCCTCCGGGGTCAGCAGGATGCTGCCGTTATTGGCGGACTTCTCGAGTTCGGCGGCACGGTTGCGGGCAAAGACAACCCATTGACCGTCCGGGCTCCAGGTGGGATTGCTCTGCACGTAAGTCGGGTCGTTGGCCCCGGGCAGCGAGGAGAACTGCTTGGTCTCCCGGTCATAAAGGGCCAGAATCCCCTTGAGCGGGAAGAAAAGCTGCGAGAACGCCAAATCGGGCCTGGGCACGAACACCGAGCGGTCCTTGACCGTGCTGAGCACGTAACGGCCATCGGGCGAAATCTGCGACAGCAGCCCGAACGTCTGCTGCCCGTCCTCCCGCCGGTAATCGTCCCAGCTAATGATGTCGCTGGTCGCCAGCCGCATCTCGCGGGCCGTGCGCGTGATGACGTAAGCCGCCTTGCTGTTCGCATAATCCACGTCCATCGCCAGAGTCTCGCCCTTCCGGTCGAATGAATGGCAGTTGCCGCAGACTGGCAGATTCTCCAGGACGACCGGCGGCAGCACGCCCCGGTCCAGCGGCCCAAAGCGCCAGCGAATCTTCGAGGGGTCTTTCACCGCCTCGCTAAACGGCAGGTTCACCTCGCGGTAAAACAACGGATAATCAACCGTCTCCCGGCTCAAAGTAAACCGCACTGCGCCCCGGGCCTCGAGCTTGCGGCCGCCCTTTTCGAATGCGCCGACGATGACCTCGACGGCCCCCCCGCGCGCCCTGTCTTTGATCTCGCGCCACACGCGCTCCTCAGGGCGCCACATGGGCCGGATGCCCTCGAACCACCAAGTCCGGCCGCCCGCCTTGAAGGCAGCCGCCCACTCCTGCCCGCCGCCCGCGTTCGTCTTCCACGTCACCACCGGGGACGGCATGTTGAAGGGCATGACCGCCCCGGAAATCGGGTGCCCAATCTCCAGGGCGGGATAGTTTCCCGGGCTTTCCAGGGCCTCATGGAGGCCCGAATGCGAGAGGGCAAGACAGATCGCCGCCGCTCCCCCCGCCAGGAACAAGGCGGCTGCAGCCCACAAGAACTTTCCGTTTGACCTCATCTGGAGTTAGCGCGGCACATTAAGAACATTAGGCAAGGAATGTCCGCAGAGTCAAGACAATAGGGGCTCACTTCCTTCCAGTGATCTGGGTGTAGTGGTCCTCGTAGAGCTTGTTTCCCGGCTCGAGGCGCAGGGCCTGCTCGATGTGCCGCTGGGCGTCTGCGATGCGGCCGCTCTTGAGGTAGATGCCCCCGAGCAAATCGTGCGCCTCGGCCGAATCCGGCCATCGATCGAGGCACTTCAAGAGCGTTTGTTCGGCGGCGGCGCTTGCGCCGCTGAAGAATTGGATTTGCGCCAGATGGGCAAAGGAGATTTCCGACGCCGCCGGCTCGGTTCGGACGATCCGCTCGTAGAGGCTCCCGGCTTCTTCGTAGCGCAACGCCAGGAAGAGCTTTTCCGCCAGCCGCCCCAGGAGGACTGAATTGCCGGGGTAGTTTTCCACCGCCTGCCGCAGGTCGCGTACTTCCAGTTCGAGTTCGGCATCGCAACTTTTAACGTGTGGATGTTCCGGGATGCATTTGAGTGCCAGGTCCATTTCCTGGCGCCGCACCTTGGGCTGCACGGCGAGCTGCGCGACCAGGGCGCGGAAGATATGGGTGCTGGCCTCGAAACGGCGGGCCATTTCCGCGCTGTCCGCCTCCGGCTGGGGCAGGTTCGTCACGCAGGGTGAGACGGGGCAGTGATGGTAAGCCAGCATGGCCAGCGTCTGGAGCAAGCGGACTTTCCAGGGCATGCGCCGCCGGGCGCAACTGAACTCCAGGCGCGGCCGGTCATCACTGTTGATCGGGTCCGCAGCCACCATCTGCCGGATGGTCTCCTCGTCGCATACGAAGCAATCCAGGAAATCATAGACGTCCAGGATGCTGATGTCCGCGAGGTCTTTCTTGACGGCGGGCCGGCTCAACACCTGGGCCACCCGCGCAAAGTCAATCTGAAGGGGCTCGAGGCTGCCGAGGATCAGACCATGTTTGTTGAGGCAGTTGCTGGCAACCCAAAATGAAGTGTGCGGGAAAACCTGCTGGAAACTCTTCAGAATCATGCGCATCTCACTGGCCCTGATGTCCAGCGGGACCCAGCAGGAAAGCAGCCCCCCCGGGGCCAGCCGTTGGCGGCAATGCAGGAAGTGATCGTAAGTGTAGAGCGCCGAGCTGCCGCTCGAGCCCGGAAACACCGAGTCGTTCATGATCACGTCGAACTTCTCCCTTGACAACAGCGCGAAGTTCTTTCCATCCATGATCGTCCTGCGGATGCGTGGGTCACGGTAGGACCCATGGTTAATTTCCTGGAAGAGCGGCGCCGCCTCGAAAATGGCCGGGCATATCTCGACCAGGGTATATTTCGGCACCCCAAACTCCATCCCGACCCGGGCAGTCTCGCCGCTTCCGAAGCCGATTTGCACCACGCGCCGGGGGTTGGGATGCAGGCAAAGGGGGATGTAGCCTTGCAGTTTCTGCGTGGTCCGCAACATGAAATCCATGCCTGCGACGTCCACGCCATCCACGGCGACCAGGCGCTCTTTGTTAGGCAGATCATGGACAGTCACCGTCCCCGCCGAATGTTCGCGGATGAAACTAAGCGTGGAACCACCGTGCGAGACGTTGATGACGTCCCAGAAAATATTGGAGGGAGTGCATAAGAGGGCCGCCGCCAGGGCGCCGGCGCAGGGCGCCAGCGCCCAGCGCGCGGCGGGGGCGCCTCCGGCCGCCTGCCAGAGCAGGAGAAGGCCGATGGCCAGATTGAGCCCCACGACCACCAGCAGCCCCAGATGTGTGCCCAGGGCCGGAAGAAGCACGAACCCCGCCGCGAGCGAGCCTAGCACACACCCCAGCGTGTTGGCCCCGTAAGCTTGTCCCAGACGCCGGCCCAGGGCCGGCTCACCCCGCAATAGGCAGGTGGTCACCACCGGGAAAGCCATGCCCATGAGAAAGGTCGGGAGCAGCAAAACGACCGCGGCATCGGCAAATAAGACCGCGAGGAACCCCCACCGACCCGCCCGGTTCAATGCTCGCACCCATAGCGCATCGAGGCTCCCAAGCCGGGCGAGCAGGAAAACGGATAAAAGGGTCGCCAGTCCCACAAGGACCTCCAGGCTCCCGAACCAGGCCAACGGCCGCTTCAACCGCTGCGCCAGCCAGCGGGTTGAGACATAAGCCCCCAGGGCCATCCCGGCAAGAAAGGTCGCAAGCATGACCGCGAATGCATACACCGTGGTCCCAAGCATGAAGAGCAGGATTCGGGTCCAAAGGACCTCCGAGGCCAGTGAACAAAAACCAGTCACGGCAAAGGCCGCCACCACCAGGCGGCAGGCGCCCGGCGACAGGGCAGGCTCCTTGGCTGCGGGTGGTCGCCGGCCGGCATGGGTCTTCATGGGCGGGGCCTCGGCGCGTTGTGAAGCCACGCGGCCGAGCGCCGCGCCGAGAAGACCCACCCCAACCGCCATGCTCCCGGCGGCGTAAAGACTCCCGTTCACTCCCAGGGCCTCCAGCAAAATGAAGCCTGCCAACACGCAGCCGGCAACCCCGCCAAGGGTGTTGAAGCTGTATAAGTAGCCCGCCTCCCGGCCAGGCTCCTCTCTTCCCCTGCCCAGGTGCCTGGCAAGGACCGGCAAGGTCCCGCCCATCATTACAGTGGGGGGGAGCAGGAACAGCAGCGACAGGCCCAGCCGCACCCCATTGAGCGGCCAGTAGCCCGGCGAACACCACCGGTAAAACCAGATGTAGAAGCTGCTGCCGGCGGCGGTAATCCAAGGAAATAAGAGGGCATAAAGGCCGATGCCCATTTCCAGCGCGCCGTACAGGAGCAATGGGCGCGCGCACCGATCAACCATTTTGCCGATGGCGATGCTGCCCAGGGCCAGCCCCAGCATGAAAGCCGTCAGCACCGTGCTCGAGGCCAGCACCGTATTTCCGAAAACCGTCCCCAGAATCCGCGTCCACACCACCTCGAGGACCAGGCTGGTGACGCCTGAGCCGAAGAAGCAGGCCAAGACGCCAGCCCTCAAGAGACGGTCCTGCTCTGTCACTTTGCACGCCATGCACAAGGTCACGCGCAACGACGGAGCGCCGCTTTGCACGTGGAGACTGTGCCGACAATACCCGGCGACATGAGGCAAAGTCAAGAGAGGATTTTGTGGCGGCCAGGCTCCGATTCCAAGCAGAAAGCGTGAATCTCACGCAAGGTGCGTGAGAATCACGCTTCGATCGATAGCGCGCTTGCCGTATACTGGGGATATTTCACATTTCTCGGAAAAATCCGCGGCGGCATAATACATGCTGTTGTTCGTGGGGCACAGCCTTCCGACGTGTTTACGATTGGCGTTTTCGTGTTGGTTTGAGCGGGCGGTTCACGATGCCGGGGGGTAACAGAAAGGCGATATTATGCGCAGACACATACGGTTTGTCCGATTCGGTCTTGCGGTTCTCACGGTGGTGTTGGGAGTGCCTTGGGCGGTGCAGGCCCAATATCTTTACACGACCAACAAGGGCGCCATCACCATCACGCTTTATACCGGGCCTGGCGGGGTTGTGAGCGTTCCTGCCAGCATCAATGGCCTGCCGGTCACGAGCATCGGGGAGTGGGCGTTCTTCGAATGCGCCAGCCTGACCAGCATCACGCTTCCCAACAGCCTCACCAACATTGGGCCTTGGGCGTTCGAATATTGCACCCACCTGGCCAACGTCGCGATGCCCGACAGCGTCACTGCCATTGGAGACCATGCCTTCGCATCCTGCGCCCGCCTGACTGACGTCGCAATACCCGACAGCGTGACAAGCATCGGAGACTATGCGTTCACTGAATGCGCCCTGGCCGGCGTCACGATCCCCAACAGCGTCACCAGCATCGGGGACTATGCGTTCGAAGGTTGCACGGGTCTCACTAAAGCGACGATAGGCAACAGCGTCACCAGTATCGGGAACAGCGCGTTCGGGTTCTGCGGCTTGACCACTGTCACGATTCCCAGCAGCGTCACCAGCCTGGCGGATGGCGCGTTCGGCGCGTGCCTCAACCTGACGGCAGCTTATTTTCAGGGTAACGCCCCCGTCGTTGACTCGGGTGCATTCGCCGGTGATAAGCAGGCGACCGTGTATTACCTGCCGGGGACGACGGGATGGGGTTCGTCGTTCGGCGGCGTGCCGGCGACGTTGTGGGACTCTCTGCTGCAAATGAAGTTCACGACCGGTGGCGGCGCGATCACGCTCACCGGCTATGTCGGCGCCGGCGCCGGCGCCCTGACCGTTCCCAGCACGATCGACGGCCTGCCGGTCACCGGGATCGGGGGTTGGGCGTTCTCCAACTGCGGCGCCCTGACGAACGTGACGATTGGCAGTGGCGTCACCGTTATCGGAAATGGAGCGTTCGAATCATGCACCAACCTTGCCAGCGTCACGATCGGTGACGGCGTCACCACCATCGGGACTAACGTCTTCAACGGATGCTCGAGCCTGACCAGCGTCACGATCCCCGCCAGCGTGACGAGCATCGCGGACTCTGCGTTCGCCTGGTGCTCGAGCCTGCCCAGCGTCACGATACCCAACAGTGTCACGAGCATTGGGGACTGGGCGTTCTTCGAATGCTGGAGCCTGACTAACGTGGTACTGGGCAACAGCCTCACCAACATTGGAACGGACGCGTTCTCTAGCTGCATTAGACTGGCCAGCGTCACGATCCCCAACAGCGTCACCAGCATCGGACACGAGGCGTTCGAGGATTGCAAGGGTCTCGCCAGCGCGACGATAGGCAACAGCGTCACCAGCATCGGAAGCAGCGCGTTCCTGGGTTGCTCGGATCTCACTAACGCGACGATAGGCAGCAGCGTCACCAGCATAGGGAACGGCGCGTTCACGTTCTCCGGCTTGACCACGGTCACGATTCCCAACAGTGTCACCAATATAGAAGGCGCGTTCGCCGACTGCCAGAACCTGACGGCAGCCTATTTCCAAGGTGACGCCCCCACCCTAGGCTCCGGCGGATTCGGCGGTGGCGGCAGTACGACCGTTTATTACCTGCCGGGCACGACGGGATGGGGCGCGACGTTTGGCGGCGTTCCGACAGTTTTGTGGAACCCCGAGGTGCAAACCACCGGCGCCGGCTTCGGCGTGCGGACCAACCAATTTGGGTTCAACATCACGGGCACATCCAATCTGGTCGTCGTTGTGGAGGCCAGCACGGACCTGGCCAATCCGACCTGGTATCCGCTGCAAACCAACATCCTGACCGGCGCCCTGTTCTATTTCAGCGATCCCGAGTGGACCAATTATCCCACCCGTTTCTACCGCCTGCGGTGGCCGTGAGGCATGGGCGCACCCGGACACCGCCTCCGATAGGGGTAGGGAGAGCGGCACGCCGCTCCCCCTCCCTCCGAACCGTACAGGCGGTTTGCGCACACGGCTCTCCGGTTGGCAGTTTAGAGGTTGGTCGGCTCATTCGGGCGCTCCGGTCAGCCGCCAGAGGCCCAACTTGTCAAAGTAGGCATTTGGCCGCTTCCGATTGATAAGGCCGTTCGGTTTGCCTCGTTTACCGCGTCGCTTCAGCAGGATTTGGCGCGGTCGTCTGCGGACCATTTTGTCCAGGTCCTCATAGACGTAGCGCCTGCCCTGGTCGAAACAGGCCCGCCAGCCCTTCAAACTCCGATTGAGCCGGCTCACGATTTCGCTGAGGCTTTTCCCACTGTTCCGCGGCGTGTGCTGGCGGATGGTTTCCTTTGGTTTGGCTTGGCTCTTTGCCCTTGGCCATTGATGGCCCCCCTCCAAAGTGCCAGCCCAGGAATTCATAGCCGCGCTTTCCGCACCGGCACTCGTGTCGGTTGTTGCTGCTCTTTCGTCTTTCTGTTCCATATCCGCATCTGCCTTCCTGCGTCCCTTGGCTCCACGGCGTTATGCTGCGCCGCTTCTTGGCTACTACGGACGCTCTGACCTGTGCCGGGCGGGGCTTTCGGCCTCAGAGGATCGTGCTGTTCTGAGACCTCATTTTTCGGCCTCGTCACCTCCAAGAACCAACCTCACTTTCCAACTGCTGCCAACGCGCTGGAGTGTTAGTGGCGAGACCAGAGTGTGGCCGTCCTTAAACCGGCTTTGATACCAGAAAGTCACCTGATCCGCCGTGTCATCATCTGTCAATATGAGTCTGGACGCATCAATCTCGGACATAAAAGGTTGAAAATCTTTGGTCAAATCATAGACGGCCGGCGCCCGATTCGTATCCGACTGGCTTGTCTCGAACACCAGGACCTCCGCGAGCTTGTCCCTGTTGCCGGTCTTGACGGCCCAGGCGAATGTAGTGGCTGCCGCCTGGGGCGTTGCATTGCCTGAATCGGCCCAGGAACTGCTCGGCTCGAAATCTGCGGCGGATGCGGTCTGTTGCCTGTCAGAGAGCAGTTTGGCAAGTCCCTGGCTCTGCTGCCGAAGCAAGCCAACCTGGCCGCGCAACCGCAGCAGCTCGCGTGAAGGTTCGCCTGGCGAAGGCGCAGGCTGGTTTGATTGGGCGACCAGATTCGAGAGGCGCTCGTTCTCCGTTGTGAGTTGCGCCAATTGTTCGACCTGCCGGCGCAAGGATCGGTTTTCCGCGCGCAGTTTGACCTGGGCGTTGCGTTGAATCATCAGAGGAGCCGCCACGCCGGCGGCGACGATAATGGTGATGAGAGTTTTTTGGAGTGTAGTCATGGCGATGGCCTTTGTGGCGGTTGCGGCTGCGGTCGTGGCAAGCGTTGTTCCTGCGAGAGTGGCGGCGGTTGAAATCGCCGCGGCTAACCCGGCCGGCGCCGGCTGGACGGCATTAACCGAGATAGCTGCGGACAAAGCCGAGGCGGTCGTAGTAATGCCCCGGCGAGCGAGGAGGCCGCGCAGCTTTTCCACAGCGCGCGAAACGCGCTTTTGAGCAGCGTCATCGCTGATGCCCAGCGCCACACCCACGGTCCGAAAATCCTGGTTCTTGAAGAAGCGGTGAAGCAGGGCGTCGCGGTCGTCTTCCCCCAGAGTGGACATCGCCTCGTCCAGCAGGGGCCGGAAACGTTCCCAATTCAGCGCGACCTCAGATGCGGGGTCCTCCGGTTCCAGATATTCCATAGCTTGCCTTTCCCTTGCTTGGCGCCGATGGTCGTCGCGCATGAGCTTGAGCGCGGCAAAACGGGTGCTCCTGTAAAGCCAGCCGGCCAGCGATGCGCCGGGCGAAAGCTTGTCCGCCAGTGGCCGGGCCTTGCGGGCAAGGTCGATAAAGACGCTTTGGGCGACGTCGCGGGCTGCGTCGGGCGAATCAACCTGCCGAAGCGCAGCGGAATAAACGAGGTCCGCGTGACGCGCCACAATGTCGCCAAAGGCCGCCTCCGAGCCTTGACGGGCGTATTCACGAAGAAGTTGGGCATCCGGCCAAAGGTGCATCTCACTTATTAAACACCCGCCAGCGCCATAATCCGACAGTTTCTTCCGCAAATAATAGGGATGCTCATTGATGGGCCGCAGGATCAGATGCTCCAGCGAACCGGCCTTTTGTTTGGAACCGCTCGTGGAGCCCCGGTTCGACGCGCCGGAGTATGTCCAGCACCACCTCCCGCACTTCCGGGAAGAGTCGCTCAAGGATGCCTACGTCTCGCGTCTCGAGTAGCTCCTTCGCTCTGAGGAACGGCTCCAGCAGCTTCAAAACCGCTTCCGTTCGCACCCTCCTGGCTACTGAGCCGGCAAGGGTGCGAAATGCTTGCGGGTTGATGTCCAGCACCTGCCGCAGAAAATTGCCGGCCTTCTTTCCAAACCAGCCGTAATCTCCCCAGGACTCCATTGCGAGCGTGCAATCGAACAAGCCTTCGCAGACTTGGCTTTCGCCGCGGTGGAGGCAAGTTAACGCTATGCTGTGAACGAAATCGCAGGTCAGGGAGGTTGATTCGACCGGGATTTGAATTTCCGCGAGGGCCGAAGGCAAGGCTTCCAACAACGGTCCGAGTCGTCGCAGGCACCCGAGGGCTATCTGGCGCTTTGTCTCCAGACTCCAGTCGCCGGGCTCGATTTTCAACCCCGCGTCGAAATCCGCCAGCGCTTCAGTGTACCGCCCGACCAGAAGCAGCAGGCCCCCATGGTTTTGGTGGTAGCTGACGGGCGCGGCGCCTTTTTGCCTCGCGCTCTCGACGCAACCGAGGGCCTCGTCGCTCCGGCCCAGCGCAGCAAGAGTCCAGGCCTTTGCGAACCAAAAGACCTGGTTGCCGGGCTCGGCCACCAGTGCCTTGTCGAGAACCGAGAGGCTTTCTTCGTGCCGCCCTAGCCTTTCGAGCACCCCGGCCTCCAAACCGAATAGCTCGGGTCCTTCTTTCCCAGCGCGCTGTGCCCTGCGATAGCCGTTCAACGCGGTGTCAAACCGCCCGAGGCTCTCGGCGGCTATCCCGAGGTTTAGCCATGCCACGGCGTCGTTCGCATCAAGTTCCAAGGCTTGCTCGGCGAGCTTAATTGACTCCTCTGTCCGACCGAGCAGCACAAGACAGCTTGACTGGGCAGCCAGGAGATCGGCCGTTGGGCCGGCCGCGTCGGTGGCCCTCCTGAAGGCCTCGAGGCCCCGCTCGTGCTGCCCGAGGGCAAAGCGAGCGACTCCAAGCTGCTGCCAAGCGGAGCTTTCGCGCGCGTCAAGCGCCACCGCCCGCTCCGCGCACTCGAGCGCCTCCTCTCCCCTGCCGAGAGCGTCGCAGGCTGCAGATTGGCGGACCAGCAATTCAACGGTAGGCTCGCCAACTTCCCTCGCTTTCCTGAAGGCGTCGAGCGCGCGGCTGTAATCTCCGAGGTTGCCCGCTGCAATCCCGACCCACTTCCATGCAGAGGCACTATTAGGATCCAGCAACGCCGCTTGCTCGGTGAGCTTGAGCGCTTCCTTTTCCCGTCCCAACTCGCCGAGGGCCACCGCTTGCCCGACGTACAGTTCAGCCGTCGGCCCCCCGAGTTCCGCGGCCCTGCCCAGAGCTTCCAATGCACGCTGTGGGTTGCGGCACGCACCGGCTGCCATGCCGAGCCGTTCCCAAGCCAAGGGGCTCTTGGGATCAGCCGCGACGGCACGCTCGGCGCACTCGAGCGCCTCTCCTGCTCGGCCTAATCGCTGAAGCGCGACGGATTGGTACCTCCACAGGTTACCACTCGGCCCGGCGGTTCGCACCGCATTCTTAAACGCTTCCAAAGCGTCCTCGTCCTTGCCAGCTCTGCCCAGTGCGATACCCAGTCCTTCCCACGGCACGGGGCTTGCGGGGCTTAGTGCAAAGGCTTCATGAGCGCTCTTGAGCGCCTCCTCTGCTCTGCCGAGGTTAAGGAGCACGATCGCCTGCGAGGCCCAAAGGTCGGCGGCCGGCTTGCCTAGTTCCGCCGCTTTACACAGTGCGGTGAGCGCACGCTCGTGTTGGCCCAAATCGTTTGCGGCTATGCCTACCGCTTCCCAGGCGCTCGCGCTGTTGGCCTCCAGCCTCGTGGCTTGTTCCGCGCAAACAAGCGCCTCTGCCGTCTGGCCAAGCGCTCTAAGGGCGACGGACCGGTTTGTCAGAAGGTCTGCCGTCGGTCCTCCTATTTCGATAGCTTTGCGAAATGCGTCTAGCGCCTTAGCGTTGTCCCCAAGGGAACCACTGACAACTCCAAGCTCCTGCCAGGCGGACGCACTGCTCGGGTCCATCGCTACCCCAGACTCGGCGCATGCAAGGGCCTCCTTCATGCGGCCGAGGTTGCGGAACTCGATAGACTGGCACCTCCACAAGTCCGCGGTCGGCCCAGTGGTTTCTGCAGCCTTCCTGAATGCCTCAAGGGCATTAGCCCTATCGCCGGCCCTGTGAAGTGCAATCCCCAATTCCGCCCATGGGATTGGGCTGGTTGGGTTCAGCTGTGTCGCACGGTCAGCGCAGAGACGTGCCTCCTGTGCCCGGCCGAGGTTGACGAGGACGATCACTTGTGCAGTCCAAAGGTCGGCGGTCGGCTCTCCCAATTCCGCCGCATTACACAGCGCGGCGAGCGCACGCTCGTGTTGGCCCAGATCGTTTGTAGCTCCAGCTACCGCCTTCCAGGCGCTGGCGCTGCGAGCGTCCAAAGTCACCGCTTGCTCAGCACACTTGAGCGCCTCATCTTTCCGACCGAGAGCGCGAAGAGCCACAGACTGAGAGGCCAGCAGGTCGGCGCTCGGTTCACTGAGTTCCACGGCCTTGCGGAATGCTGTCAGAGCTTGCGTGTGGTCGCCAAGGGTACCAGAAGTAACCCCGAGTGCTTCCCATGCCCTCGCGCTTTGGATGTCCAAAGCTACCGCTCTTTCGGCGCACTTCAGCGCCTGTTCTCCGCGACCGAGATCTCGAAGAGCCATGGACTGGCCAGCCAGGAGGTCGGCGGTCGGCATGCCAACCTCGACTGCCTTGCGCAGTGCCTCCAGCGCTCGCTCCATGTTGCCCACCCTTGCCGCGAGGCGCCCCAGCCATTTCCACGCTGAGGCATCGGTTGCGTCCACTGCCACTGCATCCTCGGCACACTTAAGGGCCTCGTCAGTCCGATTCAGTCTGATAAGGACCAACGACTTGGCTATCAGAAGGCCCGATGTCGTTCCGCCGATCTTGGCCACTTCACTAAACGCCTCAAGCGCACGTTGATTGTCGCCAAGGTTTCCGGCTGCCATTCCGACGGCCAGCCACCCCTCGGCCAAGGTTGGGTCGCGTCGCAGGAGTTCCTGGGCCGCGACCAGAGCGTCGCGCTCAGCGCCGACGTTGATCAGGGTCCGGACGTCATCCAACGCGGAGTCGTACCGTCCACTCTTGATGTGAATCGTCGCTTGGACTTTGTATGCCGCCGCAGTCCCAAGCTCGTCTCCTTCCCGAGTTGACTCCGCGGCGAGGTATTGCGCTTCTTCCTCGGCCCAACGCACTTCGCCGATTTTGAGCAGACCCTCCATGCGCTTCGAGAACGCTGCGTATCGGATGTCGTCGCCCCCAGCGGCCTGAAAGTAGAAGAGTTCTTCGACATGCTTCACCACCTCTTCGCGCGGCAGGCCCGCAATGCCGAGCAGGCATTTTTCGTGGCTTTCATAAAGGGAACGGATTTCTTGCGGCGTGAAGTAGAGCTTGAGGAAATCGGCAAGGAAGCGAAACCTCTGCCGGCCGGCGACGGTCGCCGTTTGGCGCCAGATTCGGAAGAGCCTTTCTGAAATGTCATACCGGGTGGCCTTCTGGCGCTTGAGTTTGATTGGCCTGACGTACTGGCCGGATTTTAACCGTTTCAATTGGGCGTTCACCAGGGCGGCGTCCAACCTGGCGGCTTGGGCGATCTCCGTTGGCGTCGCCGGCCCATCCATTTGCGCGATGGTGTCGAGGACTTTGCGGGCCTGGGACGGCAGCTCATCGAACCGGCGCACAAAGTACTCGCGCAGTTCTTCTAGGAGATTCCGCAATGCCGTCTCGATGTCGAGGAAGGCGGAGCGGGCAGCGATTTCGTAAAGGAAAAGAACCAGGCGCGGATTCCCGCCCGTGAGCAACTCGATGGCGGGGAGTTTCCGAGATAACTCCTTGCGGCGGCTCTCGAACTCCACTCGCCGTCCATCTTCTTCAAAGTAGCGGCCAACCAGCTCAAGCATCTGCTCGTTCGTAAGCTCAGGCAGAATCCGGATTTCGAAAAAGTCGTGGAAGGCTGCGTTCTGCCCCTGGATTTCCTGGAAGACGCTGGGAGCAGAGCCTAGAATGACGAGTAGGCGATTGTGGGAGACGAAACTGCGCAGCTTCAGGTGTTCGGCTTGCGGCCACTGCTCAAGAACCTTCTGGAGATTGTCGATGAGAACAAGGACGTACCGGTCCCCGTCGCGGTGGAAGGCCTGCAGCCGTTCGAAGCAGCAATCGATGACACTCTGGTCGGGGCCGTGCGCTAGGTTGGGCGGGAGCAGCCACGAAGGCTCGGCGGGGAGCGCTTCGCGCAGCTTTCCAAACAAGGCGAGCAGGAAGTTCGGCAGCGAGTTTTGGCCTGCGTATTCCTCTTCCGTAAACAGTGCGCACTGCCAGTTTTTGGACCGCGCACTCCACTCCTGCCGCGGCGGCAGACGGCCGGTGACATAGCGGGCGATCAGCGCCAGTATGTGTGTTTTGCCGATGCCCCGCGGCCCGACCAGGAGCACATGGCTAGCAGGGCTCCCAGCTTCGATTCGGCGGAGCGACTGGAGGAAGTCGCTTATGAGGTCGTGATGGCCGACTAGCGTTCGCGATAGCTGCTCCGAGTCCGCCAGCCAGGGCGAGAAATGAGGGTGGAAGCCCGTCGCATTACGGCCTGGAACCATGATACATCCTCCACCAGTCCTGCATCCAGCGGCTCTTGAACTGCACCCGTGCCCCTTCGATTTCCTCGACGTAGAAGTCATCGGCCAACCAGGTCAGGAGAAGATCGAACCCGGATGGATCGGCTGGGGCCTCCAATTCCTTCTGGTAGAGGCCAAGCAGCAAGGAGCGACGGAGGGGTTCCTTGGCGACGGCCAATTCACGGAGCAACATTCTGGCCACCCTGGCCTCCGCGGGCGAATAATAGCTCTGCAGTCGTTCGTAATAATCCTCGAAACAGATGCGAAACTCGGGGCCAAGAGCTCGCTGCTCATAACATTTCCGCAGCTGCCCCGGGTTAAGCGGCTCTTCCCGCCGGCGTGCCTCGCTTGCAACGACCGAGGCCATGATTTGGATGAAGATCGGGAAAAAGGTAGCGGTCTGGTCCAGGAATGCTTCCATCGTTGGCGGGTCGAGCTCGACGCCGCGCGACTTCAACAGCAGGCCAGCCAGTTCTCGTGCCTTTGGCCGTTCCAGTGGTCCGACTTCGACGGGTCTCAAGTCGTTGATTTTGGCCGAAGAGCCGATCATGGAGGCTATGCGCGGCAAGCCGATCGAGCCGCCGACCAGTTGCCGCACCTGGCGGAAGAAATCGGGCGCCTGACGGAGATGTCGAAGCCAATCGAGGAGGTCCTGCGCCAGCTTCTCCCCATCCTGGCCGGGGCCAGCAACCAGCTTGTGCAGGAGTATCGGCAACTCATCAATGGCAATCAGCAGTTTCTTGCCAGGCCTCAGGGTCTCCCGGATGACTGCCTCGCCTTGGACACGCCAAGAACCCTTGAGTTGTTCCCGCAGCTTGACCTTGAGCTCCCAAAGCTCGAGGGATTCGAGCTTCTCCACTTCCGTCATGGCCTTAGAGAGCAGCCGCCCGAGGATGCCCGTGTTGTCATTCCGCAGTTTGGAGGCCTTGATCGCCAAATCAGCCACCAGGTCTTCCGGCGTGTCATAGTCCTGGCCGTCGAGCCACAACACTTCGAAGCCCTCCTTCGGCTCGTCGATGAGCTTCAGAATCAAACTGGACTTGCCCACCCGCCGAGGGGCTGCCAAGAGGACCGAGTGACCGTCGAGCGTCTCCCACAAAGTGTGAACGATTTCTTCCCTGTCGAAGAACTCATCACCGGAAACCGGCGTACCGATCGTAATATTCATAACAAATGAGTTACATAACGATAGCGTTACGTAACGAGAATAATTGCACTATCCCGCCACCTTGTCAATCACGAAGGGGTCGAATATCAACATCTTCAGTAGCGAAGTCCGCCTGTATGCCTACGGATCGCCGGGGGGTGGCAAGTGGTCGGTGGGCGCTTCCCTACACTGCCCCCCCCGGAACGCCAACTTTAGCCGGCAGGCTCCTGGAATATCTCTCGATTCCAAATCGGGACCGTGCAAATGCGACGTTTCGGTGGGAGTGTCCAGACGCGCCTGTGGTCGGTGGACGGCCTGGAATGGTGTTGACGCCCGGCCGTCCCCGGGCAGTATGGCTCCCATGAACGCGTGCCGTAACCGAGCCCTTTCACCTCACGTCGGGTCCGACGTGCGGAGTAAAGCTCTCTTTGGCGTAGCGGGCCTGCGGCTGCGCCTGTCCCTGCTCTGCTGCCTGGCGGTCCTGGGGACGGAAACCAGCGTCGCCGGGCAAGCTCAAATCAAGGGGCCGCTCAGGGCATCCGGGAATCCCAATTACTTCATGGACGCAAGCGGCAGCCCGCTCATCCTGTGCGGATCGCAAACGTGGAACACGCTGCAGGACTGGGGCGCCGGCGGGTCGGTAGAACCGCTGGACTTCGAGGCCTTCGTCAGTTTCCTCAAGGCGCACGGACACAACTTCACTTTGCTCTGGCGCACCGAACTGCCGAAATTCAGCAACCTGCCGGTCACGGCCACTAATCCTCCGGATTTTACCGTCAGTCCGCATCCCTGGATGAGAACGGGCCCCGGGCTGGCAACTGACGGTGGATTGAAATTCGATCTGGGGAAATTCGACGAGAGCTATTTCGAGCGGTTGCGCGCGCGGGTGGAGGCCCTGAACCGCGCGGACATCTATGCCGGCGTCTATTTGTTCACTGCTGAATTCCTGTTGCGTTTCCGCTGCCCGACCGACGGTTACCCTTTTTCGGGACCCAACAACGTCAATGGAGTGGATGACGGCTACCGCGGCGGACCGCCCCAGAACGGGCTGGCCTCGGTTACCATGACTGCAACCAACGCCATCACCGATTTGCAAGACGCCTGCGTCAGGAAGACCATAGACACCCTGAACGACTTGCCGAATGTGCTTTGGATCATTTCCGAGGAGGCTCCGCTGAAATCAACCTGGTGGAATAGCCACTTGATTTCGCTGGTCCGGGCGTACGAGCGGGCGAAGCCGTGGCAGCACCCGGTCGGATACGCGACGCTGGAGAGTCCCACGGACTCCATCCTATACAACTCGGATGCGGACTGGGTCGCCCCGTGGGCCTGGGTTTCTCCCACCACCTCGTGCGGGACCGGCATCCCCTCCTGCAAAGTCAACATCAATGACAGCGACCACAGTTATTTCGGGATGTGGAATGATACGCCCCAAAAAAACCGGAACTATGCGTGGGAAAACTTGCTGACGGGCAATCAAGTGCTGTTCATGGACCCGTACCTTGTCTATTACCCGCGTGAGAATCGGAACCTGTGCCTTTCTCCGGTCAAGGGCATCGGCAGCAGGCCGGACCCGCGGTGGGAGAATTTCCGGAACAATCTCGGCTATCTCTTGCGATATTCACGCAGGCTCAACCTGGCCAATGTCATCCCCAGGAGTTCTCTCTGCTCGACAAAGTGCTGCCTTGCGCAGACCCCATCGGCCGGCGCGGAGTACCTGGCTTATGCTCCCGCCGGAGGGGCATTCACCCTGGACCTTTCGGCGATGCCGAACTCACGGAGGCTGGCGGTCGAATGGTTTAACCCTGCGTCCGGGGAGACCATAACCGGAAGTGCGGTTGCTGCGGGGTCATCCTCCCAATTGTTCAGCGCGCCATTCAGCGGAGATGCCGTCTTATACCTGGTGGACACCGAGGGCCACAGGGATTGAATTGCGCGTCGGCCCGCTGACCTTCGGCTGGGCGAGGGCCAGGACGTTGCTCTGTCCGACGGGAGGGCGGTAGCTCGGCTCCAAGCGCGAGTGGGGATCGAGTGAGTGTATTCCGGAGCCTGTAATGCGGGAGCCATCCCAGCCGTTCAACGGCTTTGCGCGCTCCCAGGCAAACCGTTGAAACGGTTACCACGTCCCGGGCGCCTGTTGACACCGGGCTGAAGCCACGGTGTTAATGAAACGTCTCCCCGTGAAGATTTTTGTCCACTTTGGCGCTCTGGCGGCTTTATAGTGGTGAAATGAAGACGACCGACAGCCAGAGTTTGCTCGCCGCCTACGCGCAGACTGGCTCAGAACCGGCCTTCCGCGAACTGGTCACGCGCTCCATGGACCTGGTTTACTCAGCGGCGGTGCGGTTGGTCGGCAACGACGCCGATCTAGCCAAGGATGCCACCCAAACCGTTTTCATTGACTTGTTAAGATTATGAATATGACAACGCTCAAACTTGGTGTGATCGGTGCCGTCGTGGTGGGTGGCGTAGTCACTCCGCTCGCAATCCAACACCGATTGGTTAAACAGCAGGAAGAAAACCAGGCGCTGCGCCAGCAGGTCGCGCAACTGGCCAAATTGGAAATGGAGAATGACCGCCTGTCAAATTTGGTGGCCCGCGCCCACGGCTCCTCGGCCATCGGCGACGACCAGTTGCGCGAATTGCTGAGACTTCGCGGAGAGGTAGGGATGCTGCGCTCCCAAACCAACCAGCTTGAGGGTTTGCGAAATGAAAATCGTCGGCGTCAGGCATCCCAGGCCAGGACGGGACCGAACCTCGAACCGCAGGGAAATGACCCCGCTGAGGCGCAGGCTCAGATGGCCATCGCCAAGATGAACGATGCGAAGCTCCTGATGCTGGGGCTGATCATGTATGCGGGCGACCATACCGACCAGGTTGCCAAGAGCCTCGACCAAGTCGAACCTTACCTGCGCGACAAAAATCGGGCCTTAACGGGAACGAACCAGTTTGAATTGTTTTTCCAAGGAACGTTCAAGGACATACCGAATGGCTCGCCGGCCGCGCAAACCATCGTGGTCAGGGAACGGCAAGCCTGGCAGGCGTCTGACGGCAGTTGGCAGAGGGCCTACGGTTTTGCCGACGGGCATTCCGAGCTGCACCGGGCACCTGACGGGGATTTTGAGACCTGGGAAAAGCAGCATGCGTTCTCCGTGCCGCCGGCAGGCCAATAGCGAGCGTCGCCCGACACTGCCGCCGCAGCCAGTGCCGAGGGATCGGAGCGCCGGCTTTAGCCGGCTTTAGAGGTCCAATGTTCTATAGGGGCACGGAGGAGGTCCAGGTACGCGCAAAGCCGGCTAAAGCCGGCGCTCCGGGGGCGGCGTCCGGATGCGCCCGCCAATAGCCCTTGGCCAATCAGAGTTGACTTTCGCCGCGCCTGTGCCATGTTTTGTGCCAACGAGCGCGACAAGGACCGGGACCGAATTTTGCCTGACTCCTGTGGCGCGCGGAACGCGGGCAGGGCGTTAAAGAGCGGTTTCCTGCCAGTCAGTCAACAAAAGAGCCCTATGAAAAGAATGCAAAATCCGTCAATCTTCGCGGCGTTGCTCGCGGCTTCGCTGCTGACCCAAGCCCCCGATCAGGCGGCGGCCGCGACCCGCCCAACCCTCATCATCACCTATCCCACCGCCAATCTCTCGGTGACCAATTCCGCCCTCACTGTGTCCGGCAAGGCGAGCGACAAGGCGGGGGTGACCAACGTCTTTTATCAACTCAACGGGTCGGATTGGAAACCGGCGCACACCGCCAACGGCTGGACCAATTGGACGGCCAGCGTGACGCTCACCAATCCGGGCGCCTACAGCGTGCGGGCCTACGCCGTGGACGCCGGCACCAACTATTCACTCACCAATGCTGTGAAGTTTACCTACGCGCCGACGGCGCCGCTCATGGTGCAGATCGTCGGTCTTGGCACAGTAAGCCCTAACTACAACGGGAAGTGGCTGAAAATCGGCGCCAAATACAGCATGACGGCCACAGCGGGCAAGGGCTTTGGCTTCCTCAAATGGTCCGGCAGCCTTTCGACCAACAAGCCAACGCTCTCCTTCGTGATGGCCCCGGACCTGACGTTTATAGCCAAGTTTGTGGATATGACCCCCCCGGTCGCCGTCATCCTTTCTCCCAAGGTCCACCAAAGTGTGAGCAACGCGGTGTTCAGCGTCACAGGGAAGGCCAGCGACCTTGTCGGCGTAACGAACGTGTGGTATCAACTCAACGGGGCAGCTTGGACCTCGGCGGACACGACCGACGGTTGGACCAACTGGATGGCGCAGGTGACGCTAAGGCCAGGCACGAACCTGGTCGCGGCCTACGCGGAGAACGGCGCGGGGCTCAAGTCGAAGACCAACAGCATCAGCTTCACCTATGTTGCCCCGCCGGAGAATGCCCCGGCCTCCCTGTCCGGAATGTCGGCCGAGATTTCCTCGACCGACGAGACGAAGGCCTTCACGGTAAGCTTCGGCGCCGACACTTTCAGCCAGAGCATGCTCCCCGGCGCCAATGAGGATGACAATGTCGTCGGCACCTACACTTACCTCAAGCTGAGCACCACCACGGCGCTGCTGACGATCACCGACACCGCGCCGCCGTCCAAGACGAATCACACCAACAAGGTGATGCTCACCTTTACTAACAGCCAAAATGCGGTGTTCATCAGCACCAACCAGGATGGCAGTATTGGCACCGGCGCCGCCGTCCTCTCGTCCGCCCCGGACCTGGCGCCCAAGTCGCTGGCGGGCGACACGGCCGACCTCGTAACTTCCCTAGGCGAGAAGAGCACGACGGTCTTCGGCAGCGACGGAGCATTTTCCAACACGGCAGTAACGGCGGCTGGGACAATAGTCTCGAAAGGCTCCTACACGTTCAAACAGTATAGCCCGGTTGGGGGCTTGTTAACGATAGAATTTACCAGCCCAACCGACATCGCGGGCGCGGTCAGCTATAACATCATAACCTACTCCGCGTCCAAGGCCGGCACTTGGTTTCAGGCCTACGTTCCCCCCGATGGCGGGGAAACAGAGAATGACTACGGCACCTTCACCGTGCCGTGAGCGTCCGATACATTGGGCCGCACTCCAACCATGGAGTGCGGCCGCTTGCCCTGCACCTTATACGGATTTCTTGTGATACTTGAGGTCCCGCCCCGGGTTGGCCTAAACATACCCGCGATAGGTCCGGTGTCAGCGCGTGTCCCGGAGGGACATCCTGACAATAGCCCGGCGCTTCAGCGCCGGGTCGGGCGAGCCCAAGATTCTCCGTCCCGAAGGGACGGCTGAAGCGCAGTGGACCAGGAGTTGTCCCGCAATACGCGGCTTATTCAGCCGTTCCTTCGGAACGGGCGGGACGTCAAGCTGTCTTTCCCGGCGCTGAAGCGCCGGGCTATTCTCGGGCAGTCCCTTCGGGACAACAACCCAGGCCCATGTTGTGGCCGGAGGTTGCACGGGGCGCCGGGTGGCAGAAGATCCGTGTAAGGTGCAGGCTTTTGGGAGGGGCTTTGCTTAATTGCGCCCCGGCGGAGGGGGTTCATTTCATTTCCTCAAAGCAATAGAGCTGCGTCAGTGTGCGGATGAGGAGGCGAGGGCCGGCAATCGCCGGGGTGGCCATGCACATTTCGTCGAGGGGGTTTGTGCGCAGGAGCTTGTATTGGGGGCCGGCCTGGAGGACAAAGGTGTCCCCGTCTTCGCTCAGGGCGAAGATTTTGCCATTGGCCGCCCAGGGTGAGGCGGTGAAGGAGGTGTTGGCGCCTTCGCGGATGCGCTGCTTCTGGTAAAGCGGCCGGCCAGTGCGCGCGTCGTGGCAACTCAGAAAGCCGAAGTCGAAGAGGACATAAAGGTAGTCGCCGTAGAGCAGGGGCGAGGGATTGTAAGGCCCGGCGGCGGGCTCGTACCAAGCGATGAACTGGTTGTTGGTCTCGCCGGGCTTGAGGGAGATGTCGCCGGAGGCGCCCGGTTTGATGGCAAAGACGGGACGGACCTTGTCGCCGACGAAGCCGGAGCAGACGTAGAGGAGGCCGGAGTTGGAGAAGGGCGTCGGAATGTCAATCGAGGACATGCCGCCCAGCTCCCAGAGCAATTTGCCGTCGAGGTCGTAGGAGCGGACTCGTTTGGTGCCGGAGGTGATCAATTCGGTTCGCCGCTCATTGCGCCAGACGCAGGGCGTGGCCCAGTTGCTCTTTTCGTCGCGTTCGACACGCCAGAGCTGGCGGCCGGTCTTTGCATCGAGGGCGACGGCGAAGGATGCTTCATCATTGTCGTTCACGACGAATACGCGCCCGTCGCAGAGGACGGGGGAAGCGGCGGGGCCCCAGCCGCTGCGGGTTTTGACGGGCGGCCAGTGGGCGGACCAGAGGTTTTGGCCTTGCATGTCGTAGCAGAACAAGCCGACGTTGCCGAAGCAGGCATAGACGCGCTCGCCATCGGTCACGGGCGTCGGGGAGGCGTAAGTGTTTTTGAGGTGGAGCGGATTTGGGGGAGTGCCGCGGTGGGCCTCCTGGCGCCATAATTGGCGGCCGGACTTGAGGTCGAGACAGAGGAGGAGCCAGTGATGCTCGGCCTGGGGAATGTCCTTGCGCTCGCCGCCGAGGTAGAGGCCCTTTTTGGCCGGCTCGACCTCGCCCTCGCTGACGACGGTAGTGACGAACACGCGCTCGCCCCAGACGATTGGCGAGGACCAGCCGCGTCCAGGCACTTCGACCTTCCAGGCGACATTCTCGTTTGTGCTCCAGCGGTCGGGCAGGCCCGGATGGTCGGCGACCCCCAGCGCGCCGGGTCCGCGGAACTGGGGCCAGTTCGCGGCCGGGGCCGTGCTGCCGGCCGAAGCCAGCGTTCCGGGCGTGTCGGCTCCAATGGCTTGCGCGGCCAGGAGCATCAGGAGCGTTGCGGCAAGGGGCGGCGCCGCAGCAATTGCGGGGACAATCGTTCGTAACAGGCGGCTTACGTCGGCGAGAATCATGAGCGTAGCATTGGCGACTTGGAACGAGGTGGCAAGGAAAACTCCCTCAGGCTGATGTTCAGTGTGGTCAAGGCTCCTCAACGGGGGCGAAGCCGCGGCGCAGGCAGTTCTCGGTGATGACCTGCGGGACCAGGAAATGCTGGAGATACTCGAGCCCGCCCGCCTTGGTCCCGGCGCCGGACAGCTTGAATCCGCCGAAAGGCTGGCGCTCGACCATGGCGCCCGTGATGGCGCGGTTGAGATAGAGATTGCCGCAGACCATCTCGGCCTTGACGCGTTCGAGGTTGACCGGGCTGCGCGAATAACAGCCCCCGGTCAGAGCGAACTCGCTGTTGTTGGCCAGCTCGAGCGCCTGGTCGAAGTCCTTGGCCTTGGACACGGCCAGGACCGGGCCGAAGATCTCCTCCTGGAACAGGCGGCTGGAGGGAGGGACGCCGGTGAAGATGGCCGGAGGGACATAGCAGGCATCGGCATCGTTTGGAACCGCGCCTTGCCAGCCGAGCGTGGCTTCCTGTTTGCCGGCGGCGATGACGGCCATGATGCGCTGCTGGGCGTCGCGGTTGATAACGGGGCCCAGCATGGCGCCCGGTTCTTCAGCCGGCCCCACCCGCAAGGAGGCGGCTGCGGCGATGAGACGCTCGACAAACTTGTCGTAATTGTCGGCCAGCACCACCAGCCGGGACAGGGCGCTGCATTTCTGGCCCTGGTAACCGAAGGCCGAGGCGATGCAGCCCAGCACCGCCTCGTCCAGGTCCGCGTCGCTGTCGATGATGATGCAGTTTTTGCCGCCCATTTCGCAGACGACCTTTTTGAGGTTGGCCTGGCCGACGGGGGTGCGCCCGGCCAGTTCCCAGATTCTCAGGCCCACTTCCTTCGAGCCGGTGAAGGCGATGAAATCGACCTGCGGGTGAGCGGCCAGGTGCGCGCCGACCCTGCCGCCGGGACCCGTCAGCAAGTTTGCCACTCCAGGCGGAAGCCCCGCTTCCATGAGCAACTCCATGAGCCGGGCTGCGATGACCGGCGTTTGGTCGGAGGGCTTGAGGATGACGGCATTGCCGGCGACCACGGCAGCGGCCGCCATCCCGGTGAGGATGGCCAGGGGGAAATTCCACGGAGCAATGATCACGCCCAGCCCGCGCGGCCGCCATTGCTGAAAATTGGATTCTCCCGCCGCCGCCTGGGTGCGCCGGGGCCGATGCATCTGGCGCATCACTTCGGCATAATAATTGCAGAAGTCAATCGCTTCGGCCACGTCGGCATCCGCCTCAGTCCAGTTCTTGCCGGCTTCCAGGATTTCGAGGGCACAAAGGGCGGCTTTGTCGCGGCGGATGAGGCGGGCGGTTTCTTCGAGGATGGCGGCGCGTTGGGGGGCGGGAGTGCAGGCCCATTGGCGCTGGGCGTGAGCGGCGGCGGCCAGCGCCAATTCGGCCTCAGCGGCAGTGGCCTGGGCTGCGTAGCCGATAATTTCCTTCTGATTGGCCGGATTCAACGAAGGCAGCCAATCGGGCGTCGAGACCGCTTCATTGTTGATGATCAGGGGGTGACGCCGGCGCAGGCCTTGGCGCAAATCGCGGATGGCGGCGCTTATGTTTTCTCGCTCGGCGGGGCGGGTGAAATCGGTGTGCGGCTCGTTGCGGAACCCTTTGACGGCTGCCGTGGGGCAGGAATCCTGCGTGCCGGCTGGCAAGATGCCTGACCCTGGAGCGGCAGACAGGATGCCTGACCCACCAGGCAACCGGCGAGGGTCTCTGAGCAGTTCTTCACGGCTGGCGCCCTTGGCGAATTTGTTGGCGAGGAACCCTTCGTTGGAGGTGTTCTCGAGCAGGCGGCGCACGAAATAGGCGATGCCTGGAAGCAATTCGCCGACGGGGCAATACTCGCGCAGGCGGCAATCCATCTGCAATAGGGCGGTCTTGATTGGTTCGGCCATCCCGTAGAGCATTTGGAACTCGAGGTTGCGGCGGTCCAGTCCGAGGCGTTGGGCCTGCGCCAGGGCGTGGGCAATGCTGCGCACGTTGTGCGTGCCCAATGCGGCGTCCACGGCGTCGTCGTTCTCGAGCAGCAGGCCGGAGAGGTCCTCGAAACTGGCGTCCGACTCCGCCTTGTGTTCAAAGACCGGCACGGGCCAGTGACGTTGCTGGCTGAGGATGGTCTCATAATCCCAATAGGCGCCTTTGACCAGGCGGACGGTCACGCGCCTGCGGTGTTCGCGCGCCCACTGGATAAGCCCCCGCAAATCCGCTGCGCAGTCTCGCAAGTATGCCTGCATTGCCAGCCCGCAGGCCGGCGCCGAGGCGAACTCCGGCTCCGCGAAGATCGTCTTGAACAACCGCAGGGTCAGGTCCTTGAGCGCATAACTTTCCATGTCCAGGTTGATGAAAGCGCCCAGTTCCCTGGCCCGGCGCAGGATGGGCCGCAGCCGCCCGCAGATGCAGGCCAGGGCGGTATCGGGGTCGGTAGGATGGATTTGGGAATAAAGGGCGGAGAGTTTGACCGAGAGGTTGAGCACGGGAACGGGGCCGCGCGGCGAGAGGTTGCTGCGGCAGGGGCCCGGCCACCGGGCTGTTTCCTCCCCCAACACTTCCATCAGGTCGAGGTAACGTTGCGCGTATTGGCCAGCCTCGGCCTCGCTCACGACGGCCTCGCCCAGGATATCCACGGTGAAAGCAATGCCCTGATCGTGGTGGCGGCGGAGTGTGGCGACGATCTCCTTCTTATCATTGCCAAGCATGAACTGCCGCGCCATGCCGGCGACCTGAGACTTCGCCCCGGCCCCCAGCAGCCACCCCGCTCCCCCCGCCGCCTTGAGTCCGAGCCGCAAGGCCGGAGACAGCCGGACCTGGTCCTCGCCGAGGTACTCCCGGAGGTGGCGCGCCACCTCGCCGGAGGATGCCAGCGCCGGCAGCACGTCCACGAAACGGAAGAGCTGGGTCTTGAACCGCTCATCCCGCATTGCCCACTCCATTAGGGTCCCGTAAAAGCCCTTCTTGCTGAACAGCGACGGCGGTCCAGCCTCCTCCATCAGGCTAAAGAGCTGTTCGCCCAGGCTGCGGACGGTGGTTTGAAGATCGGTCGGGGGAGGCGAGCCAGGTCTCGCTGCCACGCTGATGCCAGGAGATGCATCCATAAGCATAGTATGCCTGAAGCCGCCGGAAAATCAAGGGGCGTGGAGCGTGGGGAGCGTCGGAGCGCGGGGAGCGTGGGAGCGTGGGGAGCGTGGGAGCGTGGCAAGTGCTGCCATGGCCTCACGCTCTACGCTCCCCACGCTCCACACGCTCCACACGCTCGACCCTCCCGGAGGCCAGGCCCTTGACGGCGTCCTTCACACGCCACCCGTTCCGTTCCAACTCCTTGCGCGCCGCACACTCTTCCGCGCCGGTCAAGGCCCGGACGATGCGCAAAGCCCGGCTGCGCAGTTTGACGTTCGAGGGGTTTACATCGATCATCAGGTTGCTCACTACCTTGCCAAGGCGGACCATGGACAGTGTGGTGAAGAGGTTCAAGATGAGCTTGGTCGCCGTGCCGGCCTTCAGGCGGGTGGACCCCGTGAGGACCTCGGGGCCCAGGTCCGTGGCGATGACAATCGCAGGCCGGAGCGCGCGGGGGATTTTTACGTGGGGATTGAAGCAAAGCAGAATTGTGGCGGCGCCGCGTTTCCTGGCCTCGGCCAGGGCACCCCACACGAAGGGCGTGGTCCCGCTGGCGGCGATGCCCACCATGACGTCGCGCCCGGCAACGCCCCGGAACCGGGCCGCCCGCCGGCCGGCGGCAAAGTCGTCCTCCGCCGCTTCCACCGAGCCACCGAGGGCTTTCTGGCCGCCTGCCAGGATGCCCTGCACCAGGCCGGGCGGCGTGCCGAACGTCGGCGGGCACTCGCTGGCATCGAGCACCCCGAGCCGTCCGCTGGTGCCGGCGCCGACGTAGAATAGGCGCCCGCCGCGCCGAAAGGCCCGCACAATGGTCCGCACCGCCCGCGCGAGGCGGTCCCGTTGAGTCAGGAGCTTCTGCGCCACCGTCCCGTCCTCCGAGAGCATGAGCGTGATGGCCTCCGGCAGGGCCAGCTTGTCCAGCCTCATCGAGCGCGGGTTGCGCTCTTCGGTTGGCGACAATGCGGAGGTTGAGACTTTAGGCTCCGCGTCGTCGGCGTCGCTCATCGTGCCGGTTTTCAGGCGCGGGGGCGGCGGAGGGTCGAGGGTCGAGGGTCGAAGGTCGAGGGTCGAGTGAGGGGACTGCGCCCATTCCTCGCTCTCCGCTCTTCGCTCTTCGCTCTCCGCTCTCCGCTCTCCGCTCTTCGCTCTTCGCTCTTCACCCTGCCTCTCGATCATTTTCCGGGCCAGCTCGATGGCGCCCCACACGCCTTCCCGGCCCAACGGCGCAGCCACCGCACCGGGCCAGAGCCGGCGCAGTCTGTCGGCGACGCGCGCGCGGAAAGCGGGTTGGTTAAGCAAGACGCCGCCGGCCAGGACGAAGCGGACGCAAGTGCCTGGGGCGGCGAGTTTGCGGGCGCAATGGGCGGCGTCGGCAGCGAGGCGGTCGGCCGCTGCGGTGACGATGCGGGAGGCGAGCTTGTCCCGGGCTTTCCATGCCTGAAAGACCTCGAGCGCCAGGGCGGCCAGCTCGGCCTTGGTTGCGGCCTGCGCCCAGTCGATCAAATCGTTGGGTTCGTTGAGTTGGAGGGCGCCAAGGAGACGGGCGCCCAGCTTCGGCCATGAAGAGGTCTCGTCGTAATGGTGGGCGACGGTCCTCAAGACCTCGAGGCCGATTTCATAACCGCTGCCCTGGTCGCCCAGGAGATGGCCCCATCCGCCGACCTTGGCAGTGAGGCCGGCAGGGTTGTGGCCGTAACAACAGGAACCGGTGCCGCTAAGGATTAAGACCTGTGTGAGGGGCGGCCCTCGGGTTGGGTCCGCAGCCGCAGCCAAGGCTGTTTCCAGATCGTGAGTGGCGTAGCAGGGGACGCGCGGCCAGACCTTTGCGGCGGCCAGGCGTATCCTTTTCCAGTCCGGTTCGTCCCACGCCCCGGCCAGCCCGATCCCCGTGGCGGCCGGCTGTGGGAAGTTGGCTGCTATCGAGCGAAAATGCCGGGTGAGCTGCGCGTCGGTCAGGAGCTTCAAATTGGCCGGGCCCGCCTCGAGCCTGCCCAAAGCCCGCCCGGCGCTGTCGGCCAGCAGGGCGGTCGTGTGTGTCGCGCCGCCGTCGATGCCCAGGAAGAGCCGGGGTTTCCGGACTCTCAAACCCCGGTTCGCAGGCAATCCGGCATTCGAGGGTCGAGGGTCGAGTGTCGAGGGGCGGCGCCCCGTTGCCTCGACACTCGACACTCGACCCTTGGGTCCGGACATTCCTGGACTGTGGTGTAAGCGCGCCGGAGGCATTTCAAGGCGCGGGTTTTCGGAAGAATTGCGCGGCCGTGCCGGACGTGGCGGCGCTGAGTTCCTCGATGGAGCAGCCCTTTACCTGGGCGGCGACGGCCGCCGTCTGCTTGAGGAAGGCCGGCTCGCAGCGTTTGTTGCGGTAAGGCTCCGGGGACAGGTAAGGACAATCGGTTTCCAACATGAACCGGTCCAGGGGTGTGGCGGCCAGCGCGGCGCGGACATTCTGGCCGTTTTTAAAGGTAAGGATGCCGGTGTAGCTGACCAGCGACCGCATGGCGAGAATGCGTTCGAGCGCGGCGGCATCCCCGGCGAAGCAATGAAAGACCCCGCGCAGCCGATGCGCAAACGGGTGCAATTGGGCGAGGGTGTCCTCGAGGGAGTCCCGTTGGTGGATGACGCAATTGAGTCCGAGTTCGGCGGCCACCTCGAGGTGCTGCCGAAACAGCGCCGCTTGTTTGCGTTTGACCGGTTCGTCATCGGCAGCCGTGAAGCCGGGCTTGCGGCTGGGCAGCCGATAATAATCCAGCCCGGTTTCGCCCAGGGCCACAACTTTGGGATGGCGGGCCAGTTCGCGCAAGGCCGGCCGCCAATCCTCCGGCGCTTGGGCCGCATCGGAGGGGTGCCAGCCCACCACGGCGGAGACGTTCGGGAATTGCTCCGCCAGTTCGATGGCCCGTTGGCTGGATGCCAGGTCGGTTGCGATGCAGACGAGGCTGGCGACGCCTGCGGCTCGGGCGCGTTCCATGACCTGCGGCAGGTCGGCCGCGAAGGCGCGGTCGCCCAAGTGCGCGTGCGTGTCGTAAAAGCTCGCCGTCATCAGCCAGAGCTTACAACAGCAGACCACCTCGTCAATCACCGTGGGCGCAGGGCAAGCGTGTTGACGGCTGGACTGGAAAACACTATTCAACTCCGGTCTATTATGAAACTTAGCGACAGACGTTGGGGCTGGTATGCCAGAAGCCTCCCGAACCCGGCTCGTTCAAGGGCCTTGTTCCTGGCCAGAAACCATACCATGACCACATTCATACGTTGCAAAGTGTTGTGGGACCTGTGCCGGGAACAGTTGAAGAGAAAGGTGCCGGGAGCCTTCGTTGAATGTGGTGTTTGGCGGGGAGGCTCCGCCATCGTGATGGGCTTGGCTGCGCGCAGGGTGAATCCAGTTCCACTCCTTCATCTCTTTGACTCGTTCGAAGGGCTGCCGGAACCTGACGCAATTGACGGCGCTAAGGCGGCCAAATATAGCGAGGGAAAGGCCGGCGGAAAGCTGGTAAGCATAGCTAAATGCGAGGCCTCGCTGGATTACGTCAAATCTGCTCTTTTTGGGCAGGCGCGCCTGTCCCCGGCAAATGTCGTGTTTCATCAAGGCTGGTTTCAAAACACCCTGCCGGCGGAGGCAAAGAGCGTTGGCGCTATTTCTGTCCTGCGGCTGGATGGAGATTGGTACGCGTCCACGAAAATCTGCCTGGAACATCTCTACCCCCTGCTGAGTCGTGACGGAATTGTGATATTGGACGATTACTTTTTGTGGGAGGGTTGCAAAAAGGCCACCCAGGAGTACCGTCAGACCTCCGGCATCTCGAATGAGATCATCCCGATTGATGAGGAGTGCGCCTACTGGAGGAAAACGGCTGCCGGTTCATAGCCTCCAACATGTCCTCAACGGTCAAAACCGTCCGTCGGCGGCCAGGGCGGATTGCCTGGCTCAAGCTCATGCTGGATTTTGGGCTTAGACGCGGCAGTTCGGCCAGGGAGCGCATGCGGTTGTTCTACTACAGCGGGCTCAAACCGTCGCTCGCTTATCGCGGGTGGAGCTCTTACTCGGCGGGACGCATCCTCCGCTTCTCAACCAGGGTGGGCGAGCACAGGACGTTCCTGGTCCATGCCCGCGACAACGGGCTGGACATGAGCACCTTCGTCGAGTTCTTCTCTGCCCGTTACGTGCTCATTCCTCCGGACCTCCCGCCCATTGACCCGGCAGTGATTTACGACATCGGCGCTAACATCGGGATTGCCTCACTCTACCTTGGCGATCGCTATCCCAAGGCCCGGCTTTATGCCTTCGAGCCTGTCCCCGTGAATTTCGAGCTTTGCCAGCTCAACTGCCGGAACCTGCCTCGGGCCGAGGCCTTTCCCTGGGCGGTGGGGTCGCGCAGCGGCGATGCCGCGTTCTCGTTCAGCGAAGACGACCTCCGCGCCGGACGGCTCCGAGGCGTTGGCACTCCGCCTGATGGGCGCATCGAGAAGCAGATACAAGTGCCGGTCTTCTCGATCGCCGATCTGGTGGCCCAGAAACAGCTTGCCCCGCCCGACCTTATTAAAATCGACGTCGAAGGCGCAGAATTGGAGGTCCTCAAGGGGATGGGGGAGCAGGCTCGATGCGTCCGGCGCATGCTCATCGAGACGCACGGACCGGATGTGTATGCCGCCTGCAGGCAATGGCTGCAAGACCATGGATTCCTTATCCTCCATTCACACGAAATAATCCCCGGTTGGGCAGCCATCTGGTGCGACAGGATTTAAGGCCCGGGAGGATTCCGCTATGCTCCGGGCGGGTCCGGTGCTAGGGTTGGGTCATGGCTCTGGATGCTACTGCCCGCCGCCGCGTGGTTGGCGCCCTGCTTGTGGCCCTCGCCCTGGCTATGCTGATTGCAGGCCAGACCGTGCTCTCGGGACGCCTCAACCCATGGGGATTCATGCTTTATTGGCTGGTCTGCCTGGTGCTGACTGGAGGGGCAATGGTGACGGCCTTTCGCGACCTGCGCGCCATCCAGCAGACCAACCTCCGGGAGCAACGCCGCCTGTTCCACGCCACGCTCGAACAGATCGCCAAGGAAGCCAGGACCAAAGCCCCGCCGCAGGACCGAGCAGGCACGGGGCAGTTCGAGCGTGAGGCAGAAAAGTGACCCGGTTATCCAGAAACCAGCCGGGCGTCGGTTCTCTCGCTGCCGATTGTATCCATCTGGATACACTATTGCGGCCTTGTCTCGGGGACAGTCCGTGTCCCGGAGGGACATCCTGAGAATGGCCCGGCGCTTCAGCGCCGGGTCCGGCACCCCCAAGTTCCTCCGTCCCGAAGGGACGGCTGAAGCGCAGTCGACCAGGAGTTGTCCCGCTTGTTCAGCCGTTCCTGCGGAACGGGCAGAACGTAAACTGGCTTTTCCGGCGCTGAAGCGCCGGGCCATTCTCGGGCAGTCCCTTCGGGACAACAGCCCTGGCCCATGTTAGGGCCGGAGGTTGCACGGGGCAGCGGGTGGCACAAGATACGTGTAAGGTGCAGCCTCTAGCCACCGCACTCCAGAGTGGGCTGCGCGAGACCGTTCGATCGACTTTGCCACTGGCCCTCCCCGATCGAGTGAGGCGTGAAATCTATTGAATTCTCGCCGCTGGTTTGCTTTACTGACCCCGGAGCGGACGACTATGAAATGTGCAGGCGTGAACGTCGAGTTGTCAGAAGAGCTGTCGGAGAGGCAGCGGGCTGCCTTGCTCAGCTTGCTGGCGGACGATGATCCGTCGGTTTACCAGGTAATTCGGCGCAAGATCCTCTCTTTGGGGCCGTCGGCTGCCGGGTGGCTCCGGCCTCACGCCCTAAGCCGTGAGCCGGCCTTGCGCCGCCGCGCGCAAGAAATTGTGCGCTACTTCGATCGGCAGACCGCGGACAACGCATTTCTGGCTTTTTGTCTTAAACACGGCGAGGAGTTCGACCTGGAGACCGGCGCCTGGCTGCTGGCGCAGACCCGTTACCCCGACATCAATATCGAGGCATACCGCGCGCTGCTGGACAGCTACGCCTCAGAGTTGCGCGAACGGTTCAATCCGACCGACCAGCCCAGGCAAATCCTGGCCGCCTTGAATCATTACCTCTTCTCCGAACTGGGCTTTGCGGGCAATGAGGCGGATTATTACGACCCCGACAACAGCTATCTAAACCGGGTCGTCGACCGCCGCACGGGCAACCCCATCAACCTCTGCCTCATCTATCTCCTGCTTGCCCGGCGTCTTCGTCTGCCCATCACCGGCATCGGCCTGCCAGGTCACTTCGTCTGCCGTTACCAATCCGCGGCGCTCGAGCTTTACGTGGATGTCTTTAACCGCGGGAAGTTCCTGACCAAGGCCGATTGCATCAATTACCTGGTGCAGGCCAATTTCAGCGTGCGGGACGATTACCTGGCCCCCATCACCTCGCGGCGGCTCCTCCTGCGCATCTGTGCCAATCTGCACCAAATCTACCTCCAGCTCGAACTGGCCGAAGAGGGGACCCGCCTCCAACGCTACCTCGTCGCCCTGGCGCGCTGAGGGTTCGTTTGAGATTGGTCGTTGGTGATGGTGTTAGTTGGCAGTGTTTTCTGGCATGTCGTTTATTGATCCGCATGGTTGCGAATCGGGCCGGTCTTGGAAGATCGGCCCGATTCGTTTTGCGGAGCAGCAATGGCTATCTTGGCGGCCACGCAATCTTCCATTGGCCGTCAAACGACTCCAGGATGAAGGAGGACTCGGGCAGACCGGGGGCGAACACAGACAACTGGACTGGCCCGTTGGGGGATTCGTTTTTGCTGACGACGGCCATTCCCATATAGACGTCCAGGTACTGCAGCAAATCCTCTGCGGGCCGAGGAGGCTGGCCATCCTGCGCCTGCTGGAACCGCTCGATCGCCTTGGGTGCGAAGGCCTGGAGCACACGGAGGCTGTCTTTATGGTGCAGCGCCCAAAGGAGGGATTCCAGTGTCGCTTCGGGCGTGTTATACCCGGCCATCCGGGCGTCGGCTCGGCGCACATAGCCCGGAGGCAGCGCCCGGCCCGGGACGTTGTTGGTGCCCGCGGCGGCAAGCTGGAGTCGAAGCCGCTCATTTTCGGCGCGCGCTGGCGCCAACTCGCGCTGCAAGGCGGCAAGCCGGGTAACCTCGCTGCGCAACCGCAGCAACTCAGTCGAGACCGGCGCGGTGGCGGGACCGCCGCCGGCCTGGCCTTGCGGGGAGGCGGGCAAGCCCGATGCCTGCGGCCCGTCAAGCTGGGCCACGAGCCGCCGCTCCTCCGCGCGCAAGTCCGAGAGTTGGCGGCCTTGAATGATCGCCGCCGAGAGTGCCGCCAGGCAAACCACGCCCGAAAAACCAATTAGCAAGGCGCGGTTCATCGGTTTGGATTGGGATTAGGATTAAGATTAGGATTGGGAGGAGATTCCCGGTTCGGCGCGGGCGGCGTGTTTTCTTCGGACTGCGCTTTGGGCGGCCGCCAGTAAAGCTTGCCGTCCTTCCGCACCAAGTACTCCGGATGCGCCTTGGCCACGCCAATCAGAACGCTCGTATCGGCCAAACCTATGCTCCCATGGAACGGGCAGCGGAACAGGACACGGTCCGGCTCCTGGTCGCTGCGTCCGCCGGAGCCGCCCAGGTATTCATAAGAGCAATTGGCCGAGGTGTATGCGGTCCAATTGGCCGCCGCCTGGCGGCCCGTATCCGAAGGGCAAACCAGGACCAATGTCTCGGAGATCTCATTGCTCATGCACTGCATATTATCAGGCGGCAGAAGCATCTCGTTATCCTGTGCCCAGACCCTCACCGATATGCCGAGACGCTTGAGATTATTGCCGCACCGATCCGACGCGGCCTTTGCCATGTTCTCGGCCATGGCCGCCGCTTCTTCCGCCGCAAGACCGGGCGTTGCGGCAGCGGCGAGCTGGGCGCGGAGCTTTTCGTTCTCCGCGCGGAGCTGCTGGAGCTGCTCAACCTCGCCCGCCAACCGTTTTGCCAGGTCTTGGAGCCGGGCAATCTCCTGTTCTTCGGTCCCTGAAGGGTCGCCCGCGGCAGGCGAATGAACCGTCGCTTCCACCGGCGCGGGCGCCGCCCCGGCGACGCCCTGGGACAGACTCTGAATCGTTTGTTTCAAGTCGCGGAGCTCCATCTGCTGAACGGTGACAACCACGGCGCAAGCCAGGGAAACGGCCGCCGGCGCCAAGGCCGGCCACCAGCGGCCCAGCCAGGAGCCGGGATACATAGTCCGCGCGGGGGCTTGGGCCTTCGGTCGGACGGGGGCGAGTTGAACTTGGGCCGCCAACCGGTCTTTGAGACCGCCGGGGGCCTTGGGCGCCGGTGCTCGGCGCAACAGATCTTCGATTTCCTGTTCGGGAGTATTCATTGATTTCAGTGTGGTGAATGACGACTAACGCAGACGCAATCGATGGCAGTAACCGTGGATGCTCACTTAACGCTTACTTAAGCCGGTTAACCATGCGGACATCTTCTCCGGCATCCAGTATTTTGTGCAGATGGCCGAGGGCCAGACGCAAACGGTATTTGAGGGTGCTGACGGCCAGGCCCATCGCCTCCGCGGTTTCTTGCAGCGTCAGACCCTGGTAATAGTGAAGGTGGACGCCCTCGCGCAGGCCGGGTTCGAGCCGCTCGACCGAGGCGTAGAGGGTGGCGGCGAGGTCCGCGCGGGCGGCCAATTCATCGGGTGGCGCTCCGGCAGCCGGGCAAGCCGCCCACCAATCGTCGGAGCGCGACTCGGTGCGGTGGTCCGCGCGCCGCCAGTCCACATACACATGATAGGCGATGCCGTGAATCCAGGAGGCGACCGAAGACCTCCCCTCGAAAGAGGGCAGGGCCTGCCAGACGCGGCTGAAGGTGCGCTGGGTGAGGTCTGCGGCATCGTCCTCGTTGGCGGCCAGGCGTCGGAGAAACGCATACACCCGCTCGTAGAATTGTTCGATCAACCCAACGGCCGCCGTTTTGTCCCCGCCGCGGGCGGCTTCGACCAGTTGATTCAGGTTGCTGTTCATTGATTGCTATCTATTTAGTCGAGTCAGGCGGCAGAAGTGGACAAAAATAATTTGAAGCCGAGGCGAAGATGGGACATCCGGACGCTGCCTCCGCCGCCAATGCCGAAGGACCGGAGCGCCGGCTTTAGCCGGCTTTGGACGTCGAATTTTGAATCGGGGCAGAGCAGGGGTCCAGGTGCGCCCAAAGCCGGCTGAAGCCGGCGCTCCGGGGGCAGCGTCCGGATGCGCCCGCGAGGACAGGGCGGCTCTAACCATGGCTTAAGTCGTTGATTATTATTTACCTAGCCTTGGTGCTGGACACCTGCGGTTTATTTTGGTTTGCTCGCTGGCATGCAAAGCGAGCCATTGAGTTTAACCG
>Ga0181524_10000859_pt1 | contig 36215 bp, 31 predicted proteins | sample PEATcosm2014_Bin_34_FD_119761 | JGI IMG/M metagenome (GOLD analysis project Ga0181524, IMG submission 119761) | Peatland microbial communities from MTU Mesocosm Facility, Houghton, MI, USA - PEATcosm2014_Bin05_60_metaG | ecosystem: Environmental > Terrestrial > Soil > Wetlands > Peat | place... | reverse complement strand
CCGCCCCAGATGAAGATCGTCTCGATCGAGGACACGCGCGAGCTGAACCTGCCGCACGAGAACTGGGTTCCGTCGCTCACCCGGGCCGGTTTCGGTGCGAAGAACGTGATGACGGGGAAGGCCCCGGGGGAGATCGACATGTTCGACCTCCTGGCCGCGGCGCTCCGGCAGCGCCCGCAGTACCTGATGGTCGGGGAGGTCCGGGGCGCCGAGGCGTTCATCGTCTTCCAGGCGATGGCGACCGGCAAGACCTGCTACACCACGTTCCACGCGGAGAGCGTCAGCGCGATGGTCCACCGGATGGAGAACCCGCCCATCACCCTCCCCCGTTCCCTGGTCTCCGCGCTCAACCTCGTCCTGCTCCAGCGCCAGGTGAAGGTCGGGCTGAAGATGACCCGACGCGTCCAGTCGCTCACCGAGATCGTCGGTCTCGACCCCGAGACGAACGAGCTCATCACGAACTCGGTCTATTCCTGGAACGCCGCGGACGACACCTTCCTCTTCTCGGGGCACTCGTACATCTACGAGCGGATCGCCCTGATGAAGAACCTCTCGATGAAGGAGATGGAGCGGGAGGTGCGCAACCGGGTGGAGATCCTCGACTACATGGTGGCGAAGGACGCGCACGCGACGCGCCAGAACCCGTACACCCACCGCGACGTCGGCCAGCTCGTCTCGTTCTACTACAAGGAGCCCGCGAAGGCGCTCGCCGAGACGCGGGACGAGCTCGCCCGCCTGCGCTCCCCGACCCGGTAGCGCTATTCGACCGGGCCGGCTCGCGCGTCGGGATGACCCGACCGTTCGCCCGCATCCCGTTCGACCGCGGGCGCTCGGTCGTCCTCTGGCGGGGGGACGCCCTCGCGGAGCTGCCGCGCCGCGTGCCCTCGGCGGACGTGGTGGTGACGAGCCCGCCCTACAACCGCGGCGTGGCGTACGCGAGCTACGGCGACACGCGTCCGCGGGCCGAGTACCTCGCGTGGATCCACCGGCTCGGGACGACGGTCGGACGGGTCCTCGCACCGGACGGCTCGTTCTTCCTGAACGTCGCCGGGTCGCCGAAGGACCCCTGGCTCGCCTGGGATGTCGCGCGCGAGGTCGGCCGCTCGCTCGTCCTGCAGAACGTCCTCCACTGGGTGAAGTCGATCGCGATCGACCGGCGCGCGGCGGGACGGGCCGCGGGACTGACCCGGGACCTCGCGCTCGGCCACTACAAGCCGCTCGTCTCCGACCGGTTCGTCCACGGCGCGCACGAGTACGTCTTCCATTTCACCCGGACCGGCGCGGTCCCGATCGACCGGCTGGCGGTCGGGGTGCCGTACCAGGACAAGTCGAACGTCGGCCGCTGGCAGCGGCCCGCCGCGGACCGGCGGTGCCGGGGGAACACCTGGTTCCTGCCCTACTCCACGATCCGGCGCCGGAGCGTCGACCGACCCCACCCCGCCCCGTTCCCGCCCGAACTTCCCGAATGGTGCGTGCGGCTCCACGGACTCTCCCGCGTCGGGTCGGTCGTCGACCCGTTCGTCGGGATCGGTTCGACCGCCGTGGCGGCCGTGCGCCTCGGCGTCGACTGCGTCGGGTTCGACCTCGATCCGGGGTATCTCCGGACCGCCGCCCGGCGCGTGCAGGCGGAGATCGACCGCCGCCGGAGCGGGGGTCGGGAGCCTAGGTCTCGTCGTCCTTCGGGGCGGAGCTCTCGGTCCCGTCCGACGGCGGCGACCACTGGCGCATCGGCGTCCGCTTGACCCCGGCCGCGACGGCGAAGGCGTTCTTCGTGCCGTCCTTCGCCTTCTTGCCGGCGGAGACCATCGCATCGCGGGCCGCCCCGGCGGCGCGCACGGTACCGGAGCCGATCGCCGTGCCTGCGCTCGCGATCCGTCCGGGGAGCCGGCGGACCTCCTCGTCGACCGTTCGGCCGAGGTTCGAGAGGCCGTCCTGGATGTCGAGGGCGAGGTACTTCGCCTCCTTTCCCGTCGCCCGGCCGAACCGCTCGATCTTCTGGTCGAGGTCGGAAAACTCGTGGGCAAAATCGTGGCCGAGGCCGGCCGTCGCCTTGCGGATCTCGCGGAGGTGCTGGCGGAACTGGGCCTCTTCCTGGGACTCGGGCATCGTTCCCCCCCGGGGCTACCGCGCGAACGCAAGATAAAGTTTCAGCGGCAGCGGAAGAGGTCAGCCGCCCATCCGCCGGTCCGCCCGGCGCTTCCGACCCCGGGCCGGGGAGGGAACGGTCGGTGCGGGCAGCGGAGCGGGCGCAGCGACCCGCCGCTCCACCTCGCTACCGTGGGCCCATCGGACCAGCAGCTCGACCCCGAGGTGGGTCGGGTCGGTCACCACGAGCTCGCCGCCGAGCGTTCGGGCGATCGACCGGGCCGCCGCCTCGTACTCGGGGTGGGCGGACTTGAGAAGGATCAGGGTGCTGCGCAGCGGGCTGACGGTCGCCATCTCCCGGGCCCGGGCGAGCGCGTGGTCGAGGGCCTCGTCGAGCTGGCCCGACCGCACGCTCCCGTCGTCCGCGGTATAGGCCTCGGGGAGCCCGTCGGTGATGAGGTAGAGCTCCCGGCGGGTCGCGCGCGACGATTGGAGGAGCAGGTGCGCCGCCCGGATCGCCTCGGCGGTGTTCGTGAAGGCCCCGGCGCGGCACTCCCACAGCTCGACCAGATCGAGGACGGTGACGGTGTTGTCGAACGCCAAGAGGTCGATCGTCGCGTCGGGGTAGCGGCGCCGCACGGCCACGTACAGCGCCAGGAGGGCCTTCTTCGCCGCCTCGAGCTTCCCGCCCTCCGACATGCTCCCCGAGCGATCGAAGGCGAGCACCACGTGGACCCGCTCGGAGGTGATCTCGCGGTAGACGTAGCTGGTCGACTCGTCGATGTGCCGCGAGCCGGACATCCGCGCCTCCAGGAGGGACCCCGGCACGTCGAGCCGGGCCACCTCCTCGGGTCGGCGCAGCCGGGCCTTCTCGTAGACCCCGGTCGCCCCTCCGCCCCTCAGGGAAAGGCGGATCTCCCCCGGGAGGCGCCGGCTCTCCTCCTCGAGGAGGAGCCGGGCGAACCGCTCGACCAGCCCGTACGTCACCGCGAGCTCGCCGCCGCGGTCGGCGACGAACCCGCGCTCCTTGAGCTCGCGCTCGAAGCGCCGTTCCTCCGCGTCGCGCAGCCGGCGTTCGGTCTCCGACTCCGCCCGGCGCTGCGCCTCCGCCCGTTCCTCCTCCAGCCGGCGGCGCTGGGCCTCGGCCGCCTTCCGGCGCTCCTCGGCCTCCCGCTGGAGCTCGCGCTCCCGGCCCTGGAGGGACCTCGAGACGCGGTCCGTCAGCTCCTCCCGCTGGGGCGCCGAGAGACGGGCGAGGGTGTCGCCGAGGGGAGAGGCCCCGAGCGACCGACCCGCGCCGCTCGGGAACGCGATCGTCAGGGACCGGCCCTCCGCGGGGGTCGGGGCGGGGGCGCGGCGTCCGCCGAACAGTCGGCGCAGCCAGGCGATGAACCGCGCGAACGCCGCCCGCAGCCGGGCGAGGATCCCGGGGGGCGGCGGCGGCCGGTTCCACGAGGCGTCGGGCGCGAGGAGCGCATTCTGGAACTCGTCGGAGAGGTCCGGCGAAGGCAGGCGCGACCAGTCGACCGACCGGGCCTTCGCGAGCCGGGCTTCGAGCTCCGCGATCCGACGGGCGACCTCCGCGTCGCTCCGCCGCTCGAACTCCGCGAGCTCCCCGGCCCGCCGATCGTAGTCGCCCATCAGCCGGCCGATGCGTCGGTTCTGCCGGAGGCGGAGGCGGTCCCGGAGGCGGTCGAGCCGGCTCTTGAGCTCGGAGTCCTCCTTTGCGCGGGTCCGCAGGAGCTCGCGGGCCCCGTCGACGCCTCGCTCGGCGAGCGCCCGGACGAGGGCCGCCCGGTCGAGGGCATCGACCAGATCGTCCGAGACGACGTCGTCCGCAAACGCGGCGCAGTCCGGGAGTGTGATCGCGTCGCTAGAGGGGGGCGTCGTCGTTGTCTTCCTCCGTGCAGGAAAACAGCGAGAACTCCTCGAGGAGCCGGTAGACGCTCAGGGACGCGTCGGTCGCCGCGATCCCGGTCCCCGGCCGCTCGCGCCCCGCCACGAACCGGGAGAAGCCGCGGAAGCGCGGGAAGAGCGGTCCGTCGCTGGAGAGCCCGGCCGCGAGCGTCGCGTCGTCCTTGAGGCGGCGGCCCTCGCCGACGAGCTCCTCGGCCTCGCCCTTGTTCTCCTTGAGGACGGTCCGGTAGTATCGGCACCAGTAGACGCCGGCGCTGCGCCGGAGCGCCGGAGCGAGGTACTGCTCGACGAACTCCTGGACGCGCTTCTCGTTCTGGCGGAACGAGTCCCCGCTGCGGGCGCGGATCCGGCCCCGCATGGCATGGAGGAGACCGGACCGGAGGTCGGCGCTGGAAGGGATGGGTCGACCCCCGAGAATCGCGATGGCCGCCGTCCGTTCCGACACGTCGATGAGCGTCCGGTTCGACCCGACCTCGCCGATGTCCGGGTTCTCGTCGCCCATCCGGAGGCGCCAGGCCTCGACCACGCGGACCCCGGCGTCGACGAGGATCTCCGGCAGGAACGTGCCCGCCTCGTCCGACCGGCCGAGCTCGACGATCCGCCGGTTGTCGGCGTGGCGGTCGTTGAAGCCGATGTGCACGCTCGTGAGCCGGTCCGAGAGCGGGTCGTTGATGTTGTCGAGGTCCGACAGGTTCGAGGTCCCGATGGCGACGAACGACCCGGGGAAGCTCTCGCGGGACTTCGACGGCGTGACCGTCCCTTCCTGCAGTGCCTGGAGGAGCACGTTCTGGGTGCCGAGTGGCAGCTTCCCGATCTCGTCGACCAGCAGGAACCCGCGGTTCGCCTGGAGGAGCTTGCCCGGCTCGAGCACGAGCGGGCTCATCGGGTCGCCGACCTCCTCGAGCTTGCGGAGGTTGATGTTCCCGGTCAGGTGGTCCGGGAACACCTCGGAGCTCCCCTGGACGCGGGCGAAGCCGTACCCCTCCCGGAGCCGGACGAACTCCGCCGGGACCTGGGTGGCGTCCACGGCCGCCGGGTCGAACCGGGCCAGGTCCGCGCCCGGAGCGAACCGGCGGCGGCAGATCGGGCACGGAGGGAAGCGGGAGGCGACCGCCCGGTCGACGACGCTGAGCGGGGAATCGAGCACCGGACAGCTTTCGACCACCCAGACGTCCTTCGGGAACAGTTCCCAGAGGTCCTTGGCGAGGCTGGTCTTGCCCGCACCGGACGGGCCGAAGAACAGGAGGTGGGCTCCCGCCACGAGGGCGGCGACCAGGTCGTCGTACGTTCCCTCCGGAAGGATCGTCCGCGGGAACAGGGCGCGTAGCGCCTCGGCGTGGTCGTACCCCTGCTGGCGGAGCCCGTCGATCGTCCGGAGGATCGTGTGACGGAACCGCTCGGCGGGCGACTCGATCGACGGGAACGACGCCCGGACCTCGGCCGCGGTGGCCCGCGCGCCAAGCGCCGGGAGCTCTCGAGTCGCGACCACGGGCCGCGCAGTTAGGTTCAGGATATGTAGTTTGCCGACGGCAAGGGGTCACCTCGGCCGGTCGCGGGGAGGCGGGCCGGCCCCCGCCGTCCGAAGGGGCGTTCCCGGTTCACGTCATAGTTAAGTAGCCTACCCCGCTCCGCGCCCCCGCGACCGATGGCCGACAAGGAGACCCCCTCCGCCCGCAAGCCAGCGCTCGCCCGGGGCGTCAAGGACAAGTGGCGCTCCAAGCACTGGATCAAGGTCCGGGCGCCGGGGCTGTTCCAGCACGTGGAACTGGGGGAGACGGTGGCGACCGAACCCGAGCAGGTGGTCGGCCGGACGATCGAGGCGACCCTCCCGGAGCTGTCCGGGACCCCCGACGCGGGAAAGGCACACGTCAAACTGCGATTCCAGATCGAGCGGCTCTCGGGCGACGGGGTCGCCGAGGCGCGGTTCGTCGGCCACGACCTCACCTCCGACTACGTCCGCCGGCTCGCGCGCCGCAAGCGCTCGAAGATCGACAGCGCCGTCACGGTGACGACCAAGGACGGGGTGCGGATCGTGCTGAAGCCGGTCGCGGTCGGGGAGCAGCGGCTCCAGACCCGGCTGAGGGCGCAGCTGCGCCACCGGATCGTCGAGATCCTGAACGAACAGGCCCAGCAGCACTCGGCTCCTCAGTTCGTCGGAGAGATGCTCCAGGGGGAGCTGTCGAAGGCGCTCTCCCACGGGGTCAAGTCGCTCTATCCGCTCAAGAAGATAGAGATCCGCCGTTCGGAGGTCCTCGGAACGATCTCCGACGAGCTTCCCCCACCGGAACCCGTCGCGGTCGCCGAACCGCCGGCGGCCCCCGCCGACGTGGCGGAGAACGGCGCGCCCGCGGCCTAGGCACCGGAGGCCTCGGATGGCCGGTCCGTTCGCTGTCGGAGTGGCTCAGCCCGGTAGAGCACGGGACTCATAGCGGGACGCCGGCGGCGTCCCGGGAGAGATCCTGGGGCCGGGGGTTCAAATCCCCCCTCCGACACATTTCATCGGGTTCTCGCCGAGAAATTGCACCGCCGGATCGCTCTGCGTAGGGGATTTGAACCACTTGGGTCCCCGCCGTAAAGGGATGGGTTTCCTAACAGGACGAGCTCCGGCACCGGCTTGTGCCCGGTCCCGCGCGTTCCTCGCGGTCGGTCCAATTGGCATAGAATCGGAAGAATCGTTCCGTGCCCCCGGCCGGCACCTACGCTTCGAGACTCGGTGGGCGCAATCGACATTGCAACCAGGGGGCACTTCTTCCAGGCGGGAGCGGTTGTAAGCGGTGTTACGCCCCCTCGCTGGGAGAGGCGGTCGACGCAACGTTCGAGCCTCCGACCCTCCTTCCGATCTCAGTTCTCAAATTTCGATCCGCAGTTTGTGCAGAACCGATCACTTTCGTCCTCGACTTCTGCGCCGCAGTCCGTGCATACCAAGGGCTCCTCGCGCGAACCTTTGGGGAGGGATCGACCGCAGACACCGCAGAATCGGTGGTTGGGTCGCGCAGGCCTCCCGCAGGTAGGACACTTCCCGGCCATTATCTCGTTCGAACACAACTCAGTTTGGTAAGAGCCTAGCCACTGCCCTGGCCATTGAACCCGTTCAGACTCGAACCGCGGCTAGAGCTTCAGAGACTCTCAACCTGAGGTGCAACACGGGTTGCACAGGGGAGGGACTTGGTGGAATGTGATGCTTCCGATGTCGTAACGACTATCGCTCGATGTTCGTTGACCGCCTCGGGAAGCTTGCTGTAAACGTGACCAACCCCGAACTCGACGCCCTCGAGGATGTGCCTACCGTCTGGAACCCATGCCCCTCTCACAGAAAGGCCGCTTCGCGCCTGAACCAACGCGGGATCGCAGCTCTCCAGTACGGCGGCCCGAAGTGCAGGCGACTGCTTCAAACGCGAGTCGACAAGAGCCTCCAGCTTTGGTCTAAGCTATGCGGTACCTACGACCGCGAGTCGTGATTCCGACCTAGGCGGTTGGAGTCAACTCGCTGCAGGCCGACCGTTCAGCGCCAGGAGGCATCGGCGAGCCACGTGCGGGCCAGCTTCGTATAGGGTGCAACGCGCTTTCACGGCCTCGATCAAGTAGGGGATTCGAAGAATCCTGCCATGTCCCCCTCAGGCTCCTTGGCAAAGGGGCACGTTACATGACGGGACCCAGGCCGAGGTCCATGGGACCGATTCCTATCCAGGGGTTTGTGTAACGGGGGGTCTCCGTTGGGGGCTCGAGTCGACCGACAAGCGCCTTGCAGGGGATATGAACGAATCAGTCGTTCCCCCCTCCGGCACTCAATGCTTGAACCCCCGGGGGAACTGAATCCCCCGTCCGAGAAGAGCGCGCCGAACTCGCCGAAACCGTCCGGGCAAGAGGCTGGGCCGCCTACGGGGGCGGTCGGTTCGCATCCCGGCGAGTCTCCGTTGATCCGCCATCGATCAAGAATTTCACGGCGGCGGAAAGCGAGATGGCTTGGCGGAGGGCGGCCCCCCGAGGGCCGCTCCGAGTGCCATTGCGAGATTCTCAGAAGGTCCTTATAGGTCAGCACTAGGTCGAACTCCGGGATATCGAGATGAGTGCACCTGCCGGAGCCCCGCAAACCCCGCCTCTGACGAGCACGAAGCCTACCCGGAGCGGAAAGCGCTTCGCCGCCGCCGCGCTCTTCCTCGTAGGAGGAGTACTTGCCTTGGTCTCCGCCTTCACCGCCTGGTGGGCGCTATCGGTCGGTGGCCTGACGGTCTCCTTCCTTCCCGGATCCTCCGCCTCGTCGTCGGAAGGCGGGACTACCATCACGGAGACCTACGCGCACATCGGCATCGGTACGGTCGGCGGCATGTACGAAGCGATCCTGGCGCTCGCCATTATCGCCGGCGCCCTGGCGATCGTGGCAGGCCTACTCGGACTCGTCGCGGGGTTCGGCCGGCTGCCGCAGAACCGCCAAGGAATCGTCAGGGGATTGGTCATCGCCGCGATCGTGGTTGCTCTAGTCGCCGTCGTCCTTGCTCCCGCGATGCAGCCGTGGGCGATCAAGGATTCGGGCAACAAGGCCCCTTGTTCCGGGTTCAATGGGACGTCCCCCTGCAATGCGTTCTGGGGGTCTGTCTCCGCCAACGGGACCACCAATTCCTGGGGCGCGGCCACCGGATGGTATCTGGCCCTCGCGGGGTCCATCCTGGCGATTGTGGGGCTCGTGCTCTGGGGCCCCGGTCGGGCCGAGAGCAAGCCCGCGGGCGCCGCCACCACCTAGAACTGCCGGCGCGTAGTTCATCCGTCCACAGGATCGATCGGCCCCTCGGCCGATGGGTTTCGTCGCCGAGGCCCATCGTCTCCCCTAGGCGGTCCCATCTCCTGAACACCACCTGGGCCGTGCCTGCAGCCCTGTCCGGTAAGCGGGTAGGTTATACTGCAGGGCCTCATGGCGCCCGCGCGGTGGCGAGGAGTGGCCCCGTCGGACCCGGGTTCCGAACACTGTCCAGCCTTCGACGGGCCGTCGTTGCTCCGCAGCAGAAGGGGAGAAACCCATGGAAAAGAAGAGGACGCCGGGGAGGAACTCGATGAGACGATGGCGGTGGTTCATCGCCGGGGGCGTCGCGGCTTTTGCGATCGCCACCATGTTTGCCGCGACCGGTGTGATGTCGGCCCTGGCAACCCATCCGAGCAATGCCGCCGTAACGGACCCCACGATCACGTGCCCCGCGGATAAGACCCTCACGCTGGCCCTTACGAACCCGCCTGCCGCGTACAAGCCCACTCAGGTCCTGTCACTGACTTGGAAGGTGGTAAACGACGAGGACAGCGGGTGGGCCGGATACTGGGCCATGGATAGCTATGTGAGCGTACTTCACGTGTGGCACCTGAAGGCGGGTCCGAATGCGGGCGACTACTACGCCTGGAAGACCTACACCGGCAACTTCCAGGTTCCGCAGGGCGCGCTGAGCCCCGGGGTAACCGGGACAACGCCGAACGCGGTGACCGAACCCGCCTCCGGCTACGGAACCCTGGTGGGTGGATACTCCGGTTTGGTCACCGGGGGAACGTTCAATGCCGCCGCGGGACCGACGAGCGGGAACTTGGGCACGATGAACTACGGCGGGACGACATCGGACCTCCTGCTGAGCACCGGGCAAACCGGAGCTACTGCGCCCTACGACTGGGTCACCACCTACTTCGGTGCGTCCGCCTCGTTCAACTTCGGCAACAGCGGCAACGCGTGGGCGTGGTACTACACCCTCAACAACTTCTTCCGGTCCACGACGTCCGCCAACCAGTGGTGCAACTTCGGCACGGGAGACTACGGGGACATAGTCACCGCAGCCTAGGTCGCACGCCGATCTGCGGGCCGGGCTCGCGCGGTCTCCGCGACCCGTCCCCAACCCTTTCCATTCTCTTATCCAAGACGCAGGAGGACCCCTCTTCCCGAGAAACGCCGGCCCTCGGGTTCACGGTCTCGGACGGGTGGTCTGAAACGGGCACTCCTTGTAACGCCCACGCCGGCGGCTGATGGGACCGTAGAAATCCGGTGGGTTTCCGGACAACGCGTCGCTGGGCGGTGCCTCCCCCGCGGCCCCGCAGGCTTCTCGCGGTCGGCCGTCGACCCGCACGCTCCACGTCAGGGTCCCGGTCGCGTGACCCACCCTCCGGTGAGCTGGTCATTATGAGGCATGGGCTCTTCCGACGCTTGACAGCGGTCGGGAGGAAGGGAATCCGACGATGACTCCCAAATCGGCCCCAGCGAATTCCGATCGAGAGATTCTCGTGGCGGGGGCCACCGGACAGCAAGGCGGCGCGGTGGCCCAGAGCCTCCTGAAACGCGGATTCACCGTTCGCGGTCTTAGCCGCGACCCTTCGAAGAAGCCCGAAGGGCTGGACAGCCGAATCCGATGGGTCCAGGGGGACCTGCACGATGCCCGAAGCTTGGAATCCGCCCTCCGGGGGGCCCACGGTTTCTACGTCGTCACCACTCCATTTACCGCAGCCTGGGGGAGGCCTCCCGATATTGAGGGAGAGATCCGGGCGGGCACGGTGGCGCTCGAAGCCGCGAAGCGAGTGAAGACCGCTCATGTGATCCTCAGCACGATCCGGGGCGCGGGACAACCGACCGGGCCCACCGGGATCCCGCACTTCGACTCCAAGGTGGAGATAGAGCGACAGGCGCGATCCCTGGGGCTTCCCGTAACGTTCGTGAGACCGACCTTCTTCATGGAGAATATGTTCCAACCCTGGACCTTGCAAGGATTCCGAACGGGGGTTGTGAGCGTACCGATGAAGCCGGGCACCAAGATCCCGATGGTTTCGGTGCGCGACATCGGAGAGATCGTCGCCCGGGCGTTCGAGCAACCGGAGCGTCGGATCGGCACCGGCGTGGAGTTGCAGGGCGATGAGAAGACGTACCCAGAAATGGTGGACTTGGTCTCGCGTCGGCTGGGCATCCCGGCCCGGTTCGTAGAGATGTCCGACAAGGACGCGTTGCAGGCCTTCGGCGATGACATGCTACGCATGTACCGCGGGTTCGACCATGGCGGGCTCGGGATTGACGTGGGTGCGCTGGAGCACGAATGGGGCATCAAGATGACCCGGTTTGAGGCCCTCGTGAAGGATTCCAAGCTCCTGGCGCCCGGTTGAATCCGGCTCTTTGGCAAGGCTGTGGACCTTGCGCCGAACACCGTCGGGACCCCCACGCGCTCCTCGCGGTCGCGTCATCGATCGCGCGCGCCCTCCCTGAAGTTCGAGCCGCGGGAGGTTCGAGTCCCCGCTCAACCGGCGAACGGCAGAAGCGAGGGGAGGGCCGTGAAGAGGATCGTTAGCAGACCCACCGCGATGAGCAGACCGCCCAGGATCAGCCGGAGGCGCTCCTCCGGAACGTGTTCGTGAAGGTATCCTGCCCCCCTCGATGAGACCGCCGTGACCATGACCAATGCCGCCGTCGCCGCGACGAATACGAGCACGACATTGCCCGTCGAGGCCACGAACAAGATGGCCAGGATCTGGGTATTGTCCCCCATCTCGAGCAGGAACGCCAGCCCGAGGGCGACGGTCCGAACCTGTCGCGCGGTGTGTGCGACCGCTGGAGTCCCTTCGCCCGGCTCGTGAACCGGGGCGGGAACTCTCAGGATCTCGCGAAGGCCGAACGCGACGAGGACCAGCCCCCCGACCACCTTCACCCAGAGGAGGTACGGGCCGAGGACGGTCTCGGCGCCATATCCGAGGGTGACCGACACTACGGTCGCCGCCCCGAGGCCGACGGACGCCCCGAGGAAGACGTCCCGGTGTGGGTGGCGCGTCGCGAGGGTGATGACGCCGAAGTTCGATTTGCCGGGGAGCTGGAGTACCGCGACCACAGCGAAGACCAGGATTCCCTCGATCAGTGGATTCGCGTCCAAGACTCCCCCCTCCACCGGTCAGGAACCCGCAGGGATGACGGCTTCGTCGGGCGCGGCGCGAGAACATTCCGACCTCAGGGTCTCCCGCGCGCTCCTCGCGATGGGTCATCAACCGCCTGCGTTCTTCGGGAGGTTCGCGACGAAGCGAGATGACGGCGCATCGGTGCGCACCCCCCGGGGCTACACCCGGGGGTGCGCCTGGCGTACCCGTCGCCGGGGAGGCCGTCTCGCCGAGTTCTCCGGAAGGCCCGGCGTCCGGGCGGCGGGCATGGAGCGGACTGGAACGATTCCGCAATGGCCCCCTCCGACACCTTTCAAGCCCCGGCGGCCCTCCGTCCCGCGTCGGGGGCGGTCCGACGACGATGGCGACGATCCGAATGCTCCCCGTCCACGAGGTGGTACAGCAGACGTACCCCCGACCGCCGCGCGAGGGGGAGGAGGTCGCCAAGGCGATCGGGAGGGCGATCGACGGGACCCTCTCCCAGGTGGGGTACCAGTTCCGGCAAGGCCGGCGGCCGACGACGACCGCGATGCGTTCGCTCGCCGAATCGCTCCTGGACGACGAGATCGAGACGGCCGGGGCGGAACTGTCCGCGGCCGACCGCGCCAAGGTCCTCGGCCAGATCCACGGCGTGCTCCAGGCGTTCCGCAACAGCGAGATCTTCGGCCTCTCTCGTCCGAAGACGCGGGTGATCCTGATCGAGGATCGGGTGGGGGTGTACGCCCAGCCGGACTACTGGGACGGAACCCGCCGGTTCTTCGAGATGAAGAGCTACCTCGCGATCCCGCCACCCCCCGATGTGGCGCTCCAGCTCCGCCTGTTCCAGCTCGCGTTCCCCCAGCTCGAATCGGTGCTGATCTGCATCGACCGGCACGCGGTGCCCGTCGCGACCCGATCGCTGCTCCTCCCCCCGCCGACCCCCACGGAGTCGGCCGCCGCGCTCCGGCGGGCGTTCGAGGTCGGACTCGAGCACGGAGAGGCGAAGGTCCTCGAGTACGTGGAGGGGCCCTTCGTCCAGTACCCCCTGCCCCCCGAGCCCCGGTAGCGACCGCGAGGCCGATCGGCCGGGGCCCCCCCGCGATCCGAGGAACGACCGTTCCTCCGTGCCTTCCGGGGTCCGGGGGGCCGGAGGTCCCCGGAGGCGGCGGCGACGGTGGATCAACCGGCGGCGTTCCCCCCGCCGGCGCGGGTGGGGGACCGCGCGTCGGCCAGGGCCCACTGCTCGAACGCCGTGAAGTTGAACTCGCGGCGCAGGAACCGTCGGACGAGCTCGGCGGCCGGCCGTCGGCTCCCGGGCGCCAGGATCTCGGCGACGTACCGCTCGGCCGTCGCGCGGTCCGTGAGCGACCCGCTCTCGAGGAACGGGGTCAGCAGGTCGCGTGCGATGACCGCCGACCAGAGGTACGTGTAGTAGCAGGCCGAGTAGCCGGTGAGGTGGCCCCACGCCGCCTGGGGATGGTAGGCGGGGTCGGGCGGCACCGAGCACCGCCGGTCCCATACCTCGCGGAAGACGGCCGTCGTGTCGATCCCCGTCGGGTCGAGCCGGTAGAGCTCGAGCGATATGCCCGCGAGGGCCACCTGGCGGAGGACGCGCGCCGCGCGTCCCACCGCCTCGGCCGCGGCGAGGCGGCGCAGCAGATCCGCCGGGATCGGCTCCCCGGTCTCCGGGTTGCGGGCGAACCGTGCGAGGGTCGCGGGGTCGCGCGCCCACTCCTCGAACAGCTGGGACGGCGCCTCGACGAAGTCGAGCTCGATGTACCCCATCGACGTGAACAGCCACGGGCCGTGCCCGGAGAACAGGTTGTGGAGCAGGTGACCGAACTCGTGGAAGAACGTGATCACGTCGCGGTACTCCATCCGGGCCGACTCGATGGGCGTCCCCGGGTCGAGGAAGTTGCAGACGAGAGCGGCCTGGGGAAGGTCCCCTCCCGCCACCCCCGTCCGCACGTCGAACTGGGCGGCGTGGCTGTACTTGTTCGGTCGGGGGACGAGATCGAGGAAGCAACGGCCCAGCGGGTGGCCGTTCCGCTCCACGTCGAAGGCCTCCACCGTGGGGTGCCAGAGCTCGGCCGACGAGCACCGTCGGAACGTCAGGCCGAACAGCTCCCCGCAGAGCTGGAACAACCCGTCCCGCACGGCCGGATACGGCAGGTACGAGCGGAGCACCCGGGGGTCGACCCCGAACTCCTCTTCCCGGACCTTGGTGTCGTAGTACCCATCGCCCCAGAAGTCGGCGTCCCACGGCTCGAGCTTCCGCGCCAAGGGATCGTCCCGCCGCTTCCGTTCCAGGAATCGGGTGTGGTCGTGCCGCGCCGGCTCGTCCAGGAGGGTCCCGAGCCGGTCCAGGAACTCGGCCACGGCCGCCGGCCGTTCCATCATCTTGTCTTCGGTGGCGTACTCGGCGAAGCTGGTGTAGCGGAGGAGCCGAGCGAGCTCGTGACGCTCGACCAGGAGCCGATCGAGCACCTCGAGGTTCTCGGGGTACGCCACGTTCAGCACCTCGGCGAGCAGCCGGCGACGCACCTCGGCGTCGTCGCAGCTCGCCATCACCGGGTGAACGTCGGGGTACCTCGTCGTGATCCGGATCGTTCCGGTCGGACCGGGCGCGTGGGCCGTCATGTAGTCCGGCGGGAGTCCTTTCAGCCGGCCGGCGCTCTCGACCTCGATCGAACGCTCCCCCTTCGCGATGTTGCTGCTGAACTGGTTCGCCGTCTGGTCGATCCGGTTCGTCAGGGAGACCAGACGGTCCCGCCGTTCGGGGGGCTGCTCGACCCCGGCGCGACGCATCTCGCGGAGCATCTTCTCCACGGCGAACCGGGTGTCCGGCCCCGCCTCGGCGAGGTCGAGGGAACGGAGCGAACGGTAGACCCGGTCGTTCAACCGAAGCTCGTTGAAGAACCGGTCCGCCGCTTCCGAGACGTCCCGGGCGACCCGGCGGACCTCGGCGTCGGGGTGGACCTGGAAGAGGAACGCGCCGTGGTTCCCGACATCGCGGACCGCGATCAGCACGCGGTCGAACGGCGCGAGGAATCCGGCCACGCTCGGGGCGTCGGGCCCGGAGAGGAGTTCGCCCACCCGCGCCCAGGCCTCGTCGAGGATCTCGCCGGCCTCCTTCCGAAGACGGTCCGGCGACAGCGAGAACGGAAGGCGGCCCAGAGTAGCGGTCCGGTCGGGCGCGGCTTCCGCCAAGGGTGGCCCCCGGCCCGGCGACGCGCCCGACCCTATAGCCTCGACGTGCAGCCGGTCGCGCTCAGGCCGGGGCGATGGAGCGCGGGGCCGGATCGCCCTCGAGCAGCGAGTCGAGGAGGCCCACGGGGGGACACCCGAACCGGAGCAGGGCGTCGTGGAACGCGCGCCGGTTGCCCCCGAACCGGGGGGCGAGGAGCCGACGCCGGACGTCCAGGATCGCGAGCTTCCCCAGCGTGTAGCAGAAGTACTCGGGGTCGAACGTCCCGCGGATCGCCTCCCGTTCGGCCGGCAGCCGGTCGAGGAACCCGTCCTTCTCGAAGAGGAGGGTCGCGCGCGCCACCGTCCACCCCTGGGTATGCATGCGGATCGAGGCGAGCAGACGGCAGTCGCGGAGGAGCGCGTCGAGGATCTGGGTGACCTCGGCCGCCACGCTCCCGTCGCCCAGGCCGGCCTCGATCACGAGCTGCTCGCAGTAGTGGGCCCAGCCCTCGACGAACGAAGGAGAGACGTAGATCTTCCGGGTGAGCGACCCGGCGGTCGCGCGGAAGTGCAGCGCCTGCAGGTAGTGACCCGGGTACACCTCGTGGACGGCGGTGTTCTGGAGCATCGCGCGATGCATCGTGCGCAGCCACTCCTCCTGCTGCTCCGGGGTCCATTGGGGGTCGACGAGGGTCACGTAGTAGATCCCCTGGGTGGACCGGGCGTCGAACGGGCCGGGCGGGTCCATGCTCGCGGTCGTCGTCGCGCGACCCCAGACCGGCGTCTCCTCCACCCGGCAGTCCACCGGCCCCGGGACCGACACGAGGTCCTTCGACTCGACGAACCGTCGGCACTCCTCCACGTACCCTCGGGCGACCTCGAGCATCTCCGAGGCGTTTGGGTGGTTGTGTTGGAGGTGGGAGATCAGCGCCGAGACTGGGAGCCGTTCGTTGCGGGCGATCTCCTCGAGCCGGGCCCGGTTGCGGGCGAGATCGGCGACGCCGGCCCGCTCGAGGTCGGCGAACGGGGCTTCGATCCCCTCGCGCACGAACAGCAACCGCTGGAACGCCTCGGGGCCGAGGGCGAACTCGGGCACGGCCCGGGGCAATTCCTCGTCTCGGAGCCACCCCAGGAATCCGTCGAGGGCGGCTTCGGCGACCCCGCGGGCCGCAGCGACCGTGGGCCCGAGCTCGACCCCGGTGGCGAACGCCTCGGCATCGCGGAAATGGGCGGGCAGTCCGCCCCCGATCGCACCGGTCAGTTCGACCCACACGCGGGGCAGCGGGCCGGTCAGCCGTTGGCGACCCTGCTCGAGGATCCGGGGGACGCCCTCGAGGGCGTGGACGATCGCCTCGACACGGGCAGGTGCGGGCGCGTACTCCCGACAAAGGTACGGGGTCAGCGACAGAACGCCCAGGTACGCCATCGGGTTCCTCTCGAGGCGGCGGGCGTCGCGCAGGTCGAACAGCGACCCCTCGAGCACCAGACGCAGGAGGTAGTGATCGACCTGTCGGTCCGGGGCGAGCGAAGCCGGCTCCAGGGCCGCGAGGCGGCCGAGCAGGGCCGCCGCCCGATGGGCCCAGCGGTCCGTCGCTTCGGTCGAGTAGTCGGGGAGGCGGCCGTCGTACTCGTGCCGGCCGAGCCCTACGGCGAACGTCGGCTGGAAATCGAAGAGGGCGTTCGCGATCTCGTGTTCGAGCGCGTCGAGCTCCGCTCCGGCGGCCATGGACGGGGGTGTTGAACGGACCGGGTTCAAAAGATGTCGGGCCGACGGGAAGGGTCGACGGCGTCACTCGACCCAGGTCATCCGGCAGGTCGGGCAGCTCCCGTCCTGGAGCGGGGTCCCGCAGACGAAACAGGTCCCGAACGAGGACGGTTTCCGACCGGTCGGGACCGACCCCTCGGGCGCGGCCGGTGGATGCGGTGGGGGGGCCGCGGGGACCGGTTCGGGGGCTGCGACCGGTGGGGGTTCCGGGGGCGGTGGCGCGGGGGGCGGGGGCTCCGGGGGAGGGGAGGACGCCGGTGACGCGGCGGGCTCCGGCGGAGGGGGTGGGGGCGCGCTGGCTCCCTCGGAGGGTGCGGGGGCCGGAGGTTCCTCCGGCGAGTCGGGACGCCGGCGACGGAAGAACGCCATCCCTAGGGCGGAGCGTCGCCGCTTCATTACTCCTGTGCGGGCGGCAGCGCACCGTTTTCTCTCTCGCGGGAATGCCGTTTCGTGGTCGACACTCCGACCGGCCGACTCGCACGCCTCGGGCTCGCCCTTCCTCCTCCCCCCCGCGCGGTGGGGACCTACTCGCCGGTCGTCCGGGCGGGGACGCTCGCCTGGGTCTCCGGTCAGATCGTCACCGATCGCGGGGCCGTCGTCCACCCCGGGTACGTCGACCGCGACGTCTCGGTCGAGACCGCCCAGGGGCTCGCTCGTCAGGCCAGCCTGCAGGCGTTGAGCGCCCTCGCCCAGTCGCTCGGTACGATCGACCGGATCCGACGGGCCGTGCGGGTCGGGGTTTTCGTCGCCGTATCGCCCGGCTTCCACCGGGAGCACGAGGTCGCGAACGGGGCCACTCAGTTGCTCGTCGACCTTTTCGGCGACGACGGTCGACCGTCGCGATCGACGGTGGGGGTCGCCGGCCTGCCGCTCGGGGCCGCTGTCGAGGTCGAGCTGCTGGTCGAGACCGGGTAGAGGTTCCGTGGATCCGACGACCTGGGCCGGGGTGTTCCGGGAGGGACGGGAGCTCTACACGCGCAACGGGGACCCGGGTCGACGCGTCTACGGGGAAGTCCTGCGCACTTCGGGAGGCGTGGAGTATCGCCAGTGGGACCCGTTCCGCTCGAAACTGGCGGCGCTGCTGTTGAAGGGCGGTCCGACCGATCTCCTGGACCCCGTCGCGGCGGCCCTCTACCTGGGGGGGGCGCACGGGACGACCGCGAGCCACCTGTCGGACGTCTGGCCCGATGCGACCATCTTCGTCATCGAAAAGAGCCCGACGTCGTTCGCCCCCCTGCTCGCCCTCGCCCGGCGACGGGCGAACCTCCTGCCGATCCTTGCCGATGCCCAGCTACCGGAGCGGTACCGCGCGGACCTACCGGAGGTCGACTTCCTCTACCAGGACGTGGCGCAGCGTGACCAGGCACGGATCTTCGTCGACAATGCACGGGTGTCGCTCGCGCCCGGGGGCCGCGGGATCCTGATGCTGAAGGTCCGCTCCGTGACCCAGCGACGGCCTTCGCCCGTCGTCGTGCGGGAGACCCGCAGCGAGCTCGTGCGGGGCGGCCTCCGGGTGACCTCCGAGTGGCCGCTCGCCCCGTTCGCCCGCGACCACGTCGCGCTCGTGGTCGGTCGCTGAACGCTCGTTCCACGCTCCGCCGGGCGATGCGCCCGGAAATACCCGGCTCCGCTCCTCGATGCGGGTGTCGCGTGAGTCGAAGGCCGGCCGTCGGGTCGCCGCACTCGCTGCGAAGGCCCGTACCGTTCCCGCTCGTCGGCGTGGGATTGCTTCTCGCGCTGCCGATTCTCAGTATGCCTTCCGCGTTCGCTCCTGCTCCACCGGCGAACCGGACGGGCCTCCTCCCCGACCTCTCGGCGAACCTGACGGTGGTGCCGGCTGATTGGTGGATGACGGGCGGGGCTTCGAAAGCGATCTCCGCGGCTTGGACGGACATCCCTCCCGCCTGCACCGTCCGCCCCGTCTGGTTCCAGTGGTCGGTTGCGCCGGGCGAGTCACAGGGATGGGTCGCACCGACCAACGGATCGACTACCAATTTCACGGCTGCCGGCACCGAGAGCGGAACGACCGAGGTCGTGGTCGCGGGGGCGGCAGGCCTCACGTGCGGACCGAACCGGACGGCAGCGTTCGGAACAGCCACCGCCACGTTCCATGTGGACGCGCCCCTCGTCGTGCAGGAGTTTCGGACGGTCCCGGACTCCCCCCGATCGACCGGGAACGTCGAGGTGAGCGGGACGATTGCGGGAGGAGACCCCCCCTACGCGGTGACCGTCGCCTGGGGCGACGGGAACGTGACGACGGTCACCGAATCGACCGAGGGGAATTTCTCTGTGGTGGGGCAACCTGGGTCCGGCTCCTTCGATCCCAGCGTGATCGTGACGGATTCGGCGGGCCTCATCGCCCGCGCGACGGTCGAAGAGTCCGTGGCTGCGGACGACGGTTTCGCGGTCAGCATCGTCCCCTCGAGCTACATGGCCGAGGTCGGTGTCCCGGTCGATTTCGGTCTGCGGAGCACGGCCCCCCCGGGCGAGTACTCGATGGCGGCGGCGTGCGAGGATGCCGCCGAGGAGCCGGAGGGGCCGCCGGCGGCCGTGGGAACCGACTTCTCGTGCACCTTCGCGGATCCCGGCATCGCCAACGTGTCCGTGCTGGCCATCGAGGCGGTCTTTCCGTTCGCTACCGCGTCAGCAGTGCTGCTCGAACCGGTCGTGCCGACGCTCTCCGTGGAGACCGCCCCAACCGGAACGGAAGGTGAGGTGGGTCGGCAGTCGTACGTACCTCTGACCCTCGTGGGCGGAGTACCACCGTACCGGGTTCACTGGCGGTTCGTGGGGAACGGGAGCCAGCAGACGGCGACCGTCCCCCTCAACGGTACCTTCCTGGCACCCGTCACACCGGCCGTGGCGGGCACCGAGGAACTTGCCGTGACGGCCGTCGATGCCCTCGGGGTGCCGGCCGCGAACGCGAGCGCACCCATCGACGTCGAGGGAACCCTTGCCGGGGAGGCGTCCGCTCAGGGAATCGCCGTCGAGGGTGGGACCGGATTCCTCCTTTCCGCAGCGGTTGTCGCCGGCACTCCCCCGTTCGAGTGGACCGTCGTACCCGCGACGTCCCTCGCGAACGAATCGGCGGTGGGAGGAGTGCTCGCGTCGGCCGATTCGTTCGCGTGGAACGGGACCATTCGGGCCGAGGGGATGCAGAACGTCACCCTCGTGGTGGTCGACACCGCGGGGAAGCTCTGGGTCTCCAACCTCTCGGTGGCGCCGGTCGCGAGCATGGTCATCGAGGTGCAGGCGGCCGCCGGGCCCCCGGGTCGTTGGATCGGGGATGTCGACATCTCGGGGGGCTCCGCGCCGTTCCTCGTCTGGGTCAACGGGTCGGACGGAGAGTCCTGGAACCGCTCGGGGCTCGTGGACGGCCTCTGGAGGTTCGCCGCCCAAGCGCTCGCCCCGGGAAACCTGTCGATATCGGTGACGGTCGTCGACCGGTTGGGAATCGTCGCCCGCGCCTCCGCCACGGTGAACGTTCCGCCCCAGCCGGAATCGCCGTCCTCCCCTACCAGTACCATCGTCGAGGCCGCGGGACTTTTCGGCGCACTGGGTGGGGGTGTCGTGCTCTGGCGGTGGCGTCGCTCGGGGTCCCGGGAGAAGGCGCCGGAGATCGACGTGGTCGCCGCGCTTCGGGAGATCATCGCTCCGGCCGATGGCGCCGACCGAGCGGTCGTCGAACTCCTGGCAGAGGAGCGGGGGATCCCCCTTCCGACGGTCCGAAGCTCGATCGACCGCCTCATCGCGGACGGGACGATCCGGGCCGAGCGGGGACCGGACGGCGAGGAAGTGCTCGCATGGAGGACGGGACCGTGAGCGGGGGTCCCCTCGCGGAGGCTTGGACGATCGCCTTGGCGGTCCTGGTGCTGAGCTCGGGGGGCGGGATGCTGGGACCGACCGGCCATCCTCCGACCCCGGAGGCGTCCCCTCCCTCGGGAAACCCGGGACCGGTATCGAACTTCACCGCCGCGATCAACCGACTGGTGGAGCTCGTGGGCCTCGCCGGGAGCGGGATTCTGGCGCTGGTGTGGGCCCGGGTAGCGATCAGCTGGTTCTCCAACGACGTCACGAAGAAGATCCAAGCGAAGGACCGGGCCCGCGACGCGCTGATTGGTTCACTCCTGTTCACTGCGGCCGTCACCGGGCTCATCTGGGGCCTCGCGCACTGGGTCGTGACGGGGACCTAGGGGGCGGATGCTCGCCCTGGACCTCGGGAACATCGTCCAGGCCCTGCTGTTCCTCCTGTTCGCCGACCTCACGGCGCTCGTCGCCGCGGTGATCGGACCGACCTACGACCAGCTGCTCGTGCCCGAGCTGTCTCCCGGTGCCCTCTACCCTTCGATCTACGGGAGCGCGGCGAACCCGCAGAACTTCCTCGCGCCGGCCGCCCACTTCTCCGAGTTCCTCGTCGCGAGCGTCGTCGACCCCGCGATCGCGCTGGTCGGTCTCGGGGTGGCGCTCCTCTACCTCGCTCGGGCGGTTTCCAGTCGCTGGGCCGGGTTGTTCGATGGCCTGCTGCCCCGGCTGGTCCTCGCCGTCGTGGGAGCGAACTTCGCAGTGCCGATCGGTGGCGCGATCCTCGGTCTCGCCGGCTCGCTGTATCCGGTGGTCGCGGGATGGGACGGCGGGGCGTGGCAGCACTGGCAGAACCTCGCCGGCGTGGGGGAAATCCGTCTCTCCTGGGACAACGGGGTCCTCGCGTTCGTGCTCTCGCTCGTCGAGTTCGCGGTCGTCTTCGCCCTCGTGCTGGCGGTCGGGGTGCGGGATGCCCTGCTCGCGGTCCTCCTGGTGCTCCTGCCCGTCTTCAGCCTGGTGTGGCCGTTCCGGCCCCTCTCCTCGCTGGCCCGGCGGGCTTGGTTGCTGTTCGTCGAGCTTGCGTTCCTCCCCTGCGTGACCGTCGTCCCCCTCGAGCTCGCGGTGGGTAGTCCTACCCCGGTGATCCTCATTGCGTACCTCGGGGCCGCCGTTGCCTCACCATTCCTCCTGTCGATCGCCGGGACGAACATGGTCCTGCTGGGGTTCCCGTCCACTGCCGGGACTGTCGGTCCCGCAACCCAACGGGCGCTCTCCACGGCCCCGAGCGCCCCGGCCCGGTTCGCCACCCCCGCGCTCTCCCCTTCGCCCGCCGGAGGGGGAGGGGCCCTGGGCCGAGCGGTCGCGGGAGGCGTCCGGGCCGCCGGGAGCGCCTCGGCACCGATGGCGCCGCCCCTGGCCATCGCGGAGCTGGTCGGTCACGGGGCTGCCCACCTCGCTCGCCACATCGGGGCGAGCGGGGGCACCCCCGGGCATCCTCCCCGCGTTCCTCCGCTGTTACCTGGAGGACCGGGATGAGATGGCGGCGGGCGGTCAGCCCCCCTTGGTCGAGCTGCCCGAGCGGCTCGACCGGAAGCTCCGGCTGGGACCGTTCTCCAGCGGCCGGGACGCGCTCAAGTTCGTCACGTACGCCGCGGTCGGAGCCTTGCTCGTTCCGTTCCTCGGGCCGGCGGCCTGGATCCCGTTCGTCCTTGCCGGACTTGTGGTCTCGCTCTGGCGACCCGAAGGGCAGGCGATCGACGACCGCATCGCGAGGTTCCTCCGATGGAGGTTGCGTCGGCTCCGTCGGGAGTCCCCCATGAACGTCCCCGGACCGCGCTCTCCCGGGCGACGATCGATCGTCCGTCTCTCGTCGTCGTTCGCTGCGGTCGTCCGCGCCGGTGGACTTCCGCTCGCCTACCTTCCCCCCGCCGAGCTCGCGCGACGCTTCGAGCTGTACCGGGACGTGCTCCGGGCGCTCGACGGGACCTTCGTGTTCCTTTCCACCCGGGCCCCCATCCACGCCACCCCCTTCCTCCCTGCCGAACCGGCTCCCGCCGGAGCGGAGCGGGCGGCCCGCACCGGTTACCGGGAGCTCGTCGAGGTGATCGTACGTCGCCGGCACCTCCGGCACGTCTACCTCGGGCTCACCTCGAGCGACCTTGGGCCGGAGGGGATCCTCCGACTCGAGACCCAGGTCGCCGCGCTGATCGAGCGGCTCGCCGGCCTGGGGCTCCGACCCGTCCGCTTGAGGGGCCGCGCGCTGGAGGATTCCGTCCGACGCCTCGGGATGACGGCCGGAGGGATCGTTCCGTGACCGGGCTCGCCTCTCCCGGGCCCTCGCTCGGGTTCGATGCCTTCGGCGCGGCCGTCGGACTGTCCGTGGTCAGCGGAGCGCTCGCGATCGTCGAGCCGTTCCTCGGCGTGCTGACCGGCACGCTCGCGGCCCTCGCCCTTGCCGCGTGGGTACTTGCCCGCCGGGAGGGGACGGCGGGCCGCGCCCGGTTCCGTTCCCGGACCGGATGGGGGGCGTGGGTCGTGCTCGGCGGGATGGGGATCCTGTACCTCGACCCGCCGGTGCCGTTCGCTCCGTTCCGCTCGCTGGGCCTCGCTCTCGCCCTCGTCCTGCTGTGGACGGCAGAACGGGGCGGACGACGACCCGCCCCGAGGGAGAGAACGTGATGCCTCGGTCGTCCGCACCGCACGTCGTCGAAGAGAGCACCTGGGCCCGGATCGGTCGACGCTATCTCGCTCCGCTCCTCATCCGCCAATTCCCTCCCGAGGTTCCGTTCGGGTTCCTCGGCCGGGTCGTCCCGACCCATGCGGAGGTCGACGTCCTGGTCGAGGCCTATCGGCTCTCCCCCGCCCGGGCGATCGAGATCGTTCACGGCGCCAAAGCGGTCGCGGAGGCCGAGCTGGTCGCGGGAGGAGGCGGAAGCTCCACGGCCGAACTCGAGCTGGAACGATCGGCGGCCGAGACGCTCGGGCGGGAGGTCGCCCGTCGCGCGCAGGAACTGTGGAAGGTCGGCCTGCGGTGCGTCGCGTCCGGGTCGTCCCGGCCTCGGGCGGAAGCGGAACGGTTGCGCCTCTCCGGGCGGCTCGCCGAGCTGGGGTTTCGCACCCGAATCCCCCGGCACGAGGTGGGAGGGGCGCTCGGACCCACGGGGCTGAGCGGGAGCGACACTCGTCCGGCGGGGTACTGGCAAACGCTGCCCACCGACGGCGTCGCCGCCCTGTTTCCCTTCGTGGACGAGACGGTCCTCGAGCCGACCGGGGTTCTCGTCGGGCTGTCGCTCGCGAACGCGAGCCCGGTGTTCCTGGACCGTTGGGGGCACTCGAGCCACTCGTGGGGGATCTTTGGCACCACGGGCGCCGGCAAGACGTTCGCGGCGGCCCTCACGCTGCTCCGGACCCGCTGGCTTCACCCGGAGACCGAGCTCATCCTTCTCGATCCCCTCGGCGAGTACACCCCGTTCGTCCGGGCGTTGGGAGGCTCGGTGGTCCGGCCGGCCGGCGGGAGCACGGACCGGATGAACCCCCTCGACCCGACGACGACCGGCGGGGATCGAAAGGAGAAGGCGGGCCGGGTCGGCACGATGCTCCGGGCGCTGTTCCCCAGCCTGCGGGACGAGGAGTCCGCCGGCCTGGATGCGGCGGTCAGCCGCCTGTACGAGTCCGACCGACCCGCGCCTACGTTCGACGATCTGCTCCGAGAGGTCGAGCACCGCGGGTCGGCGCCCGGGCGGCTCCCGACGCTGCTCGAGGTGTTCCGGACCGGATCCCTCGCCGCGGTCAACGGGCCCACGACCTTCTCCACCGACGCGCGCACCGTGGGGATCGACCTCTCCGGCGTCCCGGGCGACCAGCTCCCGTTCCACCTGACGTACGTGCTCGACTGGGTGTACGGGCGCCTCAAGTCCCGTCCCGGTCCGAAGCTGATCCTGCTCGACGAAGCCCACCTGCTCGCACGGCATGAGGCGACGGCGGATTTCCTGGACCGACTCGTGCGTCACATGCGCCATTTCGAGTCGGGCCTCCTCCTATTGACCCAGAACCCGGACGACTTCCTGGCGCGACCGAGCGGACAATCGCTCCTGCGGAACCTCTACGCCACCGCGTTCCTCCGCCTGCCGGAGGTGTCGGCGCCGACGAGGGAGTTCTTCGGTCTCAGCCCGGCCGAGGCCGAATGGCTTCCGAAAGCCCGCCTCCCCCGGGACGCCGGCTACTCCGAATCGCTCTGGCGGGTCGGGGACTGGCACCTCCCGCTCGCGATCGTCGCGTCGACCCCCGAGTTCGAGTTCCTGGGCGCAGCGCTCGGCTCCGGGACCTCGCGCCCCTCGTGAGCCGGTTTCCTCTCGAAGGCGGGTTTTATACACCGCCCGGCGCCCGGTCTCGGGCGTGGGCGAGGAGGCGAACTCCGACGGTCCGCCCCGTCGCCGGACGAGCTGGAGCCTGAAGTCGATCGTCGAGGACGTGGCGGGTCGCCCGATCGGGGAACTCCAGGATCCCAATCGACCGGTCCACCCGTACCTGCGCGGGAGGATGGATGCGCCTCCCGGGACGACGACGCACGGGAGCGAGGAAGCGGAGCCGTACGACCCGGTCGAGAACTTCTATCCTCCCCTGGTCGGCCCGACCGGGCGTGAGTACCACGGTCCGGAACACGAGCACCACGCGGAGACCCTCGAGCGACATCGGATCGAGCCGCCCGCGAACGGCGGCCCGGTCCGAGCCCCCGGGCCGTCCCACCGCCCCGAGCGGTTGTACCTCCACTACCTACTCCTCCACGTCGACCGACTGAGCGACTCCGGGCTGCGGTACTTGCTTCGGACCGTGGAGGAGGAGATCGCCCACCGGGAGCACGCCACGGTCGCGCCCCCGCCTCCCGCGCAGCGTCCGCCCCTTCCGCCCCCGCCGGCCCCCTAGGGGTCGACGAGGCCCCGCCGGACGCCGCCCGCCACCAGATCGGCGTAGACGGCGCCGTCCCACTCCACGCCCACGGCGTTCCGGCCGCACTCCGCGGCGACCCAGAGGGTCGTTCCGGTGCCCGCGAACGGGTCGAGGACGGTGTCGCCGACGACCGAGAACATTCGGACGAGGCGCCTCGCCAGCTCGGCCGGGAACGCCCCGGTGCGCTGGCGCGGCCCACCCTGGCGGGCCCCCCGGACGTCGGTCCAGACCTGGCTGAACCAGCGGTCCCGTTCGGCCCGGGAGAACCGGCTCGCATCCCTACGAGGATCGTGGGGGGGAAACCGACGGGGATCCCCCTTCCGGAAGAGGAGGATGAACTCGCAGTCGAGGGTGACGTAGGCATTCGGGGGGAGGAACCCCGAGCCGAGGAAGGCATTCGGCCGGTTCGTCGGCTTCTTCCAGAGGGCGTACGGGAGCGGCCGGAACCCGGCCCGCTCCGCGGCGACCAGGGTCTCGGCGTGGTTCGGCCAGAGGCGGAACCCGTCACCCGTCCGGCGGAGAGCGTCCCCGATGACGACCGCGAGGAGGCCTCCGTCCGCGAGGACGCGGTGGCATGCCCCCCACGCGTCCTCCAGGACCCGGAGCATCACCGGGTAGCTGTCGGCGCCCAGCGCCCGGAACAGCGCGTCCCACTGCGGAATCATCGGGTACGGAGGGGAGGTGAGCACCAGCTCGACGGAGGAGTCGGCGATCCCGTCGAGCCGCCGGGCGTCCCCCCGGAGCAGGCGCACCCGGCCGATCGGCTCCCGGCGCACGGGAGGATGCGAGGGGCGGAGTGGTTTATACGGGTCGCCCCTCCGACGACCGATGCGGCTCGAGCGGCCGGTACTCCAGGTCGCCCTCGACTTCGAGAACCTCTCCCGGGCCCTCGCCGCCGCGCGGGAGGCGGTGGAGGGGGGCGCCGACTGGATCGAGGCGGGGACCCCCCTCATCAAGAGCGAGGGGCTGGAGTCGGTCCGCGAGCTGAAGAAGGCGTTCCCCGACCGTTCCGTCATCGCCGACATGAAGATCATGGACACCGGCGCCTTCGAGGTCGAGATGGCGGCGAAGGCGGGCGCCGACATCGTCACGGTCCTCGGGGCCGCCGACGACGACACGATCGCGGAGGCGGTCCGCGGAGGCGAGCTGTACGGCGCCGAGGTCGTCGTCGACCTCCTGGGGGTCGCGGACCCACTCGCGAGGAGCCGCCGGGCGGCCGAGCTCGGCGCCGCAGCCGTCTGCTGGCACGTGGGGATCGACATGCAGATGCGCGCCGACTCGCCGTTCGCCCGCCTCGCGGAGCTCGCGAAGGGATCGCCGATCCCGGTGGCGGTGGCGGGGGGACTGACGAGCGAGTCGGTGGCGGGGGCCGTCCGCGCAGGGGCGCAGATCCTGATCGTCGGCGGGGCGATCACGAAGAGCCCGAAGATCGTGGAGGCGACCCGCCGGATCCGCGAGGCGATCGACACCCAGAAGGAGCTGCCGAGCGAGATGTTCCGGCGGTACTCCGCCGACGAGGTGCGGACCGCCTTCGCGAAGGTATCGAGCCCGAACGTGACGGACGCGATGCAGCGGCAGGGAGCGATGCACGGCCTGCGGCCGCACCTCACCGACCGGACGATGCGGGTCGTCGGGCCGGCCGTGACGGTCGTCACCCGGAACGGGGACTGGGCGAAGCCGGTCGAAGCGATCGACCGGGCCGGGCCGGGCGACGTGATCGTGATCGATGCGGGGGGTGGCCCGACCGCGGTCTGGGGGGAACTCGCCAGTTGGTCGGCGCAGGGACGCAAGGTCGCCGGCGTCGTGATCGACGGGGCGATCCGGGACCTGGATGCGATCCTCGAAATGGGGTTCCCGGCGTTCAGCCGGTCCGTCAGCTCGGATGCGGGAGAGCCGAAGGGCCTGGGGGAGATCGGCATCGAGGTCACCGTCGGGGGGCAGCGGGTCCGGCCGGGAGACTGGATCTTCGGGGACCTGAGCGGTGTCGTGGTCGTTCCCCGCGAGCGGGCCGCCGAGGTGGCGAACCGCGCTCTGGACGTCCTGGAGCACGAGAACCGGGTGCGGGAGGAGATCCGACGAGGCTCCACGCTCGCGGCCGTGCAGAAGCTCGAACGGTGGGAACGGGTCGGCTAGCCGCCACATCTTAGACGGGGGGAGCGGCGGTGAGCGGCGTTTCGGAACTCGACGTGGAGGGCTACCTCGTCGTCGCTCTGTTCGGACTGTTCTTGCTCCGACGGACGTACCGGATGACCCAAGGGGTCCCTGCGGGCGCATTTCGATTGGCGGTACTGCCGGCGTTCTACCTCGGCCTCTACGTGCTCGAGCTGGCGGGGATCTGGCTCGCCGGGACCGGCTCCGGGCGCTCCGACCTCACCCTCGCGACCTTCGGAGCGGACGCCGCCCTGGTCGCGGCGGGGACCGCGGTCGCGTACTGGATCACCGCACGGCACGTGCAGCTGTACCGGCCCTCCGGAGGGGTCGCCTGGTACTACCGCCTGAAGCCCCTGCTGCCGGTGCTCTACGTCGTCCTGTTCTTCGCCCGTGTCGGCGTCGAGGCCGCGGTGGTGGGCATCTCCCCGTTCGCCGAGCCGACCGCCGCGCAGTTGGACGCGATCTCGCCGACGGCCCTCTACGCGCTGTTCGTCGTCGACGCTCTGTGGGGTCTGACCACAGGGTTCCTGGTCGGCCGCAGCGGCGCCGTGTACCACGCATGGAAGAAGGCGGAGCGCGGCCCCCCGCCCTCCGGTCCGCTCGCCGGGGGAAGCTAAGGAACCGGGCCCGGGAGGGTTCCGGCGGGGCCCTCAGCGCGGCCGGAGGGACCAGCGGGTCACCCAGGCCATCATCACCACGACGGCCGCGGTGATGGCCACGAGCATCGCCAGGTACTGCAGCGCGGAGTACGGGTAGTACGCCCCAGAGCCGAACGCGTTCTCGCGCATGACGTCCACGCCCAGGGACACGGGGTTCCACGCGGCGACGTCCTTCAGCCACTGGGGGAACAGGCTCGTCGGGAACAGCGCATTCGAGGAGAACAGCACCGGCAGGTTGACCAGGTTCACCAGGGCGAAGTACGAGTCGATCTGCTCCGTGAGGAATCCGAGCGCGATGAATATCGATGAGAAGAGCGCCGTGACACACGCCATGGCGAGGACGATCTCCGCCGCACCGAGCACGCCGGAGTTGCCGGTGATGGTCAGCCCGCTGAGGCCGCGAACCTGGGCGAAGGCCAAGGCGATCGCGAAGACGACCGCGCCGAAGATCACTCCCCGGATGACCCCCGCCGAGACCCGGGAGATGAAGATCACCTCGCGAGGGATCGGGGCGGCGGTCTCCTTCTTCAGCGTTCCGAACCGACGGGCGAAGATCACGTTCGCCCCGGCGAACAACCCCGTGAACAGCATGATGAAACCCACCATGCCGATGGAAAAGTACGAGAAGTAGTTCGGGGCGCCCTGGTAGATCGCCGCGGCCTGCTGCGGGGTGACGTTGGCGATCGAGAGGAGCTTCCCCAGGTTGAGGGACTGCCCGAACAGGAGCAGGTAGAAGAACGGGAGCAATACGGACGAGACGATCCCGATCGGAGCCCGGATCCACTTCAGCAGCTCACGCTCGGTCAGCGCGAGGAACTCCCGGACCGTCATCGGCCCCCTCCCCGGAACCGTTGCACGCGGACCGCCCAGTCGGTCGCCGACGGGCCCTCCTCCTCGCGGTACGCCCGTCCGGTGAACTCGAGGAACACCTCGTCGAGCGACGGTCGTTTGACGGAGACGGTGGCGAGCCCGACCCCCGCTTCGATGGCGGCCTGGACCGCTCCGGGGACGATGCTCTCACCGCGCTGCGCCTTGAGGCGGTACGCGCCGTTCGTCCGGCTGACGCCCAGCACCCCGGGGACCTTCGCGAAGGTGGCGGTGGAATCCACATCGTCCCGGCTGGGGACGATCGTCACCACATCCCCTCCGATCTTCTCCTTCAGTTCCGAGGGGGTCCCGATCGCCCGGATCTTCCCGTGGTCGATGATCGCGATCCGGTCGCAGAGGCTGTCGGCCTCGTCGAGGTAATGGGTCGTGAGGAAGAACGTGTGGCCGCCCTCCTTCCGGAGGCTCCGGATCATGTCGGCGATCCCGGCCCGGGCCTGGGGGTCCAGGCCGAGCGTGGGCTCGTCCAGAAACAGGACCGGGGGGGTGTGGACGAGGCTGGCCGCGATCTCGAGGCGCCGGCGCATGCCGCCGGAGTAGGTCTTCACCTGGCGCTCCGCGGCATCGCCGAGCTGGAGCATGTCGAGGAGCTCCTGGACCCGCTTGCCGGTCTCGCCGACCGGCACGCCGTACAGCGCGGCGGCGAGCTTGAGGTTCTCCCGGCCGGTGAGGTCCTCGTCGGCGGTCGACTCTTGGAATATCACTCCGGTCCGCCGTCGCACCTCGGAGGGTTGCTCGACGACATCGATGCCGTCGACCCGGGCCCGCCCGCCGGTCGGTCGAAGGCCGGTCGTTAGCATTGCGACCGTCGTGGTCTTCCCCGCGCCGTTCGGGCCGAGGAAACCGAACACCTCGCCTTCCTGGACCTGGAAGGAGATGTCGTCGACCGCCCTGACCGACTCGCCGAACACCTTCGTGAGGCGCTCGACCTCGATGGTGGAGACCATGGGCGTTCCTCCCTCACTCGGCGAGCTGCTCGAGCGTCGGAGTGGGGGCGGGAACTAGGGCAGACATACGTCGACCCAACCGGCGCACTTCTTAAGCGATTCTTACCGACGGGATCCGGTCACGCCGAACCGTCGACAGGCGCTGGTCGTTGAGAGCCCGGAGGAGCTGCGAGCGGATCCAGAGCGCCTCCCTCGCGGCACGCGCGCGGCGCGCCTGATGGCGATTCGGTCCGGTCCATCGGAACGCCCAGCCAAACGGATACTCGACCTCCCAGAGGACGAGCCCCTCCGGTTCGGCCATGGGGAGTGTCAAGCGCTCCCGTCCGAGCGTGGCCGCCTCCAAGCGCTCGAGGGTGAGACGGCCCGAACCGTGCTCCCGGAGCGCGGCCACGATCTTCCGGACCATGCCCCACACGAAGGAGGGAGCGCGGACTTCGATGGCGATGCCGCGATCCGCGGGGCGGATGGACACGGACTCGACGCGCCTCCAGCAGGGGTCCTTCGCGGGAATCCTCCGGCCGAACGACCGCACATCGATCTCCCCCGCGAACAGGCGTGCGGCGCGCTCCCACCGGGAGATTCCCCCGTCCGGGACGCGTTCGAAGTACCGATAGACCCGGCGGGTGGCGCCGCGCACCTTGAACTCCGGTGCCACCGGGGAGGCGGCCGAGAAGAGGAGCTCCGGCGAGATGCCGTTGAGCGCACGTAGCAGGTTGGGTCCGGAGAGATCGCAGTCGAGCGCCAGCGCGTTGGCCCTCGCGCTGACACCTCGGTCGGTCCGGCTTGCCACCTCCAGGGTCACGAGGTCCGGGCCGGCCGATAGACCGCCCCGGACCACACCGCCTCGGATCGTCCCCTCCACGGTGCGGAGCCCCGGCTGACGAGCCCAGCCACAGAACGCCGTGCCGTCGTAGCCGAACCGAACGAGCCAGCGCATGCGAGTGGCCCACCTCCGGCGCGCGTTTATGGATACTCCCTACTGGCTCAGGGGAAGCCGGCCCTCGGGTCCGCCCTGCGGACGGGCGCTGGTTCCGATGCCCCGGCCACCACGACAGACCCACCTCGGTCGGCGAGCGCGGACTACATGCGTTACCCCACCGAGCACCCGCCTAACCCACTAACCCCGATGCAAGGGTCCACCTCGAATCCACTACCGTCGGGGCCCGAGCACGTGCTACTACGTCTCAACCAGACCGCTATATTTCACTATATACTCTACGTAAGATTCCTATAAATTACGCGCCCGAGTCCCGCGGGACGGAGATGCCCGAAACTCGAATCGGTCGGCCTCTGAGCCGAGGGGGCCCGGACCGGCCGGCGGCGTATGCGTTCGAGTCGAAGAACGTGGAGGCTGGACGACGGTGGCGAGCATCCCCAGGTCGCAGTCCGTAAGGATGAGCTACGGAGAGAGCAAGATGAGCGGAAGCGGGACAGGAACGACGACGGGGACAACGGGTGGCAACACGGGGGAGCAGCCCACGATCCAACGCAAGGGTCGAGGCAAGGCCCCGATCATCGCCGTGGGCGCGGTGATCGTCGTGGTCTTGATTGTGGCGCTTGCGGGATGGCAGGCTGGCTGGTTCAAGGCCGCGGCCTCGAACCCGTGTAACGGGGTGTCACCCGGGAAACTATCGGGACAGGGATCGACGCTCGTGCAGCCGTTGATGAACTACTGGGCCTCGACGTATTGGAACGGCGCGGTGGTCAGCTACGGCGGCGGCGGGAGTTCCCAGGGCATACAGGCCATCACCAGCAAGATCGCGGACTTCGGTGCGAGCGACGCGCCGCTCGACCTAGCCCAACGGCAGGCAGCGGGCGGCGGAGTGGCGGCGAACAACGGTCTCCTCACCATCCCCGAATCCGCTGGAGGGGTCGTCCCGATCTACAACGTCGCGGGTGTCGGACAGCTCAACTTCAACGGCAGCGTTCTCGCCGAGATCTTCAACGGGAACATCACCAACTGGAACAACACCCCGCTCCAGACCTTGAACCCGAAGACTGACCTCCCCAATGTGACCATCGAACCGGTCCACCGGACCGGCGGAAGCGGCACGACGTTCATCTTTACGAGCTTCCTGTCGCTCGAGTCGAAGTACTGGAACAAGACGTACGGCAAGAACCTCACCTGGCCCTCCACGGCCGTCGCCGGCATTGGTGCGTCCGGGAACGGGGGCGTGGCCACGACCGTCGGCACCACTTCGAATTCGATCGGCTACGTCGATCTGAACTACGCGTTGAACTCCGCGTCGGGAGTGGGGATCGGAGCCGTTCAGAACCCGAAGGGCAATTTCATCCGTGCCACGGTCCAGAACACCGTATCCGCGATGGCGGACTCCACCATCACCCTCCCGACCGGGCTCGGCGACTGGTACAACCTATCTCTGCTCAACGCCCCGGGGACCAACGACTACCCGATCACTTCGCTGACGTACACCCTCGTCTGGCAGAACCTGAGCGCCTACTCGACCTACACGACGTCGCAGGCCGAGAACCTCGTCGACTTCCTGACGTGGATGGTGACGGTCGGCCAGAACGACTCCGCCCTGCTCTACTTCGACCCTCTGCCGGGCTACATCGTGACGCACGACATCGCCGAGATCAACTCGATGACATTCGGCGGGAAGTCGATCCAGGTGTGCATCCCTGCGTCGACTGCCTAGGGAGCAGCGAGCGAGGGCCGGCCAGGCGAATCCGATGGACCGGCCAACCCATTCCTTTCCCATTTTTCGCGGGCGTCTAAGGACCGCTGCCGTTGGGCTGCGCGGTCTGACCGGCAGGATACGGTGGCGCCACGACGCTCCCGAATCAGCGCCCCGCTCTCCCCGACCACGCCGATGGATCCGTTGGCCGGACGCGCTATTCGCCACGCTCGTAGGAGGGGCCGGGGCGCTGGTCCTTGCCCTCGCACTGTCCATCACGGCGATCTTGGTCTACGAGTCCGAGCTCTCGTTCCGCACCTTCGGCTTTGGATACCTCTGGACGACGACCTGGAACCCCAACTCCAACGTCTACGGCATCGTCCCCTCGGTCGAGGGCACACTCATCACCAGCGGACTGGCTCTACTCATCGCCGTCCCGCTCGCCCTCGGAGCGGCGATCTTCCTGACGACCCAGGCCCCGCGCTGGCTTCGCGGTCCTGCGGCCACGGTCATCGAACTTCTGGCGGCGGTCCCGTCCGTGATCTACGGCCTGTGGGGATTGTACGTGATCCACCCGTACATGTCGGCGGTCGTCGAACCGAAGCTCCAACACTACCTTGGTTGGACCGGCCTGTTCGGAGGTACCCCCGTCGGGTTGGACATCCTCACCGCGAGCGTGATCCTCGCCGTGATGGTCGTCCCCACGATCTGCGCCGTCAGTCGGGAGACGCTGGCCGCCGTGCCGGTGGCCCAACGGGAGGCTGCGATGAGCCTCGGGGCTACGGACTGGGAGACGACCCGGGTCGCGGTCCTTCCCTACGCCCGGTCAGGGATCGTCGGAGGGACCATCCTGGGGCTGGGCCGAGCGCTCGGTGAAACGATGGCGGTCACGATGCTGATCGGCAACTCCTCGCGGATCCCCACCTCGTTGCTGTCGCAAGGTCAGACGATCGCTAGCCTGATCGCGACCACCCTCACCAGCAATTCCGGCCCCCTCGAAGAGTCCGCGGTCGTCGAGGCGGGACTCGTGCTCTTAGTCATCGCGATCGCGGTCAACGCGGCGGCCCGAATCCTCGTATGGAAGGTGCTCCGGACGGGCGGGGGGATTGTCGAATGAGCGACCCGAGGACAGGCGTCGGGGGCCGCCTCGGCGAAGCACGGGTCATGCCCCGGTCGGCGATCCGACCCCGAATCCGCCGGCTGAGCATGGAACGTCATGCCCGGAACGTGGTCGCCTTCGCCGTGGCTCTCCTCCGGGACCCGAGTCTGCGTCGCCGGCAATCGATCGTGGCAGCGGTCGACTACGCGGTCTCCGTCGCCCGGGGGTTCGACCGCACCACCCGACGCAAGCTGCTGAACTACACGTTCGCGACGCTGACCGGGCTCACCGTCCTGGCCCTCATCTACCCGCTCGTCGATATCGTCTACCAGGCGGTCGAGCTGGGAGGCACGGTGCTCTTCCAGCCCGGCTTCCTGACGGCGTTGCCGCCGAACGCCTGCAGCCAGATTTCCTGCAGCACGGTTGGGATAGGCCCCGACATCGAAGGCACGCTGATCCTGGTAGGGCTCGCCTCCTTGATCGCCGTGCCGATCGGGGTGCTCGGGGCCATCTACGCCTCCGAGTACCGAGGGCGAGGCTTCGGACGGGCGATCAGCTTCACCGCCGACGTCATGACGGGGATCCCGTCCATCATCATGGGGGTCTTCGTCTACTACTACTTCGTCCTCTACGACCCCACGCTCACTACCAGCACGATCACCGGAGCTCTCGCGCTCTCGGCGTTGATGACCCCGATCGTCCTGCGGACCACCGAAGAAGCGCTGCGCGTCGTCCCGAACTCGATCCGAGAGGCCGCGCTCGCGTTGGGGATGTCGAAATGGAAGACGACCCTGCGAATTGTGCTCGTGACGTCACTACCGGGAGTCCTGACGGGCATCCTCCTCGCGGTCATGCGCGCCGCCGGCGAGGCGGCCCCCCTTCTCTTCACCGCCGGGACGACCCTGACCTACTTCCAGGGGGTCGACTATCCGACGGCCAACCTGCCGTACAGCGTGATCTTCGAGGACGCCCTGAGCCCGTACTCGAACCTGCAGAAGGTCGCCTGGGGCGCGACCCTCTTCTTGTTGCTCTTCATCCTGATCGTCAACGTGCTGGCACGGTACACGATCCACCGCATGGCGCGACGGATGGGGAGGGCCTGAGGAATGATGGAATCTACGAAACTGAGGGTCGACCACCTGACCGCCTACTACGGCTCCAACCCGGCGATCTCGGACATCACGATCGGCTTCCCGGAGCGGGCCGTGAGCGCCATCATCGGTCCGTCCGGCTGCGGGAAGTCGACGTTCATCCGGTGCCTCAACCGGTTGCACGAGACGCTGCCCCGGACGCGCGTCGAGGGCACGGTCCTCCTGGACGGCGAGGACATCTACGAGCAGGACCCCGTCCGTGTCCGCCGCCGCGTAGGCATGGTCTTCCAGCGCCCGAACCCGTTCATCACGATGTCGATCTACAACAACGTGAGCGCCGCCCTCCGCTTCAACGAACGCCACTCCCGCTCGGAGATCGACCAAGCGGTCGTTCGGAGCCTCCAGCAGGCGGCGCTGTGGGACGAGGTGAAGGACCGGATCGATGCCCCGGCCGTCTCCCTTTCCGGAGGCCAGCAACAGCGTCTCTGCATCGCTCGGGCGCTCGCCGCCCAGCCCGAGGTGCTCTTGATGGACGAACCGTGCTCCGCCCTCGACCCGGTCGCCACCGCGAAAATCGAGGAGCTCATCGCTCGTCTCAAGAAGGAGTTCACCATGGTGATCGTGACGCACAACATGCAGCAGGCCGCGCGGGTCGCGGACTACACGGCATTCCTGTACCTCGGGAAGTTGATCGAGTTCGGCCCGACGGAGGAACTGTTCGAGCGGCCGAAGGACCGTCTGACCGAGGCGTACATCACCGGGAGGTTTGGATGAGCGAGGATCCGCTGGCCAGCACAGGGAAGCCGCTAGGGTACGACCTCCAGATCCGCCACCTCAAGGACCGGGCGGGCAAGATGGGGGAGTGGGCGCTCGGGATGGTCCACGACGGCTGGCGCGCCTTCGACTCCGGCGACCTCGTGGCGGCCCAAGCGGTCCTCGACCGGGATACGGAGCTGGACCGGTTCGACGAGGACATGGAGCACGCGACCATCGCGTTCCTCGTCCTTCGCCAACCGGCCGCGGTCGACCTGAGGACCGCCGCCGCCCTGCTGAAGACGACGACCCACATGGACCGGATCGGGCGGCTGGGGTTCGACATGGCCCGGCTGGCGAACCCGGTGAAGGACCGGGAATCCGCGGAACTGAACCGTCTCCTCCAGCAGATGGACGACGTCGTCGAGTCGATGGT
>Ga0181524_10000857_pt1 | contig 36231 bp, 24 predicted proteins | sample PEATcosm2014_Bin_34_FD_119761 | JGI IMG/M metagenome (GOLD analysis project Ga0181524, IMG submission 119761) | Peatland microbial communities from MTU Mesocosm Facility, Houghton, MI, USA - PEATcosm2014_Bin05_60_metaG | ecosystem: Environmental > Terrestrial > Soil > Wetlands > Peat | place... | reverse complement strand
AGGCGCTCTTCGAGCAGATCGTGCGCGACCCTGGCGCCTACGCTGCCAAGTCTGGCGCCGGCGAGCAGTTCGGCTGGGGCGTCGCCTACTATGCCGGCGGCTTCGTCGAGGGCTACCGGCGCACGAAAGACACTGCCTGGCTCGACGGCGCGGTTAAGTGCTCGGATTACTGCATCGAAAAGATGCGCGCCGGCCCGGATGGGTACAAGGGATGGATCGGCGACGACCTGAGCGGGCGCGACACCTGGGCGGATAATCACGTCGGCGATGCGATCATCTTCGCCCCCATGCTCTCCTTCGCCGAGGTCGTCCTGAAGGACCCCGAGTTGAAGAAGAAGTACGGCGAGGCCGCCGAGAAGTACGTGGATCTGGCCAAGCGCGACCTGTTCGAGAAGTGGGACAAACGCGGCACCTGGAAGGAAGACCGGGCCTGGGGCTGCTATATTGACTGGAGCATGGTGAGCACAAAGGCTCACCCCGACGTCTGGAAGAAGGACGCCGAACCCTCTATCGCGGAACCCTTCAACAAGAATAACCACATGGGCGTCTGCGCGCTGCGCCTCTTCCGCATCACCGGCGAGGAGAAGTGGCGCGACCGCGCCTTCAAGATCTTCGCCTACACCAAGAGCCGGTTCCAGCTGGTGGACGAGGACGGCTTCAGCTACTACGTCTGGAACTACTGGGAACCCTTCGGCCCCGAGAGCGTGGACCTGGCGAAGAAGGACACGCGACTGTGGATGAATGTCCATGGCGGCCGGCCCTACAACGCCGGTGAGATCGGGCAGATGGTCGAGGCTTATAACACCGGCGTCGTCTTCGACAAGACCGACATCGAGCGCTTCCTCAACACCAATCTCAAGATCATGTGGAACGGCGACAAGGCCAAGCCCCATTTCAACATTGCGAACTGGAAGCTGCCAATGGGCGTCGGTCCCGACGGCAAACCCCTTCCCCCGGAGACCAACAGCCCTGGCGCCCAGCTTTGGACCGGCCTTTCGCAGTTCAGCCAGGAGCTCCGAGACCTGGAAGGAGGACGCGGACGAGGGGCGGTCGAGCGCCCCGTCTCGTTCGACCGGCTCTATTGTGCCGAGAAGGACGCCAAGGTCTTCGACTGGCCCTGCTACCATAGCTGCAAGAGCCTGACGGTGGCGGCTGTCATGCCGAGCGTCGTCAGGAAGGGCGCTTCCACCATCATCCTGTGCAAGGCCCGTATCCCGCAGGATCCCTTCGAGGTGGCCCTCTACAGCGGGGACGGCAAGGAGAAGATCCTGGTCATCCATGAGGGCAAGATTGACGGTGGCCTGGACGGCCACGCCGGCATCTTCATCCTCCAGTGGGATCCCGCCTCCAGCAAGGAGAAGCCGCTGAAGGGCGATTACCGTATCCGTTGGACGGGCGTGGACGGCTACCGCGAGTTCCCCGTTACGGTCACGGAATAGGCGCCCAAGGCCGAAGATCGAGTTCCCAAGTCTCTCGTGTTCGGCGTGGCCACTGTTGCGTCACTTCCGTGGCTCCAGCCGCCGGTCAACCACGTTTCCCTGCGGCTGAGTCCTCAGCGATTTGGGCTCGACGAATGTGATCCTGGCCTGGACGTCCAGGGTCGTTTCCACCCGCCGGGCGAGGCGTTGGCGAAGATGCTCCAGCTTTCGGACCTCGTCCAGCGCCGGCATATTCCCCGACACCTCCACCTTGATCTCCATCGTGTCCTTGCGGTCGTCGCAGTCGAGGATGATTTCATATTGAGGAAGGCTTCCTTCCACCTCCGTCAGGATCGCTTCGATCTGCGATGGGAAAATACTGGCGCCGTCGAAGAAGATCCGGTTGTCGAGGCGGCTGAGGACGCGGCTCATGCGGACGAAGGTCCGGCCGCACGGACACGGCGCGGCGGTCACGGAAGCCACGTCGCCGGTCCGATAGCGGATGATGGGAAATCCTTCTCGCGTGATGGTCGTGAAGACCAGTTCGCCCGGCTCGCCCGCCGGCACGGGCGCGAGAGTTCGAGGATCAATCACTTCGATGATGAAGTGGTCCTCGTTGACATGAAGCCCCTTGCGCTCGGAACATTCGCCGGCCACTCCCGGCCCCAGGACGTCGGAAAGACCATATGTGTCGTGCGCGAGGATCGGCAGGCGCGCCTCGAGTTGCGCGCGGAACGCGTCCCCCCACGGCTCGCCGCCGAAGATGCCGGTTCTCAACTGAAGGCGTTCGGGATGCACGCGCAGTTCCTCGAGCGTTGCGGCCAGCCGCAGCGCGTAGGTCGGCGTGCAGATCAGGGCGGTCGTCTTGAAATCCTTCATGATGGTGACCTGCCTTTCCGAACTCAGCGTCGCGGGTGACGGGATCACCGACGCGCCGATCTGCTCGGCGCCCTGATGGAAACCGAAGGCGACCGCGGAGAGATTGTAGGGAAACGCGATCTGCACGACGTCGTTGGCTGTAATGCCCGCTGCCGCCAACAGCCTGGCCGTATATTCGGTCCAGTTGCGAAGATCGTTGCGCGTGTAGCCGATGACGATGGGCGTGCCGGTGGTGCCGGACGCCGCGTGAATCCGCACGATCTCGCGCAGCGGGACGGCGAACATCTCGTAGGGATAGCTCTTTCCAAGGTCCTCGCGGGTCGTGAAGGGCAACTCTCGCAGCGCCTGGGTGCTTTTGATCCGCTCGATGTTGACCCGGTGCGCGTCGAAACTGTGCCGGTAGAAGGCCACATTGCGAAAGACGCGGTTCAAGGTGGACTGCAGCCGCTCCATCTGGAGTTGCTCCAAGTCGCCGCGGCCGAGCGTTTCGCACTTTTCGCCGGTGGTCATCGGTGCACCTCATTCGTCAATAGTTCGATAGTCTTTGCCGAGATACGCCCGCTGCACGTCGCGGTTATCGAGGAGTTCCCGCGCCGACCCCTCGCAGACGATCTGGCCGGTCTCGAGCACATAACCGCGGTCAGCGATGCGCAGGGCGCTGCGGGCGTTCTGTTCGATGAGCAGAATGGTCGTCCCTGCGTCGCGCAGGTCCATGATCGTCTTGAAGATCGTCCGCACGAGGCGCGGCGCAATGCCGAGGGACGGTTCGTCCATCATGATCAACCGCGGCCGCGCCATCAGCGCCCGGCCGATCGCGAGCATCTGCTGCTCTCCCCCGGAGAGCGTGGCGGCGAGCTGCCGTTCCCGTTCTCGGAGGACGCCGAACAGCCGGTAGATGCCGTCCAACGCCTGCTCCGTGTCGCCCTTCGTCTGGTCGCGCCGCCGCACATAGCCGCCGAGAAGCAGGTTCTCTTTGACCGTCAGAGAAGCGAACAGCTGGCGGCCCTCGGGGACGAGCGAGCAGCCGAGCGCGACGATCTGCTCCGGCGGCGCCTGCTCGATGCGCCGGCCCTGAAGGCAGATCTCGCCCGTCCAGGGCTTGATCAGCCCCGCGATCGTGGCCAGGAGCGTCGTTTTCCCCGCGCCGTTCGGGCCGATGATAGCCACGACCTCGCCGGGGGACACGTGCAGGGAAACGCCCTTGATCACGCGCAAACTTCCGTAGCCGGCCTCGAGATTGGCGATCCTAAGCATGGTCCTCGCCCAGGTAGATGCGGATGACTTCCGCATCCTTCTGAATTTCCGAGGGCTTCCCCTGTGCGAGGATGCCCCCCTCGTTCAGGACGACCACCGTGTCGGAGATTTCCATGACGAGCGACATGTCGTGTTCCACGATGACGACGGTCATTCCCCAGTCGCGTATCTTCACGATGAGCCGCGCCAGTTCGCCCGTCTCGTAGATGTTCAGTCCGGCGGCCGGCTCGTCGAGCAGGAGCAGCGACGGCTCCATGGCCAGCGCGCGCGCGAATTCCACGAGGCGTTGCCGGCCGAAGGAGAGGTTGCCGGCGGGCGTCTCGGCGAGTTCGGCGAGGTCGAGTTTCTCCAGGATGGCCAGCGCCGCGTCGTGGATCGCGCGCTCCTCCTTCCAGGTCCGGGGCAGATTGAACATCCCGGCCAGGAACCCGGCGCGCGAACGGATGTGACGGCCGGTCTGGACATTCTCGGCCACCGTCATGCGCGGGAATAGCCGCGTGGTCTGGAACGTCCGTGCGATACCCAGGGCGGCGACGGCGTGCGGCTTCCAGCCGGTGATCGGCCTGCCCTGGAACCTCACCGCGCCGGATTCCGGCTTGAGTGCGCCGGCGATGATGTTGAGCGTGGTGGTCTTTCCCGCCCCGTTCGGTCCGATCAGGGCCAGAATGTGCCCTTCGGCGACGCGGAGGTCCAGGTCTCGGACGGCGTGCAGCCCGCCGAAAGACCGGTTCAGACCCTGCGTGTCAAGCAGCCAGCGACCCATCGAGTTTCTTCCGAATTCGCCGGAAAAGGCGCGGCACGCGGATCAGCCCGTCCGGCGCGAAGAGCATGATCGCGATCAGGATCGCGCCGAAGACCGCGTCGTCGTAACTGCCGAAGACTCCCCGAAGTGAAAGGAAATTCAGCAGCACTCCCATCGCCAGCGCGCCCCAGAGGTTGGTCATGCCGCCGGCGGCGACGATGGCGACGTAGCGAATGGACTTGAACGCCGTCGCCTCGGAGGGGCCGATGCCGCCGCGGTAGTGTGTCGCAAAAACCCCGGCCAGCGCGGCGAGCCAGGCGCTCAGGATGAATGCGGTGAGTTTGCAGCGCGCCACGTTGATGCCCAGCGCGTCCGCCGCTTCCTCGTTCTCGTGGATCGCGCGGAGCGCCCGGCCGACGCGCGACCGGACCAAGTTCGCGCCCAGGAGCATGACGATCACCACCAGCGTCCAGGCGATGTAGTAATTCTGCGCCGCGAACGGCTTGCGGCCGTTGACCTCGAGCCACCCGAACAATCGGAAGGGTGGCACGTCGGAGAACCCGTCCGCTTCGCCCAGGCCGGCCGTGCCGAGGACGACCCGATAGATGATGATGCCGAACCCGAGCGTCGCCATTGCCAGGTAATGCCCGCGGAGGCGGATGACCGGCAGGCCCACCAGCAACGCCGCCGCGGTTGTAAGCGCCATGGCGATCGCCAGCGCCAGCCACGGCGAAAGATGGACGATGGTATTGCCGTACAGGTCCTGCCGCTCCACGAGCAGGCCGAACTGCTGAAGCCACCGGACCGCGCTCCCGCCGCCGGAGGTTGCGATGTTGTGTGTGGTCAGGAAGGCCGACGTATATCCGCCGATCGCGAAGAAGCCCGCATGGCCCAGCGAGATCTGGCCCGCATATCCCATGAGCAGGCAGAGCCCGAGCGCGACGAGGGAATAGTAGACCGACATGGTGATCTGGGTGAAGTAATACGTCGTTCCCGTTGCGGAAAGCGTCAGTTGCAGAGCGATCACGAAGAGGACCAGACCTGCGATGGGAGCGTATCGTCGGGACCGCATCAGAATTCCCCGGAAACGTGCGCGTCGCGACGCCCGAACAGCCCGCTGGGCCTGAAACAAAGCACCGCCAGCAGGACGACGATAGCGACGACATCCTGGTACGCGAGCGGGAAGAGGCTGATGCTGAACGCCTCGAGGAGCCCCAGCAGCAGCCCGGCCGCCACGGCGGCAACGCTGTTGCCGAGGCCGCCGAGAATGGCTACCGTGAACCCCTTGATCGCCAGCGGCGCACCCATGTCGTATTGCGTCTGGGTCACCGGCGAGGTCACACAGCCGGCCAGCGCGCCCACGCCGGCGCTGAGCATAAAGGATGCCGTGACCATCCAGCGCACCTTGATCCCGCAGAGTTGCGCGGCGGTGCGGTTGGCGGCGCAGGCGCGCATGGCGCGGCCCGGCGCCGTGAACTTGAAGAACAGGCTCAGGCCCGCCACGATCAGCGCGCATGCGCCCAGCACCCAGAGCACCTGCGGCGAGGTGTGCGCGCCCAGTAGCGTGACGGAGGAAACCTCCGTGCCCGTGAAGAACGGCAGCGCGTGCACCTTCTCGTCCCAGACATGCAACATCGTTTCCCGCAAGAGGATCGAGACGCCGATGGTGATGATGATCAGCCGCAGGACGGTCGGCCGCTTGACCCGCCGGATGAAGATGAGTTCCACCAGCCCCCCGATCAGCGCAGTGATCAGAACGGCCAGGCCTATCGCGATCGCCAGCGGCATCCACGCGGCCAGGCTGATGGCCGTCATCGCGCCCAGGATGACGAATTCTCCCTGCGCGAAGTTGATGACGCCCGTGGTGTTGTAGATGATGTTGAACCCGATGGCGACGATAGCGTAGATGCTGCCCACGGTGATGCCCGAAAAGCAGTATTGCGCTATCTGGTCAATCGGCATAGGGCATTAGGCGCGACTAATTCCTCTTGTAGAACGTGAACTTCCCGTCCTTCACGGTCAGCATCTCGAACGACGTCATGTCGAGCCCGTTATGATCTTCCTTCGAGAAATTGAAGATGCCCGCGGTGCCCACGAAGCCTTGCAGCTTCTCAATGGCGTCGCGCACCTTCTCGCGGTCGGTGGACCCCGCATTCCGGATCGCCGCCGTCAGGATCGTCAGCGCGTCATAGGCGTGCCCGCCGAAGTTGCTGGCGTCCTCATGATAGCGCGCCTCGTAGTCCTTCTTGTACTCCATGAGGAGTTTTTTCTGGGGATGATTGTCCGGGAGCAGATCGGCGATGAGCAACCGCCCGGCCGGGAAAATGGTGCCATTCGCCGCCGCGCCGCCGGCCCGGACGTACTGGATGTTCGCGAAGCCGTGGCTCTGGAAGAGCGGCACGTCGAAGCCCAGTTGCCTCATGTTCTTGGCCACCAGCGCCTGGGCCGGCACGATGGACCAGTTGACCACGGCCTGGACGTTCTGCCCCTGGAGCTTGTTGAGCGCGCCGGTCAGGTCGGTCGTCGCCTTGTCATAGACTTCGCTGGCCGCGATTTCGATTTCATTCTGCGGCGCGTACTTGACCAGTTGATCTCTGCCGGCGAGGCCGAAACCGTCGTTGCTCGCCAGGATGCCGATGCGCTTGATCCCCAATTCCTTCATCGTTCGATAGATCCACTGGGCGGCGTAGCTGTCCTTCGGCGCGCTCTTGAAGACATACGGCGCCACCGGATCCGTGATCTTTTCCGCCGCAGCGCAGGAGAGGAGAATCGTCTTTCCTTCCTGGCAGATATTCTTGATCGCCAGGCTTTCGCCTGAGGTCGAAGGGCCGATGATCGCGAGGACGCTTTCCTCCTCGATGAGCTGGTGCGCGAACGAGGTCGCCCTTTCCGGGCTTCCTTCGGAGTCCTTCACGATCAATTGGATTTTTCTGCCGAGAACGCCGCCGGCCGCGTTGATTTTCTCGACGAGCATCTCCGCCGTTTTCTTCTCCGGCGCGCCCAGGTACGCAGCCGGGCCCGTAACGGAGAAAATGCAGCCCACCTTGATCGAGCCTGGCGTCGGTTCGGCCTTTTCCTCGGCCGCCCACGCTGCGCCGCCCGGTCCGCCCGCGCCCAGGACCGACGCGACCGCCGCAACCCTGAACCATAGCGTGCATTTCATCGGACACCCCTTTCTTCGCATAAACTTATGGGCAGGACTTTCCTCGTGTCGTCAACGCGGAAGCCCTATTCAGGGAATCGGCGCCGCGTCGCCGGACAGGACACAGATCCCGTTCCGCCGAAGGACGGCGACCGCTTCGTCCACCGGGTCCACCTTGAAGAACAGGACGCCGGTATCCTCTTTCCTTCCCATGGAGGCGTACATGTATTCGACATTGAGCCCGTTGGCATTAAAGATCTCCAGGATGCCGTGCAGCGCGCCGAGCCTGTCCGGCAGCTCGACCGCCACGACCTCCGTCGCCTGCGCGGCAAAATCATTTGCCTTCAGGACGCTCAGGCAGCGCCCCGGGTCGTTGACGATCAGCCGCAGCACGCCCAGGTCCGTCATGTCCGCCAGGGAAACCGCCCGAATGTTGATCCTGTTTTCGGCGAGCAACTTCGTCATCTCGGCCAGGCGGCCTTTTCTGTTTTCCAGGAACACGGAAATCTGCTGGACGTGCATGAAGAACACTCCGTTTCGTGGCCAATGTATTCGTCAAGCGTTTCTCTTGTCAATAACCCGCCGGGCCTTGCCCTCGCTGCGCTGGAGGCTGTGCGGCTCGGCGAGGTGCACCATCACACGGATGCCCAGGGTATTGGCGATGGCATGGGAGAGCTTGGTCTTCAGGTCTTCGAGCGTCCCGATACGATCGTTGAAAACCTGTGGCATGACCTCGACCTGCACCTCGATTTGGTCCAGCCCTTTCTCGCGCGTCAGGATGATCTGGTAGTGCGGCAGAGCGCCATCCACCGCAAGCAGCGCGGCCTCGATCTGCGACGGGAAGACATTAACACCGCGGATGATGAACATGTCGTCGCTGCGTCGGCCGATGCGGCGCATTCGGCGGATCGTGCGGACGCACCCGCACGGCTCGGTGATGAATGACGTGATGTCGTGCGTGCGGTAGCGAATCATCGGCATCGCGCGCTTGCTCAGCGTGGTCAACACCAACTCGCCCTCGGCGCCATCCGGCAGCGGGTCGCCGGTCTTCAGGTCCACGATCTCCGGGTAGAAGTGATCCTCGAAAATGTGCAGACCGGATTGCTGCGCGCATTCGGCCGCCACGCCCGGGCCGATGATCTCCGAGAGGCCGTAGAGGTCGTGCGCCTTCAGGCTGGTGCGCGACTCGATGTGCCGTCGCATCGCCTCAGACCACGGCTCCGACCCGAAAACTCCCGTGCGCAGAGGGAGTTTTTTCATGTCCACGCCGATTTCGGCCGCCCGTTCGATCAGGTGGATGAAGTAGCTCGGCGTGCTGATGATCGCCGTCACGCCAAAATCCTTCATGATCATGATCTGCCGGTCGGTGTTGCCCGCGGAGGCGGGGACGACCGTGACGCCGAGCGCCTCCGCGCCGTAATGCGCCCCAAGTCCGCCGGTGAACAGACCGTATCCGTGCGTGTTCTGAAAGATATCGCCAGGCCTCATCCCGCACGCGACAAAGCTGCGGACCACGACGTTGGACCACACCTCGAGGTCCTCGCGCGTGTAGCCGACGACGATCGGCTTGCCCGTCGTGCCGCTCGAGGCATGGAGGCGGACGACTTCGCGCAGCGGACTCGCGAACAGGCCGAAGGGGTACGTGTCGCGCAGGTCCGCCTTCTCCGTGAAGGGCAGCCGGGAGACATCCTCGAGCGACTTCAAGTCGTCCGGCGTGACGCCACGCTCGTCCATCCGTCTGCGGTAGAGGGCGACGCAGTCATAGGCACGCCGCAGGCTGCTTTGGAACCGGCGCAATTGCAGGTCGCGCAGGTGCGGCGTCGGCAGATAATCCAACGCGCTGGCCGGGTGAAAGCCTCCGGCCGAATCGCAGACGGCGTCCGTCATCGCGTTTTCCTCGTCAAGCCTGTCGCGATCTCGCCACGGCCCGGCCGATCTGGAACGCTTGGGCGTTCATCCCGCGCAACTTCTCCGGCAGGTTCGCGCGGATCGCTTCCAGCCATTTGGGCTCGGGAAGGTCGAGAAACGCGCTCAGCGCGCCCAGGAGGGCGACATTCAGGCTGCGCCGGTTCTCCAGGCTGTGCTCGTCAATCCATTCCGGCGGGATCAGCCGGCCGTCTGGGCGCAGGCAATGGCGGTTCGGCTCGATCTGGTCGCTCGCAAGGACAACGAGGAAATCCCCCTCGCCCAGCGGAACCATCGGACTGAATACCTGCGCGCCGAAACGCACCTCGCTGGTCACCGATCCGCCGCGCTGGCTCATGCCGTGAAGCTCGCTCTTCTTCACGTCGCGCCCGGAGCGGAACGCCGCCTCGGCGAGAATGTCCGACGCCGTGATGATGCCCTGTCCGCCCAGGCCGGCGATCACGATGTTGGTGACTTTACAGAGCTCAACCATCGCTCGCCTTTCCGGCTTGTTCGAGGCTCTTGAGCTTCTTCGTGGAAAGGAAGCAGGGCCGGCGCGCGACGATCAACGTCAACTCGTTGCGCGCGAGGCTGTCCGAGAGCAGCCGCTCGAATCCCTGAGTGTCCTTCGTCGGGTCCACCACGTGCACGTTCCCGATGCCGATGGTCCTGGCCAGTTCCTCGAAGACCAGCCGGTGCGTCGGCTCGCCATTGAGGCGCCGGCCCGTGCCCGGATGCTCCTGCAGGCCCGTCATCGCCGTCGTGCCATTGTCCAGGATAATGACCACGTGCCCGGTCAGCGGCGAGTTGTACACCATCTCGACGAGCCCGGTGATGCCGCTGTGCACGAAGGTGCTGTCGCCAATGACGCTCACCACACGCCGGGCCTGCTCCGGCGGCAGCACGTGCCGCAGGCCGAGTCCGACACCGATACTTGCGCCCATGCAGACGCAGGAATCCATCGCCCGGAACGGCGGCAGCACACCCAGCGTATAGCAGCCGATGTCGCCGGCCACGATGCATTCGAGCTTGCCCAGCGTCTCGAAGACGGCGCGGTGCGGACAGCCCGCACAGAGCTGCGGCGGCTTGCCAGGCGGCGGCGCGAACTCCGAGCTGACGTCGCCGGCCAGAATCCGCCGGACGCGCTCGACGTTCATCTCCCCGAAGCGGTACATCTCCGGCTTGCCCTCGACGGCGATGCCCGCTGCGCGGAGGGCGTCCGCGAGCCAGGGATCGCCCTCCTCGATCACGATGCAGCGCCGGACGCTCTGCGCGAAGCGTCGGACCTTCTCGGTCGGCTGGGGATACGTCAGGCCCAGTTTCAGCACGGACGCCTCCGGCGCCGCCTCGCGCGCGTGCATGAAAGAAATGCCCGAAGTGACGATGCCGAGCGACGGGTCGCCGGCCACGACGCGGTTCAAGTCGCTCGATTCATTCCATTGCGCGATCTCGGCAAGCTTCCGCCTCAGTCGCTGATGCGCCGGGCGCGCGTGCGCCGGAATCATCACGCGGCCGGGAATGTCGCGCTCGTAGATCGGCGGGGAGGAGGGTGGCGCGAGCTTTCGAGGAAGGACGATCGTCTTGGAATGGCAGACTCGCGTCGTGATGCGCAGCAGCACCGGGATCTGCCAGCGCTCGGAGATCTCGATGGCTGCCGCCGTGAAATCGTACGCCTCCTGCGAGTCCGAAGGCTCCAGCATCGGCACGCCCGCGGCGACGGCGTAGTGCCGGTTATCCTGCTCATTCTGGCTGGAAGCCATGCCCGGGTCGTCGGCGGAGACCACGACCAGCGCGCCGGTCACGCCGGTGTACGCGGCTGTGAAGAGCGGGTCGGCGGCCACGTTCAGGCCGACGTGCTTCATCGTCACCATCGCACGCGCGTTCGCGAATGCCGCGCCGAGGGCGACCTCCATTGCGACCTTCTCGTTCGGCGCCCACTGCGCCCGCCCGCCCAGTTCCGAGAAGCGTTCTAGAATCTCGGTGGACGGCGTGCCCGGATAGCCGGTGCCCAACGCGACACCGGCATCCCGGGCCGCCAATGCTACCGATTCGTCACCGCTCAACAGAAGTCGTTCAGACTCGGTCATATTACAGCTTGAACATCAATTCCCAGCGGAGGAACACGGCGTTCGCCGCGTGCGGTGCGTAATAGTCGCCGGGGATGAAATATTCGGCCCAGAGGTGTCCGCTGACGTGCGCGCTGAAATCGTAGAGCAGCTTCGCGACGAAGAGACTGCCGCGGACATAGCCGTGGCCGTAGCCGATGCCCACCGCCGTCGGGGCCACGGCGAGCATCTTCTCGTTTGCGAGCATCAAGCTGTAATCGAACGTGACCGTCATCTTCGGCATCGGCTTGGCGCTGCCGCCGACGGAGAACGCCTGAAGATTCGACCATTCGGCAGGCGTTTGGGCGACGACTTTTCCTTCAGCTTCCCAGCGATAAGCCCAGATTTCGCTGAGCTGCGGCCATGTGCCAAAGACGGGGTCCCATCCGCCGAAGGTCTTCGAGTGCGGGTCGTCGCCGGAGAGGTCCTCGTACCCGCCGTGCAGGCGCGGGGTCAGGGAACACTCCTTGAACGTGTAGCCGAGGTCGGAATTGATCCCGTATCCCTGTTGGGTTTCCTCGCTGTTGAACCCCGCGATCGCGTCCTCGGTCCCGTATTGGTAAGCCGCTTCGCCGTAGTAATCCCAGCCGGGGCCGGCCGTTCCCTGGACGAGGCCGCCGACGGTGTGGATGGTCCGGCCGTTCGGCATCTGTCCGTAGAAGAGCTGGTGAATGACGTCGTAGTTGGCGAGCGAGTCGTCCTTGTACAAGTAATACAGATCGGCCTCGAGGGGAGCGAAGTACTTGCTGGTCAGGTAGGCGCCGAGCATCTTCGTGTTGTAGGCGCTCACGAACTCCTCTTGCCCGTTCTGGACAACGAAGGGGCCGAACCGGTTCTCGTTCGCTTTGTTGTCCACCACGAACAGGTCCAAGTCGGTCTTGGCCGGATCAGCATGGAGGGTAACCTTGACCGCATCGCTGTAAATGGTTCGCGAGCCGTCGAGCGGCGTGGCGTCGCCCATCACAAAACCGCGCCCGTACCAAAGGTCCTGCCGGCCGACGCGGAACGACACCGGCGCCCCGGCCGGGCGATCCCAGTTGACGTACAGGTTGTCCACGATGATCTCGTTGAACGCGGGGTTCGTGCGGTACGGAGGCTCGCCCAACGGTCCTCCCCAGGGCGGATTGGTGGGGCGGTTCAGGTAGAAACGCGTCTCATCCGTCAAACGCACGTACAGGTCGAGTCCGTTGGGGATTCCGAGAGACGGGTCGCTGAAGAACGGGCCCAAGTCGGCCCAGATTCTCCCGCGCAATCGGAGTTGATTGGCCTCGTCGTCATAGTGGCCGTCAAAGCTGTGGTCGTTCTTCTCGAACTCCTCGCGCACGCGCAGGTCCGCGCCCCATGTGAACCATTCTATCGGGTGCTTGATGCTGTCGAGGAACTGGTCGGTCGCCGACTTCTCCGGCGGAGTGCCTGCCTGTCCCGTCGGTTGAGCGGTCGGCTGCGGTGCGGGCTGACTGGATTCCTGCGCCGCCGGCTGAGAAGATTCCTTCGTCGCAGGCTGGGTGTTCTCGTCCCCGAAGACACGAGGCGCGACGGCAAGACCGGCGCCGAGCCAGCATGCCACAATCAGCGACTTCCAATTCACCTTTCGCCCTCCTCAAGATGACGTTCCGGCGGATTTTTGCTCCTCGCCCGGCCACACGCCGCGCGAGAACGGAAGCGGTGGAGATTCTGACTTCAGCAGCCGCGCTTGTCAAGCCATTTTTTGGCTTGCGGGCGATCACGGTGGCACGCCTGCGGCAGTCGGCGCCCGCTCGAAATCGCTCAAGCTTTTCTTGCGTGTATTGTTGATAGCCGAGATTGCGCGTGGCGTGAAGGTGTGCGCGCCTGCGGAGGAGGCTGACGAGCTCTATCTAACTCTCCATAAAGCCTGCCTGAACGCGGTCATTGAAATCGTCAAGAAGTGAATTCACTTTGGCCGACAACGAGACGGCCTCTGGCGCTTGGGCATCGCGGGCTGTCCTGTCATAAGGCGGCGCGGCTACAGGTCAACGCTTCCGAGGACGTTGACGTTGTTCAGGCGCAGCAGTTCAACGCCCTTGTCCGGATCATCGAAACGGAAGACCATTACGGCCTTCCCCTTGCGGCCGAACGTGAAGGCATACATGTACTCGATGTTGACCCCTTCGCGCTCGATCAATTCGAGCAACTCCGCCAGCCCGCCGGGGCGGTCGGTCACTTCGAGCGCGACGACTTCCGTCAGGTTGACGACGCAGCCGGCCTGTTCGAGCACGGTTTTGGCCTTCCGCCAGTCGCGAACGATAAGGCGCAGGATGCCGAACTGCTGCGTGTCGCTCAGCGAAAGCGTCAGGATGTTGATGCCGGCCTTGGCCAGCGCCTTGCAGGGCAGGCTGATCTGGCCGGGCTTGTTCTCCAGGAAGACGGACAATTGCGTCAGTTTCATGAGCGATCCTTTCGCATCACAGGTTCCGTTTGTCAATCACCCGCTTGGCCTTGCCCTCGCTGCGCTGGAGGCTGTGCGGTTCGGCGAGGTGCACCTTCACGCGAAGGCCGAGGGTATTCTCAATGGCGTGGCTGAGCTTGGCTTGAAGCGCTTCGAGCGTGCGGATGCGGTCGCTGAAAACTTCGGGTGTCACCTCGACCTGCACCTCCATTTCGTCGAGTCCTTTGTCCCGTGTGAGGATGATCTGGTAGTGCGGCACCGTGCCTTCGACCGCGAGCAGGGAGGCTTCGACCTGCGACGGGAAGACGTTGATCCCGCGAATGATGAACATATCGTCGCTGCGGCGGGAGATGCGGCGCATCCGGCGGATCGTGCGGCCGCACGCGCACGGCTCGGTGATGAATGACGTGATGTCGTGCGTGCGGTAGCGGATCATCGGCATCGCGCGCTTGCTCAGCGTGGTGAACACCAACTCGCCCTCGGCGCCGTCGGGCAGCGGGTCGCCGGTCTTCGGGTCCACAACCTCCGGGTAAAAGTGGTCCTCGAAAATGTGCAGCCCGGCCTGCTGTGCGCACTCGATGGCCACACCGGGGCCGACGATCTCCGAGAGACCATAGATATCATAAGCCTTGATGCTGCTGTGCGACTCGATGTGCCGCCGCATCGCCTCGGTCCATGGCTCCGCGCCGAAAACGCCCGCGCGCAGAGGCAGCTTTTTAATGTCCACTCCCAGTTCGCCGGCCCGTTCGATCAGATGGATGAAGTAGCTCGGCGTGCAGCAGATGGCGGTGACTTTGAAGTCCTTCATGACCATGATCTGGCGATCGGTGTTGCCGCCGGAGATCGGGATGACCGCCGCGCCGAGCGCCTCTGCGCCGTAATGCGCGCCGAGGCCGCCGGTGAAGAGGCCGTAGCCGTATGCGTTCTGGATGATGTCGCCGGAGTGCAGCCCGCAGGACGCGAAACTGCGCACCATCACGCTCGACCAGACATCCACGTCTTCCCGCGTGTAGGCGACGACGATCGGCTTGCCCGTCGTCCCGCTGGAGGCGTGCAGGCGAACGACCTCCTCCATCGGACTGGCGAACAAGCCGAACGGATACGTGTCGCGCAGGTCCGCCTTCTCCGTGAACGGGAGTCGGCCGATGTCCTCCAACGACTTCAGACCGTCCGGCCTGATGCCGCGCTCGTCCATTCGCCGGCGATAGAGTTCGACTTCGTCGTACGCGCGCCGGACGATGCTCTGCAGCCGCTGCAGCTGAAGGGCGCGCAGTTGCGGCGCCGGGAGATAATCCAGAACGCTGGCCGGATGAAAGCCGCCGCCGGGATTGCAGACCGCTGAACTCATCGCGTTCTCCTTATCCTCCATGAGGCCGCGCAGTATGACCTGCGCCCCTTTAGCGAGTCCGAGTGTAATGTTACACTCTGGAAGTGGTTTTTGGAAGGGAAGTCGTTGGAATGAGCAGAAAAGCATTTCAGCCGGAGAAGGTCATCGCATGGCTGCGTGAAGCGGATGCGCCATGTCCCCGGTCGGCGAGCCGGGCATCTTTATCCTCCTGCTCCCGCTGGTGGCTCGGGGCATCTGGGCCGGCACATGACTGACCGGAAGAAAGTGCTCAGCCAAGACTTGAACGGCGGAGTGTTTCCGGGCGGCTTGGCGAAGGGCCAGACGGTCTCAGGCGTGATCGCGCGCCTGTCGAGGAAACACAGTCACGATTCAGTCGTTGTAGGCTTCCACCTCGAAGGAGGAGAATCCAAAGTCGGCATTCGTCTTCTCGACACCGAAATTGAACCCGATCCCGGGATTGCCCGAGGAGTAGATGCTGTCCGCGACGGAAATCATTTCCACGCCGTTCAGGTATCCTTTGATCACGTCGCCGATGATGGTCGCCTTGACGATGTCGCCATGCTTGACGCCATACTGCGCCCCTTGGTGCTTCGCCAGCGAGATCCAGTCCTTCACCTTCCCGTTCCACCGCACGACTTGCACGTAAGCCTCCTCCGTCTTCAGGCATCGCCAGAATACTTCGTAGCCCGTGCACCACCCGGCGGCCAAAGTACTGCGCAGGCGGAATTCAACTTCCTGGAAGTACCGCTCCGTCTGATTCCTGCTGTACACCGTCGCTGAGGCCGCCTGGTTGCGTCCCCATTCCCCTTTGAGGAGCGCGGTCGGATCAGTGTAGTCACCGGCGCTCTCCGCTCCATAAGCGACGCCATTACGGGTGATGACATCGTACCAGTCGCGCCCGTCAGCCTGCCCGTTGATCCAGATTCCGCCCTCGGAAATGGGGCTTTCGTTCCGCGGGAAATGAGTGCTGTATGACTTCATGAATGCTCTCCATTCGGTCCGAGGGGGCCGGCAAAATCCGCCGCCATTGAGGACAAGTCCCGTTTACTCAGTTTCTATGCCCAGCTCAGTATCCAGTATGCTTGTATGCGCTGGGCGTGTCAAGCGGAATTTGCCATTTGGCGGGACAAAATACCGGCAGTTCCTCTCGGAATCCGTTCCTTTACTTCGCGCCCGCGTTATGATAAGCATCCGATGTGCCGGAATCCTCGACAATGGAGGCCCGTCGTGGCTATGGAACAACCCCTCAGGAACGATCCCACCGAAGAACTCGAGCGGTTGCGCGCGCGGGTAGCTGAACTGGAGCGCACGGAGACGCGGCTCCGAGAGACCGGGCAGCAGTTCCGGGCGCTGTTTTCGCAATCGCCAATCGCAGTTGCGTGTTACGATGCCGACGGCCGCGTGACCCAAGCGAACAAAGCATGTCTGAAGATGTTCGGGATGCCGGATCCTTCGCCCCTTCAAGGACACAGCTTCTTCGACAGCCCCAATGTCCCGGAGAAATTAAAGGAGGCCGTGCGCAAGGGGCAGCCGGGGCGATATGAGTTCGAGTACGATTTCGCCAAAGTGAAGGACCGGAACCTCTACCCGACGACGAGGTCCGGCATCATCCGGCTCGACACGCTGATCACGCCGATACAGGGGGAGGGAAAAGACCACCCGCAGGGTTACCTGGCGCAGATGCAGGACGTTACCGAGCGCTTGAAGCGGGAGGCTCAACTCGACCGGCTCAACCGAACACTCAAGGCGCAAACCCGCAGCAGCCAGGTGATGCTGCATGCGACCGATGAATTGGAGTACCTGCAGGAAGTCTGCAGGATCATCGTGCAGGACTGCGGCCACAAGCTGGTCTGGATCGGGTTCGCCGAAGAGGATGAGGGGAAGACCGTCCGCCCCGTGGCGTATTCCGGCTTTGACGAAGGATACATCGAGAAGTTGAAAGTCACCTGGGCGGCTACGGAGCGCGGTCGGGGGCCGGCGGGGACGGCGATCCGAACGGGGAAGCCGAGCAGTTGCAAGAACATACTCACGGATCCTGCTTTCGCGCCCTGGCGCAAGGACGCGCTGGAGCGAGGTTATTCCTCGTTGGTGGCCTTGCCGCTCCTATCGAACGGGAGGGCTTTCGGAGTTATCACGATTTACGCCACAGAGCCGGAGGTGTTCTCCGAAGAAGAGACGAAACTGCTCCTGGGGCTGGCCGACGACCTGGCTTTCGGGATCGCCGCGCTGCGGCTTCGCACCGCGCACAAGGCCTCGGACGAGAACCTGCGGGAAAGCGAAGAGATGTTCCACACCATCTTCGACAAAGCGCCTGCCGGCATCTTACTGGCGGACACCGAGGGGCAGATGTGGGAAGCCAACCCGGCATTCGTTGAGATGCTCGGCTACCCCGCCAGCGAACTGCGCAGAAGGAACGTTCTCGAAATCACCCATCCGGATGATCGCCAGGCGGACAAAGAGTCAGTGCGCGAACAGATCACCGGCAGGCGCGCGCCGGTGCATGTTGAGAAGCGGTATGTCCGCAAGGACGGGCAGATGGTTTTCGTGCGTTTGATACGCTCCCTCTGCCGCGATGCCGCCGGCAAGCCGCAATTCTTCATCGGAATAGCTGAAGACATCACCGCCCGAAAGCAGGCTGAAGAGGCGCTTCGAGCGGCTTACCGCGAACTGGAACAGCGCGTCCGGGACCGGACGGCGGAACTGGTCAAAGCGAACGAGGGCTTGCAGGCCGAGATCGCCGAGCGCCGGCGAGTGGAGAACGCCCTGCGCGAGAGCGAGGCAAGGTTCCGCAGCATGTTCAACAACGCACCGATCGGCATGTTGGTCGTGTCGCACGCCTTTTGCATCCTTCATGCCAACCCCGCCTTCTGCGAGTTGCTCGGATACCCGGAGCAAGAGCTTCTCGACAAGACCGTGGAAGAAATCACGCATCCGGACGACCGGGATGCCACTTCGCGGAATCTCGTTCAGGCGCTCGAGGGCATGGCGTTGCCCCGGTTCGAGAAGCGCTACCTTCGGAAGGACGGGGAAACGGTGTGGGGGGAAGTCAGTGTTTCCCTCGTCCGGGACGCCGATGGCACGCCCAACTATACCATTGGGCAAGTGCTGGACGTCACGGCGCGCAGACAGGCGGAAGAGGCGTTGAGCGCGAGCGAGGAGCGTTACCGCGCGCTCTTCGAGGACGCACCCGTTGGCGTGTGGGAATATGATTGCTCCAGGCTCCCAGAACATCTGAATCAAATGAAGCAGCGAGGTATCACAGACGTCCGGAAGTATTTGGAAGCTCATCCGGAGGAAGAGGAGCTTTGCTTGGCGTCTCTGATTCTGCTCGATGTGAACCGGGCCGCCGTGAAACTCACGAAGGCCGGGAACCGCAACCATCTGATCGAAAACATGCCGTCCGTCTCCTGCGATGAAGCGCGCGCGTACTTTCGGATGATGGTGGCAGGACTCGTGAATGGAGAGAATTCTTTCGAAGCGGAGAGTGCCCTGCGCACGCTGACCGGTGAAAAGAGAGAAGTGTTGGTCAGCTCGTTATTCATCCCCGGGCGCGACGGTCTTTTCCGCAAGGCAGTGTTTGCGACGGCTGACATGACGGAGCTTCGCGCCGCCGAACGGGAACTCACGCGCCAAAAAGAGGCCGTTCAACTCCAGCGCATGGAGACTCTGGCGGCCACAGGCCGGCTCGCCGCGGGCGTCGCCCACGAGATCAACAACCCGCTCCAAAACATCGTTGCCCAACTGGATCTGCTCTCTGAAGAACTGCCTGTCAAGCTGCGGAAGGGGAAGCGCATCAGGCTGATTCGCGATTCCGTCGAAAAGATGGCCACGATCGTCAAGAATCTGTTGCGCCTCCATCGTTCCCCAAAGGAGGATGAAGCATTTTGCGCTGCCGCCGCCGTGATTCGAAGCGTGACGGATTTGATTATGCCGCAGGCTACAAAACGGCAAGTCCGGGTCGAGGTGTCCGTCATGCCGCCCGATGCCACGGCTCCTCTTTCGACGGTCAGGCTCACGCAGATCCTCTTGAACCTCGTCCTTAACGCCTTGGACGCTACGCCCGCAGGCGGTGTCATCCAGATCGAACTGGACCAAGCCCCAGAGGAAACACTCCTTGTAGTAAGCGATACGGGTAGCGGGATTTCTCCCGAACACCGCAGCCAGATTTTCAGTCCTTTCTTCACCACCAAAGGGCCCGCCGGGACTGGGCTCGGGCTTCCAGTGACTCACTCGCTCGTCACCGAAGCAGGCGGAACGATTGATTTGGCTGACCGCGAAGGCGGAGGCACCACGTTCTTCGTCCGCTTTGCAGGCGGGCGTGACCGAAGGAGATGAGTCCGCCTCTCAAAGCACTCGCAGCGGCCAACAGGTTCAGCGTGTACCTCGCCGTCGAAGCAAAGCCTACAGCAGTGTGTCAGGATCGTCCCCGACCGCCTCTACTTCGGATGTTTCTTCGCCATCGAAGAGCCTGTATGCCGAGCCGAAGTACTCGCTCCAGGGATCGTCGTCGGCTACGGCAGGCACGTCGAGACGAAGTACAAGCGCGCCAAGACCTTATTTTGAGGATTGCGGCTTCCGGGCGCTGGAACCCCTAGACGCGCCGGCGGCGAAGGCGAAAAGCTTGCCCTTTGCGTCGCCAGCTACATAACCAAAACCGATTACAACGTCGGCCACCATGGGAGAAAACGCAGACCATCCATGTTTTGCCTGACGATTCGCACGCTAACGTGCCGCTCTCTACGAAGTGAGAAAGTCAAAGTGAGTTCGCTGCCGCTATCGTAAGGGCCACCATCTGAGATCAAGGCCGCTGAACGAGTTACGCTCAGCGGCCTTGATTTTTTTCCGGACGGACGAAACGGCCCGAGGGATCGGCGGCTTGCTCGTACTGCTTTACCGTCCGCCAGGCCACGCGCTGCAGAAACAGCGCCGTCTCCGGTTCGATCTCTATTTCGTGCAGGGGAAATGACGGAGCTACGCGTCCTTCGGGGTTCTGTCCGGTCAAGACTGCATAAAACACGCATGCCGTCAAATAGGCGCCCAGGAGACCGGGATGAAAGCCGTCCGCCCCGAGCAGTTCCATGCCCGATGACCGCTCCTTTCTGGCGGCCGCCCAGGCCTGGCCTGCCGGCGCCAGCGGCAGCTTGAAGAGGCCGGCGGCGCGCGTGTATTCCTCGATCATGGGCGGCTCCCAGGTGCAGTAGAGAAGAGTCCGCGCGCCGCTCTCGCGGATAGCCGCATCGAACTTCCGGATGTATTCCACTAGTTTGTCAGGGGGCCAGCCCTGCAGCACGACGCAGTCGAAGCGCCCCTCGCGGATGCGTTCGAGGGCGTTGCCTTCCTCGTAATGATATGTCAGCCCTTTCCCGCCGGCAATGCACCTTTCGGACTTAATTGAGATGCCACTCTGGCTGCCGTTAATCATCGTCTCCAGATTCGACGGCATCTGCCAGAATAACGTCATGCTGTTGCCGATGAACAGGATGCGAACGGGCTTCTGGCCGGCCGGAACGTTCGGGGCCGCGGCGGCGCGCGAGTAAACCTTCGATATTTTTCGCACCGAGGGCGGCGCGGATGCCGGCCGCACCTCAATCGCATTGATGATGGGGTTTTCTTCGATCGCCGTAAAGCCGATCCGCAGTTTGCCGTCGGTCACGGTCTGCCCGGCGCATTCCATCACCACCGGGGCGGCGAATCGGCCCGCCTCGCGGAACGGATCAAACTTCTCCAGCACCCGCCGGCCGTTGACCGATACGTCGAAAACCCGCGCCCCCTCCTGGACATTGTTCTCGCACGTTTCCGCAAAGTGCAACGTCACGGTATAAGTTCCGTTAGGTGCGGGGAATTCGTACCCTTTCATCCCGAAGCGTTCCGTGCGATAGAGGTCCGGAACGTCGGTGGAGCGGATCGGCAACAGCGGCTCGCGAACGACGGTGCTTCCTCCATCCGCGCCCCATGCACAACCGGCCCCCAGCGCCTGATCGGGCAGCCAGCCAGCGACCTGCTTGGCGGGATAAAACGTCTTCGCAGTCGGCAAAAAGCCGCAGTTGACGCGGTACATCATTGTGTCCTTCCCTGCTTCAGAAACTGCTCTGCCACCATTGAGACGGTAGCTCCCTGCGTGGTCAAACCGAATTCGTCGGCTAGCCGGGGCAGGCCATTCACCACAGTAGCAAGCACCGGCAAGCGTCTGCGCGCGCCCTTTTGGTCCGGCGAGTAATCCACGAAATCGTGCGTGAACAAGCATAGGTGCCGGATTGGCGAGCACTCCCGCTGTTGCCACCGGAGGCTGTCGGCTATTGCATCGAGGATGGCAGAGGCGTCCCAGTCCTCGAACCGCGCGTCGCCGACGCCCGACCAATGGTCGGTTCGGCTGGTGTCGGTCGTAGCAGGCACCTCCACGAAGTCCACGTCTCCCGCCTGAAGAGGATTAGCCGCATTAGCCCTATGGACCGCCCGGGAAGCGTCCCGCCAGCAGGCCTTGAACGCCGGGACGTAGCGTCCCGGTTGGCTGACGCTGCCGCTGGTGAGTCCCAGCGACGCCAGTACCGGGAAAGTATGCTCGTTGGCTGAAAAATTGCCCGGCCGGAATGCACGGCAGGGAAAGCCCAGCGCATCCTCCCATTGCTGCTTGGCTTGTCCGAGCATCTCGGCCTGTTCGTGGGCGCCGTAACCTCCCAGGTAGTCATATTCCTCGGCTCGAAGATAGTGGTCGCCCCACGACTGGGGGTGGAAGTGCATGCCGCACAGGTGGCCGAGCGACCGCATTTCCGTGAGAAGGTCAGCCAGCTCCACGGCCGCGTCGGGCACGATGAACATCGTGACGGCAAAGCCCCTCTCACTCAGGAAGCTGCAATAATCGCGTATAGAGCGCCTCGCGAAATCCCAACTCTCCGGCCCGCCTGTGGGGCTTTGGGCGAGGATTCTCTCGACGTCCATCGTGAAGCAGGTGTAAAGGGGCGCGGCCATCATGTCTCCGAATCGAGGTTGAAGGTTTCGTTCGCTCCGTAATCACGCGTCATCGCCCGCCAGGTCAGGCCATTGCGGCGCGAACCCGCGGCGGAAGGCACGTGCACGGTCAATGCCGAGATGGGTGCATCGGTGTGCAGTTGCCACTTCCCGTCCACGTAGCGAAGATCTGCCTTCTGGCGGGCCTGGAGGAACCCCGCCCAGGCGCGGATTGAAAGCGCCGGCAGGGAGTACTTGGCCGTTGCGTCCAACACCCCCTGCAGTAAGGCGAGCTGGCAGTCGCCGTAGGTCCGCATGTGGTGCTCCCCCGCGTGAATGCAGGTGTTGATTGCGCCGTGATGGCGCTCGACGGCCCGAGCGTACAGCCGCGTGACCTGCTGGTAGGCCTGATCGGCCGTCATCACGGGCAGCAGGGATTTCTCGCTGTAGATGCAATCGTCCATGAACTGTGTGCCCTGCTGCCGGACCTGCAGGAGGCGGCCGTCGCCGGTCATAAACCTGGCTGCTCGCCCCGAGCCGTTGAGATAGCCCCACTGGCATCCGCGGAACGCAAAGAAGGACGTGTCCATCAAGCAGCCCTGCTCGGAGAGAATGCTGGCCATCTCGGTATATCCCGGCCAAATGCCGCAGTGGCTCCTGCCACCCACAGAGGGCCGGCCGATCGCCTCTTCGAAGCGGCGGTGCTGCTCCGGCAGGAATCTTGCGGCGTCCGCGGGCGTGGCTCTCACGTCGCCGAGCCAGTAGTGCAGTTCCACGTCGTTGCCGGAATCGAATAACCTCGTCGGCTCGCGTCCGCCCAGCTTGGGGAGATCCTCCGTCAGGAGGTTCAGCGTGTAGGCAACTTTCGCGGCGGCGCAGCGGGAGACCAGGCGATCATAGTTGTCCCAGAGAAAGCCGTCCGAATCACCGTCCAGCAGGGTCAGCGCCGGCGCATCTGCCGGCAGGTGCCACAGTCGCGGCAGAGACAGTCTGCTGTCGGTCATTCCGCGTATGGCCGCCACAATTACGTCGGCAATCACATCCGCCTGCGGAACCTCGCGCAGGCTGTAGTCCAGGTGTGTGTGGAACAGACCGGCGGCCTTGAACATGCCATCGCCGTCGGCGTCGGGCTCGGGGCCGTCGGACGCGAGATTGGGATTACCCTGCCGGGTCAGGACAACGGAACTGCCAACGTCGAACCAAAAAATCGTAACGTGCCCATCGCCGCAGGGGCCCTCAACGATGGCCTCATAGGGGCTCGCGGCATCCTTGCAAATCGCAACGCGAGCCAGCGGCCTGACCCCATCCAGGCGCCACAGCCAGACGGGCACATGGCACTGGATGCACACGCCTGCGTGTAACGCCGACCACGGGTGTTCGGCGAATTGAACATATCCCACCGGGGCGGTGGCGTACGTGGCTCCCGGTCGCTGGCGCACCGACAGGCCCAGGGCGTCAATCAGACTCGGCGGCGGCTGAACCAGCATAGCGCAGCCGCCAGAGCGGATAAAACGGGCGATAGACTCAGCTTCGTTTTGTGACAGAGATTCTGCGGCGACGATGGCCACGGCGTGGCCGTCCAGGGCGGCGGCCAGGTCGCCGCATGCATTCAGGTCCAGGGAATCGAGGCAGAGGTAGCCTTCCTGGTTCAGCAGTTCGTCCAGGAACTTCATCCACGGCCGCTGCGGGCAACGATAGAGGGAAACCACCGGATGCTCCTGCCACCGGGTTATTCTCACTAGTGCTCCTCCCTGAGGACCAGGGTCGCCGGCGACGCGGTGTCAAAACGCACTCGAATATCCTTCTGGCAAATCCGGGTTCATGTCTTTCCCCTTTCGCCGCCCGCGCACTCCTCGTAAAACGCCAGTGCCTCCAAACCATAGTAGTAGGTCAGTGAGTCTTCCGTCTCTTGGTGCGGAAGGACGCCCAGGAGCAGCGGAATTCTGCCGCCGAACTTCTTCATGCAGGATTCGGCGAAGGCGAAACTCTTTCGGACCGCCCGAATGTAGGACATGTCGCCGAACATCTTGTAGGCGCAGATCATTGCCAAGGCGTCCTGAAAGCAGCCGTGCCCCCAGCGGGTCTTGCTGGTATCGTGCGGGTACGGCCAGCTTCCATCCCTGTTCTGACGGTCGCGGAACCACTGGCACACGCGGCCGATTTTTACCGTCGTCGCGTCGTCGAGCCGGTGCAGCCGCGTCAGGCCGTACCAACCAATGATGTTGTATGCCGTCATCTCCGGGCTGGCGTTGTCGGTGTAAAGGAAATCCCGCATGTTCCACCAACCTGCCAGACGTGGCCAGACCGGATAACGCCCATCGGGCAGCGTCCGCGAGTGGTCGTAGTACTCGAAGAACCCGTGCTGCGGATCGAAGTGCTTGTTCAGCGAGTACAGCGTGTTCTCGACGGCCTTGGCGTACAGGTCCGGCCGCCGGAGGTACCAGCCCATGAACGCGCTGTCCCGCGTGCCCATGCTGAGCCGCCCGGCCTGGTGCGGATAGTTCGCCAGATGGAAATCTGCTCGCTGGCGGACGGCATCCAGATACCGTTCGTCGCCAGTTTGGTGATACATATACGCCAGCAGCACCGCACCGCGGTAGCTGCGGATGGAGCAGACGCTGTGCTCGTCAGCACGGTTGCGGGCGCCGCCAAGCTCTTCGGCCCCGGTGGTCGCAGAGGGGATGGTGAAGCAGAAGATGTCCCGATATATCCGCCCGAAGTCGAAGGCCATGCGATAGAAACGTCCCTGGCCGCCCCTGAAGAACTCGTTGAAGAGATACTCGCCGAAGTCGCCGCGCGACACCCCTCGCTCCAGGTAGCATCGGTTGGGACTGTCCCAGCCGCCGTGAAGGCTGCCGACGTACTCGGGCTCCTTGCAGACGAACTCCCGGCACTTGGCAGCTACGCTCTTCCACAGCGGCGTAGCGCGATGTGTCCCCTCCAGCCACGGCGTCAGGGCCGCGCGGTAATATTCCGGCGAGGCAAACGCCCATAGCGGAGCCTTCCACGGTGCGACGACGTGTCGCGGCGAGCGACTGCCTTCGTGAACTGCCAGGGAAAGCTCCCACCGTCGCCAGCTGCCACGGTTAATCGTTAACGGCGTAGGGGTGTGGCTGACGTCCTGATACCACCAGAGTGGCTCGACCCGCCCCACGATGATCTTCATCCTCCGGCGGTGAGGGTCGCGGAGGTGGCACCGGACAATGCCGTTCTGATTTCGGGCAAAGTCGCCTGACCACGCCGTCAGCGACGCCCCGCCCTCCAAGGTCCAACTGACCCATCCATCGTCCAAGCCGCGCCAGGTCATGTTCTCATGGTTGGGATCCTTCCGCACGAGCGGTCTGGCCCGACCGTAGATTATCCGGCGGCCGTTCCTGATGTTCAGCTCCAGCGACCAGGATGTAATCACGGCCGCCTCGGTGACAGCCCCTAGGAGCATGGGGCGAACGTGCATTTCGCTCTCCCCGACGTAGAAGACGTAATCACAGTCGAGCGCGAGCTGAAAATCCCCGCGCCGGTCGCCAAGTGTCATGCCGCCCGAGAGGTTCAGGATGGAGCGGACGGGCCCGGCCTCTTTGATCCGTGCACAGATGCTGTGGCTCTTGATCCCCATGCCCGCCGGACCCAGCGTGACGCCCAGCACCATGGACGGGCCGGCTTCCGTGTCCAGCATCTCCTTGCCGCCATAGCGGAGGCTGATCAACTGGCCGGCTGCATTGAATGCGGCCCGCATATCGCCTGTGGTCGCCACAAAGGAATCGCCCTCCCGGCCGAGAATGGGCGGGCCTGCTGCGTCCTGTAGCGCCAGCTCATCAGTGACAGTCAGGCGGCGCGTTCTGGCCGCAGTGCCTTCCAGCACGAACACACCGTGCACGGCCCGGAGGCTTCCGTCCGGGTGGCGTATCAGCGCCTTGAACTGGCAGGGCAGCGCCTTGCCCCTCTCGTCCAGGACGCTCCAGCGGGCGCCGGGCATCACGGCCTTCTGAGGTAAAGGCAGACCCACCTCGACATGCAGGCGATTTCGCGTGATCGTGGAGACCGGCTTGACGGTAACCGCGACCTTCATACTTCCTTCATGCTCCTTGGCCGACGCTGCACACAGGCCAAGTACTCCTCGCAATCGTGGTCATGCAGTTCGGCGGCGCACTCTTTAGTCGGGATTTCCCATTGGACCGCCCCACCGGGGACGGCCGCCCCTGGCGCTACCTCAAACATCATTGTGTCCCGTTTCCGCCGTTACCAGTTGAAGCTCTTATACGGGTCGTCCCACGCCTCGACCTGGTCCACGTAAAGGCCGTCCGTCCATCGCTGCTCTGCCTTATCCGCAAGCGGGCTGTTGAAGCGGCTCAGCAGCGGCGTCGGGCAGGCGACGCCCAGGTCCGCCAGGAGGCGTGTCATCACGAAGGACACCCTCCTGTAGGTGCGCCTGGCGTTGTACCGCTCGCTGTATCCGAACCAATACCGGCTGGCCCCCGCCTCGAAGGTGGGGTTGATGATCAGGTTGGTCGGCGCTCCGGCGGCGCCCTGGGGATTCCACGGGGCATACTCCCCCTCGTACAACCGGAACACGTCTGCCCTGAAACTGACCCCTTCCTCGGAGCAGGCGACATACGCGGTCCAAGCCTGCGGATAGGTCTTCTCGACCTTGAACGTCGCGTGCAGGTCGGTCCATTTGCCCTCCGGGATTACGACATCCGGCCCATGGAAGACGCGATCATACGGGTAGCCGTTGCGCTCGACCTCGAGGTGGAGCGTGACCGGGCTGCCCACTCCTTTGACGAACACGGCGAAGGTATACTTCTGGCCGACTTTCGGCTCCCACTTCACCTTGTCCGGCTCCCATTCATGCTGTTTCATGACCACGTCCGGATCGGCCGAGATCATCCCTGCAAGCTGAATGCCCGCCTTCCCGCACGTCCCCATGACCACCAGGGCGCTATGCGTTGTCCCTTCCACTGCGTCGCCGGTATCCACCGTGAATGCCTGGGCAGCGCCTTCCGCCTTTGTCACGGCATAGGGCGGAAGCTGGAAGAAGACGAGATTCGCCTCCGGCGCTTTCGCCAGAATGCCGTCGCCAAACGCCTGCGCGCCCGCCGTCACGAGCGGCGGATGCTCGGCCCCGGCGTCATAGACGTCCGCTGGCCCGATCCCGGCCAGCAGCGTCTCCTCGCCGGACGGTTTGAAGAAGGTCGAGATGTGCTCTTCGTCCTTCATCTGCACTGTCGGAAGAAGCGACCGGGCCTCCTGGTCGTTAAGCCCAAGCGCCAGGACCCTTCCGCCTGCCTTGATTAAGTCGCCGATGGCCTGCGCGCTCTCCCGCAGCGTCTCCTCCGCTCCCGTCCCGACGACCAGGACGTCGTCGGGCGACAGCTTCCCGCCTGCAACCGCGCCCGGAACGATGCCTGAATGCTGCAGGTGCCGTTCGCCGGCCGGATCGCCCGCGTAAATCGCCTTTCGGCCCGTCGGCGTCGCTTTCCAGCTTGCGACGTAGCGGAAGATGTTCCCGGCAAGCGTCTCGGCGGCAGGATCGCTTTCGGTTCGCCCGGTCACGTCCATCTGGCAGAACAGCACCATCCCGCTGCCTTCGCGGTAGACCATCAGCGGGCTGAACTGCATGCTCCAGCCGCCGTCCAGGATCGGCATAAAATCGCCGCGAGCGGGCTTCTCGATGAGGACCGAGGCCACGTTGCCCAGGCATCCGCATCGGAAGATGTGCTCCACGTGGAAACCGCACCATTCCACCTGGCCCATTCCGCTGTAGGAATCGAAGATCTTGAAGTCCAGGCGCGGAGGGAGCAGCGTCGCCGCGCCGCGCCAATCTCGCAGGTGGTCGTTTTCAAGCCCGGTCAGAAGCTGGCTGTCGGGCACGCGCTTGAAGACGCGCCGAAGGCCGTATTCCTCAGTCCGGAACCCCAGCCGCTTCTCCAGCGCATCGGAAGTCTGTTCGAAGACGATGACCCGCAGTCCGTCTTTGACCCGCATGATGTTCGGCGCAGGCTTGTCCACCGTCAGGGCGCCCTTGCCGACGATCAGGATGTCGTATCCGCCCAGGTCGGCGTCCGCATCTACGGCCTGATAGGCGATTTTCATTGCGTCGAGCAGCTTGGCCGTCTCTCCCTGGGGATCGAACAGGGCGATCTTGGCGCCCAGGGCCGGCGGTTGCGGGCGCGGCATGACGGCGATCTGGAAAGAATCGCTCTGGCTCTCGCCGGTGCCAAACCTGACCGTCGCATTGAGCGAGTACTCGCCCGCCGCGGCGTCCGCGGGCAGCGTGATCTGGATCGGTATGCGTTTCTGTTCGCCGGTTTGGATCGTGTCGGCAGCTTTTCCCGGCTGCGCGCCCGGCAGGTCCGACGACCAGGTGCATTCGAAGGTCGCCGGGACGCGCGAGTCGTTAATGATGACCACCTGCTTGACGACGGTCTCCCCGGGGAGGAAGTTGTGCTCCTTGCTCGTGACCGATTCCGGCTTGCCGCCGATGTAGGCCAGCAGCGGCATGTTGTTGCGCAGCAGCGCCTCGCCGGCCGCGTCCGGTTTCCAGTCGCTCCGCTTGAAATCCGTCACCATGCTTGAAAGTCGCCCCGCGATGTAGTCCGGGCTGAAGCCGGGTTGCTGAAGGTTCTCCCAATCAACCCGCAAATCCGTGTGGCCGGTGTCGGTCCCCTTGGGCACATGCCAGAAGCTCTCGTATTCCCATGAATTGAACGCCGACAGCCCCCACGTGCGCCAGGCGCGCGTGTTTTCGGTGATGTACCGGGCGATGACCGGTTTGATCGAGTCTTCGTCCTCGAGCTGGATCGGGTAGTCCCAATGATGCCAGCCGCGCCCCTCGAGGAACCGCTTCGCCTCCCAGCGCATCTCGGTCTTGTCTTGATCGCTGATCTGGAAAGCCTTGTCGCCGGTGAACTGCGAGTTCCACTGAGCCGCGCTCAACTCCCAGGGGACCGCCGCGCTGCCGAACGCTCGCCCGCCCCGGTCGTACCCGCGGTACATGCTGAAATCCCAAGAGACCGGCGTGCCGCACTCGCACAGGAAAATCGGCTTGACGCCCTTCTCGCTGAAAGGCCCGAACCAGTCATCCATCTCCTGGACCGGGGTGAAGTTGAGGTAGAAGTTGGAGGTGTACACCTCGCCGGGCTCGCCGGAATGATGATAGACGATGCGCGCCGGGTCGAGGTTCTTCACGATGGACTGCGCGAGCATCCCGTGCGCCGCGCCGCTCTGCGGCCAATTCGGCGACTGCTCCTCTTTTACGTACGGGTCGGCGACGATCCCCATTTGGTCCGGATCTTTATCGCCGAAGCCCCCCATGGCGTTATGGCTCATGGCATACATGATCACCGACGGGTGGTTCATCGCCACGTAGCGGACGTAGTATTCCGCGTGCGCCGCGTAGCCGTTGCTCTTCGCCGCGTCGGCGGCCTTCCAGTCGTAATCCTGGAAGTGAGGCATCGGGAGCGCCATGAGCATCCCGGCGTCGTCGGCCGCCCGCAGGATTTCGGCGTAGCTCAGGTGCACGCCGGGCGCGCAACTGTAATTGTGGCCGTAAACGAAGTTCGTCCCGAAGCTCTTCATCCGCAGCATCGTCTCTTTCGCTCCGCTATACGTCGCCCACTCCGCCCCGAGCCCGGCGTTGTCCAGCGGCAGCCCGAAGAGGTAGATGCGGCTGCCATTCAAATAGAAGTCCTTCCCGTTGATCCAGAATTCCCGGAACCCGAACCGCTCCGGCGCCGCCTCGTCGAGCGCCTTGGAGCCGGCCCCCAGGAGCGAGAGCTTGACCTTGTAAGTGTTCTGTGGAGTGTTGATGTCCCAGAGCTTCTCGGCGTGCCATTCCGAGGTGAAGGAGAACCGGCCGTCCTTCAAGTCGGCCGCCGCGAACGGCTGGCTGGTGAATTCGTGGTCCGGAAGCCCTTCAGCGGAAACGACCGCCTTCAGCTTGTACTGGGCATCCGCGGCCAGCGCTTCGAGCCCCGCAGCGAAGGTGACCTGCCATTGGCGCACGGAAGTGTCCACTTTGACGTCCGAGATGCGCGGCCCGGCCGGCGTGCTGGTCAGCCAGACGTCTCCGCACAGGCCGCGGCGACTGACATTCCCCTGGACTTGCGGGGAGCCGAAGGTATCGCTATGCGAGAACATCACCGCGTGCAGCGGAATGGCGATGACCAGCAGGCTCAGGGTCTGCTTCTTGCCCGGCTTGAGCTGCGCGGTCAGGTCCAAGTCTCCCCCCGGAAAGCGCAGTTCGCCGGTTTTCTTTCCATCGAGGTAAACGGCCGCATAGGAATTGAGGCAGTCGGCGAAGAGCGTAATGCGCCGCCCGGCCCAGTTGCCCGGAACGTTGATTTCCCGCTGGTACCAGGCGGCGTTGACGTCGGCCATTTTCACCTCTTTCCAGGCCGGATTGGAGATCACGGTCTGGCAATCGTGCTGATCGTATTCCTCGTGCCCCGGCCAGGGAGCGGGGACCTTGAAGTACCCCCAGCCGGCCGCCGGCACGCTCCCGGGCGCGCCTTTCGCCGGTTGCCAGAGCCACAAGCCGTTGATGCAGATTCGCTCGCGTGAAGCCGTGGTCTCATGGCGGGCCTTCGAGAGGTCCCAGACCGTCTTCACCCCCGGCGGTAGCGCGACCGCCGACTGAGCGACGCAGGGCGCGGCTGCCGCCATCGCCAACGCTGCGGCGATGGCAAATCGCAGGCTCTTCGCTGCCAGGTTCCTGACTGCCTTCATAGCAGAAATCTCCTTTCTTCGTACCTGGTGAATATCACGATTCTGCTCTCGATCTCACCGTTTGTCAACACCGTTCTGAGGAGGCCCCTGCCGAACGAATGAATACGATGGCAGCCTTTCCCCGAATCGGAAACCAGCCGTATTCCGACTGACGCCTCACTCGCCTGCATGGTATCAAAGATTCGGGTCGCATTTCTCGAATCCAGACGAGGGGTAGCCGTAACCATCCGGAATTTGCCATATGGCCGCCCCTCTTAGGACGGCCGTGTCCAAACAACACATTATACCCGCCGAGTGGCCGCTCTCAATGTCCAGTTCGGACAGTTTCCCGCTCTTGGAGGGACTTCGTCGGCCCTGAGCAGGTAGAATCCAGGCCAAAGGCCGTCGTCGAATCGTCTTTTGGCGGCAGGAAAGCATACCTTCCCCCGGCTCATCGCGGTTAACCGCTTCTGCGCATCTCTGACACGGCGTTAGACCGGCACTGGACACAACCGACCTATTCGGCGCAGGATCGTTGCGAAAAGGCGGCGCGGGATCGTGACCTCCGCCATCTGGAAGACCACGTACCGGGCATGCCGCACAACCTTCGCGCCGATCTTGACCAGCTTCTCCCGCAGCGTCGTCAGGGACCAGTGCTCGACACCTTCCGGCAGTGCCAGCCTCCGCAGGAAGTTACCCAGGTTGTACGCCAAAGCGAATAGTTGCAGCCGCACCTGGTTGTCCCGAAAATCATGGCAGGAGAGCCGCGTCCACTTCACCGCGTACTTGCCTTCCTTGATCCGTTGCTCGGCTGTGCCACGTTGATTGTAGAATCTCACCACCCGTTCCGCCGGATACCACATCAGGTTTGCCACAATGAAACCAACCCGGGGAAAAAGCTCTCCTTCATGCCACTCCACTTTCGCCACCACGCGCCGGAACCTGTCCCAACTCTCGGCCCGACAGGTACAGTTCGCGTAGAGCACCTTGGGTTTCGCGGAGGGACGACCGACCGGTCGGATCAGCAGGTCCGCGATCTCCCGTTCCAGCACTTCGTTTGCAGGAATACGAATGGCATATCCGAAAAGTTCCTTTTCCAGGAAGGCGTACACATCAGGATTGGCGAACGCCGCATCGGCTCGAAAGAACTTTTCCAATGGACGGTCCCGATACCGTGCTACCACCGGCTCCAGCACGGATCGCCAGTCCTCGGCGCTGTGGACGTTGCCGTTGCGCAGCAAGGCGCGTTCCAGGTCGCCGAACTGGTTGAAGCAGAAGAACGGATGATAACAATCACATCCGAAATAGCCGTTGTAAGCCGAGCCTTCCTGCTCGCCGTACACCGGACTCTCTCAGCTGTCCAAGTCGAGGACAACCTTCTTCTGCTCGGTGCGTCCATTTGCGCGGTCAATCCAACGACCTGAAAGCTCTGTCAGCGCCTTGAGGTTTTCTTCCTGGGTGAGCATTCCCGTTTCAAACCGGCCCATCTCGCTCGTCGAGGCCGCCATTTCTTGCCTCACCCATAGGTCGTTCCTGTCAAAGTGCCGGAGAACGCCGCTAACTGGTTCTTATGCGCGAGGTTAAGCAATTCGCGTGCCAACGAAAGTCAATTGTATCTGGCAAATCCGGGATATGCACTTGCCAATTATTTTTCAGAACACCAGTGCAAAGGCAGGGGACGTTCGAAGCTTAGCTCTCATCCTCAGAGATCCGGGAACTACGGAAGCTATCTTCGTTAAGTGGCTGGATTTCCTAAAACCGGATGAGGAGACAGGAGGGAACTGGATCCCCGAGTCAAGCCTCACACCGCTGTCCGTCCCTGCTGCTAGTGATGTTTCTAAGATGGCTGAGTTTTACGGCGCAGGAAGTCTAGCTGGATGGCTACCCAAACCAATAACGTATGAGTTGTATTTGTTAGCCTGGACTACGGACAGCCGGACGCCATCCCATAAACTCATGGTAAACTGGACATTTAATCAAGAGGATGTCTCGGCAATGGAACTGAATTATGAAAAAACAAAGCTGCGAAGAAGTCTATTAATAGTAGATCGATAATTCGCTCAGTATATGGCGGTGACTCAAGGAGGCTATCAGCAGTTGAGCTTAACCAGCAAGAACCAACCGCTTGCATTGGCAGTTGCCTTGGGCTCCCACTCATCATGATAATCGCCAGAAGTCTGAGCTCTTATTCTCCGCCACGAGCGGGTTCCTGTCAAGCTGCTACCACAAACTGCGTTTGCTGGACTTGCGCCTTTTCCCTCTTGCGCCTGCCGAGGAGGCAGTGGTAGACGCCGTTACGCCCTCGGACAGCCGTTGAACGTCCGCGCTGAGGCGCCGGGGTTCGCGGTCAGTCTTCAAAAAACAAATACAGCGGGCTTTCATCAACGTGCACTTCGATGCGGCCGGCGGCAGTCTGCCTTGCCAGTGGTTTGACCGCCGGGGCTGTTGCGTCGAGCGGCATGTGTTGCGCGCCCATCAGACGGCCCGGACTTCCGTCGAGCGTGTCGTCGATGCTTTTCCCTTCGCCGGTCGGGCACCACGCAACCCAGATGATTTTGCCTGAGTCGGCGCGATATTCCTGCACGCGCAGGCGGCCCGGTTCGTTCGTCACGATCCGTTGAAAACGGTAGTCGCCCAACATGCGCTGTAAGTGCTGCAGCGCGTAAAAGGAAGGCTTGGGTTCGAAGTGGCGCGTGATACCGGAACTGGCAAACAATGTCGGCTGGTCTTCATCGTTGAAGAAATAGATGTAGGCGCGCTCCACAGGCATCGCCGAAAACATCAGCAAGGACCGAACGAGCCATTGCGCTTGTTGCGTATCCGTCACTCCGACGCATCTTGCGAAGTCGCCGGTCGCTTCCGGCCGCTTCGTCGTGCTGTCATAGCCGAATTCCGTCACCCAGACCGACTTGCCCGGCGCGTGCACGTCGCGCCAACGGCAAAGAGCTTCGACGTCTTGAAGATAATGCGGCAGCTTCGGGTCTTCAGGGAAACTCCTGCGCCAGGTCGGCCAGTTCTCGAGCAACGCATAGGTGTGGATGCTGAGCACATCGAACAACTCCGGAAATGGCTCCACGCATGAGACGCTCTTGTCATAAACGCCGCTCTTGCCGGTCGTGACATTGCACGTCACAATCTTCAGTTTCGGGTCGCCCGCGCGCACCCCCTGCGCCATCGCCTCGAACACGCGGCAATAATCCGCGTCGCTCCATTTGCCGGGCTCGTTGCCGATCTCCACCGAGTCCACCACCCGGCGTTTTCCCGACGGCCTGAACTCGCACGCGAACGCCCGTCCGTAAGCCCTTGCATCCGACTCAAGATCCTTCCAATCCGGCCGCTTGACCGTTTCGAACATCAGACACGCATCAATGCCCCAGCCCTCCGCGTCCCAAGAGCCATAAACCTTGCTCCAGTCCACGCCGTTCTTCGCAAGAGGGAAATGCGGCATCTCCGCCGTGTTGTTGCTCAGGTCCCATTCCACGGGATGATAATCCCGCACCAGCCGGCACACCGGCCGATAAAGCTCCGGCCTGAATTGCACGGTGTGGCCGTTAAGGCCGATGAAATCGCGCATCAGCGGACGCACTTCATCGCCACTTGCGGGTAATGCGCGCGCCGCCAGGAACGTGGCGCAACCGCATGCCAGCAACAGACCGCAGCGGGAAATTCTGCGGCGCGAAATTCGGCACATTGTGTTGACTCCAGACATATTGAGATCTCATTCTTTGCGAAGCAGCACCCGCAAGCTGACATATTATTCGGGATTTGCCAGACGACCGCCGTCCACATAATGGCGAGCCACCAAGCGCCAGATTCTGACTTTCAGAATCCTTTCTGTCAAGTAGATTGTCGGTGGCGGACTGCTTCCGGGCAGGTTTGCAGGCCCTGGGCATGACTGAACCGGGGCCAAAGGCCGCCGTCCAATGCTCTTTTTGTGACATGAGCACACACCTTCCCTCTTGGCCGACTCGCCTGACCGTCTCTGCTCACCGTTTGGCACGCCGCTAGACCGGCACTGGGCATAAGCGACCAATCCGACGAAGAATCGTTGCGAAGAGGCGGCGCGGAATGGCGACCTCCGCCATCTGGAAGACCACGTACCGGGCATGATACACGACCTTCGCGCCGATCTTCACCAGAAGTAAGGGCCTTTCTGCTTCGCCATGATCATGCCTCCTTCTCAATCTACTGCGGAAAAACGCAACACTGTATCTTGCCCGGCTGTGTACGGAACATCATGCGGATCTGGGCGGGGCTGGCGTGTCCGTTGCCGCGCCGGGGTGAACCGTTACCGTTGCCGCCCTCGGCTGGAGGCTTGCTGTTCGGCTCGCCCAGGAACGGTCGCTTCTGCGGCTGCGCCGGAGCAGCCTTGCCCGTGGAGGCCTGGGCGATCTGCTGGTCAATGCTCTTCTCCAAGAGCTTGTAGATGGCCTCCAGGCGGCCGGTGATCTCCCGCGCGTCAGCAGCATCTGAGACCTCGATCTCCATCGCCGTACCATACGACTGACTGCTGAACTCCACATCCGGCATCGGCACTTTCTTCGACAGGTTCGCGCTGAGCTTAATCAAATGTCACCTCCTCCTGAGACGGCTGAAAACGAACAAAACGATCACGATAATGATGATGGTTTCCATGCGCCATCCTTTCAATCAAGACGGACAGTCCGGGAACGACGTGCTTGGGGCTTTACATCGAGGGGACGCGGTGCCATAGTAAATGCAGGCGGCGGTTGAATGGGAAAGCGACTCAGGGGAAAGGCATGTCGATGCTCAACCTGAACATCCCAAAGGAGTACCGTCCCTACCTGCGGCTTGGCACCTGTTCCTGGAAGCATGAAGGCTGGAAGGGACTCGTTTATCGCCCAGGCGTCCGGTACACCGGTGAAGACTATCTCGTCGAGTACGCCTGCCACTTCAACAGCGTTGAGGTGGACCAGTGGTTCTGGAGTCTCTTTCCGGCCGGGGTGAAGCTGCCGGATCGCCGCACGGCGATGACGTACACCGAGAGCGTCCCGGACGACTTCCTCTTCACGGTCAAGGCCCCCAATGCGATCACGTTGACGCACCATTACGCTAAGCAGGCCAAAGGGCATGCCAACTTCGCCAACAAGCCCAACCCAGACTTCCTCAGCCTCGATCTGCTGAATCGTTTCCTGGAGACGCTTTCGCCCATGGGGAAGAAGCTGGGTCCGATCATGTTCCAGTTCGAGTACCTGAACAAGAACAAGATGCCGTCCCTGAAGGTGTTCCTGGATCGGCTGCACGAGTTCCTCGTTAAGGCCCCAAAGGAATTCTCCTACGCCATCGAGACGAGGAACCCCAACTATCTGTCAGAGGCGTTCTTCGACTTTCTTCGGGAACACAAGCTGGGGTACGTGTTTCT
>Ga0181524_10000856_pt1 | contig 36246 bp, 30 predicted proteins | sample PEATcosm2014_Bin_34_FD_119761 | JGI IMG/M metagenome (GOLD analysis project Ga0181524, IMG submission 119761) | Peatland microbial communities from MTU Mesocosm Facility, Houghton, MI, USA - PEATcosm2014_Bin05_60_metaG | ecosystem: Environmental > Terrestrial > Soil > Wetlands > Peat | place... | reverse complement strand
TCGGCGCGATCGAGCCGCTGGCGCGCGCGGCGGAGGAGAGCGGCGCGGATGCTCTCTCGCTGGTGAATACGTTCGTGGCGCTGGCGATTGACGCGCGGACGCGCCGGCCGCGCATCGGCGCGGGATTTGGCGGACTGTCCGGGCCGGCCATCAAACCCATCGCGCTGCGGCTGGTGTGCCAGGCGGCGCGGAGCGTCAAGATTCCCGTGATCGGGCTAGGCGGAATTGCGACGGGTGAAGACGCGGCTGAGTTTCTGATCGCGGGGGCGCGGGCGGTGCAGGTGGGGACGGCAACGTTCTGGGACCCGCAATCGCCGGCGCGGATCGCGCGGGAACTGGGGGAGTTTCTGGAGCGCGAGGGGATTGGGAACGTGAGGGACATCGTCGGGACGTTGGAGATGTAGGGACGGGTTCCGTGTGGCGTCCAGGCTTCCCGGAGGGGGCGTGCAGTTCAGGCCGACGGGTTTTGTGGCTCATTCAGAATTCGGAGTTTCGTAGCTGAATTCCGGTGGGGTACAGACAGTCTGCCGGGAACGAGCGTCGGCATGAGTGGCGACGCGGCACGCACGAGTACTTTTCCCTTAAACTTGCAAATTTGGCGCGGAACGCCTGGAGTTGCTGGTCGCGCCCCGGGCGGGGCCCGTCGACCCGTTTCACGCCAGCCTGCGGTTGATTGCGAACCCATTGGCGGCGTAGAATAGAGGCCAAGAAGCCAGTAGCCGATGTGAATTGAGCGGGAGTAATTCAGTGGTAGAATGCCAGCTTCCCAAGCTGGACGTCGCGGGTTCGAGTCCCGTCTCCCGCTCCATAACCTTTTTTGATTCAAAAAGGCTTACCAGCCAGCGCGAAAACCCCAAAAAACGCACACTCTTTTGCACTGCATTAAGAAGCCGATCCATCACGACGCCACCCTCTCGCGGATCGGTACCACCTTCCGGCCCAAAACGGCATCCTCCAACTGCTGGGCACCTTCCGCTTTCCTCTGAATGCTCGTCTTTGTGTAGACATCCAGCGATACGCCGATTCCGTGGCCGCGCTGATCTGCCGACACCTTCGGATCGACTTTGGCGTCTTGCCCCAAACTCGCGTTGGTTCGCCTCATCACCTTGAAATCCACCCACACCAACCCGACCTTTCTCAAGGCGGCCCGGACATGGCGACGGAGCAGATTGTCCCGCCAAAGCGGCGTTTCTCTGTTCTCCGAGGCGAACACCCAAGCGTCCGGGTCTGGATCGACCGCAGTGTCCAGCCATTCTTTTAATCGTGCCATTCCTTGGCAGACCTCAACTGTAGATCGTGCACATAGTTTCTGGCATCGTGGAACGACCGATAGGCCTTCTCCCGAGTGGCTACCCTGCCGGTACCCAGCCAATCTCCGTAGCCGTTCCACCCGGTCTCCCGGTACACATTATCCGGGTTTGCCGGAATGGCAGCCGGCTTTTGACCTGACTTGCAGTACAGTCTCCATTCTTGTTGGCCTTTCAACTGTAAGGCTTGGACGTGACGGCGTGCCTCAGGAAAGGGGCGATAGATCCGATTGCCTGGATGAACCGTACCTGTGCCGAGCCAATCGCCGAGGCTTGTCCAGCCGCTGCGTTCGTAGACCTTATCTGGGCAGGACGGGATATCAGGTGGCTTTCGGCCGGAGTTGCAGTATTGAATCCATTCTCTTTGGGACCTCAACCCAAGCTCATGCGCGAACTGCCGAGCCTCCAAGTAAGGGCGGAAATCCCGCGCTCTGCCTGTCCCCAGCCAATCCCCGTATCCAACCCATCCTGCGTCTTCATAGGCCGCGTGCGGATTGGTAGGTATATCCTCGGGCTTCTTTCCGGAACCGCAGTAATCCCGCCATTCCGCCGCAGACTTGAGCTGAAGGCTATGTACAAACGCCCTGGCTTTCTCGAATGGCAGAAACGCCCTTGCGCAAAAAGCCGCTCTCAAGTCGCGGAACGTCTTAAGGCCGCATGCGTCTGAAGCGTACTGGAGCAAGCACCCAATAGGGTTTTCCTTGATTAGGTTCACAATCTGTTCGTGATATTCATGAACGCCTCTTGCAGCGAGCACTTCTGAAACAATGGCCGGAAATGCTTCTGTCAGATTCTGGATCCCCTGCGATGTGCAGTCGCCGGCGGTGGCCTCGACAACTCGCGACGTGATCTCGGCCAGCACTGCGGTAGCCTGGCCCTCGTCTGCAAAGGCCACCTTGAGGTAATTAATCCGCTGCCGGCCACCGTCTGGCCTGGGGTCGCCATTTGCTGCCGGTAAATAGGCCGGGCTCACGACGTTTTCCAACAGCATCGACAACAACCAGGCACATCAGTGCTTCATCGGTCCTCCAGCAGAGAGTTTTCGATGCGTGCGAATGACGACACGCGCTTTCCTACCGCATAACTCGCAGGAGTTGCCTAAATCGGCTCCACCTATTTCGGCAGCTCGGCTTTGCCAGTTAGATTGAATTTACCGATCTGAATCGAGGTCGCCTCCTGAGGCTGTCCACCACCCAGTGAGACGGTGTATTCACCCGGCACGATTACGCGATTGCCGTTCTCATCAACTTGGCCCAGTGAACGCGGGTCAATGGTAAGGCTGACGTGAGCGGACTCGCCCGGGCCCAAATGCACGCGTTTGAATCCCGCAAGCACACGCAGAGGAGTCTCAAATGCCTCAGGTTGTGTGAGGTAGAGTTCGACGACTTCATCTCCCGCCCTTGCACCCGTGTTCTTCACGTCACCTTCTACCGTGACCGGATCACCGGCTCTGACGCTTGCTGGCGCAATCTTCAGGTTGTCGTACGCAAAGCTCGTGTAGCTGAGTCCGAAGCCGAATCCATAGAGCGGCTTGTCCGCTAAGTAACGATAGGTCCGGCCACGCATCGAGTATTCCTCAAATGGTGGGACCTGGCTCAGCGACGAGTAAAAAGTCAACGGAAGCCGTCCTGCGGGATTGTTGTCGCCGGCCAACGTCTCGGCAATTGCGGTACCACCCTCCTCTCCGGGATACCAAGCTTCGAGAATCGCGTTGACATTCTGCTGCGCCCAGTTGACGGCCAGCGCGCTGCCGTTCTGCAGCACGACAACCAGCGGCTTCCCGGTCGCGGCGAGCGCTTTCAAGAGATCTTCCTGGGCCTGGGGCAAATCGATCGAAGTGCGATCGCCGCCGCTGAACCCCGCCAGCTTCACGGGCATCTCCTCGCCCTCTAGGGAGGGTGAAAGACCGACGAACGCGATCGTCGCCTCCGACTGTTTGGCTGCCTCGACTGCTTGATTGCGCAGCACAGCCGCCGGAGCCTTCCAGGTGAGGTCGATGCCGGCGCTTCCCGTTCCGTGCAAGTACTCCAGACGGATCGGGTGTGGTTGCATATCGCTGAACGTCACAGGCGCTTCGATGACGGCACCTCGCTCGCCAGTAGTCTCGCCGCGATTTTCAACCAGCAGCTTCTCGTCCAAGTAAAACCGGAAGCCTTCTGCATTCTCGCAGGCATAGCAGTAGTTCACACGTACACCCAGTCTGTACTCGCCGGGCGCTGGCGGAGTGAAGCTGCCGCTCCAGCGCACCGAGTAATTGTTACGCTGCAGGCCGTTTACCGGAACAACCTTGTCCCAATTGAAATTGATGTTACGGTCGGTACGCGTGAGGACAGGCGTGCCACTCAAATCAGGCGAGCTGAAGTACTCACCGGTAAGTCCATGGCCCGAACTGCTGGCAGGATGAAGCGCGGTATGCTCGACGGGCATCGCGAAGCCCTCAACCAGAGTCGAGCCCTGCGCATAAGCCACTTTGGCGGAGGAAAACCGCTTCTCGATTCCTTCGAGTGGGTAGACCGGCGAAGGCGGTGGCCCGTTGTAGTTGCCTTGCAGGGACTGCACGAGCTCCGCGGCGGGACCGACTACGGCGATGCGAGTGATCGCGGATTTTAGAGGAAGCGTGTGATCCTGGTTCTTCAACAGCACGATGGATTCCCGCGCCGCGCGCAGCGAGAGTTGCCGATGCTCCGGCGAGTTGATCTCGCTCCCGGCAATACGCCCATAGGGAAAACTGGACGGCGGGTCGAACATGCCGAGCTTGAATCGCGCCCGGAAGAGGCGGCGCAACGCGGCGTCAAGCTCGGATTCCTTAATCAAGTCCTGATGAACTGCGTCAACGAGTGCCGCGAACGCCTGCCCCGTCCCGAAACCGCATTCGAGATCGGTACCAGCTTTCACGGCAGTGGCTGCCGCGTGGGCCATGTCCGGAGCGTAGTGGTGTCCTGTGCTTATGTCAGCGACGGCAGCACAGTCGCTTACGACGTAGCCGTCAAACTTCCACGCCTCGCGCAGATGATCGCGTAGAAGCATGGTGCTGGCGCAGGCAGGCGCTCCATCAATCGAGTTATAGGCGCACATCACAGACTGGGCGTGCGCCTCGCTCACCGCAGCGCGAAAGGCGGGCATGTAAGTGTCCTCGAGATCGTGCGGCGAGACATCCACATTGAAGCCGTGCCGCAGCGTTTCGGGGCCGCTGTGCACCGCGTAGTGCTTCGGAGTTGAGACCACCCGGAGATATTGCGGGTCATTTCCCTGCATGCCGGTGACAAAGGCCACGCCCATGCGGCTCGTTAAGAAGGGGTCTTCACCATAGGTCTCCTGGCCCCGCCCCCAACGGGGGTCACGAAAGATGTTGATGTTGGGCGCCCAGAACGTAAGCCCGAAGAACATTTCGTGTTGGTCATTGCGCATGGCTTGGTTGTACTTGGCGCGCGCTTCGGTCGAGACCGTCTCGCCCATCGTGTGAACAAGTTCGGTGTCCCAGGTGGCAGCCATCCCAATCACCTGAGGGAAATTGGTCGCGTAGCCGGCAAAGGCGACACCATGCAAGCCCTCGTTCCACCAGTCATACTTCGGAATGCCAAGCCGCGGGATGGGGGCCGCATGGTCCCGCATCTGCGAAACCTTCTCTTCCAGCGTCATGTGGCCGATGACGTCGTTAATACGCTGTTCCAGAGGCAACGCCGGATTCATATACCCAGCCTGAGCAGTTACCTCCTTCTGGGCATGCACGGGGGATGCGAGAGCGAGGCCGACCAGAAGTCCGAGAAAGCTGCTCGCTAGACGAGCGCGGAAATTAGACATGGAGATTGCCAACTCCTGTAAATGAGGATCCTTACAAAATGTACCACTATACCTATTCCCGAATGAGATTCACTAACCCGGTGGTGCACGTTGACGTAAGGGGATAGGAAGGCACGGCGCCGCGGCTTGATTGGGCGCCGCTTCGTCGCCGACACTGCCTGGGCGGCGGGCCCGTAATCCGGATACCGGGCCGCCGGATCCGCGCGGTAACTCTTGACGAACAGATCTGGGTTGAGAAAGTATGCTCCCCAGGCGTTCGGGTTGAAGAGCCCAATCTTCTGCGGGGATGGCCTCTTGGAATCCTGACGGAGCACGAGGTATTTTCGAAGGAACGTCCACCGCGCATCCGACGGGCCGGTGAACCGCCACATGACCAGAGGGTTTGAAGGAGCCAGATGCTCCGGATGAGTTCCTCGCGGCGGGAAGCCGGAGACCGCTACACCGTCGGGCGCCATTACAGTCAGCACCCATGCCGCAAACTCGGCCGGCAGCAAGCCCACGTTTCTGATGCGGTGCACAATCTTTGCCCGTGAGCCATCCACGCGCACGATCATCTGTTTCTGAACGCGCGGACCCGGTTCTACGGCCGCCGTCGCGACCAACGCGCCATCCAGCACCTGGACGGTCAACGGGTCCATTATCGGGCGCGTAAGACGCCTCGCGATCCTCGGGGCCGATCCGGATCCGCGATCCGCCGCGGATCATCCAGGATGGTTCGCCGCTGCGTCCGATCTGGTTCTCGAACGTCTTGAAGAGATTTTGGCTTCCCACGAGACCGCAGTGGATCACTCGCGGGCCGACATCGGCGGTCACCACCAATTCAATCTCGTTACTGGCGATCCGCCAGCAATGCTCCCATCCCTGAAAACGGATTGGCTCGATCTGACTGCTTGAGGCAGTCGTGGACATGGATGTTGTTTACTTCAACTTTATTTCCAGAACCTGGATGGAGTACGCCGGCACGGAATACGGCATTGCCTCGGCCTTTATGGTGACCGTGGAACTGACCGGTACGATGCGCTTGGGATCTTTGATGGTATTGGTTGCCCAGATCGTGCTCCCGTGCAGCGTACTGACGTGCGCTGTGCGCGCCGCCGTGCCGATCCCCTGGAGGGTGATCGTCATAGGCCGGTCGACAGATGTGGCGTTCACCAGCTTCAAACACACTTTGCTCGCCGATCCCGTCGCGGAGTAAAAGAACTTATCGCCGGCGCCCGAGACTGACGAGTCCAAGGTGTGGTCGCCGAGGCAGGACGTGAACATCACCTGTGTGTAGTAACTGGGAGAGCCGTAACTGTTCTGCGTATCGTAGCCGATCAGATCGCTGGACCATTGCATTCCGCCTGGGTTGACATTGACGAATAAGGGCGCATAGGCCGCCATCACCACCACGTCGCTGTTCCGCTCTAGGCCCGTCAGAAATGCCGCATCTCCCAGCGCGGCCCCGAAGTTCGGGGTCGGAGTGCCCTCGCGGGTTGCCCATTCGCCGACGAAAATCTTCGGCCCGTTGCGGTCGGTTTTGTCGTAGTGTTTGGACTCCTCGAACATGCCCGCTTCGCGCTTGTAGTAGTGGTCGTCCACCACATCGGGTGCAATGCCTTTCACCGGCATGGTCGCAATGATTTGCAGCTTGGGGTATTTCGCCTTGATCGGCTTGTAGAACTGCGCGTAACGGCCGTCGTAAGTTTGCGCGCGGTCGAAGTTGTCTTCGTTGCCGATCTCAAGGTAAGTCAGTGCGAAGGGTGTGGGATGCCCATCGCGCACGCGCAAAGCGCCGCCTTTGGTGTCCGGACCACCGGTTACGTACTCGATCTCGTCGAGTGCATCCTGAATATAGGGTTCGAGGTCCGGACCGGGCTTGACGACCTGTCCACCGAGAGAATATCCGGCATAGACGGCCAGAACAGGCTGCATGTGCAGATCCTCGCACCACTCCAGGAATTCGAGCAGCCCCATGCCGTCCGAAGAATGATAGCTCCACGTCGTCGGGTGCGTCGGCCGGTCGACCAGCGGGCCGATCATCTTCTTCCAATCGAAACGATCCTCGATGCTGCCGCCCTCCAGGTAGTTTCCACCGGGGAAGCGCAGGAACGACGGCCGCATGGCAGAGAGTTTTTCCATGATATCGATGCGATTGCCGTTGGGCCTGTCGTGGTAAGTCGGCGGAAATAGGGAAACCAGTTGGAGCCACAAAGTCGCCGGACGGTCCAGCATGATCTCGAAGTGGTTTTCGGACGACGCGGCCCCAGCCCCAGATCGCAGCTCGAACTTGTACTGCTTCCACGCCGTGCCCGTTATTGGTACCGAAGCGCTCGCCAGGACCTGTCCGGATTGATCCGCGACCAGCGCGACTGTCACCGGCAGGGCGGCATCGGAATTGCTTTTCGCATAGAACGAACCTGCATACCGCGTATTCGGCCGGACCGTGATACCCCAATAGCCCTCATTCAGAAGCCCCGCGGGACTCTTGGCATCCGCCATGGCAACTTCGAGCCGCGCACTATTCCTGAGTGCTTGCGACGGACCTTCTTGGTTATCGACCGCGATCTTCGCCGACGCAGATCCCTTCTCGACCAGGAACCAGTTGAGGATTCCCGTCCAATCCGAGCGGAAGGTGCGGTTGCGGATCAACTCGGCGTACAAACCGCCATCGTAGGAATAGTTGATCTCTTCCGTCATGAGTCCGTAGAGTGTAGGGCTCACTGTCGCTTTGGACTGGTTCACACCGATCGTGAGAGTGACGGCGGACTGCGCGCGTGCATCGGAGACGCCGGCAACGGTCACCAGCAAGACGGAAGCGAATCTCGACCGATAGTTCATCGCGAAGTCTCCATTGGTCCTACCCTGATTCTGCACCGAAGTGTAAGCGCTATCACCCATCCTGTCAAGTGCACTGGCAGGCGTTGACTCCGCGAAAAACGCGGCGTCTCCGCGTTCAGATCGCGGAGCGCACCGTCGGTCGCGGCTCAGCGCGTGGCGGCCAACTGACCTCCCGCCTACAGTGGTGATGACGGCTCAGCATGGCGCGCGCATGGAAGAAGCGCGACCGCATCGACCTGGAGCTTCCCATGAGTCTGGCGGCCGAGCCCTTCGCCGACGAACCGCGCGTGCAGGCCTTTCGATATGGCCCCGTCGTTCTGGCCGGCGACCTCGGCGCTCAGGGACTCACGGAAGAGTTGATCCTCGACCAGCAGGGACGCGCTGTCGGCAAGATTCCCATGAGCGTACCCGAGTTGCACGCCTCGGGGAAGAAGATAGAAGGCTGGATCAAGCACGATGACTCGGCGCCACTGACGTTCCGCGCCGCGGGCTCAGAAAGCGGCGTTACGCTAAGACCCCGCAACCAATTGTGGGGGAGATATGCCACTTACTGGACTGTGTCGTAAGGGCCGGTCAAGAAATAGCCGCGGCAGCCTCTCAGCTCCCGCTTCCGAGTATTCGGGTAAAAGGCGCGGCGGACCCCCAGGTCGGCCTCGTTTGCGATGGCAGACACCTGATTCTTTGACGGGACAGCGGGACGAGGGTGTCCCGCGCGGACCAGGGGGTCTGCCCTACCTTTTGCGGCGACACAGAACTATGCGGCATTGAGCTGAAGCGTGTCCCACAAAAGTTCGGAGTCTCGACGCGCCAGGCACGAGTGCCTACCCCAGATACCCGCCGGTCAAGGTATCAGATCGGCGTCCTGCGGACCCAGGATCACAATGCCTTCGTATATGCGGCCGCTGATAATCCCTTTGCGCCGGCCATCGATGGGAATCCTCTGCTCCCGCTGCATTGTGTTCACGTAGAGGGTCCGCCCATCCACAACCCTCGCATACACTCCATCGGGAGTCCTGGGGCCGGGTTGAAGGCCCGCCATCCTGTAGATGGAGTTCAAGACCGGCCCGATCGCCGATGCCTTCGATTCGGTCGCCAGGTAGATCGCGTTGCCCTTGCCGAACCTATTGATCGTGACCGCCGGGGAGTGGCCGGACGTATTGGTAAATCGCGAAAGGACTGTGGCCGTGGACGGCTCGAGTACCTCGTACCAGCGTGCGCCGGTGTCGATGGATGCGCCATCCAACTCGAATGTCAGGGCCGATTCAACCTCATAGAACTCGTTGGTCTTCAGTCCGAAAACGTCGCTCAGGCGCCCCGGCAGCGGCGTCTCGAACCATTGGGCGTGCTCGTCGACTTTGGCTGACAACGCCGTCATCAGTACCGTGCCGCCGCCGGTCACGTAGTCGCGCAGAGCCTTCGCGCTTGCCGCGTCCATCACGTAATCGGCCGGCACTATGACGAGCTTGTAGCGCGAAAGGTCGTGATTGCCTGCGTTGACGAGGGCAACGTCCAGGTTCTCGCGGAACAACGGCTCGAACGCTTCTTCGACCTGCTTGGAATAAGGAGTTTTGAAGTATTGCCGCGTGGTGCTGGACGGTCCGTTCGGGTGCGAAGCGATGAAGGAATCGAACGAATAGGCGATGGCCACCTCGGGGCGGGTATAGCGCGGAAATCCCAATTTCGAGAGCTGCTTGAATTCCGAAGCAATACGTGCGAAGTCGGCGACTTTCCACGATGGCGTTCCGTCGTGGTCGAGAAGTCCGAATAGCGCCTGCTCTTCGCCGCCAATATGGCTGTTGAAGGTCCACGCCAGAACCGCCTGTGCGCCGATCAACAGTGCCTCGTAGGCGTACATCCGGCTTCGGCCGCGCGTTCCGTAAGAGCCCCCGCCGCCGGCGGTGAATTCGTTGAACCAAATGGGCGTTTCCAGATCCCCTTTGGTCATCAGCGCACCCAGCGCGCCACTCACCGGATCGCCGGGATAGAACCCTTCCGCGCCATACGACACATAAGACTTGTAGGTGCTGAGATAGTCGAAGCCTCGTCTCCCGGCGGTATCCCAGAGATTCGAGATCGCCGGAACATCGGGCATATTGCGCCGCCGAATGGCATCCAGTTCCCGGAGCCGATCGACGGTAACATCGGACCAGTAGCGATGGAGGTCCAGGTACCGTTCGGCCGGTCCGGGCCCGTTCCCGAGCGGGAGGTCGACGTCTTCGAAGCTGTTCAGCCGGCGCGACCAGCGCTGTGTGGCCCAGGCTTTATTAAGATTCGCGACCGTTCCGTACTTCGTCTTCAGCCAGGCGATGAAGCGCTGCCGCTCCGGCTCTGAATAGGACATGAACCCGTTTCCGATTTCGTTGTCGTAGCCGATGGCGATGACCGCGGGATGGTGTGCGTACCGTTTGGTAATCGCGTCGGCGAGGAGTCCCGCTTCACGAACATAGTCCGGGTCGGCGATGTTGTCCATGTATCGCTCCGCGGGCGGTACACGAGCGCCGTTTTCGTTCACGATGTCCACACCCGGGTGTGCGCGATGCAGCCAGATCGGGGCCGGGAGGCCAGGAATGTCGACAATGACCCGGATTCCATTGGCATGCATCTTGTCCATGATCCTGTCGAACCATTCGAAAGTGAACTTGCCTTGCGAGGGCTCGAAGGAATCCCAGGATAGGTCGCCCATACGGACAACATTGAATCCGGCACGCTTCATGATGGCGATGTCGCTCTCGATTTGCTCGGGCGAGCGGTCGATCGGCTGATAGCAGCTCCCCACAAAAAGCTGTCCAGGGCCGGGCCAGTTCGGGTGCGCGGAGTTGTCCTGCGCGATCGAAGCCGCACTGCAGATCATCAGAACGATGAGGCACTTCACCAGGTGCTTGAATAACATCATAGAAAGCTGCATGTCGCCTATTTTCGCCCCTTTAAAACGTTTATTTCACAGCTTTGAAGTTCCAGCGCGCTTTGTCGGTCTTGGGGTCGAACTTGGCCAGCGTTGGCGTACTATGGCCGACCGCTGCCAGTGCCATAGGCTCCCTGGAATTGGGCATCGACTTGGGCATGATGCGGTACGTGCCATCGGTCAACTGGTCGATGCGCCACAGTTGTTCGGGGCTGCCGTTAAAGGCGGGTGCTGCCGCTACTTCACCGTCAGCGGTAGCAGCCAATGTGTGATCGGTGCCGGCGATTGCTATCTTGAAATAGGGCGAACCGGGATAGCCGCCGGCGTTGGCGACGGGCGCGATCGTCCACGTCTGATGAGGCCGGAACATGTAGTCGCCGAGGCGAATGTCTATGTTGCCGGCCGGCCAATTGGTTGACACCTGGGCGAGTTCCTGTGTAGGAACAGGGGTCACGGGTCCGCTCGGGGGGCCAAAGCCGCGCATACCGCCGGCCATCCGAACGAAATCCACCCCCAGTTCCAGCGCATAGCCGCTGCGTTCGGACTGGATCTCATATGTACCTTCCTGGAAATTGTCGCCCGCAACCGGCCATCCGTCTTTCCAGAGCAGCGGGCGAATGTCGAGCACGCTGCGGCCGCCGCGGTCCAGGTCGGCCTCGTAATGACAGGAAAATTTCTGTACGCCGTCGCCCAGATCCAGTTGGCCGAAATGGCCGGGTCCGACAAAGCGGCCGCTGGCCGCCACAAAGAGCTTGCCGCCGCCTTTGAGCGTGTCGATACCCATGTTATCGATGTAGGGGCCTGTCACCTTCCGGGAGCGGGCCACGCGGATGTTGTAGGTCGAGTTGGCGCCGTCGCAGCATGTGCCGTGAGTACCCAGAAGGTAGTACCAACCATCGCGATACATCATCGCAGTGGCTTCCATGTCGATGGCGATGTTGACGGGTTGGTTGCCGGCGATGCGTTTTCCCGTTTTGGGATCGAGCTCGACCAGGCGGATGAAGCCGAAGTAGGTACCGTAGCTCAGCCACAGCCGGCCATCGGTGGGATCAAGCAAGAATGCCGGATCGATGGCATCGTTGTCCTCGATGCCGTCGGACGAGGCGACGATCGTGTCGTCATTAAATCCGAAGTCGGGGGACTTGGGGTCGAGCGTCTTGCTCCACATGACGTGGACACCGCTGGCGTGTCCACCTCCCATTCCACCTCCTCCCCTGGCATAGGTCATGTAGTAGCGATCCCCGATGTGGATGACGTCGGGCGCCACCCCACCGCCGGGGCGCACGGCGCCGCTGTGCCAGGTCCAGCCGTCATCGGAGATCAAGCCACCGCCGCCGGTGCCGAAAACGTAAAACTTGCCATCGCACTGAATGACGGTCGAGGGATCGTGGATGTAAGGTTCGCCGTCCACCGCCAAGGCCGGACTGAACACGCAAAGCGCCAGCAAGATGGGACCTGCCGCCGCCAGAATATAAGATTTCATAAAGGCTCCGAGAACATTATTTCCCAGATTTTCCAGCGTTTTCAAGGCTTACGGTGATATCTTTGATCGGCTCGCCGTTCTCATCGATAAACCGGACGCAGAAATCGCTTAAGCCCGGGCCATTGATGACGGCGCCGCGAATGACGTTCCCGCCTTTATTGAGCGCGAGCCGTTTGGAGACGCAGTCATCCATCACCATGCGCCGGTCGCCGAAGAGGCCGACAGCCTCCTTGCCGTTGAGCCACCAAATGGACGCGGAATTGGAACCTACAGCCATGCGAACATTTTGAATCTCACGCGGGCTGTTGACGACGGTGACGGCCCAAAAGAGGACGCCATAAGTCGGCTTGTTCAGGCCATACGCGAAGCGAAAAAGCTTGACGTTCCAATTGGTGGAATCCAGCGCATGCCAGGCCAGTTCCTGGCCGGCAACCGTCACCTTGTCGCCGTCGTGCGGAATGACCGTGAACTGGTCGCGGAAATACTCGGTATTGAAGGCGTTCCGGACGTAGGTGTCGGTAAACACGGTGTTAGTGCGGTTCGGCTTGTTGATCGGATCGAGAAGCAGCCAGCGCTGGAGGAATCCATCGGAGTCCGGCTTCTTGGGGGACGATGTGGCCGGCGTGAAGTAAGGCGCGATGCTGCGAGGGGCAGCGGCGGGCATAGGGGCGGGGGCAGCGGCGGGAGCCGCCCTGCCAGGGACGGCGGAGAAGACTTGAAACGCCAGGATAGCCAGGACGCCCATGGCTAAAATCTCAATCTTGCTAAGCGTTTTCATAATAGAGCCCTTTGCAGGGTTTCCGATTTGGTTCTCTGCACGGACTAATGTAAGCGGTTTCGTGACGCAATGTCCAGTGTGCCTCGTGCTGGCGCCTGGAACAAGCATCGGGAGCCGGGAAGACGGCCTATCCGACGGCGGTGTAAGCGTTTTAGAATAGGGTTCGCCGAATCTCACATGCCCGCTGAGCGAGGAGGAGCTATGCTCGTGTCACAACAGCTCATGAAAGAAACATTGTTCTTAGCCCTGTTCGCGGCCATGTTGACAGATGAAACCTGTTTCGCTCAGGTACCCGCGCGGCAGGAGCTGGTTCCCGCTCCGCTGCGCTCTGCCTCCGCGCCCGCCGTTCCGGCGCATCCATCCCCTTACAATTTCCCGGGCGTGCAATTTCCCCGGATCGAAGAGGACTCGCGCGTCACCTTCCATTTCAAAGCCCCAACCGCGCAGAAGGTGCAGGTCTCCATCGCCAATGTTCCGTTCGATATGGTCAAAGGCGATGACGGCACGTGGAGCTATACCAGCGAACCACAGGCCCCCGGGTATCACAACTACTGGATGGTCGTCGATGGCGCCGTGGTGCTGGACCCGGGCACCAACGCGTTCATCGGTTACGGCCACATGTGCAATGGATTCGAAATCCCGGAGCCGGGCGTCGACTTTTATGACCTGAAAGACGTGCCGCACGGCGACGTGCTGATCAAGAATTACTTTGCGAAATCGACGAATTCCTGGAGGCACATCTTCGTATACACACCGCCGGGATACGACTCCAATTCCACCACCCGCTACCCGGTTCTGTACCTGCAGCACGGCGGGGGCGAAGATGAGCGGGTCTGGATCGAAATGGGCCGGACCAATGTGATCCTCGATAATCTGCTTGCCGCGGGCAAAGTCAAGCCAATGATTGTGGTCATGGAAACCAGCGCCGTGGGTGCTCCGGACGGTCCCGGTGCGGGCGCTGGCGCAGGAGCCGGTGGCGGCCGCGGACCCGCGTTTGGCATCGGCGGTCCTGGGGGCGGCGCTTACGGACAGTTCATGGTCAACGATTTGATCCCCTGGGTCGATGCCAACTTCCGCACGCTGGCCGACCGGGACCACCGCGCCATGGCGGGCCTTTCGATGGGCGGCATGCAGACCGCGGCCGTCACCATGGCCAACCTCGATAAGTTCTCCTACATCGGGTTGTTCAGCGGCGGCACCGCGTCGGGGTTCGGCCGCGGCGGCCGCGGCAGCCCGGTGCCGGCCGGCGTCATGCCGCCAGCGCCCCCACCCTTCGACATTAAAACCATCTACAACGGCGCCATGGCCGACCCAGCGGAATTCAACAAGAAGGTCAAGGTCTTTTTCTTCAGCACCGGCACGGAACCCCCGCTGGAGAATCCGGAAGGACTGAAGAAACACCAGGAACAGCTCATCGCCGCCGGGATCACCAACAGCTATCTCTATATTTCCCCGGGCACCTCGCACGAATGGCAGACCTGGAGAAGGAGCCTGTACACTTTTGCACCCCTGCTGTTCCAGGCAGGCCATTCCGCCCCGCCCGCAAAGCACCGGCGGAAATGAAAAGGGATTCGCGGCCACCCGATGTGCGGCTTACTTTCCGACCCTCTCCATACGTGGAGGCGGTGCGTGCCGCTGGGCTGGAGCCGGTGCCGATTCCCAGCCGTTCGCAGTCGAGGTGGTGGCAAAACTCGTGGCAGAGCGTCGAGAGAAACGTGCCGAACGAAGTGACTCGCTTCTGAACGGCCGTGCGCATCCAGACGCGGATCAGCTTCTTTTCCAGATGGTAGTCCCCGAAAAGCTCCATCGCCCCACGGTTTTCCCGCACGCGCAGCGGACGGGCTGCCAGGACACGAACCTGCGGCCTTGAGACGCCATAGAACGCGGCCGCCGCGGTTAAGAACTCAAGGCATGCCTTTCGGACCGGTTCGGCCTGCTCTGCGTTCAGAGCCTCCTCGATAGACCGTGCCGGCGTGCGGAGCCGATCATCCGCGGGTACTTCGAGACTGCAAAGCTGATCGCTTTTCAGGTACGCCGCCCGGAGCAGCGCCTTTTTGGGAAGACTGTCCGTGAAAATCGCAGCCGGCCTTCAACGAAGCCATTTTAGCCGTTTCGTACCAACCCCCGGAAAAATTAAGCGAAAGCTCCGCCATGGGTTCTCCGGCAGCGTCCGTTCACGGCGTTGAATTCTCTTTGCCTTTGGGGCCACGCAGCATTCCAGTAGTCCGGAGCACCAAGGAACACTGTGATACTCTTTTTCGTGATGCGATGAGGGCGCGCCAGATGACCAGGGCCGATCTGACCGACCAGGTTTGCCACGCCATTGAGATGTCCCGGAAGGAATCCGACGTTGTCGTCTGCGCCATATTTGACAGCATCGTCCGTGCGCTGCGATCCGGCGACAAGGTTGAAATCCGCGGATTCGGACGATTCCATACACGCCAAAGACGAGGGCGCATCGGACGGAATCCAAAGACTGGAGCCCGAGTCGAAGTGCCGCCGAAGAAGATTCCCTTCTTCAAACCTGGCAAGGAACTTCGCGAACTGGTTGAGCGAATTTGAACAGGGCAGGGTTTGCTCGGCTGGCCCTCGGGCTGAGCTGCATCCGCGTGGCAGCCGGTCCTGAGAGCGCCTATATGCTGACATCTGGCAAATGGGCCACTATATGAGTCCACATATCGCGAGTTGACCGAGGATTCGCCGTTTGTAGCAGGCCAGCCGCAGTTCGCGGTATTGGGCGAGCGTTATTCGTTGGTATCGGCACCCGTGCAGATATCAACTCCACTTTGTAAATGCCTTCGCTGTTGACCGCCATCCATCGGGCGGTCTCATCCAGGATCTTGAGTCCCTTGGGATCCAGCTCGCCACTGTTGGTTGCGGTAAGTTCAGCATCACGTTGGCGCTTCGCTCACGATCTCGCAGAGCATGACTTCCCCGGCGGTGTGGACATTCACCAGAATCTGATTGACGCGTTGGGACGAATTGCCGATCGGACCAACCGTGCCTCGGTGGTCCTCCATACCGTGACCGCGGCGGCCTGGAGAATTCCGAACATTAATACGGCGCCGTCACATTTGGCGCAGGTCCAGGGGCGTTTACCGGCAATGAGACTCCGTCCCGGGGGATCTGAGCTTCCCTGCAAGACAAGATGTAGGCGCCCCCGGCGAGCAACTGAACTCCCTTGGCTGCCAATCGCCGCAGCAGGGTGTAACCGGCCCGTTCGACGATTGTCACATTCCGCAAGAAGAGGTAGACCGGTTTACCCGTTGATATTGCCTGATTGCAGTGGGCTTCGACGAGCTCGATATGATTGCCCGTGAGTTGCCCATCGATGGTGACGATCGTGCGTGACCGCTCATTGGCCTTGGTGACTCGGAACATGTGGACCTCTCCCTATAATGTGCTGTTGCACGCTGCTCTCCATTTCGCCGGTGACGGGCCATGCGACTCGCCTCTTCACTCGCGAGGCTCAGTTAGCAGCTCCCGAAATGGAATACCGAGGGCGTTCTGGAAGCCAGTGTGCACGGAGCCAGTGGTGGATTCATCGGAGAGACAGACGTGTGGGTCGTGTGGTGCCTGTTGACACTGGTGGCGTTGTGCCTGCTGTTGCCGTTCGTCGGGGGGACCTGAGCCAGCCCCGTGCTCAAGTGGTACCGTGCCGTCGTGCGCGGCGCTCGGCCGTGGTGCGCCGGGCGAACCACTTCTGGACACAGTGTCCAACATTCGTCATCTCAATGGGCCGTGACGCATCGCGGGACTTGCGTTGTCGGCCCGACCACGACGGCTCAGGGGCCTTCGAGTACCGCTAGCGGAGTGGAAGCTCATCTGCTCTGCCTGGAGAGGCTGGTCGAACCGACTGAGTGTCACGCACACCGACCGGAGGACTCCGTGCGCCACTTGCTTGAACGGCCGCAGGCTCAAGCTGTTTGCGCTTCCACCCGCAGCAATGCTGCTTCGAACCGCCGCAACGGCGCGAGGCGCCCGGGTGCTCGTCTTTAAAGCACCCGGGCTGTACCCCTATGCGTGACGATGTTTTTACCGAGGGCCAAAGTCAGCGCGGAATCCAAATTGCAACCAGTCCGTAGGAGTCTGGCGAGGGCACCAAACAGCGCAGCAGGGGGGCCTTTAAGTGTGCGAATGGCGCGTGAGGATCTCATGATGAGTCACGAAGCGGGCGTTGGATCGCGTGGCCGTGCCGCCGGCGGGCCGCCCCCAAGCAGCCGCTGGTGGGCGCGTAAGGCCATGGCGTTATCGCTAGCAGCGATGTGCGTCTGCGGCCGAGTGATGGCACAGTGCCGGCCGGAGAACGTTCCCGACATAATCCAACGCGCAACGGTCGCGATGCAATCCGATTGGAAGGCGTTTCCGGGGTTTGCATTCGTGGAACGTGACGAGGAGACCTCGAAGCACGTCACCAAGGTCACAACCCACCGGGTCTTTATGATCGAGGGCACGGACTACTACATGCCAATCGCGGTCGATGACAAGCCATACACGGCCCAGCAGTTGGCACAAGAACATCAAAAACTGGTGCAAGAAATCGACCGGCGAAAGCACGAGACGGACAAGGAGAGAAAACATCGCTCCGAGCGCTACTGGAGGGAACGGAACCAAACCGGAGTCCTGTTGGAACAATATGTCAAGGCGTTCGATTTCCGCCTGGTTGGCGAAGAGTTCTTCAACGGGCACTCGGCCTGCGTTCTGGATGCCAAACCCAGATCCGATTACCGGCCGCCGAACCGGGAGGCGAAGATCCTTACCGGCATGCAAGGCCGTTTGTGGATCGATAGCCACGACTTCCATTGGTTAAAAGCGGAAGCCGATGTCCTCAAGCCGGTATCGATTCTCGGGATTGCAGTCAGAGTTTTGCCGGGTACACACATGGAATTGCAAATGGCTCCCGTCAGTCCATCCCTGTGGCTAGTGAGTTGCTTCACCGTGACCGTGAAAGCGTCGGTCCTCGGGATGTCCACTGCACAGGCCGATGCGACCAGTTGGAGCGGGTACCAGCCGGCGGCGGCGGCGCTGTCCAATGAAGTGGGAAAGGGGAAGGTTCCTTATGAAAGTCAATGAATTGATGGGTCCCAAGGTTGTCACCGTCGGCCCCAAAACGCCGTTGCGCGAGGTTCTGCAGCTTATGCTGCGCCACCATCTAAACGATGTTCTGATCGTCGACAGCGAGCAGAAGGTCGCAGGTATTGTCACATACTCTGACCTGTGCCGAAAACTGCTCCCGACTGAAAGAGAATTGATGGAGCACGAAGAATACATTGCAACTCCCCAAACGATGGAAGATCGGGTTAGAGACATCGCCAGTGTTCCGGTTGAGGAGATCATGACGAGAAATGTAATCACGGTACCCCCTGATCTCGAGGTGCTCAAGGCTGGGGCGGCGATGACTGCCCACCGTGTCAAGCAATTGCCGGTTGTGCGAAACCAACAGGTAATCGGAATCGTCAGCTATACAGACATTGGCTGGGGCCTGATGATGCAATACGCCGAATGCATGAAAGGTTGAGGGCTGATACGGATCGAAGGCCACGGCCGCCGGTTCAAATGCTGAGCACCGGGCATGCGGACTCGCGGATCAACGCATAGGAGTGCGTCCGCAATCGTCCCATCCTTCGCGGGCGCGAGGCACGGCCGATGACCAGAAGGTCCGCCCGGCTGTCCTCGACCACGGACCGGACCACGGTCGTCACGCTCCCGGCCTGCACCCGCACCTCGGCTTCCGGCATCCGCGAGTTCTGCAGCACGCTGGTAATTCCGGCGTGCGTATCGCCGATGAGAGCCCTTCGCATGTTGGTTTCCAGGAAGTGCATTTCCAGATGGAGGTCCAAGGATGGAATGGCATGGACGACGACGAGGCGCGCCTGAAGATCCGAAGCCAGGCCGGCGGCCCACTTCAAAATCAGGTCGCCCTCGAGAGTCCGATCGATCGCACAGACGATTACCTTGGGTATGACCGAGACTGCTGAGCGCCTGTCCGTCAGATGTGAACTTGTCCAAACAGGACAGTTGACATCGTGAAGCACCTTGGCAGTCACGGAACCCAGAAGGTATCGTCGAAATGCAGTACAACCTCGGGTCGGCATCATGACCAGCCCGACTCGCTTCGCGGCGCAATACTCCGCAATGGTTTCGGCCGGATCTCCTTCGGCGACAATACTTTGCACGGCCATGCCCCGGAATTCGTCCGTGAAAGAGCGGTCCAGGGAGTGGCAGGTCTCTTCCTTTTGGTGAGCCAGTACTTCCTCCAGCATCGCGCCACTGCCAAAAGCCGCAAATGCCGGAGTGAGCGGGACCAACACATGGAGCAATGCGATCTTAGAGTTGAAGTGGCGGGCAACGCCGGCAGCATAACGGGCCACGTCAGTACAATGGGGCGAAAAGTCGGTCGGTAAGAGGATCTCGTTTAGCGAGCGCATCTTGGTTTTCTCGGATTTTATGATCAGCAATTCGAGATCCGTCAATTCACGGTATCCTATCCTAGGAGCGCGGCAAAATCGGTTCCTGGTTGGGATGGGGAAGTGGCAGGCGCGGCCAACCACCAGGCACGACTGAACGGCCAAACGATTGCATCAAGCCTTTTCGAGACTGCCCGGAAACGGGCTTCGAAAGGACGACACGACCATGTTCACCATAGCGAAGATTCTGTTGCCGATAGACTTCTCAGTGCGCTCGGCCGACGCCGCAGACGCTGCGATGGCAGTCGCCGAACACTTCGGCGCTGAGATCGCATTGCTTCACGTCCTGGCACCGCGTTTCGATGTGCCGCTCACGACCTCGGCCCAAACGAAAGTGCTACATAGCGGCGTAAGGGTTGAGGCTGAGGAGAACATGCAGGAGTTCCGACCGAACCAATGGGGCCACCTTGAGGTCAAGCGGGTCCTGCGGGAAGGCGACCCGGCAAGGACAATTGTCGAGTATGCCACTGAGGAACACGTCGACCTGATCATGATGCCCACGCATGGGTATGGTCCGTTTCGCCGCCTGCTCCTTGGTTCAACCACGGCCAAAGTCCTCCACGATGCCAAGTGTCCGGTCTGGACGGCGGCTCATAGGACGGACGCGCCGTCTACCGCATCGGCAAAGCCCCGTCGCATTGCATGTGCCGTCGATCTGGAATCGCAAAGCAGCAGCGTCTTGAGCTGGGCCAGCCGGCTGTGTTGGGAGTTTGGAGCAACGCTCAGCGCGATTCACGTGGTCAGCTCGCTCGACCCCCGTCTGGAGACCTACTACTTGTCGCCGGAGTGGAGAGGCGAAGTCCGCAATGGCGCCAGAGACGACCTCCAACAGTTGATGGAGACCGCTGGGACCGACGGCGAGATTCACATTGAAATCGGTCCGATCGCCAATGCGGTGGCGGAGGCCGCCAAGAGCGTGCAGGCCGATCTCCTGGTCATCGGGCGCGACGCCCACGGTGGAGGACGTCTGCCGACCAATGCCTATGCCATCATTCGTGAGTCGCCATGTCCGGTGCTCAGTGTCTGAATGTTGGACTATCGCCCATGGATTCAGTGAGTTCCGCGGACGACCAAGCTTGATCTTTATGCTGCTTGACGCGACTACCATTCTTGCGGTTCGCCCACCCGCAAAACCCCACGCACGCTCTTCTTCCACCAAAACCTGACTGCAATCTCACGACTGCAATCTTCAAGTCCGGTAATCTCATATTTCAAGAGGTCTGCAGCCATTTTGAGACGGGAAGCGCCCCAGAATGGCTTGTTCACAGCGACGGGGATGAAAACCTTGTTGAAAGAATGAGGAGACCAAGATGGGCTGCAACAACATTGTAGTGTTGGATGGACGGGAGGCGAACGACTTCTCCCGATCTTCGCGGGGCTTCACAGTATTGTCATCCAAAGCAAAGCTCCAGGACTACGGCTCCGCCCACCCGATGGCTGCGCCGGGTTATTCCGCGGCCACAGAACCGGAGGTTTTTGAAGGCATCGTAGGACGCAGCACGGCGCTTCGTGAAGTGCTGGACCAGCTTCAAGTTGTGGCCCCGACGGACTCCACAGTTCTGATTGAAGGAGAGACCGGGACCGGCAAGGAACTGATCGCGCGCGCGGTTCACGCCCTCAGCACGCGGCGGGCTGGCCCTTTCGTGAAAATGAACTGCGCGGCCATTCCTCGGGAACTGCTGGAAAGTGAAATCTTCGGACACGAAAAAGGGGCCTTCACCGGGGCTGCCATGCGAAGGATCGGCCGTTTTGAGGCAGCCGACCGGGGCACGCTGTTTATGGATGAGATTGGCGATATGCCGCTCGAGCTCCAGGCGAAGCTGCTGCGCGTCTTGCAGGACCAGGAGTTCGAACGACTTGGCGGCACAATCACGCAACGGGTCAACGTGCGAGTAGTGGCCGCCACGAATCAAGACCTGGACCGCCTGGTTTCTGAAAAACTGTTCCGGAGCGACCTTTTCTACCGGCTCAATGTTTTTCCAATTCTAATTCCTCCCCTGCGCGACAGGCGTGACGACATTCCCTTGTTGGTGGCGCATTTCGTCAGCACCTATGCGCTGCGAATGAACAAGCATGTCGAGAAGGTGCCTGCGGAGGCCATGGAGGCTCTGGTGCACTACGACTGGCCGGGGAACATTCGGGAATTGCAGAACTTCGTGGAACGCTCGGTGGTCCTGACTACCGGCCGCGTCCTGAATCCGCCGATACCGGAACTGTTTAGGAGAGGGAGTGTTGACAGACCGGCCACGCTGAAGGAATGCGAGCGCGAACATATTCTGAAGGCCGTTCAGGCGGCCAATTGGGTGATCGCCGGACCGCGTGGCGCGGCCGCGCGCCTCGGGCTTGCGCGGTCGACACTCATGTACCGGATGCGGAAGCTCGCGATAACCAACGAGCAGCCATTGCCCGCTTAACAAGACTACGGAGGCTGTTATGGCAGAGCTGGTAACCACGGAAAATGCCACGCTGGATGTGGTAGCGCTGACCGATGTGAAGGCGCTGGCGGGGGCCGTTGCCCCCTGCATCACTCTGGCAATGCCCATTCCGAATTCACGGGAGTTGGCAGCCCGCCTGAAGAGCGCCCTCCGCTCGGTACGAAAGCAATTGGCGGAACGGGGTACGGACACCGAGACATCCGGCGGGCTGCTCGCGCCGATCGAGCACCTGGCGGCCGACCTGGAGACGGCCCACTTGTGGGCCAAGTCGCTGATCGCATTCCGATCGCCCGGCGCCGTTCGCCATTACTGGATGCGCGAGCCGCTGAAGGACATAGCCGTGGTGGGCGAACGATTTGAGATCCGCCCGTTGCTCGCGGCGTTGGCCCGGGTACAGCGCTTTCACCTGCTCGGGATCGGACGGCACCACGTGCGCCTCTTTTCCTCGACTCCACACGGCACGGAAGAAGTGCAGCTCGCAGGAATCGCGCCGCAGAATATGCAGGAGTTCTTGCACACCCGCCAGCCCGATAGCGGGGCGGTGGAAAAACGCATGGCCGCCGGTCCCTCGGCCGGAGCGATGCACGGAGTGGTATTCGGCACCGGCTCCGAGAGCGACAAGGAGCAGGACCGCTTCAGGCACTTCTTGAAAGAGGTGGAAAGCAGTGTCACCAAACTCTTGCGACCAAGTGCCGGACCGCTGGTCTTGGCTGGCGCGGAGTATGATGTGGCGATCTACCGGCAGCTCAATACGTATCCGCATTTGCGCGAGCAGGCGATCCATGGCTCGCCGGAACGCCTGACCGCGCAGAACCTGCATGAGCGGGCTTGGGAGATTGTGAGCCAAAGCCCGTCCGAGCCGTTGCAGAAGGCTTTGGCCGATTATCGGAGGCAGAGCGGCGCGGCCCTTGTGTTGGGCGACACGGGCGCGATCGTGAAAGCCGCTGCCGAAGGCCGCGTGGCCGGCCTGTTGTTATCGGAGAACGCAGGCTCACCGGGCCAGCCCGACGATCCTTTGAACATGGCCGCTCTCGAAACCGTGCTTCATGGAGGCTGGGCGTTCGAGTTGAAGGCCGCAGACATGCCGGCGAAGGATCTCGCCACGGCGCTGCTGCGGTTTTGAAATCCGCGGGACTCTTCAATTCCCCTGATCTCTCGCAAAAATGACAAACCCATTGGCAGGGATTGTTAAGGCCGCGGAACTCGTTAAGCCATGCAACGGCGGGCCGTCGGCTTCCACCGCGCCGCCGTTGCCTGCGGCGATCGGATTGACCCAATTATCATAGACGTCGCTGTTGAAAACCTCGAGCCAGCGGCCGGCTGCCGGAAAGCCGATCCGGTAACCATACCAGTTGCGGTCGGCGAGGCTGACAACTACCATGACGTCGCGGCCTATTCCCTCGATCCACCGGTGAAAGACCAGCACGCGGTTGTCATTGTGGACGTGGGTAACCCGGCAGTCTTCTCCGCGCAAGGCAGGCTGGCTGCGGCGCACGCCGATCAGTTCACGGGTGAAGCGTAGAAAGTCCGCCATGACCTGGTCGCCGCCTTCCAGGCTGGCCCACGAGATGAGATTTGCAGGATCGGGGGTGTCGTTCCATTGCTTATCTTCGAGGAATTCCTGCCCCATGAATATCATGGGAATTCCGGGAGAGGTGAGCAACAGGCCCATGGCCACACGGCTGCGGCTGCGAGCAAACCAGGAGCGGGAGTTGGAACTGTCGCCGAGCCGGGCGATCCGTGGATCCCGGCCGGCGTACACGCGATCATGATCTTCCACCGATTGCACGGCGCGCCAGTGGTCCTCGAAACCTGAATACTGGATGGCGCTGGCGATGCCATCCATACTGACGCGTCCCGAGGCACCAGCGGAGGCGGCCGCCAAAGCGTTGCGAACCGCGATACGCAGGGAATTCTGCCAAGCCGCATCAAAACCCGCGCCGCCGGCGAAGGTGCTCTTGACCACCCACTCGTTCACGGGCCAGTATTCGGCAATCTGAATGGCCTCCGGCTTGGCTGCGCGCAGAGTATCGGTCAAGGACTGGCATGTTTGCCAGCCGCCGAAGCGGTCCATGACGCTCACCTCATCGAAGCGCAGTCCATCAATGCGGTACTCTTCGTACAGAAACTTGGCATTGTCGATGAGGAATTGCCTCACGTCTTGGTTCCAGTATGCAAAGACCAGCCCGCCAGCCCACCCTTGATCGGTGAAATACAGGCTGTCGTTGTTATCGCCCTCGGGCATCCGGTCGAGAAACCACAGGCTGTTGTCGTCGAAATCTCCGCCCGCATGGTTATAAACGACATCGAAGAGGACCGCGATGCCATAAATATGGCAAACGTCGATGAGTGCGCGCAGTTGACTGTCGCTTCCCCGGAGCACCTCGATGCCGGAATATCCTGGCTGGCCGGCGAGGTCGAGAACGGAGTTGATCTGGTCGAAGTACCTCTGCAGCTTCTCATTTGCGGCCACGGCGTACTGATTTTCAGGACTGTAGAAATCCGTGCCGTTATATCCGAGGCTGAACCTGGTTTCGAATTCCTGGACTGGCAACAGCTCGATGGCGGTGACTCCGAGGGTGGCCAGATAAGGCACGCGGAGCGCGACATCGAGGAACCCGCCGTCATCGTTACCGGGCGAAATGGAGTAGGTGCCTACGTGCAGTTGATAGACGATCAGGTCGGGAAAGACGGCCGGGCGAAATCCGGCCGCATGCCACGGGAAGCGGGCGGGGTCGCGGAGCACACAATGTGCCTGAGGAAAGTGCGGCTGGAAGCTGAGCAGGCGCGCACGAGGATCGCGCTTATAGCCGGCGCTTCCGGGACCATCGATATAGAACAGGTACCGATCGCCGTCCTTCAATCCTGGGATGAAGCCAGCCCAATGTCCGCCGCCTATCGGACGGAGCTGGCAGGAGGCATTCTGTTTCCAGTCGTTAAAGTCACCGGAGACATAAACCGCTTTAGCGCGCGGGGCCCAAACGCGGAAGGTGGCTCCGCCCGGCACAAGAGTGGCGCCGGTGGGGGGATCGAACAATGCCGGGTGGGCGGCGGCCATGAACTGGTGTGACCTCTGCTTCCCCTAGTTTGGCACCGCCAGCACGGGAGCGGAGCTGAGTTGGATCACCCGATAAATGGTGGAACCAAATACCGCCAAATCCAACGCGTGGCTTCCGCGCACCCCAGCGACGATCACGTCCGGCCGCGTCTCTGAGACAAATTGGTGGATTTCCAGGTACGCCCTCCCCAGGCGCACCTCGAGGTGCGTCTTGGGTGCGTTGCCGCCAGTCGGAAGAAGCTTCTGAAGCTTCACCATGGCCGCCGCCGTTTCCTTGCCAACGTCCGCCGACTCAGAGATACCGTCCAGTGCGTGAAGGAGGGTGACTTCACCACCGTAGGCGCTCGCCAGCGACAACGCATGCTCCAAGGCCCGCTGTGAGTGTGTCGAAAAATCAACACAGCAGAGAATTCGCTGGACTGGAACGGAGTCAGCCGGAACGTCCCGCCCGCCGGGATCCGGGGCTGTTCGTGGGATAACCAACACAGGGCATGTAGCGTGCCTTAGGACGCGCTCCGTAACCGAGCCTAACATCAAGTGATCAAAGCCCCGCCGGCCGTGGGTCCCCATCACGATCAAACTCATTTCCCGCCCTCGAGCCAAGGACAGAATTGCATCCGCCGGCATCTCGTCCTGAACGACGAATTCGGGCAGAACACTGCCGGATGTGCTCACCAACTGTTGCAACTCCTGCCGCGCATTGGCTAACTGCGTCTTCCGGAATTCCTCGAAGAGTTCCCAAGAAGGCGCATACATGGCGCTGACAAACTGCTCCAATTCAACGACGTGCTGCACAACCAGTGCGGCGCGATAGTGCCCGGCGACGGATTCCGCATAGCGATAAGCCTTCGTCGAAGTTGCCGAGAAATCGACCGGACACAGAATGCGTTCGACTCGCACCCCTGTTCCTGCGCCAACGAGTGTTTCAGTGTTTGTCAATGGATCCATTTGGAAGCCTCCTTCCGAGTTCCTTTGGCGACGGAAGCTGGGATGCGTCCCATCCGCCGCCTAACGCTTTAATCAACTGCACGCTTGCGACCATTTGCTGCGTTCGAAAAGTAACCGCCGCCTGCTGGTCGGTCAACAGCGCGGTCTGAGCAGTGAGCACGTTCAGATAAGGATCGATGCCGCTCTTGTACCGCACCTCGGCTACCTGAAGGCTTCTCGCCGCTGATTCGACCGCGGAATCTTGCTGCTCGATGACCATTGCGAGGATTCTGAGAGCCGCCAGGTTGTCTTCGACCTGTTGGAAAGCTGTCAACACGGTTTGCCGGTAACTCGCGACGGTTTGATCATAGGATGCCTGGAACTGCTGGACCGTGGCCCTGCGCAATCCCCCATCGAAAATCGTCTGCGCCAAGGCGGGGCCCACGGACCAAATCCGGCTCGGCCATTCCAGCCATTTTGTAATCGAAAGGCTCTGGAGTCCGGCGGACGCGCTTAACGTGATTGCGGGAAAGAAGGCCGTCTGAGCCATTCCGACCTGCGCATTTGCCTGCGCGACCGCGCGTTCGGCCGCAGCGATATCCGGGCGCCGCTCCAGGAGCTCGGAAGGAACACCGACTGGAATCGACGGAGGACTGGCCTTTAGGACCTCCGCGGGAACTGTAAACGTCGATGCGGCCTGGCCAACCAGAAGAGCGATCGCATGTTCATACTGTGCGCGGAGAACGCCAAGATTTGTGTCTTGCGCTTCGGTGGCTTTCAATTGGGCCTCCGCCTGCGCGACCGCTTCATCGTTGCCAACTCCGGCCTTGGAGAGATCGCGCGCAAGGTCAAGGGCCTCCTGATAGGCGCTTACGGTGGAGTCGAGCAACTGCTTCAGGGCATCCTGCGCGCGAAGCTCGTAGTAATCGGCGGCGAGGTCGGCTTGGGCGGACAGGCGGACATTCTGCAGGTCCGCCACCGTCACCTGTGCGGCAAATGAGTTCGCTCCGACGGTGGCTCGAATTCGCCCCCAGAGATCCGGCTCCCAAGACGCGTCGAACGGGAAAGAATAATTCGTGTAGGTGATGCCGAGCGGCTTTCCGAATCCGGTGGACAAACGGGAATTTGTAATGCTGGGGCCGCCGGCGACCGCCGGGAAATACTGCGCCCGCGCTTCCCGGATCATGGCGCGGGCGGCCAGGACATTGGCGGCCGCCGCGGCGATGTTTTGGTTTGAGATGTTCAGCTTCTCTTCGAACTCGTTTAACGGACGATCGTTGAACTTTTCCCACCACTTGCCGCGCGCAACATCATCACCCGGCTGCCCCGGCTTCCAATCGCCGTCCACATTCGGCGCTCCGAGTTCCTTGTAAGCGGATGGGACCGGCGCCGAAGGCCTCGTGTATTTTGGGCCGATGCTGCATGCGGTCAGCAGCGTTCCGCCGATCGCAAGTGCGACGCTTGCCGAAAGCGAAGCGATCTGGGAAGTTGTGGTCATCGGTCACTCACCGATATACACGTCGACCACTTGACCTGGATACAGCTTCAGGTCTTTGGGAGTCTCAAGCCGGAAAATGACCGGCAACACCCTGACATCAACCTGTTCCAGCCTCTGATTGGAGAGTTCGATTTTTGGAGAGATGAATGGCTGCATCCTGACATACCGGAGCGGGATCTTGACGTTGGATCCCCTCACCGACATCTGCGCCTTCATCTTCGCCGGATCCGGAAGGCGCGGCACCAGGATTTCGTCGACGTAACAGCGCACATTCAGGTGCGCATGAGGACTTCCCAGCATGACTACCGGGGTCATGCCCTGCGTGTACGTATCGTAGGCGCCTTGCGTTGAAACGAAACTCCCGACGGTTGGGCTGATTGCCAAGACGATTCCATCTTTGGGCGCTCGAATGGTGTACTTGGATAGCAGTGCGCTCGCGGACAAATAGGATTTATAGAGAGCGTTGTACTGTCTTTCCTGGTTATTGATGTCGTAAATCCAGGCGCCCGCTTTGGTCAGGTCGCGTTGTTTCCCGGCGACTTCGAGATTGGCTCGCGCGGTTGCGACCGCGTTCGCGGCGCTGTCCAAGGCGTCTTTGCTGATCGATTTCGGATTGAGATCGTAAGCTGCTTGTTGCTTATCCAATTCATCTTGAGCAGTTTTTAGCGCGGCCTGCGCGGACACGACTTGAGCCTCCGCAACGTCAAGGGTCTCTTTTCGGGGCTGTGCCCTCAACTCTGCCAGGAGCGATGAAGCGGCCTGCGCCTGTGACTCCAATTGTTCGACGGTGGCCCTCTGTATCGAGTCATCGATCAACAACAGAACCGTCCCCTTCTGGACCTCCTGGCCCTCTGCTACCAGGATCTGCTTTACCGTGCCGGGCACCTCCGGATAGACGTTGATATTCTCGCCGCTCGCCTGATCGCTCTCCAGGATGCCATTGGCATAGATTCCATTGGGATAAGGATTGGCGGCCGGATTGAAGGCTGGCGGTAACGGTGGCTGAGTGATGCCGGATAAATAGGCGAGCGCGCATCCGCCGAGCAGACCGGCTATGGAAAGCGCGAACAGCAGTTTTCTCACGCGGAACCTCCCTTCACAGTTCCAGTCAGCACGCCGTCCGCCATGGTCAAGATTCGCGTGGCGAACTGGCTGATCCTGTCGTCGTGGGTGACGATCAGGATGCACCGCTTTTCATTGAGGACGTTTTGCTTCACAAAGCCAACGATGGCCTGGCCGGTATCGCCGTCCAACGAAGCGGTTGGCTCATCCATGATCAGTATGTCCGGTTGCCCGGCAATCGCCCGGGCGATCGCCACGCGCTGCTGCTCTCCGCCACTCAGTTTTACCGGCGGAAGGTCGGCGCGTCCTTTCAAGCCGACAATGTCCAGGTACTTTGTCGCCTCGATGATCGCTTGCTTCCAGTCTTTGCGCTTGAGGATCAGGGGAATCGCCACGTTTTCGGCCGTACTCAACCGCGGAAACAGATGAAAATCCTGAAATACGAATCCGATCTTGTGCAAACGAAAATCCGCGAGCTTGTCGCTGCCAAGCTTCCAGATTTCGGCCCCTTCCACGGAGACACCGCCGGAATCCGGCCTCAGAATCCCCGAGAGCACGCTCAACAGAGTGGTTTTGCCACTCCCCGACGGGCCTACGATGTACAGCATTTCGCCAAAATAGGCGTCGACGCTCACGCCTCTGAGGGCCTGCGTTTTGGCAGCCCCTTCGCCAAACCACTTGACCACGCCCGTTGCTCTGATCGCAGGATTTGGCATATCAGCCTCGGAAAATGTCGAACGGCTCGATCCGTAACACCTTTCGAACACCGAAATAACTGGAGATGGCGGCGATGATCACCACCATCACAAAGGCGAGCCCGAGGTTCCAATAAGTAATCAGCGCGGCATAGTCCGGAAGCCTCAGCCTCGCGAGCCGGATTAAAACCACGCACATGCCGATTCCCAAACCGTAGCCCGTGAGGGCAGTGAAGCTCGCCTGAAACAGAATCATGAAGATCAACTCGCGGCTTTTTGCGCCGATCGCCTTCAAGGCGCCGAACTTGTCGAGGTTCTCCAAAACGAACGTGTAAAAGGTCTGGCCCGAAATAGAGAGGCCAACGACAAAACTCATTACGGTCATGATCAGGAGGTTGGTCCCCATGCCGGTCTGGTAAATGTAAAAGTTGGTGATTCGATCGATGAATTCATCCTTTGCCAATGCCAGGTAGCCAAGTGCCTGTACCTGCTGCTTGATCTGGACTGCATCGGCGGGGCTCTTCGGCTGCACGAGAACAAAGGAGATCGTGAACCGTGGGTTCGGAAGGTATTGCAGCGCTCGTTCGTATGTTGTGTAAAGCGTCGGCACACCAAAAAGGCCACTGCTCGAAACCTGAGCGATGCCCACAATGACTCCCCGGTGATCATTCACCTGAAATTCCGTTCCCACGTGAGGATTGCCCAGTTTCGGGAATTCGGGGTCCTTGACCACGATGAAAGCGTTCTCGCCATAGATGTCTTCGATCTTTCCCTGGATGAGTTGCGGCCGGCCGAACAGGCTTGTGTCGTCCAGCCCGACCACCGTCACTGACTGGTAGGCGCCATCAGCCAGCTTAACGAGAGCTCCGCCGGTGTATACCGGGACCGCGTAACTGACGCCCTGCATGCTCCGCACCGCGTCCAGCACGTAATCCGGCATGCCGATCGTGTTTGCGACCGTTTGGACGGCCGGATCCATGACCCACATGGACGCGCCGAGGTTGAGCACTGTCGCGGATGCGCGTTTCATAGTTCCGGCGAACATGGCGGTCATCTGGATTATCAGAAAAACCGCGAAAGTGATACCGACAAGCAGCGCGGTAGACTTCGCCTTGTCGTTGACCAATAGCTTGTAGGCGAGTTTGAGGATTCCTTTCACGGCCGTTTCCTTATAGGTACGAGGCTTATGTGGTCAAGCAAGTGTTTGGCTGCAGTTGGATTCGCAACTCCCGCACAAGCGCTGCCAAAACCGAGACCAGGACAGGTCCCAGCAGGACGCCTAACGCTCCAAACGCATTCGTGGCGCCCAAAACCGAGAGCGCAATGAGCAACGGTGGCTGTCGGAGCCGTGTGCCTACCACGCGCGGCAGCAGCAACAGCGCCACCGCCTGTTGGCAGCCGAGACACACTATCCCGACCAGCGCGGCCTTAACATAGGCGCCGTGAACCGCCATGGTTACCACAATGGGCAGCCAGACGGCCGCGGCGCCTACGAGGGGAATCATGGACGCAAGTCCGGCGAAGGCGCCCCACATGGCAGGCGCGCCGATGCCGGCGACCCAAAAAATGATTCCGAACAAAAGGGCCTCTACGGCGCTCATCGCGAGAATGCCATCCACGTTCGCCACAATCGCGTCGCGCATGGTGGTAACGATTCTATCGGTCACAGAGGCGTCGAGTGGAAGCATGGCTGTCAACTGCGCCATCCAGCCCTGCCCGTTCACCAGCAGCACATAGAGAAACAGCACGGCCAGCACACCCGTGAAGAGACCTCCCGCCACCTGGCTGAGTTCCGCCAGCGCCTGTTGAATCACGTGAGGGTCGATGGATGTGCTCCCGGTGAACCGCTCCCCTGCGTGCAAAATGCCGCCCAGGGCGCCGGATTTGATTTCACGGCTCACCGCCATGCCCGCGAACACAGCCACCGTCAGGATCGGTCCCACAGCTACCAGAGTTGTCAGCAGGGCCGCCAGCGAAGACCGCTGTATAAGGCGCTTGGCGCGAACCTGTAGTGGATCAAGAGCTACGGCCAGAATTGCGGCTAGGACCATTGCGGCTAAGAATGGTCTTGCCATCCGATACGCAGCTGGCAACAAGACCGCTATGGAGATTCCGAGGACCAGCAGGCCAACTTTGCGGCTATGGCTCCAACTGGCCGGTTCGGGCGGGATCGGATTCTGAGGTACCGGTGCCGAAGGAGTCATCAAATTCGAACCTCATTTGGACACAACTGGCGCCAGGCTGTCGGCCAGAGAGAGCGGCCACCAGGCCCACAGGGCCAGGTCGCGCCGCTCCCAAAGGTCATTAGAGTGATCAGGTCCTGGCGCGGAGTGCTAACCCGCGGCCGCCTTTTCCACGTAATCGCGGCGGACCTCGGCGATTCGATCCTCCTGGCGCCGGCGGATCTCTCCCTGCGAGTGATCGGCCTTCGCCTTCAGGGTCTGGATCTGGGTTTCGCGCTCTCGCTGGCGCAGTTGCATCTTGATGCGCTTGCGCTCGATGGCATTTTCCAGTTTTGCGCGCAGGCTGTCGATTTTGGCGTCAATTTTCGTCAGCCGGTCTGCCCTCGCCTGCGCCCGTTCGGCCTTGAGTTGCTCCATCTCAGCCCGATGGGCGGCCGCATCGCGGTCGTCCTGCGTGTCCTTCACCAGGTCGCGAGCCCGCCGGAACACCACACCTCCAATCTGTTCCATCCGCGTGTCCAGCGGCGTCACCCACTCCTCGCTGATGTCGGCAACCACGGCGAACTTACCGGGCGTCAGCGCTTTCGTTACATCGCTGATGAACTCGTCAGTCACGCCCGCGTGTTCCAGATCGCCGATGGAGCCGATCAAGGCGCCTGCGGTGGCGCCAATAAGTGCGCCGACCGGCCCGCCGAGAAGCCCCAGCAGGGCGCCCACTGCGGTGCCGCCGCCGATCAACGGAAAAGCCAGATTATCGGGATTGTCGATGAGCCGCACCGCCCCGCTGGGCTCCTTGGCGACGATTTGCGCCTCGTAAACCGAGATCTCACCCTCGCGGTCCAACTGCTGGAGGATCTCGAAGCCGTCAAAAGCTTTCGGCTGGTTGTCGAAGACGATTACGATCAGCTTTTCCACGGTTGTGTTCCTCCTTTAGAAGCCGCAGTGGTATCCGCGGGCGCATGCTGCAGGGCGGTCTTGATTTCGGCGATGGCCGCTAGCACGCCGCGATGCAGCTCGCCGAAGGCGGCTTCATTCGCCTGCTTCAGGGCATGCACTTTCTTCTGGGCTGCTTCATGCTTGGCTTGCAGGTCCGCCATCTTCGCCTGAATAGCGGCCGTCGCAGCTGCCTTCTTCTCGGTCGTCCCGTCATAGGCTGCGCTGATGCGCGCCTTCCATTCGACGAGTTCCGCCTCCAGACTCGCGGCCAGGGCGTGCCGCGCAGAGTCGTATTGTTCGCGAACAGCTTTGGCCTTCGCCTCCGCCACAGCCTTTCCCTCCGCGGCCGCGTGCTTCAGTTCCGCGTTGATGGATTGGATGCTCTTGTGGAGTTGCTTCATGCGCTCTTCGATCTCGGCCTGTTGCTCTTTGCGCGCCGCGTCGAGGTTCTTCGTCAGTTCGGTGACGCGAGCCATGGTTTTGGCCTTGGCTTCGTCGGTCTGTGTTTTCAACTCGCCGCGAAGTTTGTTGACCTCCGCGGTGGTGGCGTCGATTTGTTTTTGCACCTTCGCCATCGAGTCATGAAAGGCCTGTTTATCGGCCTCGAAATTCGCGGTCAGTTTGTCCTTCAAATGCTGGGGTTCGGGAATCATGCGATGCTCCTTCGCACCGCTATAAGGCAACTCACGGGCCAATACTTGATGCCGACCCGAGTTTCACCCAACTGGCCGTGGATGAGATATTTCGAGACTGTGATGATGCCGGATGTTGGCTGATCGTCGTGAATTGAACCCGCTTCTGGACTCGGTGTCCAACACTTCGGCACCTCGTCGCGGATAGAGCAATTGGCTTTGCGCATTCAGAATCTCTCGCTCGTGGACGTGGATTCGGGGAGGCTCGGGGTGCGGCCGGAATCCGCCAACGCTGATTGGTTCAACGGCGGGTTTCTAATCCGGGCTGCTCGTGTATGTCACGGAAAGGCATCCGGAACTTTTTGGCTATCTCAGGCCAAAACTCCCGGACAACGTCGAAGCCCATGTCTTGGACGAAGGAGAAGCCAACCTGCCTTATGATCGGGGTGAATCCAAGCTCGTCACCGGGGTGGTAAGTGCTGGTGAGAGCAACGGCGCTAACCGTTCCCATCCACTCCGAAAAATTAAACATGTGCTTGCCGCTATCGCGATACGCGACGAAGGTATGCGCCGCCGCATGCAACAGGCGTTTCCCGCCGCTTCCGTGACCCAGGCGGTAGTAACGAGGGTCCTCCGAGAATACCGTTGGATAAGCGAAATCCTTGAAGAATCTCCAGGTTGTCTGCCCGGCAAAGTCGGCTCCGAAGCGTTTCCCATATCCTACAGCGCCCTGTCCAAAGGCCGCGTCCCGGTCTGCAGACTGGTCCAGGCTTGCGTTAAAGCCGGCGGAAAGGAATGAGGCCGGATCGAACGTATCATGAACGAGCAGCGTGAACTTATCTTTCGCTTCAAACGTGCAAAACAGCGTGCCCGGTTTGTAGTGCCGCGGCTGCGCCGATTTGCGTTCCAACTTCCTGGCGAAGATTCCCCCCACTTTCTGGAACGGCCCTCGATAATCCGTCCAACTCACAAGCGGCGGCGGCTCCAGGCACGGGGCGACGGCATTCCGCCTGGTCACTTCCTGCGGTGCGCCTGCGGATCCGGGCTGTTGAGCCTCCATCCAGCTGCTCCCTGCCAGCAGCATCAGAATTCCCACACCCGCCAAGTGCCAAAAGCGCGTTTGGCCCCTCATAATGGCAGACCTCTCGTCCTCGACGCGCAGCGAGCAAACCAGCTGGGTTCCTTACGCGGCAACGTGCTGGAAACCTTCAAAGAACCGTGCGGTAGCCAGCCCAAAGATAAAGCCGCCAACGTGAGCTAGGTAAGCGACGCCACTGGTGTCGACGCCTGCCACGGCGCCGACCCCGCTGAAGAGCTGGATCAGAAACCAGAGTCCGATCAAGAGCGCTGCGGGAATAAAGGTAATGCGCGCGAACCAGCCAAAGAAAAGTACCGTCTTTATCTGATCTCGCGGGTAGGTGATCAGAAACGCGCCCATCACACCCGCAATTGCGCCGCTGGCGCCCAGATTGGGAACGGTGGAGCCGGGCATCGCTACGATCTGCGCCAGCGAAGCCACCAGACCGCTGAGCAGGTAAAACGCTAAATAACGTAGCGGATTCATGGCATCTTCGACTTCCGGGCCAAATGCCCATAAGAACACCATATTGCCCAAAATGTGCATCCAGCCGGCATGCATGAACATCGCCGTCAAGATTGTGATCCAGTGCCGGCCCGCGACAATATCGGCGGGGATCATCGCCCACTGCTTGATAAATGCGTCACCGCCCATCAGCTCCAACAGAAAGACGAACGCGTTCACTACGATGATGGTGGTCGTAACGACAGCGAAACGCCTGGGCCGTCGAGATGCATCGAGCAGTGGGATCATACCACCCATGCCGTCTTCCTCCGGTTCTTCGGACAAACATCCGCCTCAAGCGCCACGTTGGCCCGCACTTGGTCGCCGTTCATAACTCCGCACTGGATTCTCCCAGCTCCATCCTTCCAGCAACACGCCTCCCCGGCAGGTACTCGACGGTGGGGAAACGTCGCACTGGCTGGGGATAGAGTGTCATCAGGTCCAAGACTTCAGGCGGCATCTCGGAGCTCACGTGCAATCCCAGCGCTTTGGCATAATCGAAGGTAATGGGAAAATCGTGTGTCCACCTGCCTTCGGAAAGCGTGGCCGCCAGGTTGTCCACCACCGGATCCGGGTACTTGCCGCGAAGCAGCTCCCGAACTGTTTCTTGAACTTGAGCAATAGCCTTCGTCGCCTGGTCCGCAAGAATCAGAGTTTCGTCATGAATCCTGTCCTTTGATTTTTGCTCCACTGCCTTCAGCAGCGATACGGCTGGATATTGCCCCAGTTGAGGGTCAACCGGCCCAAGCACAGCATGGTCGCTGATTATGATTTCATCGGCCGCCAGTGCGATCAGCGTGCCGCCGGACATGGCGTAGTGCGGCACTAGGGCGGTGACTTTTCCCTTTCGCCGGTTTATGGCGGTGGCAATCTGTGTCGCTGCCAATACCAGGCCTCCGGGAGTGTGCAGCACGATATCAATGGGCACGCTCGGGTCGGTCAGGCGAATGGCGCGAATGACTTCCTCTGCATCATTGACATCAATGTACCGAACCAGCGGGAAACCGAGAAAACTCATGGTCTCTTGCCGATGCGCGAGTAAAATCACTCGCGAACCGCGCTTTCGTTCAATCTGAGCGATCAGTCTGCGCCGCGACGCCTCAAGCCAGCGTTGCTTCATCACCGGCTGCAGCGAGGTCAGCATGATAAATATCCAGAACGCGTCCATGGGTCCAAAATTCATGGCTGCAAGCATCTTCGCCTCCGTTAGAGTTTGAATAGGGCAAGTAACAGGCCAAACGCCCCTGACGGCCTATTTCCCGACAATCAGGATGGCCTGACCGTCGGACGAACCCACTTTTGGACCAGGTGTCCAACACTTCGTCACCTTTACAAGCCGTCCGGCAGGAATAAGTGTCCCAGGGATCGCGTCTAATCGAGTAGGGGACGGCCTGCGGATCCTGGAACTTGGCCCCGCGGCCGAAGCGGCCTTTGCCGTCGTTGAAATGTGGAATACCCGGGTCAGGGGCGCCGGTAGCGCTCCAGCGAGGTCGGTAGAAAGCGCCTGCGCAGGGGGTCCCAGCTCATCCGCTCGACCTCGATCTCCGGCAGTTCGATGCGGATCACGTTGAAGGAGTTCGCTTCGCCGCGGCCGCGGGTCGAGGTGGCGGTGCCGGCCTGAACGATGAGCGCCGAGAGGCCCTGGATCTCGTATCGGATGCTGGTGTCGCCCGTGTAGCC
>Ga0181524_10000853_pt1 | contig 36354 bp, 28 predicted proteins | sample PEATcosm2014_Bin_34_FD_119761 | JGI IMG/M metagenome (GOLD analysis project Ga0181524, IMG submission 119761) | Peatland microbial communities from MTU Mesocosm Facility, Houghton, MI, USA - PEATcosm2014_Bin05_60_metaG | ecosystem: Environmental > Terrestrial > Soil > Wetlands > Peat | place... | reverse complement strand
TTGCTGAAGACCGGACAGGACGAAGGCGCGCCATTGCGGATCGTCGAGACGGTGGTGGCTGTCAACGACGCGCGCAAACGCGCGATGGCGCGCAAGGTGATGCATGCGCTGGGAGGCTCGGTGCGCGGCAAGCGCGTCGCGCTGCTGGGTCTCGCCTTCAAGCCCAACACCGACGACATGCGCGATGCGCCGTCGCTGGCCATCGTCGCCTCGCTCGCCGGCGACGGGGCGCGAATACACGCCTACGACCCTGAAAGCATGGAGCAGGCGCGGCCGCTCATGCCGGAAGCCGTGTTCTTCGACGACGCCTACGCGGCGATCGAGGGCGCCGACGCGCTGGTGATCGTGACCGAATGGGACGCCTTCCGGGCCCTCGATCTCGACCGCGTCAAAGCCCTGCTCAAGACCCCCGTGATCGTCGATCTGCGAAACATATACCGCCCCGAAGACGCCAGAAAACGAGGTTTTACCTACATAAGCGTCGGAAGAGCTTGAAGTTTGGCGGAAGGCCGTCGCCCCAGACGATAATCATGATACTCTTTCCGGCCTCTGGCGACGACGGATCGCCGGAGTTTTTCGAACGAGGGAGGTGAAGCGGCAAATGGAAGCGTTTTCGCACCGCGTCGCCACTCTCGCCGTCGCCGTCGTTTTGCTGGCGAGTTGCGCCGAACGACCACACGGCGTTCTGACGCCGACCGGCGCGCAAGCGCCTGGAACAAGCCGCGTGGACATGCTGATCGCCACGACCCGCGCCTCGGAAGGCGCGCTGCCTGGCGAATTGTTCACCGGCGAGCGCGGCGAGGGGCTGGCCTTCGCCGATATAGCGGTTTCTCTCCCGCCCGACGGCATGCGTAAAGTCGGCGACGTGCAATGGCCGGAGTCCAGTCCGCCCGACCCGCTGCGCGACTTTGTGACGCTGCGCGCCGATCGGCTGGACCGCGCCGCCGCGTTGGCGCGTTTCGACGCCCGCGTCGCCAAGACGCCCCACCGCCAGGTCTTGGTGTTCGTTCATGGTTTCAACACCCGCTTCGAGGAGGCGGTTTATCGTTTCGCGCAAATTGTCCATGACGCCCGTTCGACCGCGCTGCCGGTTTTGTTCACCTGGCCCTCGCGCGGCAAGCTGCTGGCCTATGGCTACGACCATGAAAGCGCCAGCTACTCCCGCGACGCGCTGGAAGAGGTGCTGCAGAATCTCGCCCGCGACAAATCAGTCGGCGAAATTTCCATATTGGCGCATTCGATGGGCAATTGGGTGACGATCGAAGCCTTGCGCCAGATGGCGATTCGCAACCATGGTCTTCCCGCGAAGATCACAAGCGTCATGCTCGCCGCGCCCGATGTGGATTTCGACGTGTTCCAGCGCCAGATCGCGCAGATTGGCGCGGCTTCCGCCCGCTTCACGATTTTTGTCTCGCGCGACGACGAGGCGTTGGCCGCGTCGCGGCGCGTGTGGGGCGACAAGGCGCGCCTTGGCGCCATCGATCCCGAAACCGCGCCGTATAAGCAGGATCTTCATGCCGATCGCGTCTTAGTCGAGGATCTCACTGGCGTAAGTTCGGACGATCCCCTCAATCACGGGACATTCGCGCAAGCCCCGGAGGTCGTTCGCCTGATCGGCCGGCGCCTCGCGGGCGGCCAGGCGCTTACGGACGGCGGTTCCGGCATCGGCGACAGGTTTGGACAGATCGCCGTCGGCGCTGCGGGCGCCGTGGGCTCGGCGGCCGGAGTCGCGATCGCCGCGCCCTTCGCGGTCATCGACCCGCGCACGCGCCAAAATCTCGGCGAAAACTTCGAGCAGGCGGGGTCGAATTTCGGCGACGTGGTTGGCGCGGGCGGAGCGGCCTTCGGAGGTCGTTGATGACCGACGCCGCCTCCGGCGCCAGTACATTGCCGCGGCCCTTGGCCGCGCTGCTGGCCCTCGCGCCCGTCGTTCTCGTCGCGGCGCTCGGCAATGCCGCGACAATGCCCAATCTCGCCGGTTGGTATGCAAGTCTCGTCAAACCGGCGCTGAATCCGCCCAATTGGGTGTTCGGTCCCGTCTGGACGGCGCTCTACCTCCTGATCGTCTGCGGCTTTTACCGTATCCTACGCTCCCGGCCGTCGAGCGCGCGTTGGCGCGCGATTTGGATTTTCCTTTCGCAGATGACATTGAACTGTGTCTGGTCATTCGCTTTTTTCGCCGCGCGGAGCCCCATGCTCGGGATGATGGTTATCGTGGCGATGGAGATGGCCATCATCGCGACCATTGTTCTTTTTCGTCGGATCGACAAAACGGCGGCGCGCCTGCTTTGGCCCTACGCGGCCTGGGTCGCCTTCGCGGCCTATCTCAACGCGGCGATCTGGCGATTGAATTAGGTTTTACGCGGCAATTTGGTCCGCGCGCCGACAGCTTTCGCATAGCGCGCGCCCCATCGGGACGCGGTCATTTTTATCGACGGCTTCTCGCCGATGTGGCGCGAACATTAGGGCGATCGAATAGCTCAGTAGATCGGATGTCGCCCGCATAGCCCACGAACCTCGTCGCGAATCGCGGAAATCGTTCGACTGTCCTTCGGGCTTCTCAGAACTTGATCGATCCAGCGCCCGATCGACTGAAACTCGGCCACGCCAAATCCGCGCGTCGTTCCGGCGTTGCTGGAAAGGCGCAGCCCGGACGGGCTTTCGGGAGGGCGCGAATCGAAAGGGAGAAGATTCTTGTTCACGGCGAGGCCCGCGCGTTCCAAGGCCGCCGCCGCTATGTCGCCGGTGACGCCTCTGGAAACGAGGTCGACCAGCATCAGGCCGGTGTCGGTTCCGCCCGTGACGATGCGGAGCCCCGCCGCCGCGAGCGCGGTTGACAGCGCCCGGGCATTGTCGAGGATCGCCCGATTGTAACATTGAAACTCCGGACGAAACGCCTCGCCGAGGCAGGCCGCCTTGCCAGCCACGCCGTGCAGCATCACCGAGCCCTGGACGCCGGGAAAAATTCCGCCGTTTATCTTTTTGGTCAGTCCGTCGTCGTTCCAAAGCACGAGCCCTCCACGAGCGCCGCGCAGGGATTTATAGGTCGTCGTGGTCACGACATGGGCGTGCGGGAAAGGATCGGGATAGAATCCCGCCGCGACCAGGCCGGCGAAATGAGCCATATCGACCATGAAAAGAGCGTCGACCTCGTCGGCGATGGCGCGCAAGCCGGCGAAGTCGATGGCGCGGGGATAGGCCGATCCTCCGGCGACGATCAGTTTAGGCCTATGCTGGAGAGCCAGATCGCGGACCTCGTCGAGATCGATGCGTTCGGTCTTTCGGTTAACGCCGTAGGACGCGATTTCGTAGTCGCGACCGGTCAGCGTCGCGGGATGGCCGTGGCTGATGTGGCCGCCGGCGGCGACATTCATCGAAAGGATAGTGTCGCCCAATTTCAACAGGCCGAGGAACACGCCGGCGTTGGCGTTCGATCCCGAATGTGGCTGCGCATTGGCGAAGCGGCAGCCAAAGAGTCGGCGGGCGCGATCAATCGCCAGCGCTTCGATCGCGTCCGCGAATTCGGCGCCGCCATAGTAGCGGCCGTAGGGCGGACCCTCGACCGTCTTATTGGTCAATACGGAGCCCTGAGCTTCCAGCACCAAGCGCGAAACAATGTTTTCGGAAGCGATCAGCTCGATCCCGTCCCGTTGCCGGCGCAGTTCGCCACGAAGGGCCTCGGCGAGTTCGGGATCGCCGTCCAGGCCGGACGTGAAATATCCGTCGTGCAACAACGACATCAGCGGTTCTCCGCGCCTCAACCATAAAGAACCACGCGGACGCCGGTCTCAAGACAAAGGGACGGGCATTGCGCGGACCCCTCGAAAACGGCGTTCTCTTAATTAGTTTACGAAGCGCATTTTCTTGATTTTCGTGAAAAGAGCATGGAGTGGATAGCGCAGGCGCGACGCTGTCAACTGGGGGCGTTGCGCTGACTAGTCCGGCTCCGATCGCGAGCCAAACGAGATGCGCATCGGTCCGCGCGCCTGTCTTGGATTTGATCTGGTAATGGTAATTTTGAACGGTCTTGGAGCTGAGGTTCAAAAGCTCGGCGATCTCTTCGGTCGTTCGACTCGAGGCGATGAGCCTCAGTATCTCCGTCTCGCGCGGGCCCAGCTCGTCGATTGACGAACGCCCAGCCGCGAGGCGCTCCGCGGCGATTTCCCGCACAATATCGTCGCTAAGCGACCGCCCGCCTCGCGCCACGATCGCGACCGCGCGGATCAATTCGACGGTGTCGCTGCTCTTCGTGACATAACCGGAAGCCCCAGCCTCGAACGCCTTCAACGCGAACGCCGCGCCGCTGTGCATGGTGAAAACGAGGATGCGGGCGCCCTTGTCCCATTGTCTGATATGTCGAACGGCCTCGAGCCCGCCGGCCCCGCGCAGCGACAGGTCCATGATTACGACATCGGGCGCGGTGGTCCGATAGGCTCGATAGGCGGAGGCGGCGCTATCAGCTTCCGCGACGACCCGATAGCCCGGCTGGCTCTCCAGAAGCCTCCGGTAGCCTTCCCGAACGACGGGATGATCATCGACGAGAAGTATTTCGGTCATGCCGCCGCGAGCTCTCTCGACGCCGCGCTCAAAGCCATGAGCGGGATGCGCGCGGCGACGCGCACGCCGCGCGCCGCGCGGCCAATCGACAGATTCCCGCCAAAAGCCGCAACGCGCTCGCGCACGCCCAGAATGCCGTGTCCCGACGAATTGCCAATCCGCGCCGGATCGCCGCCGCCATCGTCTTCGACCGTCAGCGTGACGAATCCTTCGTTCGACGCTAGGCGTTCGACGCGCAGATATACGTCGCTCGGCTTGCCATGGCGCATGGCGTTGGTCAGACATTCCTGTGCGATGCGGTAGAGGCTCGTCGAAACGGCCTGCGGCAAGGCGGCGAGATCTCCCATCAGATCGAGATGAATGACCGCTTTCGGCGCGGTTTGAACGTTCCAGCCCGCGACGAGTTGAACCAGGCTAGCCTCGAGACCGAACTCCTCCAAGTCCTGCGAACGCAAACGAGCCAGAGCCTCCCGCAACGTTGTCATCATGCGTTTGGCTACTCGCGCGATGGAGCGAGCGTCGTCCGCGAGGTCTGCCCGATCCTTCGCGCGGGCCTCGATGGCGCCGGCGAAGGCGACCGTCGCGGTCAGGCATTGGCCGAATTCGTCATGGAGGTCGCTGGCGAGCGCGCGGCGCTCTTCTTCCTGGACTTCGAACAGGCGCTTAGTCAGGGCGACGCGCTCTGCCGTGGTTTGCGCGAGCCGTTCGGAGAGATCGTTGACGGCGCGCACGATGAGGCTGAAGTCGCCCGAATTATTCGGTTCAATACGATGCCGGTAATTCCCCTCCTCGAGTCGGCGCAACCCCGCGATGATTCTTTGGGTCGCGGCCAGCGCCTGAGCGATCGCGGCGGCGGCAAGAAGACAGATGCCTATCGCCATGTAAGCGGCGACACTTACGACAACGGATATTTGTCGCCATGCTTGACGGACAGCCGCCGCCGGATCAGCTGTCGCGATGACGACGGCGTTCTCCCGCTGCCGCAGCGTCACGGCGCGCGTAATTGGCGTTTGGAGGTCGAACAGATTTTCATATGCCTTCGAGAACCAGTCCGGCGCGGCTGTTCCTACGCCCTGGACCTGACTGCAAAGGCTGCGGGGTTCTTTCCCGTCCGGGGCGAAGGTGATGCAGACGCCCGGCGAAATCAGCTTGAGCGTGGTGAGAGACTCCCAATTAGGGATAGGCAGGAGAAGCCTGTCGTCACGCAGGCTGTTCCGCCACAAAATCTCCCGCCAGAATAAATTCTCGAGTTCACGCGCCACTCGCTCGCCCGAGGCCGCCGTCTCCGCGCCGATCGTGCGATGGGCGTCGAACATCACACAGCCGGCGGTCAAGGTCAGGCACAGGAGAACGATTCCGACCAGCCGCGAAATGAGATGAACGATCAGTTTCATCGAGGCGCTCCAAAGCCGAAGGGACATTCGAGATTTAAGCGCTAGACCGCGGCCGCGCAATGAAATCGCCGGAGACTTCGGCCTCCGTGTCCAAGGTCGGGCAATTTTCCCAATTCTATTGAGGCGAAACCCCATGTAAGGGCGCGCCGCCAAAGCGCAAAAAACTCCAGCCCTCGCTTTTGCAAGCCGGCGTCTTAGCGCTCCAGCCAAGAGGCGAGAGGGGCAAATCTGTCTGGAGGAAAACGAATGGAGATTCTACTCAAAGGCGCCGTCGGCATGTTCGGAGCCGCCCTGGTGTTGGCTTGGCTCGGAACCTTCGCACGTTGGTTCGTGATCAAAGGCGTCGACGGCGGATTTATTAAAAACTACGAGGTTCTCGTGAAGGCACACGTCGATTTCATTTTGATGTCGCTGTTCTGTTTGGCCTTTTACGCGATCAAAATTCCGCTGCCTCTCGCGGCTTGTTGGTTGATCGTCATTGGAGGCTTCACCAATCCCGGAGTCTTCGTCATTGTGATGTTCAAGCCGGACGCCTGGAAATTCATGTGGATGCGCATCTACACCGGGCTGAGCTTCATCTGCACCACGGTCGGATTCTCGTGGGCCGGCTGGACGATCATACAGGCGCTGTAAACATAGGTTGCTCGCCCGGGCGGCTTTCGTATCGGAGACGGCCCGGGCGGCCGCATTGGCGTGAAAATCCAGCGCGAGGCGGGTAGGCCCCGTTCTCATGGCGAGACCCCGCCAAGGCGCCAACGCGCGAGCAGCAACCCTCGCAGACCCGCGCGAAGCCCGCCAATGTCGAGCAACCAGGCGACGATCGCGTACACCGCAATTCCGGCTGGAATCTCCGCGAACAGCAGGGTCGGCCCTTGGTCCGCCCCGCTCGTCGCGAGAACGCGCACGACAAGCGCCATCGCGCCGACCGCGACTATGATCCGCAGGATTCGGTCGAGAGGGAACGGCATCGTGAACGCGGAACGGCTCAGAATGAGCGAGCCGAAGAATCCGAACGCCTCCGTTCCGATGCGTCCCCATACGGCCCCCATCACGCCAAAGCGCGCAATCAGCAACGAAGAGACGATCACATTGAACAGGAGAATCGATCCGGTGTTGATCAGATAGAATATGTTGCGCTTCGACAGAAGAAAACTTGTGTGCATGTATTGTTGGTTCAATATCTGGAACACCACGCCGATGGCGAGATAGGGCATCGCTTCGTGCGCGGTTTGCCGGAAATCCCGCCCGAGCGCGAAATCGGCGATTTGCCCCGAGACAAGCGCGTATCCGACGCAAGCGGGCAGGCAAATCGCGAGAAGGATTTCAATGCATTTTTCGAGGTGACGACGCGCGGCTTCGGCGCCTTGAGTCGCGAATATCTGAACCGCCATTGGAACGAAGGCCGAAGCGACGCTGACCGCCGGAATGATCAACGCCTGACGCACGAGATCGAAACTCGCGCCAAAGTCTCCGGCGGCGGTGCTGCCGGAAAGATTGGCGAGCAGGAAGCGATCCGTCACGCCGGCCAGCGCCAACAGCGACAGAGAAAGCGTTAGCGGCGCGCCGGTCTTGGCCAGGACGAGAAACTCATGAACGTCAAAGCGCGGCTTCGCATTCCGCCAGGCCCGCCGCCAAAAGCTCAGGGTTGAAATGAAGTAGGCGACCGACGACGAAGCCAGCAAAATGGCGCCGCCGCTTCCAAAAAGAGTGCAGCCGATTCCCAGCAGGGATACGAGAATCGTGCGCGCCACCGTTCCGCGCATGAAGGCGGTCGCGTTCAGCTGCGCCCGCAGCATTTCCTGGCTTGTGTCGTACAGAACGATTGTTAGACTTAATATGACGGCCGTCGCGGCGACCGCCGGCCGCAAATTGGCGAGTCGCGCCGCGTGGTAGCCAAGCGGCGCGGCAAGCCAACACAACGTCAGCGCTCCCAGAATCGTTGGGCTCACATCGGTTCCGTCGCCGCGCGACTGCTTGCTCAGAATCAGAAATTTCAATGGAGTCGCCAACAGTGTCGCGAAAAGCGTCGCGAAGGCGAGACCGAGCAAATAGTCGCCGTAAGCGTTCGGTTCGAATATGCGCGTGAACACAACGACGTTCAGGAAACCGAACGCGGCGGAGAACACATTGACGAAGAAATAGATAGCGGTCTGCTTGACGAGCATTACATTTGTCCCGACACGATCCGAGAAGAAGACGCCGGCTTCGGGGCGCGTTGTTCCGTTTCGAGATGTTAAATTGAGCTTCCTATCGCGCGGCGCGGGGCTCCGCTCGCCTCACGGGCTGTTTCCCCGCTCGCCGTCGGGCTTTGAACAGCGGAGGCCGCGCGCGCGATCACGCCGCTCAGAATTTGCATGTGTCGCGACTTGGAATAGTTTTGCTCGACATGGAGGCGCGCGCAACGCCCTCGTTGCTCGAGCATGTCGGGATTCTCGAGATAGGTTGATAGTTCCTTTTCGAAAGCGTCGAATTTCGATTCGGGGAGGACCGTTCCCGTAACGCCGTCGATAACAATTTCTCGGATGCCGCCACGGTCCGTGATGATCGCGGGCAGGCCGCAGGCCGCCGCCTCGAGCGCGGAGATCGAGGACGTGTCCGCCCTGGTTGGCAGGATGAACAGGTCGCATTCCGCCGCGAGGCGAATGAGATCGGGTGATTCCGCCGCGAAACCGCGATGCTGATGGATGTTGTCCGGCCCCGCCTCCGCATGAGGAGAGACAATGTGAAAGTCCACGTCCTTGAACTTATCTTGCCGCGCGAGTTCGTAGACGATGTCCGCGCCCTTGCGCGCGAGGTCGCCGCCGATGAACAGAACCTGCTTACGCGTGTTTCGAGCCTTGTTCGCCAGCGGCTTCCATTTGTCCGTGTCGACGTAAAAAGGCAAAATTTGCAACTGATCTTCCGGTATCTCGAACTCCTCCCGCAGAGCGTCCAGGTACCATTGCGACATGCACAAAAAGATACAGCCATGCTCCCTGAGTCGGCGGATGCGGGAGCAGATCCAGGAGCCGGGCGGACCGAGCGTCTTGCCGCCGTAGTTCGTCGCCAGTTGGGCCGAGGTGCAGTCGCCGTATACAATATATCGCACGCCTTTTTCGAGGGGCGCGAAGGGTGCGTTCTGCAACGTCGAAAGCAGGATCACCTTGGCGCCCGCGTCGATGGCCGCGCGCGCGGCGGCGCGCCCCGCCAGCGCGTGACCGACGCTCTTTGGTCCAAATCGTTCGGTGATGGACGCGAGCAATCGCCAATGGTCCTCGATGTGATGGAGCGTCGGCGCGTGCGTCGCGAGATCGGTCTCCCAACGACGGCGCACGGTTTTCCATCCCGCGCTCGCGTTCGTCACAAGACCAAGATCAATGCGTTTTTGTATCGCGCCAACCATTTTCGTCTCCAACGCCACTGTGCCATTTTGTAACAGCGGACTAGGCTTCTAACCCGGAATAAGGATTTTCATGCCACGCCCAGCGGACGGCGAAGCGGCGGCGTCGGGTCTGGCGGCGGGCGGCACGTTTCTTTCTACAAGGCGCATAGAGCCTCCAGCGTCCGCCGTTTTGGGACAAGTTCCATTCTTTAACCATGGCGCGGACCCTCGATGAATATTTGGAAACTCTCGCGACGTAATCTGGGTCGAGCAATTTCTCGATCCCAATGGCAAGGATCTTGGTTTTGACAGCGGCGACGCCCGTCTCGATTGGCCGGAATTTCGGATGGCTTCACCACGCCAACGGCGATCATGGCGTCGTCATGTGCGCCGCCATGGGTTACGAGGCGCTCTGCGCGCATCAGTCGTGGCGCGTCCTAGCCGATAATCTCGCCGCGGCGGGCCTCCCCACGCTGCGCTTCGATTATCCCGGCGCGGGGGATTCCCTCGACGACGCCGATGATCCCACGCCGTACGATAGCTGGCGTCGTTCGATTAAAGAAGCGACCGCATGGATGCGCGAGACGCTTGGCGTGCAGGAAATCGTTCTTATCGGCTTTCGCATCGGTGCCACGCTGGCGGCTGAAGCAGGCGGAGCGAGTTGTCTCGTTCAGCTCGCGCCAGTCGTAAAGGGCTCCGCCTATCTTCGCGAATTGCGGATTTTATCGCGGATGCTCGCCGAGCGTGAATCGGGGCCGCGCGAGAGAGGCGCGAGCGAGAGCGAGATCAATCTGGAAGGCTTCACGACAAATGCGTCGTTGCTCTCCGCGATAGAAAATATCGATTTGACGGACCTTTCCGTCTGTCCCGCGCGGCGGGTCTTGATCATGACGGAAGGCTCCGCGCGTCATGTCGAGGACTATGCCGCTCGGCTCGTCGATCTGGGCGCGACGGTCGACACGATGACATTGAACAATTACGAGGCGCTGGCCCCCGCCCGCGCGCCAAGGCCGGCGCCCATGTCGGACTTCGAGAGGATCGTGGCCTGGGCTAGCGCCGGGGTTCGGCCGAAGCTGGCGCCGCCGCCGGCGGGCGTTCTATGTGGGGCTTTATTCCGCGAGCGGGCGGTTCGCTTCGGCGAAGGCGGCGCGCTCGCTGGCGTGCTTTGCGCGCCGAGCGGCGGGAAGGCGAAGAGCTTGGTCCTGTTGCTCAACACCGGCTCCAACTATCACATCGGCGGCGGACGATCCTTTGTCGATTGCGCGCGCTCGCTCGCGGCGAAGGGCGTCGCCACCTTGCGCATGGACAGTCTCGGCATCGGCGACTCGGATCCGGTGGAACAGGGTGCCCGTTCAGTGCTCTATCGCGAAGCGCGCCACGCCGACGTGTTTCGCGCGCTTGATTGGGCTTGCGAAAACGGCTTCTCCGATTTCTATTTGGCGGGCGTTTGCAGCGGCGCGACTCAAGCCTTTCTGTCCGCGGTGAACGATTCGCGAGTCAAGGGCGTCGTGCTCGGAAACATCCAGGTCTTCACCAATCCGCGGGACGAAGCGGTCATTGAGGCTCGTCTCGGTCTGGCCCTGGGCGCGACATCGACCTATGTGGCGAAGGCGATGAGCCTCAGAACGTGGGCGCGCGTTCTCATAAGCGAAGTCGCGTTTTCCAAGCTTCTCGCGATCATCGCGGGCGTGTCGCGGCGGAACGGCGCGGCCTATTGGAGCAAGATGATGACTATGTTCGGCGCGCGTGGTTCGATTTTGGCGAGGGGGCGCGAAGCCTATGCCCACTTCGAGACATTATCGGCGCGCGGCGCGCGAGTGATTGTGTTGCACGGCGACGCCGACGCGGGTCTGGAGGAGCTCGCCATTTGTTTTGGTCCGGAGGCTCGACGCCTGCGCGCTCTCCCCGGCGTTCGCCTGGCCACGATCCCGGGTCTTGATCACGCCTTTTCGTCCATGCGCGCGCGCAAGTTGCTAACGGACGAAGTCGCGGCCCTTGTCGGCGCGGTGCCCAATTCGGACGCGGCCGCCCTTCCCTCCGCTCAACCAACAACGAGCTGCTCAATGCCCTCATCTTCGCCCGATGCGACACGACCCGAGGCCGTGATTTGCGTTCCGACATTTCGCCGCCCGGAAATGTTGAGGGCGATGCTGGAGTCGCTCGTCGCGCAACAAACGAGCGCTGTCTTCGCCGTCGTGGTGATCGACAATGACGCGGAAGCCAATGAGGGTCTTGAGATCGCGCGCGCCTTCTTCGCCGACGGACGATTGAAGGGCTTCGTGGCCAGGGAAGATCGACAGGGGAACGTTCACGCCATTAACGCCGCTTTCGAAATGGCGCGCGTCGCCTTTCCGGCGACGGAGTATTTTCTGATGATCGACGACGACGAGATCGCCTCGCCGACTTGGCTCGATCAAATGATCGCCGCGGCGCGGCGCGATAATGCCGACGTCGTCGGTGGTCCGGTGTTTCCGATCTTTCCCGCCGACGTGAAGGCCGCGTTTCGCGATCATCCCGTTTATTGGCCCATCTATTCGAAGAGCGGTCCCGTGCCGATGATTTACGGCACCGGGAACTGCCTGATCACGCGGCGCGTCTTCGAGGGACTGGCGAACGCGAACTTCGATCCCGCGTTCAATTTTCTCGGTGGCGGCGACACGGAATTCTTCACTCGGTGTCGCAAGGCGGGCTTCAAGTTCCATTGGTGTCACGAAGCCAGCATAAAAGAACAGGTGACGCCGAATCGTCTTGCTCTGGGCTGGGTTTTACGTCGCAGTATCGCGACGGGCGTGATCAATTATCGCATCGATCGCTTGGCCGCCCAGAGTTTCCTTGACCGCGCGCGACTCGCCGCCAAGAACATCGCGGTCGCGCCGATTTCGTTGCAGCGCGCCGCGCGGATATTGGCGGCGGCGAAGCATCCGTTCGCCGCGCTCCATCCGATCGGCGTCGCCGTCGGTCGCTGGCTCGCGTCATTCGGCTTGGATCCGCAGCCTTATCGGCGCCGCGCTCCAGGACCGAATTCGCCGCGCTAGGCGTAAGCGGATTTTCGCCCGGCGTGGAGGCCCCGCCGCTATGTCCCTTAATCAGATCTCGTCATCTTGATTCGCTCGATGCGTCTTCGCCGATCGAGCGCGCGGGAACTGGGCTGCTCTTCCCGTCGCGGCGCCCGCGAAAGGCTATCCCGCTATGTTTCCCGTGTCCGAGCGAAACACGGACGCGCCGCGCCGACGTCCGCGGGCGTGAGACACGAATTTCGGATCAAGCGCCTTGGTCAGCCGCGGTCACCTTGTTTGCGTCAGCAACAACATGAGAGCGATTGGATTTGTCGTGAGATAGCGAATGGCGAGCCGCCGAGGCTCCAAGAAAAGCCGGAAGGCCCATTCGAACCCCATCTTTTGCAACCAGCGAGGAGCGCGCGACTTCGCGCCGGCGATGAAGTCGAACAGGCCACCCGACGTCTTGATTACTTTCACGTTCGGAAGGCAAGCCGAGTGGCGCGCGACAAATTCCTGTTCCAGCGGCACGCCAAGCGCGAGCCATAATATGTCGGGCGCGAGCGCGTTAATCTCCGCGAGCTTCGCATCGAGCGAATCGCCTTTGAGAAAGCCGTGCGAGCGTCCGCGGATGTTGAGGCGCGGAAACATTCGCCGCGTAACGCCGTAGGCGGCGGAATTGACTTCCTCCGTCGCGCCGAAAAGATAAAAGCTCAGTCCCTCATCCTCGGCCATTCTCGCCACGACCGGATAGAGGTCGGTCGTCGCGACGCGTTCGGGCAAACCGTTTCGGGCCAATATGCGCGAGGCGACGACAAGCGGCTCGCCGTCGGCGCTGATAAGGTCGGCGCCATCGATCAGTTGAGCGAAAGCCGCGTCGAGGCGGCGCCGCGCCAGAACTTCGCCATTCACCGACGTGAGATAGCATGGGCGGCGACGAGAGACCGCGCCTCGCGCCAAATTTACGATGAGACGTGCGGTTTGCTCCAAGTCGAGCCGCGCGACCTGCGCGCCGCCGACCATCGTTCGCTCGATATCGACTATCGGATTCTTGACTTCCGCGGCCATGAAATTCCCCGTGTCATCGCGTGGCGCTCGATCGCCGATTCGGGCGTTGTCGCTTTGGGACGATGCGCCGCGCCCTGTTGGCGGGGAGAAAAAAGCGTACCGTTCATTCGGCCTGGATTTAGCGGCGGTCGATCAAGGCGATGTTTCAAATTCGGACAGAAGGTGACGTCGGAGCTCGAATTCGGACGTGTGGACACGAGACGTCGGCGGTCCGGGCGAGAATATGATCGAAGCGCGAGCGGCCTCTGTTTTGCTGAGATGCGCAAGACGCGCGCCTTGCTCTCAATTCGACGCGGCCGTCACGCGTATTTGTTCGACGAGGCGCTGGGCGAACTCGCGGCGTTGGCGTATAGAGTTGGGCGCGTGGGCACGCAATTTTCGAGGGGTCATGATGACGGTCGAACAGATGGAGATTGGGGTCGCGACTTCCTTTGACGCGGGGCTGTCGGGACTTGATGGCTCAATCCCGTTAAACCCCACCAAGCCCGAGACGGAGTCGAGCAGTCGCTCCGCGGTTCGTGCGCTCTTTCTCATTTCGCCTTCGACGACGCCGTGCGGCGTCGAGATGTTCACACGACGGTTAGCGGGGACTTGGACCGATATCGGGCTGGTCAAGGAAAGCGTCGTGATAGGTGGCGGCTTTCACGACATTTTCGCGGTTCGGAAGGCGCTTGACGTCGCCGATGCGGTGGTCGTGAATTTTCCCATAGTCGCTTGGAAGAGAGTGCTCTTGGCTCCCTTGCTGGCGTTCGTCGCCGCGCTGGCGCGGGGGAAAGAAACGATTCTCGTCGCGCACGAATGGGACGATCTCGATTGGCGCCGCCGACTCGTCTTGATGGTTTACGCGCTATTCGCGCGGCGCATCATATTGTCGTCGCCAATGGTGCGCGCACGGTATCTCCAAAGCGGCTTCGCGCGAATGATACGCAGGCCGACGTCGATCGTTCCGATTCCGCCAAATATCGAACGACGTCGCCTTCTCGCCGCGAGCCAGATCGCGGAACAAATTCGGGCGCGCCGAAAGGACAAAATCGTCATCGGCCATTTCGGTTCGATCTATCCCAAGAAGCAGTCCGAATTCGTGCTGTCGGTCGCGGCGGAAATGAAGCGAATGGGTCGCGATGTCCTCGTTGTCTTCGTGGGCGAATTTATAAAGGGGCTGGACACGGTCAAGGAGGATTTTAATCGTCGGCTCGATCTGCTGGAATTGAGGAACGATGTTATCGTGACGGGTTACGTCGAGCGCCCCGAGGAAATTTTCACGCTGTTCGAGGAAGTCGATTACTTCGTTTATCGATTCGCCGAGGGGCTCAGCTCTCGCCGCTCGAGCGTCCTGGCCTGCCTTCAAACCGGAAAGCCAGTGTTGGTGAACGCGCCGGCGGGCGTCGATGAATTCGATCATCATCGCATCTTTAGCTTTGCTCTCGATAACGATATTTTGCGCCTCCTTCCCGTTTCCGCGGACGCCAAGGCCTATGCGATGGCGCTTGCGGTAAGTTCGCCTAGCGGCGAAACGCGCGCCATCGAGATGTACGACGCTTCTTGGCGCGACGCGGCGCATGCGCTGGAGGCGGCCATGAATGATGAAGCGGCGGAGCCAAGTTTCCGTTAGAAGAAAATTTTGGGCTTTGTCGCGTCAGCCCCGGATCGCCGGGCGCGCGGCGTTCCGAACGCGACCATGGGGTGGCGTTTGGCTACGCCGCCTTCGCGTCGAGTTCGCCGGCATCCATGGAGCCCGCTGGCGAAAGACCGACAGCTTCCCGTATCGCCGAAACCGACGTATTCGAGAACGATTCGATGCATAAGGCGACCTTGGTCTCCGGCGCCTGCTCGATCATTAGCGCGATCGATTCCCCGTCGAGGGGCGTCTCCTCCCAATATGCGCTGGCGAGACTATTCGTTACGATTTCATGAGCCTGAAAATGCGATTGCGAGCCTCGCACGAAGTGACCATAGAGAAGATATTCCGAGAGCGCGCGCGTCTTGCAAAGCGCCACTTGCCATTCCGTTTTCGTGGCGGCGGCGATCGCCTTGGTAAGGTCCTGGACGGCGCGCTTGTCCCACACAATGACATTGCCGATATAGTCATCGGCGGGAAAGGCGGTGCGCGCTTGACCGAGCAGTTGGTCGCAGTTTCTCGTCCAGATCGCGTGCAACGGAGCGTCGGCTTCTATGGCGCCGCGGTCGACGTATAGGGGAACGCGCGCGCCGCCGGCATAGGCGCGAACGTCGAACGGACGGAAAAACACATTGTCCGAGTCGACGATGCAAAATCGTTCCTCCGAAAGAGCGGAAACGGCGGCGATTTTCAGGAGCTGCTGAATATGCCAGCCATGGACCGGGCCCGACCGGAATGACCACCAGACCCGGCGGCCCTTGCGCAGGAGAAAGGGCGGAACGAGTTTTAACCACTTCGGCAGGAATTGAGAGCCGGGGAGCACGACGCGTCTTGCGCTGTTGAAGCGCGAGAATAAGGGCATGTCGTCGTCGTTGACGATCACGTAATGCTTCTCGTGTCCGATTACGTGACGATCGACGCTCTCGCAAAGGAGCGCGAGGCGATCAATGTCCTTGCGATGGCTGGGGGTGAGCAGGGCAACGGTCCGGGCTTGGTTCACACAACTCTCCGTTCCATTTCAGCACAATTGTTTGCGCTGTGTTGGCGCGCGAATTCGATTTTGGTCGAAATCTGCAACAACGGGGCCGGCTCCCGCCTCACCGGATCGGCGTTGCGCGCCTCCGGCCTCTCCCGGCGCAAACTCAGGATATTGCTTGCCGCGCGACCGGGAACGCCGCCGCGATGAAACCTGCGGGCGAAGCCGCGTCAGAAGCGCTCGCCGTGAAACGCCCGCGCGGCGCATGCGAGCGCGAAGGCGTATTCGAGCGCGATGTCGTCGAGCTGCTCGAAACGCCCCGAGGCGCCGGCGTGGCCCGCGCCCATTTGCGTGCGCAGCAGAATTGGACCGCCGCCCGTCATCGTTGCGCGCAGCCGCTGCGCCCATTTGAGCGGCTCCCAATAGGTGACGCGCGGATCGGTCAGCCCCGCCATCGCCAGTATCGGCGGATAATCTTGGGCGCTCACATTGTCATAGGGGGAATAGGCGGCCAGTCGGTCGAAGGCGGCGGAGTCGGCGATTGGGTTGCCCCATTCCAGCCATTCGGGCGGCGTCAGCGGCAGATCGTCGCGCAACATCGTGTTGAGCACATCGACGAAGGGCACGCCGGCGACAACGCCGGCGAAAAGCTCCGGCGCCATGTTGGCGACGGCGCCCATCAACATGCCTCCGGCGCTGGCGCCTTGCGCGACAATCGCCCCTTCACGCGTGTAACCCGCGGCGATCAGATGCCGCGCGCAGGCTATGAAATCGGTGAAGCTGTTGGTCTTGTGCTCGAGCTTGCCGCTCTCATACCAGCTCCAGCCCTTGTCCGCCCCGCCCCGCACATGCGCATAGGCGTATACGAGCCCGCGATCGACCAGCGACAGCGCGTTCGAATCGAAACTCGCCGAGAGCGCGTGGCCGTACGCTCCGTAACCATAGAGCAGCAGCGGCGCGCCGGCGCCGGGCTTGAAATCCGCGCGATGCAGCAAGGTGATCGGCACGCTCGCGCCGTCCTCGGCTTGTGCGAACAGACGCCGCGTGACGTAATTCTTGGGGTCGTGGCCGCTCGGAATCTCCTCGCGCTTCACCAGAACCCGCGTTCTGGAAACCATGTCGTAGTCGTAGGTCTCATGCGGCGTCGTCATCGACGAATAGGTGAAGCGCAGCGTCGTCGTGTCGAATTCGAGCCCGGGTTCGAGATGCAGCGCATAGGCCTCCTCGTCGAAGTCGATCGCGTGCTCCTCGCCGTTCGCCAGCGCGCGTATCTTGAGGCGCGGCAGCGAGTCCTCGCGCTCCGCCCAGGCGAGATAATTTGCGTAGACCGTCGCGAAGACGATCATTCGGCCGGGACGATACGGGACGACCTCGCGCCAATCGTCACGCGAAGCCGAAGCGAGCGGGGCCGAAAATATCGCGAAATCCTCGGCGCCGTCGGCGTTGGCGTGGATATAGATCAAATCGCCATGCGGTTCGACGTCATAGCGCAACCTCGGTTCGCGCGGCGCGACGCGGCGCGGCTTCGCCTCCGGGTCGGTCAGATCGAAGAGATGACATTCGCTGGCGTCATGGCCATGGATGGAGACCACGGCGAACCGCCCGCAGCGGCTTTCGCGCAACGCGACGAACCAGGCGGGATCGGTCTCCTCGATGACGAGCCGATCGGTTTTCGGGTCGGCGCCGACGACATGGCGAAACACCTGGGCGGTGCGATGATTCTCGTCCACACGCACATAATAAAAGCTCTTGGAGTCACGGCTCCAGACGATGGCGCCATTGGTTTCGCCCACGATGTCGGGTCGGTCCACGCCGTCTTTTAACGCGCGCGTGCGGATGGAATAGAGCTCGGACCCCTTATCGTCGACGCTCCAGCCGAGCTGCGCGTGATCGGACGCGTGAACCGTCTCCCCGATGTCGAAAAATTCGGCGTCCCCAGCGAGCGCGTCGCCGTCGAGCAGGATTTCCTCATCGCCGCCCTCGCGCTTCGCGCGGCAATAGAGCGGATGCTCGCCGCCCTCGCGATAGCGCTCGAAATAGGCGAAGGGTCCGTCCGGCGAAGGCGCGTCCGCGTCGTCTTCCTTGATGCGCCCGCGCATTTCCGCGACGAGGGTCTCGCGCAAGGATTTGAGCGGCGCCACCACGCGGTCGCAATAGGCGTTTTCCGCCTTGAGCAGCGCGGCGATGTCCTTGGGCAGGGCGCGCCCGTCGCGCAGCACCTCGCGCCAGTTTTCCGCCGCGAGCCATGAATAGGGGTCGCTCAGAGCGTGGCCATGATAGGCGCGCGAGGTCGGGCGGCGTTCGGCGCGTGGCGGCTTGGCGCTGGAAGCATCCAGACGAGGCGTCTCGCCCGCGCCTATGTCGTGCAAGGTCATATCGCGGCTCCGTCGATTGAGCGGGGCGTCGTCGCGGGCGCGAGAAGCCACCCTACGTCAGGGGAGCCTTTACGTGGTCGGCCTCGCGGGAAGCGGGGGAGTTGTTTTGGGCGTTCTCGAGCCGCTTGAGCGCCTCGAGAACGACAGGCTTCAGCCCGGCGCCGCCGTGGGCGACATACTCCATGATGCCGGCGCGCATGCGCGGGTCCCAGAATTTCTTGATGTGGTCGGCGACTCCGGCGGCGCCGTCCGAATGACGTTGCGAGCCGAAGAAATCGCCGATCTGGTTGGCCATTTTCACCAGAGTTTCGGAACTGCTATGCGACATGAGCGGACGCCTGTTCGATTATGCGGGCGGGATGCGTGAAGACTTCGAAATCGCGCCCTCGCATTACCGCGACCAGCGTCAAGCCGCAAGCTTGCGCGGTGCGGACCGCGAGAGCCGTCGGGGCGGAGATGGCGGCGATGACCGACGCGCCGACGCGCGCGGCCTTTTGGACGAGTTCGACCGAGACGCGGCTGGTCATCAGCACGACGCCGGAAGAACCCGCGACGCCCTGCCGCGTCAGCGCGCCCGCGAGTTTGTCGAGCGCGTTGTGGCGTCCGACGTCCTCGCGCACGATCAGCGCGTCGGTCGCCGGAATCCAAAAGGCGGCGGCGTGCACCGCGCGCGTCTCCTGGTTGAGCTTTTGGGCGGCCGGCAGACGGTCCATGGCTTCGATCAAAGTCGAGGCGGGCACGCGCAAGGCGCTTTCCAGCATCGGCAGATCGCGCGTGGCCTGTTCGAGGCTCTCTATGCCGCATAGGCCGCACCCAGTCGGCCCGGCCATCGAGCGCCGGCGCGCGGCGTATTGCCCTTGACGCTCGCCCGGCAGCCAGCTGCGCAATTCGATCCCGAGCTCGGAGGCGACGATTTCGACATCGAGCGCCCCCGTATCCGCGTCGATCAGACCTTCGGTCAACGCGAAGCCGACCGCGAAGTCTTCGAGATCGGCTGGCGTCGCCATCATGACAGCGTGAGTCGCGCCGCCATAGGTGAAGGCGATCGGCGTCTCCTCCGGGATAACGCGCGACCCCGGCGCCGTCGCGTCGAGGCGGCGCGCGAGGCAGGAGACCCTGACCGCCGGAGCGGGGATCGCCTCGTTCATTCCGCCGCGTCGATTTTATTGGCGATACGCCTGCTGGCCTCCGACAATTCGCGATATTGCTCCTGCCAGTCGGTCGGACCATTGGACGGCGAAATCTGCACGGCGGTCACCTTATATTCCGGACAATTGGTCGCCCAATCCGAATTGTCGGTGGTGATCACATTGGCCTGGGTCTTTGGATGATGGAAGGTCGTGTAAACGACGCCCGGCTGCATGCGATCGCTGATTTTGGCGCGCAGCGACGCGTCGCCGGCGCGGCTTTGCACCCGCACCCAATCGCCGTCCTTGATACCCCGATCCTCGGCGTCGTGCGGATGGATTTCGAGCACGTCCTCGGGATGCCATTCACTGTTTTCGGTGCGCCGCGTCTGCGCGCCGACATTATATTGCGACAGGATGCGCCCGGTCGTGAGCAGCAGCGGGAAACGCGGCCCCGTCCGCTCGTCGGTCGGGATATATTCGGTGATGACGAATTTGCCCTTCCCGCGCGCGAAGGTCTCGATGTGCATGATCGGAACGCCGTGCGGATGCTCGTCGTTGCAGGGCCACTGCACCGAACCGTCCTCGTCGAGCCTGTCGAAGGACACGCCCGCGAAGCTCGGCGTCAGCCGCGCGATCTCGTCCATGATCTCGCTGGGGTGGGTGTATTTCCAACCAAGCCCCATGGCGTTGGCGATCAATTGGGTGATCTCCCAGTCGCCATAGCCATTCTTCGGGCTCATCACCTTACGCACGCGCTGGATGCGGCGTTCGGCGTTGGTGAAGGTGCCGTCCTTCTCGAGGAAGGTGCAGCCCGGCAGGAAGACATGGGCGTAATTGGCCGTCTCGACCAAAAACAGATCCTGCACCACGACCAAATCCATCGCCGCGAGTCCGGCGGAGACATGCTTGGTGTCGGGATCGGACTGAAGAATGTCCTCACCCTGGACGTAAAGACCCTTGAAAGTGCCGTCGACGGCGGCGTCGAACATATTGGGGATGCGCAGGCCGGGCTCGGGATCGAGCTTGACGCCCCACTCGGCCTCGAATTCCGCCCGCACGGCGTCGTTTGAAATATGCCGATAGCCCGGCAGTTCATGCGGGAACGAGCCCATGTCGCAGGAGCCCTGCACATTGTTCTGGCCGCGCAGTGGATTCACGCCGACTCCGCGACGACCGAGATTGCCGGTCGCCATGGCGAGATTGGCGATGCCCATGACGGTCGTAGAGCCCTGGCTATGCTCCGTCACGCCGAGACCGTAATAAATCGCCGCGTTGCCGCCAGTGGCGTAAAGCCGCGCGGCCGCGCGCACATCGGCGGCCGGAACTCCGGTGAATTTCTCGCTTTGCTCGGGGCTGTTGCGCTCCTCGGCGACGAAGGCGGCCCAATCCTGGAACTCGTCCCAGTCGCAGCGCTCGCGGACGAACTTCTCGTTGACGAGGCCCTCGGTGACGATCACATGCGCCAACGCCGTCACGACGGCGACATTGGTGCCGGGTTTCAGCGGCAGATGGTAGTCGGCCTCGATATGCGGCGAGCGCACGAGGTCGATGCGGCGGGGATCAATGACGATCAGCTTCGCGCCTTCGCGCAGGCGCGCCTTCATGCGCGAGCCGAACACGGGATGCGCGTCGGTCGGATTGGCGCCGATGACGACGATCACGTCGGCTTCGTCGACCGAGTCGAAATCCTGCGTCCCCGCCGAGGTGCCGAAAGCCTGGTTGAGGCCGTAGCCGGTCGGCGAATGGCAGACGCGCGCGCATGTGTCGGTGTTGTTGTTGCCAAAGCCGGCGCGGGCCAGCTTCTGCACCAGATAGCTTTCCTCGTTGGTGCAGCGCGAGGAGGTGATGACGCCGACCGAATCCTTGCCGTATTTGGCCTGGATTTCCTTGAAGCGGCGGGCTGTGAAGCCAATCGCCTCGTCCCAAGACACGACGCGCCAGGGCTCATGAATCGAGTCGCGGATCATCGGCTTCAGCAGACGCTCGCGATGGGTCGCGTAGCCATAGGCGAAGCGGCCCTTGATGCAGCTATGGCCGTGATTGGCCTTGCCGTCCTTCCAGGGCGTCATGCGCACGACTTCCTCGCCGCGCATTTCGGCCTTGAAGGTGCATCCGACGCCGCAGTAGGCGCAGGTGGTCACGGCGGAATGTTCGGGCTGGCCGACCTCGATCACCGATTTCTCGGTCAGCGTCGCGGTCGGGCAGGCCTGAACGCAGGCGCCGCAGGAGACGCATTCGGATTCGAAAAAGGCTTCCGACATGCCCGGCGACACGCGGCTGTCGAAACCGCGGCCGCTGATCGTCAGCGCGAAAGTGCCCTGCACCTCTTCGCAGGCGCGCACGCAGCGATTGCAGACGATGCACTTCGAAGGATCATAGGTGAAATAGGGGTTCGACTCGTCCTTCGGCATCCAGTCGAAATTGGCCGAGCCATTGTTGCGCGCGAAGACGTGATTGGAGCCGTCGTAGCCGTAGCGCACCTCGCGCAGCCCAACCGCGCCGGCCATATCCTGCAATTCGCAGTCGCCGTTGGCGGCGCAGGTCAGACAGTCGAGCGGGTGGTCGGAGATATAGAGCTCCATCACGCCGCGCCGGATCGCCTTCAGGCGCGGCGTTTGCGTGTGCACGGAAATGCCTGGCATGACCGGAGTCGTGCAGGAGGCCGGCGTGCCGTTGCGTCCCTCGATCTCGATGAGGCAAAGCCGGCAGGAGCCGAAAGCCTTTATGCTGTCGGTCGCGCAGAGTTTCGGGATTTCCGTCCCGATCTCCATCGCCGCGCGCATGATCGACGTGCCCTCGGGCACGGTGACGCTTTGCCCGTCGATGGTCAGTGTAACAAGTTTCGAAGACTTCGATACGGGTGTTCCGTAATCCGTTTCCTTGATCAGGCTCATGGTTAGTACCTCACTCGGCGGCGGCTTCAAGGGCCGGCTTGTGGAAGTCTTCGGGGAAGTGACGCAGCGCGCTTTCGACCGGATAGGGCGCGAAGCCTCCCAGCGCGCAGAGTGAACCAAGTTTCATCGTCTGGCAAAGGTCTTTGAGCAGCTCGATGTTGGCGGCGACATTCTCGCCGGCGCGGATCTTGTCGATCGTCTCGACGCCGCGGGTCGAACCGATGCGGCAGGGCGTGCATTTGCCGCAGCTCTCGATCGCGCAGAACTCCATGCCGAAGCGCGCCATCCAGGACATGTCGACCGTATCGTCGAACACCACGAGCCCGCCGTGGCCGATCAGGCTGTCGACCTTGGTGTAGGCCTCGTAGTCGAAGGGCGTGTCGAACAGCGAAACCGGCACATAGGCGCCGAGCGGGCCGCCGACCTGCACGGCGCGGACGGGCCGCCTCGAGAGCGTGCCGCCGCCGATGTCGTTGACGATTTCGCCGAGCTTCAGGCCGAAGGGAACCTCGCATAATCCGGCGTATTTGACGTTGCCGGCGATCTGCAACGGAATGGTGCCGCGCGAGCGGTCCATGCCAAGCGCGTGATAGGCGGCGCCGCCGTCGGCCAGGATCATCGGCGCGGTGGCCATCGACAGCACATTGTTGACGACGGTCGGCTTGCCGAACAGACCGACATGCGCCGGCAGCGGCGGCTTCGCGCGCACGATGCCGCGCTTGCCCTCCAGGCTTTCGAGCAGCGAGGTTTCCTCGCCGCAGACATAGGCGCCGGCCCCCATGCGCAGCTCGATGTCGAAGGAGAGGTTGGAGCCGCGGATATTCTTGCCCAGGGCCCCGGCGGCGCGGGCGGCGATCAGCGCCTCGTCGAAGATTTCCGCCGCGATCGGATATTCGGCGCGCAGATAGACATAACCCTTGTCGGCGCCGATGGCGAAGGCGCAAATGGTCATGCCTTCGATCAGCGAGAGCGGGTCGCCCTCCATGATCATGCGGTCGGCGAAGGTGCCGCTATCGCCCTCGTCGGCGTTGACCACGACATATTTCTTCCCGGCCGGGCAATCGGCGACGGTTTTCCATTTGATGCCGGTCGGGAAACCCGCGCCGCCTCGGCCGCGCAGGCCGGAGGCGGCGATCTCGGCGACGGTCGCCTCGGGACCGATCGAGAAGGCGCGGTCGAGACCCTTATAGCCGCCATGCGCCGTATATTCGGCGAAGGACACCGGGTCGATGACGCCGCAGCGCTGGAAGGTCACGCGGCGCTGGCGGGCGAAATACGGATGCGCCTCGACCTTGCCGATAGACAGTGGATGCGCGCCGCCCGACAGGAAGCCCGCGTCGAACAACGAGGCCACGTCGGAGGGCTTCACCGGACCATAGCCGACGCGGCCGGCCGGCGTCTCCACCTCGACCAGGGGCTCGAGCCAAAGCATGCCGCGCGAGCCGTTGCGAACGATCTCGACGTCGAGGCCGCGCGCTGCGATTTCCTTCTGGACCGCGGCGAGAACCCGCTTCGCGCCCGTGGCGAGCGCGGCCATGTCGCGGGGGATGTATATCTTGGTCATGCGCTTTTCGCCTCTTCCGCGAGCTCGTCGAGCCGCACCGCGTCGACGCGGCCGATGGGCTCCTCATCATACATAGCGGAAGGACTGTGCGAACAAAGTCCGAGACAGTAGATGGCTTCCACGGTCAAGGCGCCGTCCGGCGTCGTCTGGCCCCAGTCCAACTTGAGACAGGCGAGGAAATCCCGCGCCATCTTCTCGGCGCCCATGGACTGGCAAGACTCGGCCCGGCAGATTTTCAGAACATGGCGGCCCTGGGGCTCGCGTTTGAAGTCGTGATAAAAGGTCACCACGCCATGCATCTCGGCGCGCGAAATATTCAGCGCCTCGGCGAGTTGCGGCACGGCGGCCTCCGGCACATGGCCGAATTCGTGCTGAAGGGCGTGAAGAATTGGAAGGGCTGGCCCTTCCAGGCCAAGATGGGCGGCGATAATCTCCCTCGCCCGCTCGGCGTCCCAAGGTGCGGCTCCAGACATTTCTTTCCCTTGCGATCTTGTGCTTGACGGTTGTTAAGAATCCGCCATTTTCCCCTATTTAATAATACGCTGCCGCAAAACCGCGCCGCGATCAATAGGCTCCTTTCGTGGATCGATAGGCGTCATCTATCAAATCGCGAGTTCCTTGCTCGCGGCGAGCTTCCTCGCCTCGGCGACCAGCGCCGCCACCATTGGGATCACGGGGTCGCGGAGGGGCACGACGAGGCCGATTTCGTGCACGGCCTCGGGTTCGACGATCGGTATGATCCGCACGGGCTCCCCGACCCCCAGCGTCGCGGCCAGCCTTTCCGGCATGATGGTCGCCCAATGGCCGGCCCTTACGTGGTCGTAAAGCAAAATGACGGAGTTCGACTCCAACGTCGTTAGCGGCGCGCCCCCGGCCTCTCGCATCAGCGTGTCGACGATGCGGCGGTTTTGCATGTCGGGCGTCAGCAGGCAGAGCGGGATCTGGCCGACGTCGGCCCAGGTGACGCGATCGCGGTCGCCGAGCGGATTGCCGACGACGGTGAGCAGACAGTATCGCTCCGTGCATAGCGGAACGGTTCGCACCCGGCCCAGCGGCTCATTGTCGAGATAGGTGAGACCCGCGTCTATATCGAGATTGTCCAGCATCGACAGAATTTCGGTCGACGGCGCCGACAAAACCTTAAAGCGCACGCCAGGGTGTTTTTCGAGAAAGGGCGCGGTCAGCGCCGAGACGAAGCCGAGGGCCGTCGGAATGGCGGCGATTTTCAGTTGGCCGGAGAGCCCTTCCCGCAGCGTGCGCACCTCGATCCGCATGGCGCGCGCGTCGGCGACGATGCGCTTGGCCCAGATCAGCACGTGCTCGCCTTCCTTGGTGAGCCCGTGGTAACGCGACGAACGGTTAACCAGCAGCACGCCGAGCATGTCCTCGAGCTGCTTTATCCCGGCCGAGAGGGTCGGCTGCGTCACGCCGCAAATTTCCGCCGCCTTGGAGAAACTATGCTCCTTGGCGACCGTGATAAAAAATTCCAGTTTGTCTATCACTGCCCGAACCCCGCCGCGCTCGCGCGCATGGAGGCAGAATAGCACGTCGCCTCCCCCTCCAAAGCGCCAAAAACTGGGCATGGGACGAGAGGCGCCGTCACGTCGCGGGCCGTTCGGTGCGAATGCTCACTTATCCAGGCTGACAGGCGCCGCGCGGAAGTCGCTATTAACCGGATCCTTCCATCCACATCGCCTCGTCGGGTGCTTGAGCCCGCGACGAAGAAGGTCGAAAGCATCTGGCGCGTCGCACAGGCGACTGAGCGATCTAGGGCTCGAACGTTGCCGGTTCATCACTTCCCCTCCGCGATTTAGTGAAAAAGCATATCGGCGTCTGAAGTCCATTTTCTCGTCAAAAGCGTCAAGCTGACAACGTTGATCACGCGCGAAGACGGAATATCTATTGCAAACACGTTCCTTTGGGCTCGCGCTGGCGGACGTGTGCTTCGACGATCGCCTGAATCATCGGACCGAAGCGATCTTTAAGTTCGGCGCAGCGTGTCGAACTGATGAGCTCAACGCCCTTGCGCTCGCTGCGGATCAGCCCCGCTTCCCGCAGAATTCGGAAATGCTGGGAAAGCGTGGATTTCGGAAGAATGCCCTTCTTTACGTGGGCGAAGGCCGAACAGTTCTTTGCACATTCGGAAGTGGCGAGCTGTCCAAAGATCTCAAGGCGGATTGGGTCCGAGAGCGCGTGGAGAATGCCCTCCACGGTGATTTCATCCAGTTTGGGGTGCGGTAGCGGTCTCATTTTTTGGATTATCGCACATATTGACAAATCGCGCATTAGTTCCGTATTATCGAACTACGGAACTATGCTGCGGATGAAGCGCCGCTGCTCACGACGGAGATTGGTATGGGAAAGCTATCAGGGAAGATTGCGATCGTCACCGGCGGCAATAGCGGCATTGGTCTCGCCACGGCCAAGCTCTTCGCCGCCGAAGGAGCGCGGGTGGTCATTACCGGCCGCCGCAAACTTGAACTCGAAGCCGCCGTCGCGGAGATCGGCCATGGAGCTCTGGGGATTCAAGGCGACGTGTCGAAACTCGCCGATCTCGACAACCTCTACGTCGAGGTGAAACAGAAATTCGGCCGGATCGATATCCTGTTCGCCAATGCCGGAATAGCCGAAGTCGCCCCGCTCGACGCCGTCACAGAGGCGCATTTCGACAAGCAGTTCAACATCAATGTCAAAGGCCTGCTGTTCGCCGTCCAAAAGGCGCTGCCACTGATCGTCGACGGCGGATCGATCATCCTCAATTCGTCCATCGCGAACACGAAGGGCATGGCCGCTTTCGGCGTTTACTCGGCGACCAAGGCCGCGGTGCGCTCCTTCGCCCGAACCTGGACATCGGAATTGAAGGACCACAAAATTCGGGTCAACGCCATCAGCCCCGGCCCCATCGAGACGCCCATCTTCGGAAAGATGGGCCTGCCCGATCAACAGATCGAAGAGTTCGGCGCGAATATCTCCACGCAGGTCCCGCTCGGCCGGATCGGCAAGGCGGAAGAAATCGCCAAGGCGGCGCTGTTCCTGGCGTCGGACGATGCGAGCTATGTCGCCGGTGTCGATCTCTATGTCGATGGCGGCATGGTCGCCGTTTGATCTTCGGCTATCGAAGAAGTCTCGTTTCCCGGACCAAACATGCCCAGGCGCTTGGCGCTGGGAACATTCTGACCAGCGCGGCCTCCTTGAAGCCGGTTTTTTGACGCCATCTCGTCTCGCGAGGCCGAGAAAAATCCGCTTCTTGCTGGGTGGTTCGGGAGGGCGAGCGCCGCCTCCCGGTCACTTTCCGTGCACCAGGCCAAGGAATTCCCCGCGCGTGCGGGCGTCATCACGGATGACGCCGAGCAGACGGCTGGTGCTCAATGTCGACCCGAGCGTGTTCACGCCGCGCAACGTCATGCAACTGTGTTCGGCCTCGATCACCACGCCGACGCCTTGCGGCTTAAGAATCTCCTGAATGGCCTCGGCGATCTCGGCGGTAAGTTTTTCCTGGATTTGCAGCCGGCGGGCGAACCCGTGCACCACCCGCGCCGGTTTGGAGATGCCCACCACGCGGTTCGTCGGCAGGTACCCGACATGCGCGCGACCGATCACCGGGAGCATGTGGTGCTCGCAAAAGCTGACTACACGGATGTTCCTCAGCACCACCAGTTCGTCGTACCCGCCGACTTCCTCGAAGGTGCGCTTGAGGTACTCGCGGGGATCGTCGGCGTAGCCGGCGAAGAGCTCCCGATAGGATCGCGCGACCCGGCTCGGCGTATCGATCAGGCCTTCGCGGCTGGGATCGTCGCCCGCCCATTCGATGAGAACCCTGACGGCTGCTTCGGCGTCGCTCTGGGTCGGTTTCGCCATTCTCCATGCCTCCGGCGTTCTTCGTCGAGCCCCCGCCGATCGCCGGGTCAATCGTAAGGCCATAAGACGAGCGCGCGCAACCGGCCGATATTTAACCCGACGGATTTCAATGCCCGCCGGCGCTCTTCGTCGGGCCCGTCGAGAAACACAACGCGAACCTGGCGGCGAGCCATGGTGTCATTGAAATAGACCTGACAATGGCGTGCGCGCGGACATGACGGCGCCGGACGAGAAAAGGGCCTCGGGCATGGCTTTGCCACATTTTGCGTCGATTTGAAGGTTCGATATTTCGCGACTATTCTGACGCGAGTGGCTAAACTCCGGGGAACGTCGACCCTCAAGGGGAAGAGTTGGATGCATTTGCCGGAAAAATGGACATTTCGTGGGCTTCTCGCCCTCGCGTCGGCTCTGCCGATCGCCTTCGCCTCGCCGTCGCGGGCCGCGCCCTCGGTCGTGATCGACGTCGTCTCCGGGCAGATTCTGGAGCAGGAAGAGGCCACCGCGGTCTGGTATCCGGCCTCGGTCACCAAGCTAATGACCGTCTATGTGGCGCTCGACGCGGTGCGCCAGGGACGGCTGACCTTCGACACGCCGCTGGTCGTTTCGGCGCGCGCGGCGAAGATGGCGCCCTCGAAGATGGGGTTTCGCCCGGGATCCGTGGTCACGCTGCGCAATGCGCTCGTGATGCTGATGGTGAAATCGGCCAATGACATAGCCGTCACGGTCGCCGAGGGCGTCTCGGGCTCGGTCGAGGCCTTCGCCGACGAGATGAACAGGGCCTCGGCGGCGCTGGGCATGCGCGAGTCCAATTGGGTCAATCCCAATGGCCTGCCGGATCCGCGGCATGTGACATCGGCGCGCGATCTCGCCATTCTTGGCCGCGCGCTGCTGCAGCAATTTCCCGAATCCGCGAGCCTCTATAATATCGGGGCGATGCAACTCGGCGGAAGCATCACGGCGAACCACAACGGGATGCTCGGCCGCTATCCCGGCGCCGACGGCATGAAGACCGGCTTCACCTGTCCAGCCGGCTATAATCTCGTCGCTTCCGCCACCCACGGCGGGCAGAAGCTGATCGCCGTGGTGCTGGGAGCGCCGACGCCGGCGTCGCGCACGGCGAAGACGGCCGCGCTGCTCGACCGCGCCTTCCAGACGGGATCTCCGATGGGTTCGCTCGAGTCCTTGCCGAGCGGCAACGCCGCTCCGCCCGACTTGCGCGACACCGTCTGCCGCCACCGCGCCAAGGCCACGCGGGAGTTCATGGCCGAAGTCGAGGATATGACAATTCCGATCAGCGCGGCGCCGACGGGAAATCCCGTGGTCGACGCGTTGGCCGGCAGCCGGCAGTCGGTCAGCGTCAGGGATCTCGCGCGCTTACCGCGTCCGTTTTTCACGCCGGTCGTCGTCTATGCCGGCCCCGCGCCGGGCTATCAAGGTCCGGTCGCGCGCGCGCGCCCGGCGGGCGCTCCGATCGGCGTCGCCGAGGCGACCGCCTATACGGGCGAGAAGAGCGAAGGCGCCGAGGCTTCGCCGATTTCTCATGTCGCCGCTGACGCCAAGCCGCTGCGCGGGGCGGCCACGAGTACGGCCAAGCATGCGGCCAAACATGCGGCCAAGAACAAGCACGCCAAAGCGGCGCCGCCGCCGGAGCCCGAGGCGGACGGGACGCCGCCCCCGGAGAAATCTAACGCCGCGGAGGCCGCGCCGGCCAAGGGCAAGGCGAAAGTCGCCGCTCTCGACGCCAAAAAGTCCCACGGAAAAACCGAGGCCAAGGCGCATAAAAATCATGCCGCCCGCAAGGGGCACGCCGCGGCCGGGCATGCCGAAAAGGCGCAAAAGAGCAAAGCCCACGCCGCCAAGACCAGCGACAAAAGCGGAGCGGGCGATAAGGGCGGCGCCGGGCAATGAGCGCTCAAGACATTGAAGCGCGAGACGGGAGCCGCGCGGCGCGGCGTCCGCCGCCGCCATTGCCTCTCACCGTGCTGACGGGGTTCCTGGGCGCCGGCAAGACGACACTGCTCAATCGTTTGCTGGCCGCGCCCGAACTCGCCGACACGCTCGTGTTGATCAATGAATTTGGCGATGTCGGGCTCGATCATCTGTTCGTCGAGAAAATCGACGGCGACATGATCGTGATGAGTTCGGGCTGCGTCTGCTGCACCATTCGCGGCGATCTCGTCGCCACGCTGGAGGATTTGTTGCGCAAGCGCGACAACGGCCGCATCGCGCCGTTCCGCCGCGTCGTGCTGGAGACCACCGGCCTCGCCGATCCGGCGCCGGTGCTGCACGCGATCATGTATCATCCCTATCTGATGCTGCGCTACCGGCTCGACGGCGTCGTGACGCTGGTCGACGCGATCAACGGCGAGGCGACGCTCGATGCGCATGAGGAGGCGGTCAAACAAGCGGCGGTCGCGGACCGGCTGGTCATCGCCAAGACCGATTTGCCCGAGGGCGCGGCGCGTCTTCCCAGCCTTTTGGCGCGCCTAAAGCGACTCAACCCGAGCGCGAAAATTCTGATCGGCGCGAAGGGCGAGGCGACGCCCGAGGCGATCCTCGATTGCGGTCTTTACGACGCCGAGGGCAAGAATCCGCGCCTCGCGCAATGGCTTAACGCGCAAGCCGTCGAGGCGGCGCATGAGGACCACGGCGACCACGATCATCACCACCACGCCCCCGCGGATGCGAACCGCCACGACGCTCATATCCGCGCCTTTTGCCTCGCCAGCGAAGCGCCCTTGGCGCCGGGCGCCTTCGATATGTTTCTCGATCTGCTGCGTCAGGCGCACGGCCCCAGGCTGCTCCGCGTAAAAGGCGTCGTCGCGCTCTCCGACGATCCGGCCCGGCCGGTGGTGATTCACGGCGTGCAGCATGTGTTTCATCCGCCGCACCGGCTGAACGCCTGGCCCGACTCGGACCATCGCACCCGCATCGTGTTCATCGTGAAGGATTTGGAGGAGCGTTTCGTCACCGGCCTTTACCAGGCCTTCGCCGGGACGCCGGCGGTGGGCGCGCCGGACGCCAGCGCGCTGACGGACAATCCGCTGGCGCCGAGGGCCGGCGGGCTGCTCGGGTGAAGACGCCTACGCCCGCTCTCGCGCCACCTCGCGCCATCCGATGTCGCGCCGGCAAAAGCCGCCGGGCCAGTCGATCAGATCGATCGCCGCATAGGCGCGAGCCTGAGCCTCCGAGACCGTGTCCGCCAGCGCCGTGACGTTGAGCACGCGCCCGCCGGCGGCGAGCAGGCGTCCCTCGACCAGCTTGGTGCCCGCGTGGGTGACAATGACGTTCTCCGCCGCCTCGGCGCGCTCTAGATCGCGAATTTGCGTGCCGACGATCGGCGTCGCCGGATAGTTTTTCGCCGCCAGAACCACCGTCAGGGCCGCGCGCTTCGAGAAACGCGGCGCGCGTTCGGGCAGGGCGCCGCGCGCGGCCGCCAGCATCAGTTCGAGCAGATCGTCCTCCAGACGCGGCAAAATCACTTGCGCCTCGGGGTCCCCAAGGCGGGCGTTGTATTCGATCAGCTTCGGCCCTTCCGCCGTCAGCATCAGGCCGGCAAAGAGAACGCCCCGATAGGGCGCGCCCATCTCGCGCATCGCCCGCAGCGTCGGCTCGACGATGGTCTCCAGCACAAGCGCCTCCAACGCGGGACTCAGCGCGCTGGCCGGCGAATAGGCGCCCATGCCGCCGGTGTTGGGGCCGATGTCGCCCTCGCCGACGCGCTTGTGATCCTGCGCGGCCCCAAAGCTCAGCGCCCTTTCGCCGTCGCACAGCGCGAAGAACGAGACTTCCTCGCCCCGCAAGAATTCCTCGATCACCACTTCCGAGCCGGAACGCCCGAAGCTCCCCGCGAACATCGCGCGGATGGCTCGCTCCGCCTCGTCCAGGCTTTGCGCGACGACGACGCCCTTGCCGGCGGCGAGTCCGTCGGCTTTCACGACGATAGGCGCGCCTTTTTCTCGTGCGAAGACCAGCGCCGCCGCTTCATTGTCGAAGCGGCCGTAGTCGGCGGTGGGAATGTCATGGGCGCGGCACAGATCCTTGGTGAAACCCTTGGAGCCCTCCAACCGCGCCGCCGCCTGGCTTGGCCCGAAGACGAGAATGTCTTGCGCGGCGAGGTCGTCGGCGATGCCGGCGATCAGCGGCTGCTCCGGCCCCACGACGACGAGGCCGACGCCGTTTTGGCGGCAAAATTCGGCGACCGCGCGGTGATCGGCCACATCGAGGTCGACCAATTCGCCGCGTCGCGCCATGCCCGGATTGCCGGGCGCGATGAACAATCGTCCGAGCCTGGGGCTCCGGGCCAGCGCATTGGCGATGGCGTGCTCGCGTCCACCCGATCCGATCAGAAGAATATTCATGCAAGCCTCGATGCCAAGCGCTCAAGGGCCGCCCACCTGAGGCCAGCCCTCGCGCTTCAATATATTTCGCCGGCTCCGAACACAACGCGGCGCGGGCCCGGGACATCAGGACGCCCAAAATTCGCCGTGGCGACGCTTATTATGGCGGCGCTCAAATTTCCCAAGTGATCGCCATGTCCGACGCCAGAATGTTTCGCTGGATATTGATTCCGATGCTTTGCCTCGTCGGCGCGGGCGAGCGATCCGCCGCCGGGACGCCGGCTCGCCGCGCGCCAAAAGCCGCCGTCGCCGCCTTGGCCTTCCAGCTCGACGCGGGACGCATCCTGGTCGAGGCGCGCTTTCAAGCCCCGGATGGCGCGGAGCGCAAGGCGCTCGCCTGGTTCAACATGGGCATGAAGGCGCCGATTCTCACCAAGGCGCTTTACGGCGAGCTGGGAATGGATCGCGGCGCGCCGCTGCGCTTGCGGGTCGGCGAGACGGTTCTCGAAGCCGGGGCGGATTCCGTGGTCGATGGCGACGGTGGCCTCGGCGCGCCCGCTTTCGCCGAAAATTTCGGCCCCCTCAGCTGGCGCGGGACGGCGCGACGCGCCAGCTCAATCTTCCGGTGCTGGATCTGCGTTAAGGCTCAACCAAGCGCCGCATAGACGCTGAAGCCGGCGACGAACAACACCGTCGCCATGAGCAGCGCGAACTCCACGCGAAGGGCGCTGGCGGGATGAGTCTCGTCGGCCGCGAGCAGCCGCCGCGTGCGAATGAAGCGCGACGCGGAGAGCGCGATCAGCGCCACGCCTGCCAGGATCAGCGCGAGACCGCCAAAGCGCCCGACCGGTCCCGAAAGCTTTTGCATCTGTACCGGATGAGGCGCCTCCGCGGCGAGGGTCTTCGCCACCGTGAGCAGGAAAAGATTGAACTTTTCGATCACGAAGCCCAGGGCGATGATGGCGATGCCGGTTCTCACCCAGGCCAGAAAGGTCCGTTCATTGGCGGCATGGCTAGTGTAGTCGCGAATCATCCAAATCCTCCCTCGATGCGCGCGGCGAGGCGTCTTCCCGCGCCGCCAACGCCCAAAACAAAGCGCTTCCCTCGCCGCCGTGAAAGGCGCTAAACACCCCGTAAGCTTCCCTTTCCAATTTGGAACAAATCTCCATGGCGCGTCAGTTCATCTATCACATGCAGGGTCTCAGCAAGACCTGGCCGGGCGGCAAGAAGGTGCTCGATAATGTGAATCTCTCCTTCTACCCGGACGCCAAGATCGGCGTGCTCGGCGTCAACGGCTCCGGCAAATCGACGCTGCTGCGGATCATGGCCGGCCTCGACAAGGAGTTCTCCGGCGAGGGCTTTGTCGCGGAGGGCGCGGGCGTCGGCTATTTGCCGCAGGAGCCGCATCTGGAGCCCGCGCTTAACGTGCGCGAAAACGTCATGCTGGGCGTCAAGGCGAAGAAGGACATTCTGGACCGCTACAACGATCTCGCGATGAATTATTCGGAAGACACCGCCGACGAAATGACGCGGCTTCAGGACGAGATCGAGGCCAAGAATCTTTGGGATCTCGACAGCCAGGTCGATCAGGCGATGGACGCGCTCGGCTGCCCGCCCGACGACGCCGACGTGACCAAGCTCTCGGGCGGCGAGCGCCGCCGCGTGGCGCTGTGCCGGCTGCTGCTGGAGCAGCCCGAACTGCTGCTGCTCGACGAGCCCACGAACCATCTCGACGCCGAGACCGTGAACTGGCTCGAAGGCCATCTGCGCAACTATCCCGGCGCCATTCTGATCGTCACCCATGACCGCTACTTCCTCGACAATGTGACCGGCTGGATTTTGGAGCTGGATCGCGGCAAGAGCATTCCCTACGAGGGCAATTACACCAACTGGCTCAAGCAGAAGCAAAAGCGCCTCTCGCAGGAATCGAGCGAGGACAAGGCGAGAGCGCGCGCGCTGGAGGCCGAAAGCGAGTGGATCGCCGCCTCGCCCAAGGCGCGCCAGGCCAAATCCAAGGCGCGTATTCAGCGCTACGAGGAACTCGTCGCCAAGAGCGCCGAAAAGGCCCCGACGACCGCCCAAATCATCATCCCGATCGCCGAGCGGCTCGGCGACAATGTCATCGACTTCGACCATCTTTCCAAGGGCTATGGCGAGACGCTGCTGATCGACGATCTGTCGTTCAAGCTGCCGCCCGGCGGCATCGTCGGCGTGATCGGCCCGAACGGCGCCGGCAAGACCACGCTGTTTCGGATGATCACCGGCCAGGAAAAGCCCGACAAGGGCACGATCACCATCGGCGAGAGCGTGCATCTTGGCTATGTCGATCAATCGCGCGACGCGCTCGACGGCAAGAAGACCGTGTGGGAGGAAGTCTCCGGCGGCAATGAGGTGATTTACCTCGGCAAGCGTGAAATCAATTCGCGCGCCTATTGCTCCAACTTCAACTTCAAGGGCGCCGATCAGCAAAAGAAGGTCGGGAGCCTGTCCGGCGGCGAGCGCAACCGGGTGCATCTCGCCAAAATGCTCAAGAGCGGCGCCAATGTGCTGCTGCTCGACGAACCGACCAACGATCTCGACGTGGAGACCTTGCGCGCGCTGGAGGAGGCTCTGGTGGACTTCGCGGGCTGCGCGGTGGTGATCTCGCATGACCGCTTCTTCCTCGACCGCGTCGCGACGCATATGCTGGCCTATGAAGGCGACTCGCATGTCGAATGGTTCGAAGGCAATTTCGCCGATTACGAGGAAGACAAGAAGCGCCGCCTCGGGCTCGACAGCATCGTGCCGCATCGGTTAAAATATAAGAAGTTTTCGAGGTGAGAAGCCAGCTATAAGGCGCAATTCCCATGAACCTTGTGACGACGATTGCTTCGATTGCGGAGAACTTGCGAACGAACAAGTACCAGAACGAAACAGCTATTCGCGAGGCGGTCGTCAATAGGGTTCTGCAGGAGCTTGGCTGGGACATATTCAATCCCGAGGCGGTGAGGAGAGAATACGGCACACTCGAAAGACGGCGGGTGGATTACTCTCTTTTTACCATGCCTAATTCGCCGTCGGTTTTCATTGAGGTCAAAGCACCCAACGCCGGCGCGAATGGTGATCGTCAATTGTTTCAATATGCTTTTGACGCAGGGGCGCCATTTGCGATTCTCGTGGATGGTCGGGAGTGGAGTTTTTTTCTGCCGGGAGAGCAAGGCGCCGTTTTAGAAAGGCGTGTCCACAAACTGGATTTATTGGAGCGCGAGCCCATCGATGCGGCTGATGTTTTGCAGCGCTATCTGGCTTACGAGCGAATAAAGAGCGGTAAGGCGTTTGAAGCAGCTCGGGAAGACTATAGGAACGCGGCGAGAGATAGAGAAGCCAAGAACGCGATCCCGAAGGCTTGGAACGAACTCATTACTGAACCTGATGACCTGTTAATCGACCTAATAGCCGAAAAGGTGGTCAGCCTTATTGGATTTCGACCTACGGATGAGCACGTCGAAGAGTTTTTGACTCGGTTAAAATCTGACATCTGCCCTTCGCCTCCGCTTTCCATAAATCATGTAAGGCAGGCGCCCACAAAGCAAATTGAACTTTCTAATCCCACCCCAAGTCGGCCCGGACGACAGGTGGCTGTTGTTTTCTTTGGCACGAAATCAGAACATCAGGACGGTATTTCTGCTCTCATTTTTATACTCAAAGAGCTTGAAAAGAGACGCCCAGGATTCCTGTTGGAATTCGCAAAAATTGCCCCTGGACGCAGACGAAATCATATTTCAAAAATCAGAGCAGATGTTTATCCAAACAAACCCGAGCTAGAGGTTTATACAACCAATGAATTAGGTGGAGGCTGGTGGTTAGGAACAAACATTGCTAACAGAGAAAAGCAACGCCTTATACAGATTGCGTGTGATGTTTTCGGTGTAAAATTTGGAAGAGAGATTCAGATCGATCTTCCAAATACTCAGGAATAAAATCAATCCTTTCCCCGTGTCAGGCCCACCAATTCATCCGTCGTGAACCCGCGAATTCGTCTGCGTCGAGCCAATTCTTCGAGCCGACGCCGATAGCCAGACTCCGTCAGCCCGAGTAATTCGGCGGTCGTTTGGTCGAGCCCCTTGTAACTTGCCCACCGCGTTTTCGACTATAGTCGAAAACGCGGTGGCGAACGAAAGACCGGACGCCCTCAGGGACATCAAGCCCGTGGATGAGCCCGGGTCTTCGTTTGCCGTTCCATC
>Ga0181524_10000846_pt1 | contig 36618 bp, 28 predicted proteins | sample PEATcosm2014_Bin_34_FD_119761 | JGI IMG/M metagenome (GOLD analysis project Ga0181524, IMG submission 119761) | Peatland microbial communities from MTU Mesocosm Facility, Houghton, MI, USA - PEATcosm2014_Bin05_60_metaG | ecosystem: Environmental > Terrestrial > Soil > Wetlands > Peat | place... | reverse complement strand
TTCCAATAATTTCTGGTGCTTTTTTCCCGGGGCCGTTTCATGCTCAGCGACACCCCCAACCTGGGTTTCGGTCATGAACGACGCCAATCTCCCGGGATGGCAACCTGAAAAGTCCATCCAGGTTGCCGAAAGCGACGGGCGCACTCGGGTGCTCGTCAGAGGGAAACCGTATATGAGTTGGCCCTCAGGCGATGAAGGTTGTGTGCGCCTGGCGATAGCGCAATTGCACAAGTGCGGCTTGGGCACACGAGAGGAGTTGGCCGAGGCCTTCGGAGGACACGTTAACTCGGTGCAACGCTACCTGAGGGATTTTGCCCGGGCCGGGCTGCAAGGATTGATAGCCGAACGCCGCGGTCCCAAAGGCCCCTGGAAGCTGACGCCGGAGTTGCGGGGCAAGATTTTGCTGACCGTGTTGCGGGAGGGGGTCGGGACCTTGGAGGCGATCCAACAGCGTTTGGCCCAAAGCTGGCGGGAGGAGGTCAGTCTGTGGAGCATCCAACAGGTGCTGGCGGACAACGGGCTGGGACCACCGTCAGCCCGGGATGCCGGTGGCGTAGCGACCCAAACCGAGCTGTCGAGCCGCGAGGCGGAGCGGCAGTTATCGCTGCCGCTGGAGGTGGTGGGCGCAGACCCACGGGCGAGCGTCACCGGGAGCGATGAACCCGGCCGCGGCACGGGAAAGGAAACGGCCCACGCCGCCGGCCAAACCGCGGGCGGGATAGCCGGTGTCGGAGATAGAAGTACGACTTATCGTCGGCACTCTTCTCCGGCGCAACGGATCTATTTGGATCAGTTGGAGCAAGGAGCTTACAACGCCTATGCCGGTGGGCTGCTGTTCGCGCCGTGGTTAGCGCGCTCCCATTTTCTGCCGACGCTACGAGCGGTGATCACCGTGGCGACTCACGAAGGTGACACCCTGGACGAATTGGTGAGAAGTCACCTTGAGGAGATTCACGGACCGGGAGATCGATTGCGCAGCCCGCCACCTCTGCGAAGACCTCAACGCGATGGCGCCGACCATCTTGGACGGGTTTAATTTTCCAATCCGCTACCACGTTCAATAGCCCCCCGCCAGAAATTTTCAGAAAAACCGTCAAAAGGTGATTGTTTGCTCAGACCTCTGTGTTTACGAGGGTTTTTAAGGCAACCGTTGTTCGGAATGATTGCCTCGGGGAGAGGGTCAGGGCGAGGGCAAATCAGGCTCCGAAAATGGAAAGTCACCCGAAGTCCGGGGCAGTGCTCCCCGGGGAAGGCCAGGGTGAGGGGGAATTGGCTGCCCAACAGAAATTCCCGGACACCCCGGCCCGCCGAAATCCCGGCTCGTCGGGCCGCTTTGCTCCGCCGGCGCACCTCTATCCCGGCCCCTCGGGATGTCCACCGCCGCGGAGCCAAGCAAAAAATCTTTACATTTCTATTGACCAAACCCGCCTTTCTGTGTCGAGATGGTAGAACCTGTAACGGGTGTAGTCAGATGGCCAAAGCTTTAGTCAGAAACGGGAACGGGTTGCGGGCGGGCCTGGCGTCCAAATATGACGCCCACAATACCGTTCTTTCCAAAACCTACGGTGTCCTGGCAGACCTGCGCCGGGAACTGGCGGATTCCAAGGCCGACATCGCCGAGCGCGAGGACCTGTTGCGCAACTTCGCCGGCTGCGCCGATTCTCAGCGCGCCTGGTTGCTCCTGGAGGACTATTTCGAGAAACTCTCCCTCTCGCGCAAGGACTTTCCCAGCACCGATTGGTGGTCGCGCCTGCTCGCGGCCCAGGGACGCCCGCGCCTGGAAGAGATGGCCTTCCTCTTCCTGCGCGCCAAACGGTCGGTGCCCACCGAGCTGGCGCCTTATGCCAGCCTGGACCGTTTCGCGCAGGTTGAGCAGGCCGCCCAGGAGCAGCAACTGGTCAAACAACTTGAAACCTGGCTCTTTCCGCCCGCCCTGGCCCACCTGGATAGCCCGCGCGCCTCCCTGCGCGTCCTCTGCGAGCCTCAGCCCGACCCGCAGGAGCCTGCTCGCTACCGGTTCGTCGTGCGGTTCCATCTCCTGCGCCCTCGGGCTGGGGACAAAGTCAAAGCCCTGGCCGAGATTCTGGAACTGACCACCCGCGCGGCCCACGAGCAGGAACTGTTCCCCCCGGCGGACTGGGAATTCATCCAATGGCTGGCGCAGACCCAGGCAGCCTCCTCCCAAATGCAAGCCGAGGCGCTGGTGTTGTCGGACCTCGAGTTGTTGCACTGGCTGGCGCGATGGGGCCGCGCCCGGCGCCTCGAGTTGGTCTCAGGCTCAGAACTGCAGCCCCTGGAGTTTGACGGCCAGGTAACCGAGTTGACACCCCACCTCGAGAACGGCCACGGCGACCTCTCCTTTACTCATCGCCTCACGCTGCCCGGCGGGCGGACGCATCCTCTGGCCGAGGTCCGCTTTTTCAGCCTCCACCCGCCGCTCGCCCTGGCGGGACACACCTTTTACCTGGTGCGCAACGCCCCGCCCCCCCAATTGCTGGCCTACTGGAATAATCAGCCCGCCGTCCCGGTCCGCAAATTGAGCCATCGCCTGCTGATGCATTTGCGCCGGACCCAGTCCGACCGGGGGCTGGATTGGGAGCAGCTCTGCATCACTCATCCGGCAGCCCCGGAGTTCATCTTCGAGTTGCTCGACGAGACCTTGCGCCTGCGCTTGCTGGCGCGCAGCCAGCGCGATCAGAGCGTCTGGATTTGGAACGGCTATGAATGGCAGTTGCGCGAGCCTGCCAGCAGGGCGGCTGAGAAGCCGGAAATCCTGGATGACCCCCGCCTGGAGCCTACGACCCAATGGTTGCGGCGTTTGGATTGGTTCACCCCCGAGCCGGGCCTGTGGGTGGGCGACGCCACGGAGAACTTCTTCAGAACCCTCGCCCAGGCCTGGCCCAGCCGCCCCCTCGAGGCCGAATACCTCGGCAACCCGGCCTTCCATCGCCTCTTCCTGGCCCCGCGCCAGTTGCGCCCGCGAATCATCGTCAAGGGCAGCGGCATCGATTGGCTTGCTGTTTCCGCCGAATGGGAGCAGGAGGGCCTCAAACTCACCGCCGCCGACCTTCAGCGCCTCCAAACGGCCACCGGCCGCTTTATCAAACTGCCCGACTCGGGCTGGGTCGAGCTGGACTCCCAAGCGGTCCAGAGCGCCCACGAGGCCATGGCCGACCTTGGAGTCGAGGGTCTGGTCCCGGTGGCGCAGCGCATCAACCTCGAAAATGCCGCGCACCTGGACGAAGAAGGTCTGAAACGCTTCGGCGATTCGCCCCAGGCCATGGCCTTGCGAGAGCGCCTGAAGGACTTCAAAGGGATTAACGCTACAGCCCTGCCCGCCGGACTGTGCGCGGAAATGCGGCCCTACCAGAAGGAGGGCTACGATTTCCTGTGCCATCTTTCCCAGATCAGGCTCGGCGGCATCCTGGCCGACGACATGGGCCTGGGCAAGACGGTCCAAACCCTGGCCTGGCTCGCTTGGCTCAAGGACTGCAATGCAAAGCATCCCAAACCTTCCCTGGTCATCTGCCCGGCCTCCGTCCTGCACAACTGGCGCCGCGAGGCCAGCCGGTTCACCCCGCAGATGAAAGTCCTGGTCCTGGAAAGCGGCGCTGCCCGCCACAACCTGCGCAAACAGATCCCCCAGCACGACCTCATTGTGACCAACTACGCCCTCCTCCGGCGAGACCTCGAGGAACTCCAGAAGTTTGCCTTCTGCGCCGCCATCCTCGATGAAGCCCAATTCATCAAAAATCCCGGCGCCCAAGTCACCCAATCCGTCAAACAGTTGCGTTCCGAGCATCGCCTGGCCCTGACCGGCACCCCCCTGGAAAACCGCTTGCTCGATTTGTGGAGCATCGTCGATTTCATCCAGCCAACCTATCTCGGCACCCAGGAGCAGTTCTCCGAAACCTACGAGCCGCGCGGCGAAAATGCCGACTCCGCCCAGCGCATCGCCCGGCGCCGCCTCTCCGCCAAGCTCCGCCCCCTGCTCCTGCGCCGCCTCAAAAAGCATGTCGCCAAAGACCTGCCCGAACGCATCGAACAGCGCCGCGACTGCCACCTGGGCGATGAACAACGCCAGCTTTACCTGGCCGAACTGCGCCGCAGCCGCGAGCAGGTCATGAAGACCGTCGCCGAGAAGGGCCTCCACAAGAGCCAGATGCATGTCCTGGCCGCCCTCACCCGCCTGCGCCAAATCTGTTGCCACCCAAAACTGGTCGGCAACGACTCCCCCTCGGGAAAGACCGAGACCCTCTTCGAGCTGCTCGATTCCCTCGTGGCCGAAGGGCAGAAGGTGCTGGTCTTCAGCCAATTCGTCCAGATGCTGCTGCTCATCGAGGCGGAGTGCGCCCAGCGCCAGTTCAGCACTCACCTGCTCACCGGCCAGACCAAGGAGCGCCAGGAAGTCGTCAATGCCTTCCAGAACGACCCCAATTCCGCCGTGTTCCTGCTCAGCCTTCGCGCCGCCGGCACCGGCTTGAACCTGACCACCGCCAGCTACGTCGTCCTCTACGACCCCTGGTGGAACCCGGCCGTCGAAGCCCAGGCCATCGACCGCTCCCACCGCATCGGCCAGACCCAAACTGTCAACGCCTACCGCCTCATCTCCCCGGGGACCGTCGAGGAAAAAATCTGGGAACTCCAGCAGAGCAAGGCCCAGGCCATCGCCGACGTCCTCGGCGAGGAAGGATTCGCCCGCAGCCTCACCAAGGCCGACCTGGATTATTTGTTCGCGGAAGAGTAGCTGGACTCCAAAGGTTTGTGGAACCGTTAGAACTCAGCGTCGTTTTACCGGCCTGTCAGGAAGGTGACAACCTGCGCCAGATACTGCCCGTGTTGAACGACGTCGCGCGGTCCCTGATGGCCAGCTACGAAATTGTCGTCATTGACACCGAACAACCGCTCGACGACACGCCGGCAATCTGCGCCGAATTGGGCGTGACGCGCGTGCCGCGCCGCGGCGGGGCCTTATACGGGCACGCGACCCGCACGGCGTTGGAGGTCGTGCGCGGCAAGCACGTGATCTTCATGGACGCCGACGGCTCGCACAACCCGCGGGTCCTGCCTCAGTTGTGGGCCGAGCGCGACCACGCCGACCTGGTCATCGCCTCGCGTTACGTCCGCGGCGGCAAAACCGAGAACCCGGCCGTGCTGATCTTCCTGAGCCTGATGGTCAACGTCGTGTTTCGCGTCGTGCTCGGCCTGGAGTGTCACGACGTCTCCAGCAGCTTCCGGCTCTACCGCGCCGACGCCTTGCGGCGCCTGGAACTGGAATGCGACAATTTCGACATTATCGAAGAAATTCTCATCAAACTCAGTTGCGCGCAGCCCAGTTTTCGCATCAAGGAAATCCCGTTCACCTTCGAGAAACGCAAAGCCGGCGCGACCAAGCGGCGCCTGGTCGCCTTTGCCATCGGCTACCTCGCGACACTGTGGCGGCTGTCCAAGTTCAAGCGCGAGGCGTGTCGCGCATTGAGAACCCAGCGATGAAAAGTTTCGACGATGCTAATTCCAATGAGTCTCCTCGGTGGCCCGGAATGCGGTTGGGGCCGTCGGCAGGGCGAAGCCTTTGGAGTGCGTCCGGCTTGCCGGCGCTTTTGGACGGTTCGAGGCGCGCGAAAGCGGGAGCAAGCTCCCGCACTCCAAACGCTTCGCGCTCGCGTGCGTCATTCCGAATAAGTTTAACAATCCCGAATTGTTCACGTCGGAGCAAGGGGCAGGCCGGGAGGTCTGTCCCACATCTGAACATTTGCGTCCCATGAACCCTCGTCCGGAGCCTCTCTCAGACAACGCCGGCGGCGCCTGGCAAAGGGCCTGCGGACCGAGGCCGGCTGAATGGCTGGCGGTGGCAGGGCTGCTGCTGTCGTTTTGGGGCTTCCATGCCGCAACCTACAACTGGTATCCCGCGGCCTGGTGCGATGAAGTAAGTTACTCGGAACCGGGCATTAACCTGGCTCAGCACCGGGGGTTCACAACCTCCGCACTGCAATACCAGCCATCGGGCACCTTCTGGGCCGCCAATCCGCCCCTTTACGGTCTGTTGCTGTCCGGTTGGCTCCGATTGACGGGCGCGAGCCTGCTCGGCGTAAGGTCCTTCAACTTCACCCTGTTTGCGGCGGCCGCTTTTCTGCTATGGGTGGCAACCTGGAGGTTCAAGCTCGTCAGGTTGGCGCCGGTGCGCATGGGATTGATTGCGCTCATGGAACTTGGATATGGCATTTCCTTGGCGTCTCGCTCGGCGAGGCCCGACGTTCTGGGAATGCTCTGCCTCGTTATGCTCTTCCTGGCTTTCAGCATCCGCAACCCGCGTCGCAGGGGCCTGACTCTCCTCTTGTTGGCGACGGTGACGCCCTGGATAGGTTTACAGGTGGCTCTCTACGCCGCGCTGGCGTCCGTTATCGGATGGGCAGCCCACCGCACCGTCGCCTTCAGCGATCTGCTGTGTGTCGGGCTGGGACTGGCCGCAGGCGCTTGTTTGCTGACGGGTTTTCTGGCATGGCACCACGCGCTTGCTCACTTCCAACTCGCAGTCCGAACGGTCACCCAAGTCGGAGGACCAAGCCGTCTTGGAAATGCAGCCGCGAGCTACTTCAAGGATTTCAGTTCCGTCCCTTTAATCCTCGCGCTGGGTTATTTCCTGGTCCGCAGATACTCTGTCCTTGCCGCCCAAGCGAGGCGAATCATCTTGTCTTTTGGTTTCTTATATTTCGCGGTGCCTTTCGTGTTCTGCTTGTCCGCGGATTTCCGCGCTTACTATGCCTACATGATATACCTGCCCTTGCTCCTGGCCTTCGGCCACGCCTGTTCAGAGAGCGAGACCTTGGGACCTCCGAATCGTCCGGCGCCGGATCGTCTCGTTTTTCTCGCTGCGGGAGCCGCCGCCATCATTCTCGGGTTGCCACTGAGGCTCTCATTGACGGCCGCTTTTTGCCAAGTGGCCCCCAGGGCCGAACTGATGAATATCGTCGCCTCGCGCGTCCATGCTGACGACGTAGTGTTTTCCGAATACTTCACCTTCTTTGAATCAAAAATGATCACGCCGCACGTGTATGTGCCATTTTCCGCCAAGGGGCTTAGTCCCATCTGCGCTTCAGGGCTTGAGCTTACCCAGGAAGAGCGAAGGCGGGTTAACGTCATCATTGTCAAATTGGATCAAAAGGACTCGATCGCAGGCTATTTCGGTGGCAAATGGATGGCGGTTGCGGGTCCCTTCGGCGACTCGGTGGCCATGGGCAAGTTGGCGCGAATTCCTGTCTTTGGCAGAATTCTGCAAACTCTCTTCTACCATGCCCCAACCGCCCGGTTCCCAGTCCAAATCTTCCGTAGAGTCCCCGAAACAAATCGGGGATTGAAGTCAAAACGGCCTTTGGAGTAGAATTCCAGCCTTATACGACTATGCCCTGAATCGGCAGGAAATAATTATGCCTAGAGACAAAAGGTTTCCCTGGATGAAGCTGGTGATGCTGGCGGTGGTGCTGGCGGCGGGCGGCGGCGGCATGTGGTACTGGAAGAACGGCCATGAGACGGCCATCGAGTATCAGACAGCGCCCGTGGCGCGGGGAGACCTGACGCAGGTCGTGACGGCGACCGGCCAATTGGACCCGGTGGTCAATGTGCAGGTGGGGAGCCAGATTTCGGGCCGGATCGAAAAGCTCTATGTGGATTTCAATTCAGTGGTCAAGTCCAACCAGGTCATTGCGGATATCGAGCCTTCGACCTACAAGGTGGCCGTGCTGCGGGCTGAGGCGGACGTGGCTAATGCCAAGGCGAACCTGGCCCTGAGCCAGGTCCAGGCCGACCGGGCCAATACGCTCTACTCGAACAACCTGATTTCGGCCTCCGACCATGACGTAGCCGTGGCGCAGTTGCAGCAAGCCAAGGCGCAGTTGCAATCCCTGGATGCCGCGCTGGCCAGCGCCAAAGTGGACCTTTCCCGCTGCACCATTTATGCCCCCGTGGACGGCGTGGTCATCTCCCGCAACGTGGACGTGGGCCAGACCGTGGCTGCCAGTTTCAGCACTCCCACTCTCTTCCAGTTGGCCGGGGATTTAACCAAGATGCAGATAGACGCCCTGGTTTCGGAAGCGGACATCGGCGAGGTTTCCGTGGGCGAGCACGCCGACTTCACCGTGGACGCTTATCCTCTCCGCACCTTCGCCGGCAAGGTTAGCCAGGTCCGTTACGGGTCCATCACCAACCAGAACGTGATCAACTATGATTGCGTGATCGCGGTGAGCAATCCGGACAGGAAATTGCTGCCCGGCATGACCGCCAACGTCTCGATTATCGTCGCGGAGCGAACCAATGTCTTGAAGATCCCCAATGGGGCCTTGCGGTTCCGGCCGCTGGAAACGGCCCCTGCGACCAGCGCAACGCCGCAACTGGCCGCCCAGGGAGCGCGCTCTAACCTCGTGGCCGGCGGGCAGGGCGGCGGGCCTCGAGCCGGCGCTCCGGGCCCGCCCGGCGCAAGCCGGTCCCCGCCGGAACGGCAACTCATGCGAACGGTTTATGTGTTGCCCGAAAAGCCGGAGAGCAAAGGCAAGGACCCTCTCAAACTCGAGCCGGTCCAGATCAAGGTGGGCATCAATGACGGCATCATGACCGAGGTCGTCGAGGGCCTGAAAGAAGGGACGAAGGTGGTCAGCGGCGTTCTCACCACAGAGACCGCCGCCTCACGGCCGGCGGCCAATCCCTTTAGCGGCGCTGGGAGGCGATTTTGAGTCCTATCCCCGCGCGCGCAAGCCGCCGCCATTTGCCATTTGCTATATGCCGTATGCCATTTGCCATTTCCGCCGTCCCATTCCCGCCCGCGTAACCCGCCCATGAATACCGTCATAGCACTCGAGGACATCCACAAGGTGTATCACACCGGCGGGGTGGACGTGCATGCGGTGCGGGGAGTCTCTGCGGAGATCAAGACCGGCGAGTTCGTGGCCATCATGGGCGCCAGCGGTTCGGGCAAGTCCACGCTCATGAACATCATCGGATGCCTGGACCGGCCAACGAGCGGGCGCTACCTCCTGGACGGGACCGATGCATCACGTCTGGAGCGGGACGAACTGGCCGACATTCGGAACCGGAAAATCGGCTTCATCTTTCAAGGGTTCAACCTGCTGGCACGCACTTCGGCTGTCGAGAATGTCGAGTTGCCCATGCTTTATGGGCACGCCCATCTGCGGGGCCGCGAGCAGCGAGCCCGGGCCTTGCAAGCGCTGGAGACCGTCAGTCTGGTCGAGCGGGCCCACCATCATCCGAGCCAGCTTTCGGGCGGCCAGCAACAACGGGTCGCCATCGCCCGGGCGCTGGTCAACCAGCCGGCCCTCTTGCTCGCCGACGAGCCGACCGGCAACCTGGATAGCCAGACGAGCATCGAGATCATGGGCGTGTTTCAAAAGCTCAACAACCAGGGAATTACTCTGGTGATGGTGACGCACGAGCTGGACATCGCCCGCTACACGCGGCGCAACCTGATCATGCGCGATGGCCGCATCGTGAGCGACACCACGGTGGCCGAGCGGTTGGATGCGGAAAGAGAGTTGGCCCGTTTGCGCGATGCCCAACAGGCAGTTCAATTGAGCCTATGATGCGAATCGTTGCCACCCTTAGCATTGCCGTGCGCGCCCTGCGCCGCAACCTGATGCGGACGCTGCTCACGACGCTGGGCATGATCATCGGCGTGGCGGCGGTGATTGCCACCGTGAGCCTGGGTTACGGGGCCAAGGCCCAGATCGAGGCCCAGATTGCCAGCATTGGCCAGAACGTGGTGCTGGTTTGGTCCGGCAGCATGAGCCGCACGGGGGCGCGCAGCGGTTGGGGCGGCGCCGGCACACTCACCATCGAAGATGCCGAGGCCATCCAGCGCGAGATCACCGGCGTGGTGCAGATAAGCCCCGAAATCCAAAGTTCGACCCAGGTCGCGGCCGGCAACCAGAACTGGTACACGCGCATCCAGGGCGAAGGGTCCGAGTATTTCGACATCCGCCAGTGGCCCGTCATTATCGGCTCCGCGTTTAGTGGCCAGGACGTGCGCAACGCCAACAAGGTCGCGGTCATCGGCCAGACCATTGCCGACCAGTTGTTCCCAGGCGAAGACCCGCTGGGCCGGGTCCTGCGCGTTAAGAACGTCCCTTTTAAAGTCGTGGGCGTGCTCTCTCCCAAAGGGCTCTCGGTCCAGGGCCAGGACCAGGACGACTTGGTCGTCATTCCCTTTACCAGCTCGATGAAGCGCGTCCAGCGCGTGACCACCCTGCGCAACTTCATGGTCCAGGCGGCCAAGCCGTCCCTGCTCTTCTCCGTCCAGCAGCAGATCATCGATTTGCTGCGCCAGCGCCACCACATCACCCCTGAAAAGGACGACGATTTTACCGTCCGCACTCAGCAGGAGATCGCCGAGGTGGTCACAGCCCAATCCAGGACGATGACGGTCCTGCTCGGGGCCATTGCCGGCGTCTCCCTGGTGGTGGGCGGCATCGGCATTATGAACATCATGCTCGTCAGCGTCACGGAGCGGACCCGGGAGATTGGCATCCGGATGGCCATTGGAGCGCGCGCACGCGACATCCTGCTTCAGTTCCTGACCGAGGCCGTTACCCTGAGCGCCATCGGCGGCCTGGCCGGCATCGGCCTGGGCATTGGCTTCTCCCGAATGCTGGCAGCCAGCAAAGGCTGGCCGACCCTTATCCCTACGGAATGGCTCCTATATGCCTTCTCTTTCAGCGCGGCCGTGGGTGTTTTCTTCGGCTTCTACCCCGCCCGCAAGGCCTCGCGGCTCGACCCAATAGAGGCCCTCCGATACGAGTAGCGCGTCCGAAAAACTCGGACCCCGAACGCCGGCGGACGCGCAACCCGTGCTGCACGGCCTCGACTGCCCGGGCCTCCGCCGCCCCCTCGCCCCTCCGCAGGCCTGCGACACCGCCAAAGTCCTGAACGCGTTGGCGGGGCAACAAAAGTATCGCCATTCCGGGGCTGCCGCACTAAGTTGGCGCGCAGTATGGCAAAACTAAATCAATACAAATTCTGTTTCGGTCCCTGGAATATCAGCGAAGGTCAGGATCCCTACGGCCCGCCGACCCGCGCGCCCCAGACCTTCGATTGGAAGCTGGATCAGCTCAAGCAACTGGGCTTCGAGGCCATGATGTTCCATGACGACGACGCTGTGCCGGACATTGACGGCAAATCCGACGCCCAGCTTCGCAGCGAGGCCAAGGCGCTGAAGAAGAAACTCGGCGACGCGGGCATCGCGGCGGAAATGGTCGCGCCGCGGCTCTGGTTCAGCCCGATGACCATCGACGGCGCCTATACGAGCAACGACCCGAAATGCCGGCAATACGCCATCGACCGCTCTCTGCGGTGCATCGACATCGCCAAGTGCCTGGGCACGGACCTCATCGTTCTGTGGCTCGCCCGCGAGGGGACCTACCTGCGCGAGTCCAAGAACGGCCGGCGCAGCTTCGAGCGCCTGGTCGAGGCCATGGACAAGATGCTGGCCCACGACAAGAAAATCCGCCTGGCCATCGAGCCTAAGCCCAACGAACCGATGGACCATGCCTACGTGCCGACCATCGGCCACGCCCTGGCCATCGCGCAATTGACCTGCGACCCCAAACGCGTCGGTTGCCTCATCGAGTCGGCCCACGCCATCCTGGCCGGGCTTGACCCCGCCGACGAAATCGATTTCGCCATGACCTTCGGCAAGCTCTGGTCCCTGCACCTCAACGACCAGAACGGGCTGAAATTCGACCAGGACAAACCGTTCGGCAGCTCCAATCTGCGCGTCGCCTTCAACGAGGTCCGCGCCCTCGAACGCAACCACTACGGCGCCCAGGGCCAGTTCGTCGCCTTCGACGTGCATCCCTACCGCACTACCAAACCCGACCGCTGGGTGGCGCACCTCGACAACAGCCGCCGCACCTTCCTGCGCCTCCTGGAAAAGGCCCGCTCGTTTGACGAGCAAGAGGCCGCCAAACTCATCGCGGAGCGCGACTACGCCACGCTCGACCAGATGGTCCTCGATCACCTGATGGGCGCCTCAGCAAAAGGCTGAAGGCTGAAGGATAAAGGCTTGTGGACTCAAAGGAATTTGCTTTTTTGCCGCGCCGCCGGTTTTGACGCTTCGCGTGTAAGCCGGAGCAGCAAGGGTGCGCGCCAGGGCAGTTGGGTGATCGCGCAAATGGGGAGAGAACCCCATTTTCAAAAGTCCCATCTCGGAGGAAGATATAGCCCTAAGCGCCAAGGAGCGATGGGCTTATTGCGGATGGGGAAGACCCTAACACGAAACGGGCGGCTGCGGGAGGTGGCCGCCCGATTTTGTTTAGGACGTTTCAACGTTGGGTCCAGCCGCGCCATGGGAGAGGTCCCGAAGAGAGGGCTGACATGGCGGTGAGGGACGGCAATTTCAGCCGTCCCTTCGGGACTTATGCCCCAGCCTAGCCAGACCCAACGTTGAAACGTTGAGAGTTTCACATGTCCCTCCGGGACAAAGCGCAGGGGCGTCAGCCTGAAATCCATGGATCTCCCACTTGTGTAGATACCAATGGCTGAAGCCACGGCGTTAATGAAACGTCTCGCCCTGGTGCGTGAAACATCCGGGCCAAAACCAAACCCAACTGAGTTTTGTCGCCGTAGATAGAGCCTGTCCCAAAGGCTCTGATTCCGGACCTTTGTCGCAACCTTTGTCGCCGAGTAACTATTCAGCACCTGTCCACGTTTTCTGTCCAAAGCCGGCTGAAGCCGGCGCTCCGGAGCGCCGGCTTCAGCCGGCTTTGCGCGCCCGTAGTCCGCGAGGCCTTCCGACTCCGCGCTGGCGCCGGGATGTTCCGCGTTCGTTGCCGCTGAATAGTTACGTTGCCGACTTTGTCGAGGAACGGCCAAATCGACAAAGGTTTCGTCAAAGGTCTCGACAAAGTCCTCCGTTCGCCGGGCTTTTGGGACAGGCTATAAATAGTGGCCGGGCGGACAAAGTCGATCTGAGAAGGTTGCCCTACTTCGGTCCGGAGCCTGGCTGGGGAGGCTTGGGGGTGGCGTCCGCGGGCTTGGGCGTGGCGTCTGAAGGCTTGGGCGTGGCGTCTGCGGGCTTGGGGGTGGCGTCTGCGGGCTTGGCGGTATCGGGCGGTTTGGGTGGGGCAACGCCAGTTGCCGCCGGGGGCTTCTCGTCCTTCTTGGGTTCTTCTTTCTTTTCGGCCATGAGCTGCGAGCGCTCTTTGAGTAGCGGTTCGACCGTCCAGGTCGAGACGAGATAGATCCAGGGTTCGCAGGTTTTATCCTGGCTGAGTTTGTCTTCGAGCTTTTTCTGGTTGTCCTTGAATTCCTTATCGAGCTTTGTTTTATCTTGCGGCTTTTCATCCTTGCCCGGTTGGCGTTCGTTGGGGATCTGCGCGGTGACCGCGAGGGTCAGCGGATAATTGTCGTTGGTCTTCTGGCCGATTTTGAGCGTGTAGGAGAAGTTGTCGAACGTCCCGATGGCGACGACGGCGGGTTTGTCCAGGCCGAGAGTTTCGGGTTTGGCGCCGGCGGCGATGTCCGTAAAGCTCAACGAGGCGAGAGGGCTGGCCACGCCCGAGGTTTTGGAGGCGTCGAGTTGCTCGCCAGGTTTAGGGTCGGCCAGCTTCCATTCGCCGGTTTCGGTCTCGCGGGTCAATTTCCACGAGTTGGTGGGGTTCTGGAAGGTGGCGGCGATGGAGCGGATTTTTTCGATTTTGGGGAAGTCCTTGTTCAACCACTGCTCGGGCTTAGGCTCGATATTGGAGAGGGCATCGGAGATGAGGGCGACATCGGCGGCTTCGCTGCCCACCTTGACAAAACGGCCATCGGGCCAGCCTTCATCGCCCATGTCGCCTCCAAAGGACGAGGGCTGTTCGGACTTGTGGAAGTGTTTTTTGCCCAGGAACAAAGAGCGGATGAGCTTGCCGCCCTGGTCCTTGAATTCGATGACCATGGGGGCGTTGGTCCCCTGCCCGGGGGCCAGGGCGAAACGGGAGAGTTGCGAGGGCCCGACCTTCTCGCTCTGCACGACCTTTAAATCGGCGGCCTTGATCAGGAATTCGCTGATTTGGGAGAAACTGGCCGGGTAATCGTTGCGCTCCCGCACGCGCCACAGATTGTCTTTTTTGGCCAGGTCCAATTGGTTGGACCCTTGCTTGATGGCGATGAGGGCGACATCGTTGATGGGGAAGTTGTTGCCCAGGAGCTTTTGCCCGATGGCCTTGTCGGCGCTATGCCAGGCGGCTTGATTTTTCTGATGCAAGAGGAGGCCGGCGCCGCCCACAACGGCCACCAGGACCAGGAGAGTGAGGAGTTGTTTGCGATTCATTTTGCGGAGGTCTTTTTGCGTTTCACCATGGCAATGACGATGCCCGAGGCCGTGACGGCAAGCGGCACGGCCAAAATGTTAAGCCACTTGGCCCGCGTCTGGAGCGAGACGACCTCTTTGCGCAGGTCCTTCTGCACCTGCTTGAGATGCTTGCGGGTCTCGATCTCATCTTTGCGGAGCTTGGCCAACTCGTCGGCTTGCTCCCTGGACAGGATGGAACGCTGATCCTTGTCCTTGCGTTGCTGTTGCAGCTCGTTGATGCGTTGCGAGGCCTCGTTGGCTTTTGTCTCGAGTTGCTTGATTTCGGCCTGGAACTTCTCGTTGGCGGCGGTCTCCATCTTCTGGATGCGGGTGAAAGGCCGGTTCAGAGTGGCGCGGCTGCGCACGGCGATGAGGTTGTTGTCGCCGGACAACTGCTCGATCATGTTCTGGGCAAAGCTCAGGTTGCCGTTCATCGGGGTGAGGGCCATCCCCATGAGCGTCGGGACCTGCCGCAGGGCGACGGTGTCATAGAGCATGTCGGCATCGCCGACCAGCACGACCGTGGTTTCCTGCTTGGAGTCCTTGAGCGAGTCGTCGTCTTTTTTTGCCTCGGTCTTCTTGTCGGCGTCCTTTTTCGCGTCGTCCTTTTTCTCCTTGTCTTCAGTTTTCTCTTTGTCTTCGGGTTTGCCGCCAGGGAAGGCGGTCTTGAATTTGCCCGTCAAGCGGACGGCCAAGGCGTATTGGATGCCGGAAGGTTTGAATTCCTTGATGATGTTCTCGCCGCCGAGGTTTGCCATGAAACCATCGACGAGCTGCGAATCCCTGGTGCTCTTGAGGAGCACGGTCTCTTTGAGGCCCTGCGCCGGGGTGCCGGTGAAGGCGCCGGCGTAAGCGAGCCAGACGTTATCGATTTGGCTGGTGACAATGTCCTCGGAATTGATGCCTTCGCCGGTGACGGACAAGACGGCCGGGGCTTCCTGTGGGGCGCCGCCGCGCCCGCCCAGTTGCATTTTGAAATTCAGGTCGGCCACGACTTTGGAGGTGTCAAAAGCCAGGCCCCAGGCCTTGAGGAGCTTGTCCAGGGAAGAGCCGGTGTTGGGAATGTTGCCGAGCATTTGGTTTTGCTCTTTGCTGTCGATAACGAATGGCATCGGGTCCAGGAAGGCGAGCAGCTTGCCTCCGCGCAGGATGAACTGGTCGATGGCAAACTGCGCCTTGTCCGAGATGTCGCGCGGGTGAATCAGGACCAGGACCTTCACGTCATCATCGATTTTGTCAGTGTCCATGCTGAGGCTGCGGACGTTGAAATCACGCTTGAGTTCCGAGACGAGGGCCCAGGGCTGGCTGCCTTGCTGGCCCATGCGGGCCATCATCGGATTGGAGGGCATGCCAAAGAGCGGGAGGGGGCTCATAAGACCCACGACCGGCTTGTCCGGGGTGATGACGCGGGAGATAGCGCGGGAGAGGTCGTATTCAAGGAGTCGCTCGCGGCTGGGGCTTAGGAAGGGAATCGCCTCCTTCACATCGAGCATGGTTACGGCCAGGCCCAGGTAGAACCGCTCGCCGTTGGGCAGCATCTGGCCCTCGACCCCGTCCATCCGGGCCGAATCCTCCGCATCGGAATCAGGCTCGGGGTCGTATTTTTCGATGATGAGCTTGCCCTTGGACGCTTGCTTGTACTCGGTCAGGAGGTCCTCGACCTGCTGGGCATAATCCCTGAGCGCCACCGTCTCCGGCGTGGCGGCCTCGCCCCGGGTGCAATAGAGCTTGATGTGGATGGGGGTGTCAATCTTCCGCAGGATGGCGCGAGTGCCCGCGGAAAGGGTGTAGGCCTTTTCGCGCGTCAGGTCAATGCGGGTGCGCCCTAAGCCGGTAATGAAATTGAACGCGATGAGGATGACGAGCATCCCCGCGACGCCCGCCGTGGAATAGAGAATGGTCTGGAATGATTTCTTTTGCATCGTTGTCTCCTCGGGGAATGGCTCAGCCGGCGCGGTGGGTGCGCAGGATGACGCTGGTGGTGAAGAGCGAGAACCCGATTACCGAGAGGAAAAAGATAATGTCCCGCGAATCCAGGACCCCCCTGGAGAAACCCTGGAAATGGGTCATCACGCTGAAAGAGGTGACCAAATCCACCAGCCAGGAGAAGCCGGGGCTGATGAGTTGCTGGAAGAAGTTGATGACGGGCGGGAAACCGGCCAGGATCAGAAACAGGCAGGCGACTACCGAGAGGATGAAGCTGACGACCTGGCTGCGGGTGAGGGCTGAAGTGATGCAACTGACGGCCAGGTAAGCCCCGGCCATGAGCCAACTCCCGATGTAAGCGGCAAAAATGACGCCGTTGTCGGGGCTGCCCAGGTAGTTGACGGTAATCACAACCGGGAAGGTCAGGGCCAGGGCCAGGGCCAGGAAGAGCCAGGAGGCCAGGAACTTGCCGACAATTGCCTGCCAGGCGGTAATCGGCATCGTCAGCAGCAGTTCGATGGTGCCGCTCCGCCGCTCTTCGGCCCAGAGCCGCATGCCGACCGCCGGCACGAGGAAGAGGAAAAACCAGGGATGCCATTCAAAGAACGGCAGCACCAGCGATGCCTCCCGCCGCTCGAAGAAGCCCCCCACGAAGAACGTGAAAAACCCGCACAGCAGCAGGAAGATGACAATAAAGACGTAGGCGATAGGGGAGGTGAAATAGGCCCCGAGCTCGCGTTTGGCAATCGTTTTGATATTCGCGCAACTGTTCATTTCTTTTCCTCTTTCACGGTGTCCGGCATGGTGATGCTGCGAAAGACCTCGTCAAGCCGGCCCTCTTCGGTGTGCAATTCTTCAATCCGCCAGCCGTGCGCGGCATCGGCGATACTGGAGGCCAGACCGCCATTGAGGCTGGACTTAGGAAACACCCGCGCGGTGACGCTGGTGGCCTCTTCTTTGAGAATGGCGGTGCGTTTGACCAGGGAGATTCGGGAGAGGCCTTGACTGAGGCTGGCGGCATTGATGCCGGTGACGCGCAGGGTGACGGCCCCGGCCCACTCGGACTTCTGGCGTAGTTCCTCCGGCGTCCCGTTGGCCACGATGCGGCCGCGGTCGATGATGATCGCCCTGGAGCACACGGCGTCGACTTCCTCGAGAATGTGGGTCGAGAACACAATCGCCTTGGACTGGCCCATCTTGCGGATGAGCTGCCGGACCTCGTGTTTCTGGTTCGGGTCCAGGCCGTCGGTGGGTTCGTCCAGGACGAGCACGTCGGGGTCGTGGATGACGGATTGGGCGAAGCAGGTGCGGTGGCGAAAGCCCTTGGAGAGGGTCTCGACGCTCTGGTGCAGCACGCCCTCCAAATGGCACATATCGACAACTCGCTCGACGGCCTTTTTCTTGGTCTCACCCCGCAGCCCGCGAATCTCGGCGCAAAAATTCAAGAAGCCATACACCGTCATGTCCGTGTAGGCCGGGGCGTTCTCCGGCAGATAGCCGATCAAACGCCGGGCCTGAATCGGGGCGTCCACCACGTCATACCCTCCGACGGTAATCCTGCCTGCCGAGGGTGGGATGAACCCCGTGATCATGCGCATCGTAGTGGATTTCCCGGCCCCGTTGGGGCCCAGGAAGCCCAGCACCTCGCCGCGCTCGACCGAGAACGATACCCCGTCCACGGCCGACTTGGTTCCGAAAACCTTCGCTAGATTATGAACCTTGATCATATTACGTTTTTAATTCCGACCCAACCAAATGGTCCAAATACCCAGTCGAGGCCAAATTGTAAATAACTTTTTCATAGCGTTTCATCACGCTGCTTTGGTGATTTTTGATTCTTTCATGCCCGGGATGTTCAAAATTATTCACTTGCCGCCGGCGGCTGCGAGGTAACGTTTGCGCCATTCGGCGCGGGAGAGTTTACCCCGCTCGTTGGGGGCGAGGGATTCGACGAACCACCATTGGCGGGGCACCTGCCAGGCGGGGAGGGTCGTCATGAGGAACTGGCGGAGCGGTTCGGCGCCCAGGCCGGCCTCGGCGGCCAGGCAGGCCACGATGGTCTCGCCGCGTTCGGCCTCGGCGCTGGGAACTCCGAAGACCAGGCATTCGCGCACACCCGGATGAGAGGCCAAAGCGCGCTCGATTGTTTCCGGGGGCACTTTTCGTCCGGCGACGTTGATTTGGTCGCCGGCCCGGCCGCGGAGGTAAATCAGGCCGAAGGAGATCTCGCCCAGGTCGCTGGTGTGAAAGACGCCCTCGCGCAGGCATGGGGCGGGTTGTGGCCAGCAGGTCTGCGCCACGGCGGGTCCGCGCACCTCCAGGCAGCCGTCCTGGGCAACCGAGACGGCGACGCCGCGCATTGGAGCGCCGACGCAGGCGGCATCCAGGCGCGGTCCGGCGGTGGCGTCGTAGGCGATGCCTCCGCATTCGCTGCAGCCGTAGAAGTTGTGGATTTTGAGGCCGCGCATGGCGAAGACGTTCTGCTCCAGGGCCAGGGGCAGCGGCGCCCCGGCGGAAATCGCCAGCCGCACATTGGGAGGGATGGCATCGGCGCCATGCCAGGACCGCCAAAGGGCGGGCACAGCGGCCAAAGTCACCGCCCGTTCGGTCGCAGCCGCCCGGCGGACTGCCTCGGGCAGGGCCGCCCCGACCAGGACCAGCGGGATGCCGTGCAGGAGCAGAGGCAGGACCAGGTTGGAGAACCCGTAGGAGTGGGCCAGGGAAATGACGCCCAGGTTGGGCCAGTCGGGGCGCAAGCCCATGGTGGCGACGATGTTCCGCGCGTCGGCGAGGAGTTGTGGCGCGGTGACGGCAACCACTCTCGGGGAGGCTGTGGTGGCGGAAGTGGTTTTCAGGTGCGCGATGCCCGCCGGCAAACCGCCCGGCAGCACCGGCGGCGGTTGCTCGAGTTCCAAGGGGCAAACCACCTGGCCGGAACGCCAGGCCCGGAGCACATCGAGGATGAACTGGGCCGAGGCATCGCGTGGGAAGGCGGCTTGTCCTCCGTCTCCTGGGCCGGCCCGGACGCCCTCAGAGGCAAGTTCACGAAACGTCCACCGTTGGCCCAGCGTCAAGTCCGTCAAGGCGATTTGGTCCGGGCAGGCCCGCACAATCTCCAGCCATCGCTCGTGGAGCATCTGGCTGTGACCTGGCGCAGGGACCGGTTCGCCGGGCAAGCCGGATGTTGGGCTTGGGAGAGAGGAGGACATCTCGATGCAATGCTCTACAGCCTCTGACGTCCGGAGTAGCCGGTGTCGAGCTCGTGCCAGAACTGGATGTCCTCCTCCGCCTGCTCCCAGCACAGGAAGACCTCTTTGTCGGCGAGGATGGCGGGGAAATCAATCAACCCGCGGTCCAGGTCCTTGATCTGTATCTCACGGCGATAGAACTCCAGGAGGCCATCCTGGATGCCGGCCAGAATGCGGACCCATTGGTTGACGAGGTCCCCGCCCAGGTCGCGGCCTGGGCCGGCCAGGGCGTTCAGGCGCTCTTCGGATTTCTCGAGGTCGGCGCGGAGTTGGACCAACTTCTTGAGCCACTGGCGAATCTGGGGCAACAGCTCCCGAGCCTGTTCCCGCGTATAATGCTTTTCAAATTGCATGGATACGGCCCAGGATTTCGGATGGACGGTCTTAGGGGTATGCTCCTGGCTCGAGCCTTGCCAACCGCGAAAACCCCGGCGCTACACTGTCCAGGTTATTTTGCATCGGCTCCCTTGGGGTTTGCGGGCGCTTGGGCGGCGTCCAGCTTTTTGCGGATGTCATCACTGGGCTGGAGGGCCAGGGCCTTGCGCCAGGCCTCACGCGCCTTGTCCGGCTGTTGGAGAGCAGCGTAAATGTCGCCCAGGTGGTCAAAAACGGTGGGGTCGGGTTCCTGAAGGAGGTCGCAGGCCTTGAGGACGTAATCCAGGGCCTCTTTGGGCTGGTGGAGTTTGAAGAGGACCCAACCGAGGCTGTCAAGGTAGGCGCCGTTTTTGGGTTCAATCTTCAGGGCCTTCTCGATGAGCTGGCGGGCCTGGTCGAGTTTCATGCCGTGCTCGGCCCACATGTAGCCGAGGTAGTTGAGGGCCTCGGCAAAGTCCGGCTCAAACTGGAGGCATTTCTGGAAGTATTCCTCGGCTTTGGCCAGCTCGCCGTTACGCTCGCAGGTGGCGCCGAGCTGGAAAAAGAAGAGTTGATTGAGCCGTTTGGGTTCTTTGGCCTTGGCGATGACCTCGGCGCGATTGAAGTACTCCATGGCCCGGGGATAGTCTTTCTGCTGGCTGTAAGCCAGGCCGGTGATGAATTCGAGAACGAAGTTTTGGGAGTCGTGGGAGAACTTCTGGCGCGCGTCCTGGAGGGTGGCCAGGGCCTCGGTGGTTTGCTTGAGGTTCAACTGGCTGGTTGCCAGGTCATAGTAGGCCTGTTCGGAATCCGGGCTGAGGAGGATCGTTTTCCTGAAATGCTCGGCGGCCTCAGCCCATTTTTTGTCCTCGAAGGCAAGGGTCCCGAGGTAGTAGTAGGCGGCGGTGTTGGCGGGGTTGTCTCGGACGATGGCCTCGAGTTGCTCGGCGGCGTGTTTGTGGTCCGAGGCGCGCAAGTAGATATCCGTGAGCTTGGCGTGGACGTGCTCGCGAAGTTCGCCAAAGCCGGGGGCATCGGGCAGCCGGTTGAGGAGGTCCAGGTAAAGCTCGGCTGCTTTGGGAGTATCGCCCAGCGAGTTGAAGCTGTCGGCCAGCATGAGGCGCAAGGCGGCGGCCTGGGGGTTGAGGCGGACGACGCGATTGAGGGTCTCCAGGGCTTTGGCCTGGGCCTTCTCCTTCTGGGCCGGCACTTGCATCCCGAGGTTGATGTACAACTCGGAGAGGCCGATGAGGAATTCCGGGTTGGTGGAAGGCTGCCGGGCCGCCTCGTCCAGCACCGCCATTGCTTCGGCCGATTGCTTGCCCTGGAGGTAAGTGAGGCAGAGGTTGCGGTAGCCGGCCAGCAGATCAGGCGCTTTTTTGATGGCGGTGCGGTTTGCGGTTATTGACTGCTCGGCCTTGCCCAATTCAGCATAGATGACGCCCAAGCGGGCATAAATCGCGCCGGAGGCCCCGGGCCGGGCGGCAGCGTGGTTGACCACCTCGAGGGCTTTGTCGAGTTGTTTGGCCTGCAAGAGGCGGCGTGAAACATCCAGCACCATGGCTTCATCGGTAGGATCAGCCCGCGCGGCCTGGTAATACTCATCCAGGGCGGCCGTGTTCTCGCCGTTCATTTCGTGAACGACTCCCGCCCCGAAATGGGCATGGGCCTGAGCAGCCTTTTCCAGAGGCAACTCTCCGGCATCGGCCTGGCGCTGAAGACGGGCCTCCCCGGGCTGACGCCGCGCGGAGGCCGAGCTGCAGCCGGTCATCAATGCACTGCTCAATGCCAGCACCATTCCCCAATGCCAGTGACGCCTCAACATATATTATCAAAACCTCCCTCTAATTCCAATTCGCGTTAGTGCCATCCTCAACGCTCATTGGAATAACCCCTGAGCGGGTCGCACCGAATCGATCAATGCTCAACCCCGATTTGTGCGGGGATTATTTCTGCCAGGTGCGCTTCTTATGGCGGTGCGCGCGCAACTTCTTGCGCCGCTTGTGCTTGTTAATCTTTGCTTTTCGACGTTTTTTTAATGAACCCATAATTCTGTTTCTATTCCTGCTGCCAAATGAACTCTGCCGAACCCTGCCACAGAGGATTGTGCTGCAACTTCGGATTATTGCAACCGTCCGGCCCGGAAAAAGCTGTTAGCGCCCGACAGCCTGCGGAATGAACCGGCTTTCGTCAAGCGCGTTTCGGCCGGCTTACAGCCTCTTGCTCCGGGCAAAGGGCAAACCGCGCTCGCCATGAAAAAGGCGACGCAAGCGCGGGTCACTCGAACTTGCCTCGCGCCGGATGATCGGCGGGGCCACCCGGCTCCCCAGTTCGCGCCGCCAACGGCGGCCCTTAAGCCAGTCTTCCCAGCTCACGGCCTCATGGATGGGGATGGAAGGGGGTTTTGACTTTGAGCTCATTGGCGATTTCTTCTATGACTTTTTGGCACTCCGGGAAAATACGGTATTCAGGCAGGCGCGCAAGGCGCTCGACTTCGTTCCAGTCCAGCCCGAGGGCTCCGCCGAGGGCGACAGCAGCGAGCTTCCTTGCACACTGACGGGCCGGCACGGATTTTTGTGGATAAACCGAAACCAGGATGCGCTCGACGAGCAACTCCTCGGGCTGGATGATCTGCACGAGGCCATAAGGTCCGGCGAGTTTTCGGAGCGGCGTTCGCGCCAGGCTCTCCAGTGGTCCCAACAGATCGACGAACTGACCTGCCACTTGCCAGCTTCGCGGCCCGCCTTGCCCCTGCAACTGCCCCATGAGTTCTTGCCGCTCCCGCAGCGGCACGGCGTTCCGGTTCAGGAGGCAGAAATCCAAGTCGCCGGAGGTGTAAGCACCTTCGGTGAGCAGTTCGATCGCTGAACCGCCAACGACGACTAAATCGATGCCGCGCTGGCGAAACACTTCCGAACAGAGCGAAGCGAGTTTGGCCGCTTTGCGCGTCGGGTCGGTATCGGCCAGAATGTCGGCCAGGGCAGCCTTTACCAAGTCGGCTTGCACGCCGCCAAGTTATATCGGATTGACCTGGCGCGTCCAGCGTGGTCGTAAGGTGCGTGGGGCTCTCATGGAGATGTCACGGAGCGCGACCTCGGCGGCATGGAAACCGCACATCCCATGGACGCCGCCGCCGGGCGGGGTCGAAGCGGAGCAGAGATAGAGGCCCGGGGTTGGCGTGCGGTAGGGGGTGGGGCTCAGGACTGGCCGGGCAAGCAATTGCCGCCAATCGGCTACGCCGGCGCTGATGTCGCCTCCGACCAGGTTGGCGTTTTGCCGTTCCAATTGCTCGCAATTCATGACCCGGCGCGCGAGGATGCCGTCGCGGAAACCGGGAGCGAACCGCTCGATCTGGTTTTCAATGCGCCCGGTCATATCGAAAGTGGAGCCGTTGGGGACGTGGCAATAGGCCCAGACCACGCGGCAACCTTCGGGTGCGCGGGTGGCATCGAAAAGGCTGGGCTGGGACAGGATGACAAAAGGCCGCTCGGGGGGCTGCGCTCGGGCCACGTCGCGCTCGGAAGCGGCGATTTCCCCGAGGGTGCCGCCCAGATGCACCGTTCCGGCGCGGGCGCAGGCAGCAGCTTTCCAGGGGATGGGCCAGTCCATGGCGTAATCGATCTTGAAGACCCCGGGTCCGTAGCGAAAGTTCTGGAGGCGGGCTTGATAGGAGGGGGGCAATTTGTGGGCCGCCAGCCGCAGGACCTGCCGCGGTGTGAGGTTCAGCAGGACCGCCCGCGCCAGGGGCAACTGGTCGATGCTCTGGACTGGCGCCTGTGTGGCCAACTCTCCACCGAGGGCGCGCAGGCGGGCTGCCAGGGCGTTGGCAATGCGCTGAGCGCCACCGCGCGGGAAGGGCCAGCCGACTGCGTGGCCCAAGGCGCCAAGGACCAGGGCGAAGGCCGCGGCAGGGCTTTGTTCGAGGGGCAGGAACGAATGGGCAGCCAGGCCGGCCAGGAGGGCGCGGGCCGGCTCATCGGCGAACCAGCTTTGGGCCAGGGCCGTTGCCGAGCGAACGGCGCGCAGGCCGAAGCGGGCCAGGAGGAGCGGGTGGCGCGGCATGTGGAACAAGGGCTGCAAAAACTCTTCAGCCAGGGCCTCCCAGTTGGCAGCCAGCGGTCCCATCAGGCGCTCGTAAGCGGCCTGGTCCCGGCCCAGGCCCTGGGCCGTGGTCCGGACCGAGCGTTGGAGGACGGCTGCCGTGCCGTTGTCGAGCGGGTGGGCCAGGGCAAACTCAGGCTCGATCCAGTTCAAGCCGTAATTTCCGAGCGGCAATGTCCGAAAGAAAGGGGAACCTGCGGCCAGAGGGTGGACCGCCGAACAAGTATCGTGCATGAAGCCGGGCAAAGTCAACTCTGCGGAGCGGGCGCCGCCGCCGATGGTGTCATTGGCCTCGGCTACCAGGACTGATAATCCCTCCTGGGCGAGGCGAATCGCGGCGGCCAGGCCGTTGGGTCCGGAACCAACCACCACCGCATCGTAGGAGACATTCAATGTTTCGACACGTCATCGGCGCCGGCGCGTATGGCCGGCTTCAACGTCCAGGCCTGGAGCCGGGCCATTTCCAGGATTTTCGGCGCGCGAAAGCCTTCCTTATGAATGATCCAGCCGCCGAATAACCCGGGCGTATCGGCAGCGACATGCCGCGCGGGGAGCAGTTCGGGATTCTTTCCGAGCGCCACCTCTCCATCCAGTGGCAGGCGCCCGTGCTTGACGCGGCCGTCGTACGCCGCGGCCATTGCGAGCAGAAAATCCGCAGGGGAGACGGCGTCAGGGCCAATGAAAACCCTCGAGGGGACCCGGTGCTGGGTCTGGATGAAATCGAGGACGTCACGGGTCGTGTCGCGGAAGGCCGTCCAGGCCAGGGACCTTTCTGCACAAGCGGGCGGAGGCGGCCTTTCCGGACCCAGCAGTCCCCCCGGGCGCAACGGGAAGCGCAAAGGCTGGCCGGCGCTGAGCTGGCCCAGGGCCAGCGCCAGCGCTTCGAACTGGTCCGCCACGGAATAAGCGCGGCGGCCAAGCACCAGGAAGTCAACGCCCTTGGCGGAAGTCGAGCCAAGGCGGGAGGCGATTTGGGCCAGGTCTTCTTCGGGAACGCCCTCTGCGTGGATGGCATCCGGGTAGAGGAGCGGCAGGTCGGCAGCGGTTACGAAACCGAGCTCGGGCAGCGAGCGGATGTGGTCGATGTACTGGCCGAAACGGAGGAAGGCGGCGGCAGTTTCTTCGGCGGTGCGCTGGGGCGGGCGCCGCCATTGCTCGCGGGGCGGATTGGCGCCCCGGCGAAAGTTGACGCCATCCCAGAATTCACGATGCACCCATTCGCAAGGGTGGTAATAAATGCTGATGAGGCCGCCGGCCGGGTCGCGGCGCAAGCGGTCGGCGACCGCCGATACCCGCGCCTTGCCCGGCTCGAGATCGGCAGGGTTATGTAAGTCCATGCGAGTGCAATTTCGGCCCATGCCATACACGTTGATAGCGCCCGCGTACCAGAAAGGTCTCTCGTCCAGGCCGACATGGTCGCCGTCGTCCACGTAACAAGGGACGCCATGCGGGGCGACGCCGATGTCTTTGAGGGCGGCGATTGCCTGAGGGGCCCAGGATGAACCGGGCTGGCCGTAGCAGGCCAGCGTGGGCACCGAGAAGATCCGCCGCACATCCTGCGCACCGCCCCCTTCGCGCCGGGTGAATTCGGCCATCCCGTCCAGCAGGCCGCACTCGGCCAGATACTCGGAGGGCGTGGGATGAACGGAATGGAAATTCGCGTGGTAGCCGATGACATGTTTCTTGAGGGCGGCAATCACATCGCCCCGGCCGCGCTGTTCGAGGACCCGCGCCTTTTCGCCGACCACTTTGAACGTTGCCGTGATGCCTCGCTGGGTGAGCATCTCCGCCAGTTGCTTGCAGGCATCGTCGTCGGCCGGCAGCAAATAATCTTCGGTGTCGAACCAGAGAATGACATTGACGCGCGGTTGCTCCGCTGCCCGTGTCATGAACGGCGGGAGCAGGGCGAGGCAGATGAGGGCCAAGAAGCGTTTCATAATCGGTGTCGAGTCTGTTGAAACTGCAACCGGCTTGAGCATGCCGGCCTCAGGGCAAATGATCCAGAACAATCAGTTGTGTCGGCGAGGCTAAGGGCTGCTCTAAGGAGGGACAGCCAGGGGGGCAGCCATGAAGTCCGAAGGTTGGAGAGAGAAAAGTTGGTTTGCAAACGCAGGTAACCGGCGTGGTCGAAGGTCAGGCGGACCGAACTCCACCCGCCCCATCGGACCAGCGTGAGGACGCGTTCGCTTTCGAGGACGAACTGTCCGCTCGGGCTGGTAAGGATCGGCGGTTTGCGGACGAGCAACTCGCCGCCGTGCGGGGCCCAGCCGGCGAGCGGCTCCGGCTCGGGCCGCCCGCGTGTGACCTTCACCCCGGCCAAAGGCTGGCGGGTGTCCGCCGCCAGCACCCGGCCGGTGACGCGCGGGGATACGTAAGGACCCCACGCCAGGTTTCTGCATCCCGCCAGGGTCAAGGCGAACAGGAACAGGCCGATCAATCGAATCATCCCGCCAGACTACCGCCCCCGGCTTGGCGCTGTCCAGACCGTCTCCCAGGCAAGACGCCAAACAGACCACTGACAAAGTCGCTCGCGCCTGCGAGTGCGTGCCGCGAGACGCGGCACGCACTCGCAGGCGGGCGTCCCGCCCGCTGTTCGGAATTTGTCAATGGCCCTCGAGACCCCAACCGGGCGCATGAGGAAGCGGTTGACAATGCGCCGGGCCTTGCTACTGTTTGTGCCGGTGCGGGTGTAGCTCAATGGTAGAGCTCCAGCCTTCCAAGCTGGTCACGTGGGTTCGATTCCCATCACCCGCTCCAATCCCCAATTCAACCCAATAAAATCAAGGGTTAAGTCCCTATTTGCTCCATTCGGAAACGGGCCAACGGTAACGCCTGGCGGTAACGTGTGCGAGGTTGTTCAACGTTGTGTTGCGCTCCGGCCCACTGCCGAAATTTGCCGGCCAGTGACGGGAGAAACCGCTCCGATCTCACTCCATGAGCGCGGGCACCATGCAGACATGCCAGCCTGCCCGTTCTGAAGCCACGGAACGCCAATTCCTCCAACGCGGCGGGCCAAGGGGGGCATCGTGGCGAGACGTGAAGGGCGCTCTGCACTCGGGCAGCGGCATTGTTGGCGAGCAGGGCAGCAGGACGGCGCAGACCATGCCAAGGTAGCGGACACTCCGTTTGAACGCCCGGGAAGGCGAGCAGCGCCAGACTACAGGCCAAGGCGGGGCATCCTGGCGAGGCTCGCACACTCCTGGTTGGCCCGTGGTTGGCCCGGCGCGGCTCACCGGCCGGCAGCGCCATGTCAGCGCAAGCCCGGTGGACGGCGGGGCACCCCGCCCCCCCCCGCCGCCTATGGAGTCCCTTTTCCCGAAGCCCGCGCCGGGGACCGGGCCGGCCCCTTCTTTGCCGGGGCGGCTTGCCGCTACGCAAGGGCTCGAGAAATCCTGGAGTTTTGGCAGACTCGCCAGGCGCGTCCGGGCACCGGTGTTGCCGCGGCTGGCTTGCCCGCCGAGCCCAAGCCGCGTGCTCGCCGGAGCATCGTGGCCGCGCGTGGGGGGCAAGGCGCCCCGGCTCCAGGCCCAATGCTACACGTGGTTGCCAGGCTTGCCCTTTAAGGCTTCTCCCGCTTTGGCTTGGGCAGCCTCGGCTTTAGCGCGGAACGTCTTGGCTTTGGCCTCAGCGATTGTGGCCGCCTCCTCCAGTGCCTTGGCCTTGACGGCGTCCTCGCCTGTCTTCGCCTTAAAGGCCGCGGCCCTGGCCTGAGCGGCGGAGCGATCCTCGGCGGGCGAGTGAGCGGCCCTGGTCTCAAGCAACGTTACCCGGAAGGAGTCTTTAATGGCCTGAACGCCTCCCCCCAAGGCGGTGATCATGGCGCAACTCACTGCATTGCAATAGGCGGCTACTACAAACGCGTACCTGTCGCTCTCCGCCTTGTAAAGGGCAGCAGCCTCGGCATGAAGGCCGTTGGTCGGCCCCAGGGAGGCGAAGGCCGCACTGAGGTCATCGAACGCAGATGTGGCGCGCTCGATGGCGGCTGTGTGGGCGTCTAGCTCCGCTTTGGAATATGGGGCCATCTCGACAGGATCAGTGTAGGGAGCGACCCTCCCATCATGGCGGGCTGCGTCGTTTGCGAAACGGTGGTTGGCGCGGGTTGTGTAACCCTCACTCGCGAGCAAGGCGGCGTCAAACGCGCCACTTGCAGCACTCAGGGCACGGAGGCCAGCGAGGGCCTGGGCGTGGTCCGTGTAGAAGCGCCCGTATGAACAATCGAAGTCACGCCTAAAGTCCGAGCGGTGCTTCGCCGATAACGGCGAGAGGATGATTCCGAACAGGCCGAGCCATGACGCGAGATTGAACGGTGCGTTGGCGTATAACCTATGCGCGACAGCCGGCCAGAAAAAGCCGATACTGAAACTCAACAGGAGTAGCACCGCAACCGAAATGACAGGTTTTAGGATCATGCTGCCGAATACAGTTGCACGCATTTCCCCTTTGCGTACCAATTGAATGGCGAGTGGCAGGCCAAGCAGGACGGGCAAGAGGATTTGTGCGGACACGAATACGCCGAGGATGAAACCCAGGGGGACCCACAGCAAGGCGCCAACACCTTGGGCGCGAACCATAAATCCAAGCAACAGGCAGAATGCCAGTCCGATCAGCGTATTCATACGTAAGCGCGGTAATGCCACCCAGCGGTTAGTGCCTCGATTTGCGAAGGTCCATGGTTACGATAGAAAACACCAAGAGCGCGGCGGTCACTGCGTCAACGTATGCCCAGGTCCCGCGTTTCAAGTGAAGCGGGACGATGGGGTTAAGCGCGGCGGCGAGGAAGGCAAAGACAATTAACCAGCCAGGCTTTCTCGCCTCTGCGCCTTGGTAGGCCGTGAAAGTGCAGACACCGCAGGCAACCCAGCGCAAGATTGTGTAGTAGTCGTGCGGTCGGCGCCCCAGCGCGGCCAAAAGCAATACGGTTGCCGCCAGCTTGGCGGGGACGCTGCCCCAATCGGGAATTTTCATGGCTGTAGTCCTTCGGGCGGCTGTCTGGCGAAATGAAACCTGGTTAGCTGGCCTACGATGCCTTTCCTTGCCGGCGCGTCTTGTGAGTGGCCCCAACCGCGATGGACAGCAGCAGAAGGGCGGTGGCCGCACCGTCGATAAGTGCCCGGGTCGCCCCCCTCGGGTCACCGGGGCCGAGGGGACTCAGGAGCAGTGCGGCGATTACGAATGCGACAAGCCAACCAGGCCTGTTGCTGTCTGTGGCTCGCCCCGCTCCCAAGGCAGAGGCGGCGCAAGCGACCAAACGAATCCAACGCAGAAGCGCGTGGGATGCGTATGCGTTGGAGAGAGTCGCAGAAAGCGCCACCGCCGCAAAAAGCAGCAGGGGCGCAAGCGACTTGACCACGATGTTGCCCAACCCCGCGGCGATCAACGTAGCTCGGCCCTGGGAAGGACCGGCCGGTGTCGGGGATGGGTCAACGCGATTCGGGCCGGCAGTAGCTCGGCTTCGCGCAAGAGCCGTGTCCGCGTCTAAAAGCAGGCTCGGGTGGTTTTGTTCGAGCCATCGGCCGAAATCATCTCTGTAAAGTTCCGGCCGGCCGCCGAAGTGGCTTACCCAGTCTGTGTTCGGTACCACGCGTTCCCAGGAGTCCTCAAGTTCGTTGCGCTCCACCCATGTCCTGACCACGGACCAAAACAGCGGCGCGCCGATCAGAAGGAGAAAGGCTGCGCTCACGTAGCAGTGCAGCTTGTATTCGCCCTCCGGGATTACGTCCTCCCATTCGTCTGTTCCCAGCGCCCGACCCGTGGCGGGTTCATCGCCGCCAAACGACCACGGGCCAAGGCCAACGTGGGTCACGCCGACCCGCGCGAAGTGCGCAGCAAGAAACAACAGTAGGGCTGCTCCGACCGCGCAACCGACAGTTTCCTTTCTTTGGCTTATATTCCTCATCGGGCTTGACCTGGTTGCTCCCGCGGCTTGGCTCCAAACGAAGGGCGCGCCTGCTCCGGCTTGTCCGACGCGGCAAGACGGTTAAACCCCCTTGCGCGGCTCCTCACGGCCAGAACAAGCTCAGAGCGGCCTACGGCCTTGCTCTCCCGGCCTGTTGCGGTTGTTTCGGGAAAACTCCCAAAATGTATTTGTCGCACCTTGTCCCTTCCCGCAGCCCGGCGCCACAGGATCAAAATGGGCGCGAACTTAACGCACCCTGCATCGAGGCACCGCGAAGCGCCTTTCCGAGAAGCGCGCCAAGCCGCGCCCGATGGGGCGCGTTCTCGGTGGTTCTCGGAGGGCTCGGAAAATTCGCGGTTTTCGATGCAGCCCGCAGCCAGAGCTACGCTAAATTGTCAGTTTGGCTTACATAAGAGTACTGGACGGCCCTTTTTTACCAGGAAGCAGTGGATTCGACAAGGCTGTTTTTTGGGCTGGCCGCGCCGCCTCTTGCGCCGTGCCGGCCCAGGGCGTAAGGTTCCCCATGCCGCTATTCACGAAGGAAAGCGCCGCAGAGATGGCCCGCAGGGCCGCTCAAGCCCGCCGCAGAAATCGAGAGGCACGCGGGCAGGAGGAACCGCAAGCCGCCCCGCTAAGCCCAGCCCCTGATGGGTTCGTGAACGCGCGTCTCGCGCGCGTGCGCACGCAGTTGGACGGTATTGACCGTGCGATTGATGCGGAGCTCGGCCGCGGAGAAAAGCTGGACCCTCAGAAGCTCGACCGTTTGGCCGCCGCATCGTCGCGGCTCGAAGAGCAGGAACGCAGACTGAGCAACCGCAGCCTGCCGCCAACGAAGCGCGGCGCGGAAACACCTAAGCGGAGCAGGCTTGCAGAGCTGTAGCCGTCGGAGATCGGCGGCAGGTTGGTGGGGTGACTTGTTCTGATCGCGTGCTTCCGAAGTCCGCCCTCAATGGGAGAGCATTTGTTCAAGTTGCTGGCGCTCGTCGGTCTCTTGCGGGCGGGCGGTTTCAAGGGCTGCCAGGCTCAAGCGCGGGCTTGCCGGTCGGGGCCGGCGGTGTCGCTGGCCGTCCATCGGGCGTCCGCACTTCGCGGGCGTCAACGCAGCGCAACCCGTACCCTCGCAACGCGGCCTTCAAGAATCTCGCCAACCGCTTGACCGGCGGTGCCTGCCAAGGGCCGGGGGCCGGGGTCAGGACAATGACGTAGCGCGGCGGCGCCGGGCCTGGGGGCCTTGGAGTCGGCTCGGGCCGCGTGTGCCCCTCTGCGTTGGTGCCAGTGCCATACCCTAAAGGGTTATGGCACCTGGCAGGTGCCAATGTGCCATTGGTGCCATTGGCACTTTTGGCACTCACTGTTTTTTCACTGATTTCCATTTGTCGCTCACCCTGGAGAGGAGCACGCGGCCAGCTTTTTCCAGGGCGCTTTTGAGCCGAAAGAAGGTACGGCGGCTGATACCGCATTCCTTTTCCGCCTTGAGCTGCCACTTGGTCGTTGTCAGTCCGGCCGGGGGCAGAATCGCCAGCAGGTCGTTTTCTCCGTGCTGTTGCCTGCGGCCTCCGGGTTGCTTTAGGTCCTCGGGGTCCAGGTCCGGGGCCAAAGCCATCACCGGAAAACTCCATTTGACGCAGAATGGCGGATGTTCGGGCAGGTTCCGCAGTATCAGGTCCACGGTGTAGGCATCTTCAACGGTGTGCTTTGTCAGGGTGATGATCGAGTCCGCATCGCGGGTCCAAACGCCGCTTCCGCCGATGCGATCAATAGCCTCTTTGCCCGACTGATTTCCCTTTGAAAAGTGCGCGGCAAAAAGCACGGCGGCGCCCGTTTCGACGGCGATTTGTTCCAACTCATTGCACAATTCGCCGATGTCGCCAGCAGCGTTTTCGTCGCGTCCGCCAAGGGTTTTATAGACGGGATCAATAACAACCAGCGTGTAATCGCCGGTTTTGATTTTCGCCAGCAGGGACGGCAGCAGCTTCCCTAGCGCGGCGGCATGGCCTCGCAGAGTCCAAATGTCCAGGTTGCTTATATCCCTGATGCCCTTGTGTTCGCACAGGCGTTTGACTCGCGAGCGGATGAAAGCGCGGGGGATCTCGAAGTTGATATATAGCACCTTGCCCTTGCGAGTTTCCCATTTCCAAAAGGGCGTGCCGGTCGCCACGCTGGTCGCCACGTCCAGCAGTATCCAGGTTTTTCGCGCTTTGCTGTTGCTGCCCAAAACACCCTTTAGGCTCTGGTGCAGGACATCTTCGATCACGAGCGGCGGCAAGATGATCGTGTCATCGGCAAGCAGGGCGGCGGCGCTTTCGATTGGCGGCAATTCGGGCGCGGGGGCCTTGAGCGGTTGCCCGTTGCCATCAATACCGGCCTGGGCCTCGACCTCAGCTTGCAGTTCTTGGAGCAAACGATTTTTCATTGAAACGCCTCCTGAGCGCAGTTCCACCGGAGGCAGGTAGTGCGCCAGTGGGTTAAGGTCCAAGGTCGGGAATGCGGCACGGGCAAATCCAGCAGGCGGCATAGCGGCGGATCGGGATGCAAGTAGAGGAGCTTCTGATAGCCGCCCTTCTCAGGCCGCCAGCAGCCTGGCAGCCTGGTCAGCCGGACGCCTGAGAGTGCGCCGGCATCCACGCCCAGGACCTTAAAGGGGCGCTTGAGGGGGCCGATTATGGAATCCCATTCTTCTTTACTCCCGGCGTCCAGCCGGACCAGCGTATGCACGCTGCGCCCGCCGCTACTGTAGATCGCCGCTGCCTTGATCGGGAGCGTGGCAACGAAGGCGATCCACCGATCCGCTGGGGCTTGGTCGGATTCGAGCACGGCGTACCGCCAAGACGTGACCGCGTGCTGGCTGCGGCAAGACATGATCGCCTTGCCCTGGCTGTCGCGCTCTCCGGTATCGTGCCATCGGCCATCCACGGGATTTGCCAGATACCAAATACCTGAGCCATACCGGCCGCCGGCCCGGATGATGTCAGGGACACGGCAGTCCATCGGCTCTGTGACCTGGACGGTGGCCAACGGGGCCTTGGAGTCCAGTCGGTCGAAGATCAACACCGTCTCGCCCGCCCGATACAAGCTCGACAGGAAGCTGTAGGCGTTCATCGCCTCGGGTCTTTTCGGGGATCGTTCCCATAACCAGCGTCGCCAGTTCCGGCTTTCGATCTTCGCGGTCGCCTGGAGGAGCCGAGCCGGGTCGTAACGGACCTCGGTGATCGGGATCGTGTGCGCTCTGGTACAGGTTGGGCCGGTAACAGGGATCGTGGATCGAGGAGTGCCGTATGCCTTGCTCACTGCGCTCTGGACTTCGTTCGCGGGACTCGGTGGGCGAGTCATGCGGGCGGTGATCCACCCCACGGCCTCGGGCTCGCTCATGCCAGCCATGCGGCAGCGGTTGGCTGTGGCGAGAGTCCAAGAGTGGACGCCACCGGGAGAAGGGGGACAGGGCGGCACGCGGTCAGGCATGGCGAGATTGGGGTTTGACTGCGGCGGGGGCATGCAGTATGATCCCCGCAATCCTCCTGCTGCCCTCCTCGCGGGGGCGGCGTCGTCTGGCGGGGCGATCATTGGCTACTTCTCCGCTTTTCGTCCTTCGCCTGGCGATCCTTGATAATGTCCAAGAGCGGGCTGATCGTGTCCCCTTGCAGTTCTACGAGCTCGCGCAGCCAGCGGATCTCTTCGCGCAGCCAGCGGATCTCCTCGTGCAGATCCTCTCTCCCGCGGCACCTGCCCCGGCGGCGCTCGTGTGGTGCTACGCCTATCGGTCCAGGGCCGATCATGCGACCTCCGGCGCCTGGGAGGCTGGTGGCGTGCTTGCGCTGGTGGCGGCTGCCTCGGGATTCTGACGGGCCATCTCGGCTTTGATATACTCGCGGATCGAGTCAACGTGCCAGAGCCGCAGGCCGCTCTTGGAACCGGCACAGCGCAGCAGGACAGCCCGGATCTTCCCTCGGCGGTACAGGCCGTAGAGCGTGGAGCGCCCAATGCCAAACAAGTGGTCCACGCCGTCGCTTCGGGCGAACTCAGGCAAGATGTGCGAGCACTCGCCCGGCGCAACCGGCTCGATAGTAAGTGACCGTTTCATGCCGGGCATTTTGCCAGAAAGGCCGGCACGGAATCTTTGCGTCTAAGAGGATCTACTTAGAAAACTCACGCACGAGTCGGATTGTGTATTCCACGATCTCGCGCTCGGCCGCTTCTCGCTCGGCAGCAAGCTCGCCAAATTCCCAGGAAATCATCTTCGCCAGGAACTTATTGGCCCTTGCTCTGGCTATGGATGCAGAGGGTTGTTCGGCGTAAAGCGCGGTTTGGTTCCGGGACCCCTGACTCGCGGGGTCTTGGTCTCGGCGGGCATCGTGGAAGGGCCTCGGCTGGCCGGGTTGCGATTCCTTTCGGTGTTCGTCCGCGAATTGTAGCATCTGGCCGAAGCCCAGGTTGTCATAGAGCCGCCATACGGCCAGGTCCTTGAGCCGGTCTTTGAACGTGCCGGTCGTCCCTATTGGGTTCGTGGCACGCGCGGCAAAGCGGCGCCGGTTCGCGGGCAGGTCCCGCCACGCCTTGAAGCGCGCCAGCATTCTCTTGGGCGTCTCGCTGAAGTCCAGGTTGAACACGGCCAGTGTTCCGGTCAGTCGGTCGGGCAGTTCCAGTATCGGGTCCTGGTCCGGCGCGGCTTCCGCGGCGTCCTTGAACATCTCGAACACGCCCAGGGCTGACAGCGTTCCTACTCTCACCATGCACAAGGGCCGGATTCCCCGGGGGGCGAAGCCATCCAGAATCCCGGTCCGCTCCTTTCCACTGAGATGGTTCCAGGCTTTGCGGGGAAACGAGCGGCACTGCCAGAACGAACACCAAGGGTACTGCACGATCCAGGGGCCGTATTTCTCGGCGATTAGGTGCAGCTTGTCCGGCTTCCTGGCCGTGAGTCTCAGGACAAAGGACTCGCGCGCGTATTCGTAGCGGCAGGCGGCTTCATACTCGCCGTCCACAACGTAGGCGTGGAGATAATCCCTGCAGGCCTGGGCTTCTTGTTCTCCCCAGGCAACGGCGCTCCGTCGCGGGGGCGTTCTCTTTCGCGCCTTCATGCTTTGGCCAAGCGGGGCAGCTTGCCGATGGCGCCGCGCAGTGTTTCAAGCTCATGGTGGGTGTAAGCTTGGTGGATGCTCTCGGTTTTGTGGCCCGTGAGTTTCATCCGCAGCTCCGGGGCAACACCCGCGTTTGCCAGGGCGCTCGTGAACGAGTGCCGCAGAGCGTGAAAACTTCGGCGGGAGAGCGTGCGGACGCCGATTTCGCGCTCGACCGGTTGCGGGTCAACGCCGGCCTTGCGCATGATGTTCTTGAAGCTTTCTGAAAGTCCGTGCCGTCCACCGGGGCCTTTGTCCGCCATGCCCCGCATGATGAATTTCGGGGCGGTATCCACGCTTGCGAGCGTTTCCAGGTGCTCGCGCAAGTCCGGATGCAAAGGCACGGCAACCTTTTTCCCGGTCTTGCCTTGCGTGTAAGTGAGCACGCCCTTGGCCAGATCGACCGATTCCCACTCCATCCGGCAGCAGTCGGAAAGGCGGGCGCCCGTGAAGTAGGCCAGCGTAATAAGCGTCTTCCATTCACCGTCCGCGGCGTCCACCAGCATCTTCACTTCGGCGGGCGTGAAGGCACCGCGCTCCACACTGTCATTCTCGGGCAGGTCCACTGCTTCGGCGGGGTTCGTTGTGAGCAAGCCCTGCCTCCGCGCTTTGTTGAGCGCCGTTCGGATCACTTTGCCGTCAAGCGCCACGGTGGAAGGCGAAAGCCCGATGGCGCTCCGTGCGGTCACAAAGCCCTCGATTTGCCGCGCCGTGAGGCTGGTTAGCGGCTTGTCCGCGCGGTCGCGCAGGTAATCGAGGAACTCGTTGACCGACTTGGCGTATCGGGTCGTTGTACCCTCCGCTTTGGTTGCCTCTTTGCTGGCGAGCCAATCCCGCAAGTGTTCCCTTACACTCGGGCAGCGCAGTGTCTCGCCAGTTCCCGCGCGCCTCATTATGTCGCTTACGATTTCGCGGGCCTGGGCCTCAGTGAGCGCGCCGGCGCCCGCCATCTTTTCGGCGCGCTCGCATTCAAGGGCAAAGGTCAGTGCCTTCGTGCGGTCGGTCAGCTTGGTTGAACGGGCGATGAGGGTTCCATCCGTGGTTCGCCAGAAGGCGCGCCAGTAAGGGGAGTCGGGTCGTTTATGTATGCTTGCCATATCACCGGTAACATAACGGTAACGTGCAAGGTTGTCAAGGCCGTCCAAAAGTGGCATTTTTATTGGCTTTCTCGCTGTGAAAACTGGCGGGATGGCTACGTGGGTTCGATTCCCATCACCCGCTCCAACCTTTTCCCCAACAGACTGCGTCAAGAAGGATAGTGCAAAACCCCTGGTAATCAACTATTTCCCTTGACCGGCAATTTCGGTGGCTACGCGATTTTGTTTACATTTTCTGCTCCGCTGGACGTGTTAGCACGTGTTAGTTTTTGTTAGTTTTCCCATCACCCGCCCCCAAAAACCACAACCTGGTGGGTTTCCCCTGTTGCCCAGGCACAACTGCCAGGAGTAGTTCTACTCATTCTACTTCCACTCTTCCGCGACCGTGGGGACCCACTCGGATCGAGTTGCTATCGACCTCGGTAGGTAGTGCCTGGCCGAAAACCCCCGATTCTGGAAAGTTGCGTGGCCGGTAGGTTAAATAACATAATGCATGTTAATGATAGACTAAGTATTGCGTATGTAACTCCTCTTCCGCCCCGCCCCTGGG
>Ga0181524_10000844_pt1 | contig 36642 bp, 33 predicted proteins | sample PEATcosm2014_Bin_34_FD_119761 | JGI IMG/M metagenome (GOLD analysis project Ga0181524, IMG submission 119761) | Peatland microbial communities from MTU Mesocosm Facility, Houghton, MI, USA - PEATcosm2014_Bin05_60_metaG | ecosystem: Environmental > Terrestrial > Soil > Wetlands > Peat | place... | reverse complement strand
GGGCGGACGTACCCGCGGGTCTGGGCCAGGTAGGCGAACGTCGCCAGCGCGTCGGTCTCGCCGACCGCGCGAGAGACCCGATGGACGGCGGTGACGTACCCCTCCAGGCGACCGAGGAACCCATCCCACTGGGCGATCTCGGCGGACCGGGCCGCCTCGCGGGCCGTCCGTATCCGGCGCTCGATCTCCTCGAGCTCGTCGCTGATGTACCGTTCTGCCTGCGCGACGGTCTGACGCCGTCGGAAGTGGGAGGGGACGCGGGCGAGGTTCGGCCGGGTCACCTCGAAGTAGTACCCGAACACCTGGTTGTAGCCGACCTTGAGCCCCTTGACGCCGGTGGCCGCCTGCTCTCGGCGTTCGAGGGTCGAGAGCTCCTCGAGGGCCGTGCGCTCCTCGTCGCGCCACCGGTCGACCTCGGGGGCGTACCCCCGACGGAACAGGTCCCCGGCCTCCTCGGTCGGCGGCAGCGTATCGGGAAGCGCGGAGGCGAGGAGAGCCTCCAGCTCGGCCGGGGGTCCGAGCTCGGCCCCGACCCGTCGGAGCGTGCCGACCGCGAGGACCGGCGCAAGGTCGTCCCGCAGCGCCCGGGCCGCGGCGAGTCCGCTCCGGAGGGTGCCGAGCTCGGGAGGGCGGACCCGCCGCCCCGCGACCCGGGCGGCGATGCGGCCGAGGTCGCCGATCCCCTTGAGCCGGTCCCGCACCGAGCCCAGCGCGGCCCCGAGGCCCGCGAGCGCCGCGACGGAATCCTGCCGCTCCTCGATCGAGCGGACGTCACACAGCGGGTTCGCGAGCCAGAACGAGAGCGTGCGGCGGCCCGCGGCCGTCCGGGTCTCGTCCCAGCTCCCGAGGAGGGTCGCGCCGGTCGGGTCGTCCGGGTTCATCGGCCGGGTGATCTCGAGGTGGCGGAGCGTCTTCGCGTCGAGCACCAGCCGACGCCCCGACGTGCCGCGGTCGACGAAGGTGAGGTGGGGAAGCAGGCGCGGCTGCGTGGCGCGCAGGTACGCGACGAGACGTCGGCCGGCCTCCTGGACCTCGGGGCGCACGGGGGCCGGCGGCCGCACGCCCGGCGGGATCTCCGCCTCCCCCACCGGGGTCGGGGCCGCCTCCATGCGGGCGAGGGGAAACTCCCGGCGGAGCAGGTCGGCCGCCGGCCCGCGGTCGCCCTCCCCCGAGACGACGATCTCGCGGGGCTGGAACGTGGCGAGGGCCGAGGCGACCCCCTCGGCCCCCGGCCCGTCCGCGCTGCCTTGGAACCACTCTCCGGTCGTGATGTCGACGACCGCGTACGCACCGACCTCGGGCCCGCGGAGGACGGCGCTCGCGAGGAAGTTGTGGTCCGGCCCCCCCAGGATCCGGTCCTCCATGACCGTCCCCGGGGTCACGACCCGCGTCACCTCCCGGCGCACGAGCCCCTTCGCGAGGCGGGCGTCCTCGACCTGATCGCAGAGCGCCACCTTGTACCCCTTCCGGACGAGGCGGCCGAGGTAGGCCTCGACCGCATGGTGCGGGACCCCGGCCATCGGGACCCGCTCTCCGCGGGCGTCCGCGGACCGGGCCGTCAGCACCACGTCGAGCTCCCGCGACAAGAGGCGGGCGTCGTCCCCGAACGTTTCGTAGAAGTCCCCGACGCGGAACAGCACGAGGTGACCCGGGTAGCGGGCCTTCACTCCCTCGTACTGGTCGAGGAGGGGAGTGGTCGGAGAGGCCTCGGGCATGGGCACCGCCTCGCAGCGGGGCGCGGCATATAGCCCGGAAGGCCGGCGACCGGCCGACGTCCGTCCGGGGATCGGGTCGGCCCCCGGGGGTGGCCCGCCCGACGCGTCGCCGCGGTTCGACCGGCCCGTCGAGCGACGCCGGGCCTCGCGCGGTGCAAACGCTGAGGGGGAGATTCGAACTCCCGTGGCGAGAACGCCACCAGCTCTCAAGGCTGGCGCCTTACCGGGCTAGGCTACCTCAGCGCGAGAACGGGACCGGCCCTCGGTGGATTAAACCCTCGCCCCCGAGCGCCCGCGGTGGCGCGATGCAGGTGCCGGGAAGCTCGCGACGGACCGCGTCCGATCCGTCGTTTCGAACCCGGGTGGTCAGCTTGGAGGGCTGACATCCTACCACTAGATTACACCTGCACGACCATCCGCGGACGGCGGGCGACCGAGCGGCCTCGTTAATGCTTTGGGGTGGCGCCCCGCGGGACCGACGCCGAGAGGTCGACCAGCGCGACCCGCTCCAGGACCAGTCCCTCCCAAGCGGAGGGGGGGACCGCCGAACGCTCGGTCTCGGAGATCCCGAGCCGTTCCAAGAGGGCGGCATCGACCGCCCGAGGGTAGGCCGACGGGTCGGCCTCGAGCCGGAACCGGTCGAGCAGCTGGGCCGGCTCGAGGGGTCGTTCCGCCACGAGGACGTACCGCTCGGTCGCGTCGGTGACCCCCACCTCGGCGAGGGCCCGCGGCAGCTGGTCGTCTCCCGCGACGTAGAGGGCGAGCTCCGCTCCGCGGTCGCGCAGGCGCGCCTCGCCGCGGCTGCGCGACCGTCCGAGATGGGCCCAAGCGGAGAGCAGGTGGCGCTCGCCGGCGATCGCGTCGGCATCGAACAGCGCGACGAGGGTGGGGGAATCGTGTGTGAGCTCCCGGAGCGTCCGGATCACCTCCGCGACGGTAGGCGCCCCGGGGGTCCGCCGCCGGGCACCCACCGCGCGGAGCACTCGGTCCTCGGGCGGGGGGAGGGGGGACACGGCGACGCTCACTGCGCGAGGAACTTGAGGAAGTCCTCGCGGGTTCGAGGCTGAAGGGTGTAGTTCTCCCGCTTCTCCCGGCCGATCGTCGACGTGGGGCTGGTGCCGTAATCGTGCCCCGGCAGGACCACGAGCGCATCGTCCAACGAGAGGATCCGGCCCTGGAGGCTGTCGTACATCTCCGACGGGTCACCGCCCGGGAGGTCGGTCCGTCCGCACTCGCCGACGAACAGCGTGTCGCCGGTCGCCAGGTGGCCCTCGAACAGGTACAGGACGCTGTCCTTGGTGTGGCCCGGGGTATGGAGGACCTCCACCGAAAGCCGGCCGGACCGGATCACGTCGCCGTCCTCGACCGACACGTCCTGACCGAGCGGCGCGACGCGGTGGGCGACGATCTTCGCCCCCGTGCGCGCGCGCACCTCGTCGTTGCCCGCGACGTGGTCGGGATGGCTGTGGGTGTTCATCACGTACCGGACCTTCACGCGCAGCTCGTCGATCGCGGCGAGCACCGGTTCGATACCGTACGACGGGTCGATGACGACGGCCTCGCCACCCTCCGATTCGGCCACGATGTACGTGAAGTTCAGGTACGGGCCGATGCGGAACTGCTTCAGGAGCACGACCCCATAGAACGGGGGACCATATTTACGGTGGAGGCAGCCGGCCGCGGGAATGCGCGTTCCTCCGGGGATCCGCGCCTTCCCGGGCCTCCCGCGGGACCGCCGCGGGGCCCGGCGGCGGAGATCACTGCTCGGTCGCGTCGGAGCCGGCGACCCGTCGACCCGTGACCGCGTCCAGGACGACCCGGCCCTCCATCCCCTCGGCGTACCAGTGCGGAACGTACAGCAGGGCGAACGGACCGACCCGGACGTCGTCCGGTGCCGGGGAGACCCGGCGCGTTTCGATCACGAGGGCCCCGCCGTGCTGTTCGGTATGGTCCACCCGGACGGCATGGTAGCGCCGGATGGCGTCGATCGCGATCGGTCGGGCGAGGCCCTCGCTCAGCTGGGGCGCCAGACGCTGGTGCGGCTCGGAGATCTCCGGGACGGTCTCCCGCTCGCCGTCCTCCCAGACCTCCGCCCGATGCGTCGTCGCGTTGACGGCCACGAGCCGGCGGAGCACGGGTCCCGCCTCCCCGTGCGGGGAGGGGGAACGCACGCGGTACGCGGCCACGTAGTACGGTACGAGGCGGAGCGTGTAGCGGGTCCCGTCGACCCCCGCGAGCGTCTCGGCCTCGGTCCGGCCGATGCGGGGACGGATCGTTTGCGCCTCTCCGGGGGAGAGGGGGAACGGGCCCTCGAGCTCGGAGGAGTCGGCCTCCGACCCCAGGCCCGCGGGAGCTGGCAGGAGGAGCTCCCCGAGCGACGGCCCGAGCGTCGAAGGGTCGATCACCTCGATGCCGCGGTCGGCGGCCGCGGCCCGGGCGGTCGGGCCGGGGTCGTCGTCGTAGACGACGGTACGGTGCACCGAATCGGGAGGGAACAGCGCTTCGAGGTCCGAGGGGGCGCGGCCCGAGGGGGCGATGACGACCGCCCGACGGTCGCGGGCACGGGTCGCCACCGTCGCGTCGCGGCGGACCTCGATCCGGTACCCCGCGGCGGCCAGGAGGCGACCCAGGACCGAGGAGTGCGGGGAGACCCGGACCATCATCCGAAAAGCCGGGTGGGGGCATATCTCCGTTCCGCTCGTCACGCAGCCCCGGCCCGCGAGGAGCGCCGGCCGAGGCGCCGCCCGACGGGCTCGCGGGGGTCCGGTCGCCCGACCCGACTGCATCGCGCCGTTTCCGGTCGAGGGCCGCCGTATCGGGGACAATCTATTTACGCCGCATCGGGGTCCAATCGCCATCGATGGCCGAGGCGCTCACCCTGCGGGTCGCCGAGGCGTTCCAGCAGGACATCGGTCTCGGGACGGCCCGCCTCGACGTCCAGACGCGGCAGCGCCTGAAGGTCGGCCTCGGGGACATCGTCGAGGTCCGGGGGCGGAAGCCGACCCCGGCGATCGTCAGCCGCGCGCAGCCGGACGACGAAGGAAAGGGCGTCGTCCGCATCGAGGCGGTCGTCCGGCGCAACGCCGGCGTCAGCATCGGGGACCGGGTCTCGGTCCAGCGGGTCGACTGCCCGAACGCCGAGGCGATCACCATCGCGCCGATCTACGCGGGCTCGGCCCGGATGGACCTCGGACCCGGGCTCGAGAGCTTCGTCGCGAAGGCGCTCTCCCGTCGCCCGTTCGTCCGGGGGGACGTCTTCGTCATCCCCGGCGTCTTCCTGATGGGCGGCTCGCTGCCGTTCATGGTCGTCTCGACGGCGCCGAAGGGGATCGTCCAGGTCGCCCCCGCGACGCTGATCACGATCCGCGAGGAGACCGTCAGCGAGACCGAGGTCGCCGCCCCCCGGGTCTCGTACGAGGACATCGGCGGGCTCAAGGAGAAGCTCGGCCGGGTCCGGGAGATGATCGAGCTTCCGCTGAAGCATCCCGAGCTGTTCGACCGCCTCGCCATCACCCCGCCCAAGGGGGTCCTGCTCTACGGACCGCCCGGAACGGGAAAGACGCTGATCGCCAAGGCGGTGGCGAACGAGGCCGGCGCCCACTTCATCGGCATCCAGGGTCCCGAGATCATCTCGAAGTACTACGGGGAGAGCGAGAAGGAGCTCCGCGAGAAGTTCGAGGAGGCGGAGAAGAACGCCCCGAGCGTGATCTTCATCGACGAGCTCGACTCGATCGCCCCGCGCCGCGACGAGGTCGTCGGCGAGGTCGAGCGGAGGGTCGTCGCACAGCTCCTGACCCTGATGGACGGGCTCTCGGGCCGGGGGAACGTGATCGTCATCGCGGCGACCAACCGAGAGGAGGCGATCGACCCCGCCCTCCGGCGCCCCGGCCGGTTCGACCGGGAGATCGAGATCGGGGTCCCGACGCAGGAGGGGCGCCTCGAGATCCTCCAGATCCACACGCGCGGGATGCCGATCGAAGCGAGCGACAAGGACCGGGAGCGGATCCTCAAGGACCTGGCCGCCCAGAGCCACGGGTTCGTCGGGGCCGACCTCTCCTCCCTCGCCCGCGAGGCGGCGATGCGCGCGCTGCGGCGGTACCTTCCCGAGATCGACTTCGACCAGCCGATCCCGATCTCGCTCCTCGAGCGGATGAAGGTCACGGAGACGGATTTCCGGGAGGCGCTGAAGCAGATCGAGCCGTCGAGCCTGCGGGACGTCGCGGTCGAGATCCCGACGACCCGGTGGGACGAGGTCGGCGGGGTCGGACGGGTACGCCGGATCCTCGAGGAGTCGGTCGAACTGCCGTTCAAGAACCCGCAGGTCTACCGACACATCGGGATCGACCCGCCCCGCGGCATCCTGCTGTTCGGCCCCCCCGGCGTCGGGAAGACCCTGCTCGCCAAGGCGGCGGCGACCGAGAGCCAGGCGAACTTCATCTCGGTGAAGGGCCCCGAGGTGATGAGCAAATGGGTCGGGGAGAGCGAGAAGGCGATCCGGATGATCTTCAAGAAGGCGCGGCAGGCGTCCCCGTCGATCGTCTTCATCGACGAGATCGACTCGATCGCGCCGCGCCGGGGCCTCCAGACGTCCAGCGGCGTGACCGAGCGGATCGTGAACCAGCTCCTCACCTCGATCGACGGGCTCGAGAGCTTGGAGCGCGTGCTCGTGATCGCCGCGACCAACCGGCCGGACATCCTCGACGAGGCCCTCTTGCGGACCGGCCGGTTCGACCGGCTGCTCTACGTCGAGCCGCCGGACGCGGGGGGCCGGCTCGAGATCCTCACGGTCCACACGAGCCGGATGCCGCTCGCCGACGACGTCGACCTCGCGCAGCTCGCGGCGCGGACCGAAGGGTACGTCGGCAGCGACCTGGCGGCGCTCTGCCGCGAGGCGGGCCTGACGGCGATCCGCGAGAGCCTGAAGGCCTCCAAGGTCACCCGGGCCCACTTCGACGCCGCGCTGAAGCAGGTCCGGCCGTCGTGCGACCCCGACATCCTCCGGTTCTACGAGGAGTTCGAGAAGCACCTCCTCCGGGAACGCGTCGGCCGCCGACGAGAGGAGCCGGTCGAGGCGATCTACCGCTAGCGCGCCCGCGTCCCGCCGGTCGGGAATCCTCGCGCGCGAGCAAGCTATAAGTAGCGGGGCTAGGTTCGCCGCGCCGCCCTCGATAGACCGGGGGATAACGAACGGGAGACGTGGAACAGTTGGTTCGCCTCTTGCACCGCGCAGCCCTCTGGGCCCTAGTGGTCGTGCTGCTGGGAAGCTCGCTTGCGACGATCATGGCAGCCCCGACCCCTGCCTCGACGACCTACACGCTGATCGGGTACGTAGACCAGCCGGGCGGAGCCTCCGCCCCGCCGGTCCCCAACGGCGTGACGGTCGACCTGGTCTCGGCCGCCACGGGAACGACCTACACGGCCGTTACCTCGAACGGGGGCGAGTTCTCGTTCACGAGCAGCAGCACCTCGGGCTCGCTCGGGCCCGGGTACTGGAAGCTGCTGGTCCCCACCGAGACGAACGTCAGCGTCAGCGGATGCGGCCAGTGCGCCGTTCTCCCGCAGAACCAGAACCCGACGTTCGCCTACTACAACTACTCCCAGCTCACCAGCAAGAACTACTCCACGATCCTCACCGACGTCTCGGTCTTCCCCTACAACGCGACCCTGAACGGCACCGTCTACCAGGGCGGCCAGCCGGTGCCGGGGGTCGCGGTGAAGCTGCTCGACCCCGACTACAACGCCCTGGTCGTCTCCAACACGACGACGAACGTCAACGGAACGTATTCGATGAACGTCCCGCGCGGCCACTGGATCCTCCAGTCGATCCACGTCTCGGGCCCGGACACGTTCACGAACTCGACGCCGGTCAACGTCTCGGCGCGGTATCCTCCGCTCGTGAACCCGGTGCTGTCCTCGTTCACGGTCTCCGGCTGGATCAACTCGACCCTGGGCCGGATCCCGACCACCGGCAACGCCACCCTGTACGACCCGGCGAACGGCTACATCTACTCGACCTCGACCCCGGCGGGCGGCTACTATTCCCTGTCGACGTACCTCGGCAACTTCACGAAGGGCTCGCAGTCGTTCGACGTGATCCTCGCGGCGAACGGGTACGGGACGACCTGGTATCCGCTCGTGGTCCACACCTCCGGCCAGATCACCCACAACGTGGTCGTCCCGAAGATGGCCCCGTCGTCGATGGGCGTCTACACGACCGGCCTCGATCTCTCGAAGATCAACACGCTCACGGGCAAGGGGAACCTCACCGTCTCCACCAGCGTGGTGCTGGGCAACGACAGTGTCGTCCCGAACCTCCCGAACGCCACGGTCGGCCAGCTCTGGGCGCAGCTCGGCCTCGACTTCAACCACTCGCTCACGTTCCCGGAGTCCGAGGCGAACAGCTTCAAGGCGTTCCTCAACTCCGAGGGACCGTTCTTCCTGGCGACCCAGGCCGCGACCACGCTCAATGCCACGGCGTTCGTGGCACCGAACGCCTCCTCGACGATCGCCAGCTTCGTCTCGGGCTGCGCGGCCTATTGCGGGCTGACCAGCTCGGCCAACCTGACGTACGGGTGGACCCAGACCTACGCCCTGAACGGGACCGTCGCCAAGAACTCCTCCAGCTACACCCTCGGTTTCACGTTCGCGCACCCGGCGTCGAGCTCGCTCGTCTACAACTACTCGGTCACGCTCCCCGCAGGGTACATCCTCGCGGCGGGCACGGCGCCGCCCTCCCACGCCCTGCTGGACCCCACCGGCCCGGACGGGACCTGGGGGAGCTTCACGCTCGTTTCCCAGGCCGCGACGACGGCCTCGGCGAGCGCGAAGTTCACCATCGTGAAGTCGGCGACCGTCACGCCGATCGTCAACGTCACCTCCACCAACTTCACCTTCTCCTCCGCGAACGTCCTGAACAGCACCGAGAACAGCTACACGGTCGTGCTGGGCGTCGGGGAGAACGCGACGTTCAGCGCCGCGAACTCGATCTACAACGGTTCCACGAACGGGACCCACTTCGCGTGGAACTTCGGGGACGGGACCACGGTCAACGTCACGAACGAGACGACCAACCACACCTACACCACGGTCACGGGCGCGGCGAACGACACCGGCACCCTCACCGTGACGACCTCCGGCGGTCGGTCGAACACGACCACGTTCTACGTGTACGTCGAGAACAGCAAGCCGGTCGCGAAGCTTTCGACCAACGCGACCGCCAACCAGACGTTGAAGACCACGGGAGGGACGCCCTACATCGAGATCAACTGGAACACCACCCTCTCGTTCAATGCGGCCAACTCCAGCGTCGCCACGCCGAACGTGCTCTCGATCGCCTCGTACGCGCTCGTGGCAAAGAACGTCAAGAAGACCGCGAACTTCACGGTCGCCAACGGGAGCAACGTCAGCGCCAACTGGTCGGTCGACTTCTCCCCGCCGAAGACGATCGGCACCGGCCCCTATCTCACGCAGGCGGACGTCAACGGGACGTACTTCGCGTTCTTCGGATGGGAGTACAACGTCACCCTCACCGTGTGGTCCGGCACGGGCGGCTCGGCGAACACGACCCTCGCGATCCTCCTCAACGACACGCAGCCGCCGGCCCCGTCGTTCACCATCCTCAACGCCGCCGGTAAGGCGGTCGCGGGGAGCGCGATCACCGAGGCCCCCAACGGAAGCGCCGTGATCCGGCTGGACGCGGCGAACTCGACCGACCCGAACAACGGGTCGGTCGTGAAGTACACCTGGAACATCACGAACGGCAACAACAGCTCGCTCGCGCAGCCGAACCGGACCGTCACGTCGGTCACGCCGTACCCGACGTACACCCTGCTCCCCGAGACGAACCCGTACACGATCAACCTGACCGTCACGGACAAGAACGGGAACACGGCGAACAAGAGCGAGTCGCTGACCGTCTCGCCCAACACCACGCTCCGCCCCGTGATGTCGGCGCTGAACCTGACCGGCCCGTCGTCCCTGACCCAGGGCCAGCAGGCCACGTTCTGGGTCAACGTGAGCGACACCGGTGGCTCGAAGTCGTACGCCCAGCACGTCACCGTGAGCTGGTACGTCCTCTCCCCGTCCGGCGGGGGATCCAAGAAGTTCCTGTCGGGCTCGCCCGGGTCCACGGTCTTCTACAACTACACGAGCAAGGGGGTCGTCAACAAGAACAGCATGGCGAACGGGACCCTCCTGAACTTGAGCTACAACCGGACGGTCCGGGCCGTGTTCACCTGGAACCCCTCGTTCACGGGGAACTACGTCCTCTACGCGAACGTCACCGCGACGAACGAGTTCGTGCCCGACTACAAGGGCAGCTCGAACCTCGCGTCGCTCTCCGTCTCGATCCACGCGAACCCCACGACGCAGCTCCTGGAGTACGGCGGGATCGCGGCCGCGGTCATCGTGGCGATCGTACTGCTCGTCTGGTGGACGCGCCGACCCGCCCGCAAGGCCGGGACCGGCAAATCCTCGGGCCGGGGGGGCCTCGAGCGCGGGTCGAAGCGCTCGGACTCCGATACGAGCAACGACAAGAGCTAGGTCCGACCGGGCCGCCGCGACGGCCGGAGAACCCCTTCCGTACCTGATCTTCGAGGGGCCGGGCTCAGCCGTACGGTCCGACCTCGTCGAGCAGGTCGACGTGGGTCAGCAGCATCCGCCGGCAGCAGTACCGGTACAGGCCCAGGCGATCGAGCACTTCCCCCGCGGATTCCCCGCGGGAGGTGCGCTCCCGGTACTCGTCCCAGTGCTGGCCGATCACCGCGCCGCAGGTGAAGCACCGGACGGGCACCATCATCGTCATGGTCGGAACTGCCTCCCTAACGGTACGACTTCTGCCGCCGGGCGCGGGCCCCGCGACCGCCGGGTCGCTTCGGGAGCTTGCGTCGGGGGTCGTTGACGATCAGCGAGCGGTCGTAGTGCTTGAACGTCTCGCGGAGCTCGGCGTCCTTCATCCACGCCACCAGGCCGCGGGCGACCGCCGTCCGGGCGGCCGACGCCTGCCCCACGACCCCGCCCCCGCGGGCCTTCACCGAGATGTCGAGCGCCTTCGCCCGGTCCCCGACCATGAGCAGCGGTTCCTGGATCTTCTGGCGGATGAGCTCCGGCTCCACGATCTCGAGGGGCCGGTCGTTGAATCGCACGAGGCCGCTGCCCCGCCGGATCGTCGCCCGCGCGACCGCGGCCTTCCTCTTCCCGGTCGCGAGGACCACGGTCGGGGCCTTCATACGCGAGCTCCCAGGAGCCGGGTGATGTCCTCGAGCGTCATCGGGGCCCGGAGGGCGGGACGGGCCTTGGCGCCCTCCAGGGTCTCGGGCGTGGCACCCTTCCATTCCTCGGGCACGCCGATGAACACCTCGAGACGCCCGAAGGCGACCTTCCCCCGGGTCTTGAGGTGGGGGAGCATGCCGCGCACCGTGCGGCGGAAGATCCGGTCCGGGTTCCGGGGGAAGTGGGGGCCGCTCCGCGTGGAGCCGCGCGCGCGGGCGGCGGTGTAGTGGTCGAGGACCGCCCGGCGGGCGCCGGTGACGACGCTCTTCTCCGCGTTGACGACGACGATCGACTCCCCGTTCAGGAGGCGCTTCGCGATCAGGCTCGCCGCGCGGCCGAGGACGAGGCCGCTCGCATCGACGACGGTGGCAGGGGGCGCCGGGGCCGCACTAGGCAAACAACCGCACCCCCGTTCCCTCGGGGTTGGCCTTCAGGAGGGCATGCAGCGAGACGGCCGACCCGCCCGCCGCCCGGATCTTGTCGCGGGCACCGGTGGAGAACGCGAACGCCCCGACGGTGAGCGGCTTCGAGAGCGGGCCGTCCGCGAGGAGCTTGCCGGGGACGGCGATCGTCTCGCCGGCGGCGGCGATCCGGTCGAGCTGTCCGACGTTCACCGGGTCGACCGAGTGCCGCGCGCGGGAGAGCCGGTCGGCGACCGACGCCCAGACCGGGGCGTGGTGAGCCCGCGCCGTCCTCCGCAGGTCGACGAGCAGGTGGAGGAGTTCGGGGTTTTGCTTACCTACGCGGCGAGCCATGGACGGGTCGGGCTCGACCCGGGTACCCGATATAAGCGTTGCCAAGGCTTTGTCACACAACCACGCTCCGGCCGCGCGTCCGCCGTCCGGTTTCCGGACGGCGCTTCCGATACCCGCCAACGATTAAATACGGCCCGCCGCCATCGGCGCCTGAGGCGCCCCTCCATGCGCAAATTCCTCACCGAGCTCCGAGGCAAGACCGTGATGACGAACGACGGCCAGATTCTCGGCATGATCGACAATTTCGTCGTCGACACCCTGACCGGGGGGATCGCCCACGTCCTCGTGACCCCGAGCGAGGACGTCGAGCAGCGCCTGTTCCAGAGCGACGCGTCGGGCCGGCTCGTGCTCCCCTTCAAGAGCATGCGGGCCGTCAAGGACGTCGTCGTGATGGACATTGGGAAGTGAGTCCGCCCCCGGAAGCCTGATCTCGGTCGTCACGACCGTCCGCAACGAGGAGGCCCACCTCGGCCGCCTCCTCGACAGCCTGGTCGGGCAGGAAGGACCGTTCGAGATCGTCCTCGTCGACGCCGAGAGCCGCGACCGCACGGTCGAGATCGCGGAGGAGTTCGACCGACTCCATCCGGGCCTCCTGCGGATCTTCCGCCACCCCGGCTCGCGCGGGGTCGGCCGGAACGTCGCCGTGCACGAGGCGCGGGGCACGCACGTCGCGTTCATCGATGGCGACTGCTTCGCCGACACCCGCTGGCTCGCCACGCTCCGGGCGGCCCTCGCGCCGGGCACCGTGGTCGCGGGCCGGACGATCACCATCGGCAAACCCCGGTACGGCCAGCTCGAGCGCGTCGAGCTCTACCAGGGCGGGTTCGACGTGACCTATCCGTCGTGCAACCTCGCCTACGAGCGTTCGTTGTTCGAGCAGCTCGAGGGGTTCGACGCCCGGTTCATCACCGCCGAGGACATCGACCTCAACCTCCGGGCGGTCGCCGCCGGGGCGTCGATCCACTACGCGCCGGGGGCCGTCGTCTACCACCACATGCGCGAGACGTTCGTCCGCTTCCTCTACCAGGCGTTCTGGAACGGCTACGGGCGCAAGCAGCTCACCGAGAAGCACGGCAACCTCTGGGGCCGCTACCGGGTCCGCCGGCTCCTCACCGGACAGAAGGGGCCGATCGCGTGGGCCCGTCTCGGGGCGGCGTTCGGCGGCTACGTGACGCGCGTGCTGACCGGCGGAGGCGACCGGTTGACGCCGGAGCCCACGGCGGGGACCGGCTGACGGCGTGCCGGGCGGCGGTCGGTCTCAGTTCGCCTTCAGGAGCTCGGCGACCTTGACGACCTCGCCGAGCAGCTTCGCCACGTCGGCCGACTGGTCGACGACGGCGACGAGGAGCGCCTTCTTGCCGCTGCCCACGATGATCGTCTTCGAGTCGTTCCCTTCGACGACGATCCGGTCGGGCGGAGCGCGGTTCAGCTCGGTGTTCGCCGTGGCCGCGGCCCCGAGGATCGTCGCGCACATGATCGCGAACGTCTCCGTGTAAACGCCGGCCGGGACGTCCGCGTAGAGGACGAGACCGTCCCGCGAAACGAGCGCCGTCGCGATCCCGCCGATGCGGGTCTTGAGGTCCTTGATCACCGTGCCAACGTTTCCGGTCGCCATCATTCCTGATTGCCCCTCAGACCTCTTCCACGTGGAACCGACATTCCCGTTGTCCGGTGCTGGCGCAGGACTCCTCCGTGCATTTAACGCGCCCCCCCTTAAAACGTTCGTAGAACTCGCGAAGGATGCCCCGGAGGCGGTGGCAGGTCGGGATGTCGCTCGGACTGACCTCGATCGACCCCTTGGCCACGACCTCGTGCTCGGTGAACCGGATCTCCTCCACCCAGCCCCGCTCCTCGAGGATGTGCGCTACGCGGTCGAAGAAGTGCGCCCGGTCCTTCAAGGCCTCCTCCGCCATATCGGTCCCGATCACGGAGCCTTCCTTGAAGAACAGGCCGTGGCAGGCGTGGGACATCACGCCCTCGTAGAGTTCCTTGATCTGGCGGAGCTCCGCCTGGTCGATCTTTACGTACCGAAGGGACATCGCCGGGGCGGGCACCGCGCACCCTCTATTTACCTTCGCCATTCGGGCCCGGCGGCGGGGAATCCCCCGGCCCCCCGGTCCCTTCGGCCGGCGGCGGCATCGACCCGCGTTCGACGGTCGCCTCGAGCTCGCCGAGCGAGCGCATCCGGCCCGCGGTGACCCGGGGCCAGGTGTCGTGCCGGTCGAGCAGGAACGCCGACAGTCCCGCCCGGTGCGCCGCCCGGACGTCGCTCCAGAAGAGGTCCCCCACGTAGGCCGTGCGCCCGGGCGGGCTCCCGAGGTGGTGGACGGCCTGCCGGAACGCCTCCCGATCCGGGACGACCGGTCCGTCGGGGTCGCCCGCGCGAAGCAGGAGGTCGCCGGGAAGCCCGACGCGCCGGAGCAGCCAGACCGCGCTCTCCGAGGGGAGCGGCGTGACGATTCCGCAGCGGATCCCCTGCTTCCGGAGCCGGTCGAGCGCGGGGGAGGCGTCCGGGAACCGCTCGATCTCCCCCGCCGGCCGCAGGATCCGCCGCACGACGGCCTCGGTCTCCTCGGGCGGCAACGCTCGGCCGGCGATCGCGCCGAGGGTCGCGGCCAGGTGGTCGCGGAGGGCCGCGAGGTCGGCGGGGGCGAGCCGGCCCGTCAGTCCCTGCCATCGCCGGCGGTCCCAGGCGTGCAGGGAGCGGCGCAGCGCGGCCTGGACGCGCCGCTCGCCGAGCGCGGGCCCCTGCGGTCGCCAGGCCCACTGCCAGGCGAGGTGGGTGTGGAACGGAACGAGGACATCGTCGAGGTCGAACAGGACGGCGTCGACCTGGGTCTCCCCGGAGGCGAGCGACACGGACCCCTCGCGCTACGGGCGCCCGCCCTTCTGGAGCTCGAGGAGGTCCTCGGTCGAGACCTTCTCGCCCTTCTTGAGGCGCGCCAGGAAATCCTCTTCGCGCGGCGGCTCGGCGGGGGACCAGCTCGTCGGCGCGCGGCCGCCCCGGGCGGCGTAGAGCATCTTCTCGATGTCCCGCACCTCCTCGATGGCGCTGATGTGGCCGCGGTGGGCCTCGTCGGCCCGGGTCTTGACCTCGATGAGCTTGACCTGCGCTTCGTCGGCCCGGCGTCGCAGGTCGTCGACCGACTCGTACAGCGCGACCATCGTCTCGTGCTCCCGCTGGGCCTCCTCGGCGAGCTCGCCGACCCGGGCGTGGTGCTTCTCGGCCTCGGTCCGCGCCTCGGCGAACGCCTTCAGCGTCTCCTCGACCTTCGGGTCCTGGCGGAGCTGGTCGTCCTGGTCCCGGATCGCCGCCTCGAGGCGCTTCATCTCCTCGATCAGGCGCTTCTCCTGCTCGCCGGTCAGGGCGGTCGTCATGTGGCGGAACTCGAGTTCCTTGAGCTCCTTCTTGAGGCGCCAGACGGGGATGGCCCCCGGCCGCGCCGGTCGGCTCCGCTTGAGCTCCTGGACCTGGTCCCCGAGCTCCTGGAACTTGCGGTTCCACTCCTCCCGCAGCCGCTTCGCCTCGCGGACGTCGACGTTCAGCACATCGCGGTGGCGCCGGTGCTCCTGGGCCTCCGCGCTCTTGTCGTGGACCTCGTCGAGGATGCGGGACCGCTCCTCGGCGGCGGCGCGCGCCTCCGTGTTGAGCCGGTCCCGCTGCGCGCGGGCATCGTCCGCCCGTGCGTTGCACTCGGCCCGCTTGTTCTCTAGCTCTTCAATCGCGTCGGTCAAGCGGCCAGCGGCCCGCCCCCGGAGCCTCCCCGGGGCGGGGAGCCGTTCGACAGGGCCGCACGATATAAAGGCTCCGAACCGGGCCCCTCGCGTCGTTTCGTCTGCCGCGTCATACTAATATTCGGTGGCCCCGCTCGATGGCGACGTGGAAGAGGTCGGACGGATCTTCGGGGACGTCGGCCTCGGCCAGTTCCAGCTGAACCTACTGAGCCCGGTCGAGCGGGGCGACTACCTCGCGGTCGAGGACGAGGTCCACGGGAAGGTCCTCTGCCAGCTCGACGATCTCCGGCGGAAGAGCGACCTCAACCTCGAGCGGGCGGAGTCCCTCGGCACGAGCGACGACGCGGCGATCCACCAGAGCCTGCTCGGCTTCGCCCGGATCATCGGCTACCGGGACGGGCAGGGGATCGTCAAGGCGCCGACGATCCCGTTCCGGCCGGGCGCGCACGTGTTCCGGGCGGAGGAGCCCCTGATCGCCGAGGTCCTGGGCCTGAAGCACCGGGCGAACAGCGGCGCGTACGTGGGGCTGCTGCGCAACCACTCGCTGCACGTCGAGCTCGACATCAACCAGCTCGTCCAGCGCCACGTGAGCGTCCTCGCGAAGACCGGCGGAGGGAAGAGCTACCTCCTCGGGGTCCTGATCGAGGAGCTCCTGCGCCACAAGGTGACGTGCGTGATCATCGACCCCCACGGCGAGTACGGTTCCCTCCGGCTCCCCGCCGAGAAGAACGGCCTCCAGGCCCGATTCGGGGTCGAGTCCCAGGGATTCGCCCGCCAGGTCCAGGAGTACTCGCCGGACGTATCGCTCAACCCCACGGCGAAGCCGCTGACGTTCTCGCTGCGGAACATCGACCCGCGCGAGCTCCTCGTCTTCATGGGCCTGACGAACGTCAAGACGTTCCTGGCCCCCCTGAAGCAGCTGATCGAACGCGTCGCGACGGCGAACCCCGACTTCACCGTCCACGACCTCGTGCGGGCCGCGGAGGGCGGCGAGGGGGCGACGGCCGAGATCCTCCAGGAGCGGCTCGAGTACGTCGAGCAGACGAAGCTCCTCGGACCGGTCGGGACCAGCCTCAACGACCTCGTGCGCAAGGGGGACGCGACCCTCGTCAACCTCCGGGGGATCACGCCCGACGTCCAGGAGCTCGTCGTTGCGCGGGTCGCCGCGACCCTGTTCGATAACCGCAAGAAGGGGCGGATCCCGCCCCTGTTCCTCGTCGTCGAGGAGGCGCACAACTTCGCCCCGCAACAGGGGACGGTGAGCTCCTCCCGGGTCCTCAAGAACATCGCGAGCGAGGGACGCAAGTTCGGCCTCGGGCTGTGCGTCGTGACCCAGCGGGCCGCCCGGGTCGACAAGAGCGTCCTCTCCCAGTGCAACACGCAGCTGATCCTCCAGGTCACGAACCCGCTCGACCTGAAGGCGATCGCCCAGTCGATCGAGGGGCTCACGACGGGAATGACCGAGATGATCCAGTCGCTGCCGGTCGGCGTCGCCCTCGTGACCGGGGGCGGCTACCACACCCCGCTCTTCTGCGAGGTCCGCCCCCGGGCGACCCGGCACGGCGGCGAGAGCGTTCAGATCGTCGCGGCGTGACCCGCACCGGGGAACGGTCGGCCGCCCCGGCCTAGTTCCGCGTCGTGGCGCTCTCGAGGTAGCGGACCACCGTGCGGACCGCGAAGGCGGTCGCTCCGCTGTTCTGGTACGCGGGCTGCCACTTCCGCGTGAGCAGGTTCGTGTACGCGGGGCCGGCGATGTCGAGGTGCGCCCACGGGGTGGAGCCGACGAACGTCTCGAGGAACGCGGCGGCGGTCAGCATCCCGGCGACGGAGATCTCGGTGGAGTTCCGGACGTCCGCGACCTCGCTCTTGACCATCTCGCGGTGGAAGTCGGTGAGCGGCATCCGCCACAACGGTTCCCCCGTGAGCGCCGAGGCCGCCAGGAGCCCCTGGGCGAGGCGGTCGTCGGTCGAAACGAGTCCGGCGGTGTCGTCGCCGAGCGCGACGACCTCGGCGCCCGTCAGGGTCGCGAGGTCGATCACCTCGTCGGGCTTGTACTGCTGGACGACGTAGGCGAGGCCGTCCGCGAGGACGACCCGGCCCTCGGCATCGGTGTTGAGGATCTCGATCGTCTTGCCGCTGAACGTCCGGACGACGTCGCCCGGCCGGTACGCCGAGCCACCGGGGAGGTTCTCGGCGCAGCAGAGGACCCCGACCACGCGGGGGGCGACCTCCATCGTCGCCGCCGCCCGGAGGATCCCGAGGACCGCGACCGCCCCGGACTTGTCGAACTTCATCTCGGCCATGCGGGGGCCGGGCTTGATCGAGATACCGCCCGAGTCGAACGTGATCCCCTTGCCGACGACGGCGATGGTCCGTCCCCGGCGGGCGCCCCCCGGGTACTCGAGGACGATCATCCGCGGCGGGTGGCTCGACCCCGATCCGACGGCGAGGATACCGCCGCACCCCATCTCCGCGAGCTTCTTCTCGTCGAAGACGGTGACCTTCAGGCCGAACTCCTTCGCCAGGCCGCGGGCCTCCTCGGCGAGCCGCTCCGGCGTCGCCGTGTCGGCCGGCAGGTTCGCGATGTCCCGGGTCCAGACGACGGTGTCGACGAGCGCGAGCTCGTCCACGACCGCCTTCTTCACGATCGCCTCGTCCCGGACGAGTTCCTCGCCGAGGTGAACGGCGGCCTCTTCCACGCCGCCCTCGGTCGTCGACTTGTACTTCACGAACTCGTAGGCCCCGAGCGCGGCGCCGTCCACGATCGCGCGCGCCGCCGCCTCCGGGGTGAACGAGTCGACCGCGAACGACGGGAGGCGGAACGCGACCGTCCGGGCGCCCTTGCCCTTCAGTCCGCGCACGACCTCGGCCGCGGCGCGCCGCAGCGTCTCGGCATCGAACCGGGCCCTCGGACCGAGGCCGATCAGGACCAAGCGGCCCCGCCCGTCCGGGCGGTGAAAGACCGACAGCTCGCGACGCTTGCCCCGGAGCTCCTTGCGCTTCCACGCGGCGGTGAGGAGCCCGCGGCAGGCGGTGTCCTCCCGGGCCAGGCTCCGGGGGAACGTGTCGTCCTTCTCGCCGCGCTCGAAGAGCGCGCTGACGACCGCGTCGGCCCCCGCGTCGAGTGCGTCACGGCGATCGACCGTGACCTTCATGGTCCGGTCCCGACTAGAACGACGGGCGGATCTTCTGGCGGTCGATCCGGATGCCGGCCGGCGTGATGCAGAGGAGGTTCTTCGCGATCCCCGCGACGTCACCGCCGGTGTCCTTGGCGACGTTCTTGAGATCGATGCTCATCCGCTTCACGGCGATCTGGTCGTTGGCGATCGACGTGTAGTCGAGCAGGACGATGTCGCCCTGGTAGGCGAACTTCGAGACCTGGTGGAGATCGTCGAACCGGAGGATCTCGGCGAACCGGACGTTCCCGCGGGCGCCCGCGAGGGCGGCCGTCTCGTCCTCGAACTGCATCGACCCGAGGTCTACGAACGACCCCTCTTCCAACGTGTCGGACCCGTGATGGCGCCGGAGAATCCCGCTCTTCTTCATCATGGAGGCGTGCCCCTCTGCTCGGGGCCTCTGACGGGGAGGTTGCTTCTTAAGTCTATTGTTCCAGCGCGCCCGCGGATTTTGTTCTCTCGACCGGCCGCCCCCGTCACGCGCGGCGGGTCCTCGCCGCGCCCGAGGGCCGTTCCGGCGGGGCCTCCCGCGCTTCCCGCGGACCCGCCGGTGCCGCCGGGCCCGCGGGCAGAGCGAATCGCAGGCAGAACGTTACCCGATAGAGGTCCTGCCCGTCCTTGCGTCCGAAGAGGCTCGGCGACTCCGTGACGCGCGCCCCGAACCGCTGACGCGCGTAGCGGGCGATCGACCGCGCGGCGAGGGTATCGGTGAAGAAGCAGTCCCATCCCTCGGGCCGCTCCTCGCGCCAGGAGAACGCCGCGGCCCAGTCGTTCCGGGCCTCCTTCAGGATCCCCTCCCAGACCCGCTCGAGACGGGCGCGGAGCTCCCGGGCCCGCTCGGACCGGTCGTCGCCGGAACCGCGCAGCTGGACGATCGCGGTATAGTACTTCCCGCTGCGCCGGCTGCAGGCCGGGCAGGTCCGGTGGACCGTCCGCACCGAGAGCCGGAGCTCGACCTCCCGCTCCACGCCGCGGAACGCGACCCGGGCCCGCCCGACGAGGTCGCGGACGGTCGAGGTCGACCGGACCTCCTCCCAGCCGATCGTGCGCAGGCCGACCTCGGGGTGGAAGCGGAGGAACGGCGCGAGGTCCTCGGCGGTCAGGACGGCGCTCGCGCCCGCGCGTTCCCAGTGCCGGCCGAGGAGCCGGGCTCCGCACGTCGGGCAGACCACGACCTCCGCGCGCTCGGGGACCGCGACCAGCACGACCCGGTCGGCCGCACAGTCGGCGCAGAGTCCGTCGGTGAGCGTCCGACCCGTGCGACCGCAGACCACGCAGAACTCTTCGGCCGTCATCGTCCCTGCCGGTTCAGCGGACCATCGAGAAGATCTGGGCATGGGGGACCCCGCCCAGCTCCCCGGCCGTTCCCGGGGCGAGGTACCCCGCCTCTTCCGCGAGCCGGAGCACGCGGCTGCCGAGGAGGTTCGCGATCGTCGCCCGGGCGAGGGCCCCGACGAGCTCGTCGCGCGACACCTTTCGCTCCCCGTAGAACTGGCTGGACACGGTGACGGTCCGACCCCGCTCGCCGACCGGGAGCTCCCGTCCGAGCAGCTCCGCGTCGCACGCCGCCACGACGACCTCGGCCCGGACACGGTGCACGCGCATGACGAACTCCCCGTCGGTCGCCATCGCCGGATTCGGCCGTGGAATGATGGGCGGGAGTATATGAGAGGGGCTCTGCGGGAGGGACGGGCCCTAGAAGAACCGCACGAGCTGGAGCTGGCCGGGGCGCGATTCGATGATCTCGCCCTGGTTCCGCAGCGACTGGAGCAAGGCATCCGCCTTCGGGGCGGGGATCCCGGCCTTCTGCGACGCCTCGAGGTACTGCTCGGAGGAGAAGTGCCCGCCGTGCTGTTCCTGGAGCTGCTGCATGATCCGCATCACCGTGTCGAGCCGCTCCCGCTGGCTGTGGCTCACCCCGGTCTGCGTCAGGTCGATGTCGAGCTTCCCCTCCTTCGTCATCGAGACCCGGCGGAGGAAGTTCTCCATGATCCGCACCGCCCGGCGGGCGTCGTCGGCGGTCACGATGCTGGAGAGCCGGGCGCGGGCGGCCGCCTCGCTCAGGCGGACCAGCGCCTCGAGCTGCCGCGCGGTGATCGGCACCGGGGAGTTCGGCTCCTCGCCCTGGTGCCGAATGCGCACGTAGAAGTCCTCGAGCACCGTGAGCGACTCCTCGGAGAGCCGGGGACGGATCGTCCGGCGGGCGTAGGCGATGTACTTCTTGAGGAGGTCCGGGGAGAACGGGGCGACGTCCCCGTCGTCGCCGGTCCCGCCCGGCCGTTCGACCATCCGGTGGGAGGCGAGGATCCGGTTGGCGAGCCGCCGGTCCCGCTCTTGGTCGGGCTGGTCCTTGATCGAGAAGATGACATCGAACCGCGACAGGAGGGTCGGCGGGAGGTCGATCTGCTCCGCGATCCCCCGGTCGGCGGTGAACCGGCCCCATTTCGGGTTCGCCGCCGCGAGGACCGGGCAGCGCGCGTTGAGCGTCGAGGTGATCCCGGCCTTGGCGATGGAGACGGTCTGCTGCTCGAGCGCCTCGTGCATCGCCGACCGGTCCTCAGGGGTCATCTTGTCCAGTTCGTCGATGATCGCCATCCCCCCGTCCGCCAGGACCAGCATCCCGGCCTCGAGGACCCAGCGGCCCCCGGCGAAGTCGTCCTTCACCGCCGCGGCGGTCAGGCCGGCCGCGGTCGCCCCCTTGCCGCTGGTGTAGATCCCCCGGGGGGCCACGTCCGCGATGTACCGGAGCAGCTGGCTCTTCGCCGTCCCCGGGTCGCCGACGATGAGGCAGTGGATGTCGCCCCGGACGCGCACCCCGTCCGAGTGGCGCTTCGGCACCCCGCCGAACAGCTGGAGCGCGATCGCCTCCTTCTCCTCCTCCATCCCCTTGATCGTCGGGGCGAGCGACAGGACGATCTTGTCGACGACCGTCGGGTCGTCGCGGAACCGCTCGATCAGCGCCGTTTCCTCGGGCGAGATCTCGATCTCGGTGTACTCGAGGGTCTTCGATTCGAACGAGTTGCCGAGGACCATCAGGTCGAACGTCGTGTTCCGGATGACCCCGCCGCGCGACGGGCTCGCCCGCTGGAAGCTCTTCAGCACCCCGTTGAGGACGATCCGGTTCCCCGGGAGGACCCGGCCCGTGAGGTCCTCCGTCAGCAGGACCGCCAACCCCTGCGGGTGGGCCCCGTGCTTCAGGGACTCCGGGTGCTCCTGGACCTCGATCCGCTGGGCGTCGACGTACGTCGACTGCTCGGCGACGAGCCGGAAGCGGGTGCGCCCCTGGGTCTTCCCGCACCCTCCCTGCGACTCCGGGCACTCGAGCGGCTCCCGGAAGATGAGCGACGCCTCGTCCTGAGGCTCGTGGAACTGGGTGCGGCAGGCGACGCACTCGAACACGGCGTCCCGGATCTGCGGCCGCACCTCCGTGACGCGCCGCACGATCCCGTCGATGGCGACGAACCGGTTCAGGTCGGTCTCGCGGATCGCCCGGATCAGCCGGTGCACGGTCGGGGGCAGGCCGACGACCCGCATCCGCAGGCCGTCGGCCGCCGGGCCGCTGACGGGGAGGAGCTCGCGCATCGCGCGGGCCCCGGCCCCGAGGAGCTCCTCCGGCCGCTCGAGCAGGAGGTCGGCGAGCGGGGTGTCGGCCGCATCGATCAGCGAGAACGGCACCTCGAGCGAGCGCTCCTCGGGGTACCGGTCGAGGATCTGCAGGATCCTCGGCCGCAGCCCGGCCTCCTCGAGGACGGCCGCCCACCGGCTCTGGAGCTCGGGAGGAGCGGGCAGGGCCTTCTTGGCGACGACCATCGGTCTCGGCCTCCTACGGGTCCAGCCGGTAGCGGTCCCGCGGGAACAGGATCGCCTCGCGTATATTGGAGAGACCGGCGAGCACCCAGACCAGGCGGTCGATGCCGAGGCCCCAGCCCCCGTGGGTCGGCATGCCGTACTGGAACGCCTCGAGGTACCCCGCGAACGCCGCCGGATCGAGGCCGGCCGACCGGATGTTCTCCGTCAGCCGGTCGAGGCGGTGCTCCCGCGGTCCGCCGCTCGCGATCTCGAGCCCCCGGTAGTCGAGGTCGAAGTAGCCGGTCAGTCGGGGGTTGTCGTCCTTCCGCCCCGCGTAGAACGTGGACGCCTTGATGGACGTCGGGAAGTCGGTGATGAAGTAGAACGGCGTCCCGGACTCGGCGGCGACCCTCTCGCCGATCGCCTTCTCGTCCTCGGTGCCGAGGTCCCGCTCCGCCCCGGGCCGGCCCAGCCATTCCTCGCACTTCGAGAACGGGATCCGCAGGAACGGGGTCGGGACGTCGGGGAGCCGCTCGGCGAGAGGGTTCTCGACGGCCGCGAGCGCCTCCTTGGTCCCGCGGATCGTGTCGACGACGATCCCCTCGAGGATCTCGCGGAGCTCCTCCGCCCCCGAGATGTACCCGACCTCGGCGTCGAGGCTCGTGAACTCGGTCGTGTGCCGGACCGTGTCGGACGGCTCGGCCCGGAACGCGGGGGCGATCTCGAAGACCCGCTCGAACCCGGCGCCGATGAGCATCTGCTTGTACAGCTGCGGGCTCTGTGCGAGGTAGGCGCGTCCCTCGAAGTAGTCGACGGCGAACAGCGTGGCGCCCCCCTCGGCGCCTTGCCGGAGCAGCTTCGGGGTCTGGATCTCGAGGAACCCCCGCCGGAGGAACGCCGCGCGGAACGCGGCGAGGATGTGGGTCCGCAGCTCGAAGATCGCCCGGACCGAGGGCTTGCGCAGGTCGAGGACGCGGTGGTTAAGGCGGGTATCGAGCTCGGCCCCGACCTTGTCGACGACCCCGAGGGGGAGCGGCGAGCCGGCGCGGGTGACGACCGAGACGCGGACCGGGAAGAGCTCGATGCCCCGACGCGATTTCTCGCTCCGCCGGACCGTCCCTTCCACGTCGACGACCGACTCGCGCGGGAGCGCCTCCAGTAGCTCGAACAGCGCCGGGTCCGCGACCCCCTTCTTGAGCGTGACCTGGGTGGTGCCGGTCCGGTCGCGCACCAGGGCGAAGGCGACCCCCCCGAGCGCGCGGTACTCCTCGAGGTGTCCGGCGATCCGGACGGAGTCCCCGTCCAGGTCCTTCAGCTCACGCGACAGCCGGCGGGGGGGCGACAGGGGCTACGACCTCCTTGTGCGCGACAGCGGCCCGGACGAGGCCGAGATACAGTGGATGCGGTGCCTCCGGGCGGGAGAGGAACTCGGGGTGGTACTGGACGCCGACGAAGAACGGGTGGTCCCGGATCTCGAGCGCCTCGACCCGGCCGTCCACCGCCGTGGCGGTCACGGCGAGGCCGTGCGTGCGGAACCGGTCGATGTACGCGGGGTTGATCTCGTAGCGGTGGCGGTGGCGCTCCCAGATCTCGTTCTTGCCGTAGATCTCGAGGAGGCGGGAACCGGGGGCCAGCGCGACCCGCTGCGCCCCGAGGCGCATCGTCCCCCCGAGCTCCGAGAGCGATCTCTGTCCTTCGAGGAGGCAGACGATCGGGTCGGGGGTCGCGGGGTCGATCTCGGTCGTGTTCGCCGACGCCAGGCCGAGGACGTTCCGGGCGAACTCGACCGCGGCGATCTGGAACCCGTAGCAGACCCCGAGGTACGGGATCCCCCGGGACCGTGCGATCTCGACCGCCCGCATCTTCCCCTCGACCCCCCGGGCCCCGAAGCCGCCGGGGACCAGGATCGCGTCGGACCGTTCGAGTCGGGCCTGCAGCGAGGGGTTGCGGGGGATGTCCTCCGAGTCGTACCACTGGAGATGGAGGTCGACGCCGAGATGGCCCTGACAGTGGTGGAACGCCTCGGTGTGCGAGAGATAGGCGTCGTGCAGTTCGACGTACTTCCCCACGACGGCGATCTCGACCGACCGGTCCGCCGCGCGGTACGTGGCGAGGAACTCCTTCCACGCGGCGTAGTCGGGGGGTCGGTCGGGGAGGCCCAGCAGCCGACAGATCAGCGGGCCGACGGCCTGGGCCTCGAGCACGAGGGGCACCTCGTAGATCAGCGACAGGTCCGGCACCGAGATGACCGCCTCGGGGGGAACGTCGCAGAACAGGGAGATCTTCGCCTTGATGTCGGCGGTCAGCGGGGCGGGGCCGCGGGCGATGATGATGTTCGGCCGGATGCCGATCGCCCGAAGCTCCCGGACCGAGTGCTGTGTCGGCTTGGTCTTCGCTTCGCCGACCGGGCCGACCACGGGGACGAGCGTCGTATGGACGAACGCCATGTGACCCTCGCCGAGCTCGTAGGAAAGCTCGCGGAGCGCCTCGAGGAACGGCATCGATTCGATGTCGCCGACCGTCCCGCCGACCTCGACCAGGACCACCTCGGCCCCGGACGACTGCGCGACCTCGCGGATCATCCGCTTGATCTCGCCGGTGACGTGCGGGATGATCTGGACCGTGTTGCCGAGGTAGTCGCCCCGGCGCTCCTTCTCGATCACCGAGCGGTAGATCTTGCCGGTCGTCAGGTTGTGGGTCCCGGAGAGGCTCTGCCCCAGGAACCGCTCGTAGTTCCCGAGGTCGAGGTCGGCCTCGGTGCCGTCATCGAGGACGAACACCTCCCCGTGCTGGTACGGGTTCATCGTCCCGGCGTCGACGTTGAGGTACGGGTCGATCTTGAGGATCGTGACCGAGATCCCTCTCGCCTTGAGGAGCCGGCCGAGAGAGGAGGTGGTGATCCCCTTGCCGAGCCCCGAGATGACGCCGCCGCTGACGACCAAGACCTTCACGATCGTCGCCCCCGCCCGCTCGTAGCGGGCCCGGGCATAAAGGCTTGGGCCGCCGGGCCGGGGGGATATGCACCGGGAGCGACCGACGCGGCGCCTGGCGGCTCAGAACGGGCGCCGCCGGCCGGCGGAGTCCCGATGGAACCGGGCGAAGTCGGGGAGGCCGGTCAACCGGCCGGCCTCGAACACCGGGCCGTCGGTGCAGACATGGAACGGGCCGAGGGCGCAGGCATCGCACAGGCCCACGGCGCACTTCATCAGCCGTTCGACCGCACAGAACACCGGGACGCCCCGCTCGGCTCCGAGGGCCGCCACCTTCTGCATCATCACCTCCGGCCCGCACGTCCAGATCGCGTCAAACCGGCCCGCGGCCGCAAGCCGGGACGCCACCGGGGTAACGAACCCGCGTTCGCCCTCCGAGCCGTCGTCGGTCGCCACCTCCACCCGGGCCCCCATCCGGCGGAACCGGTCGTGGAACAGCAGCTCGGCCCGGGTCGTCGCGCCCAGCGCCACGGTCACGGACGCTCCGCGCGCCCGCGCGAGCTCCGCCGCAGGGGCGAGGACGGCCGCTCCCGAACCCCCCGCGACGACCAGGAGCGCGCGGGGGGAGAGGTCGAACCGGTTGCCGTAGGGGCCGCGCAGCCCGATCGTCCCGCCGGGCCGGATCGACTGGACCCGTCGGCTCGAGTCCCCCATCGCCTTGACCGTCACGCCTTTCGACCCTCCCTCGGTGTACGAGACGGACATCGGAAGCTCGTCGTCGCCGGGGAGCCAGATCATCAGGAACTGTCCGGGGCCGACCGGAGGCGCGTACGGGAATCGCAGCGTGACCGTCGACGGAGTTTCCTGCACGCAGTCCGTGACCCGAACGACGGTGCGCACGACCGGTCCTAGCGCGAGGTCGATATAGCCCCTCGGCCACCGGTCAGGCGGCGCCGGCCCGGTGGGCGACGCCCACCGCCTCCTCCAGACGGTGGATCCCCAGCTCATCGAGGAGGGAGGAGAGCCCGGTGGCCAGCCGGCCGAACACGCCGATCCCCTCGAAGGCGATCGCCGTCCCGATCTCGAGGGCCCGGGCGCCGGCCATCACGTACTCGAGCGCATCCTCGGGGGTCGAGATCCCGCCGACCCCGATCACCGGGATCGAGATCCGCTCGAAGATCTGCCAGACGCACGCAAGACCGACCGGCTTGATCGCCGGGCCGCTCAGCCCCCCCAGCCCGTGCGAGAGCACCGGGCGGCGCAGGCGCACGTCGATCGCGAGCGCCCGCAGCGTGTTGATGGCACTCACCGCCGCCGCCCCGCCGCGCTCGGCGGCCTCGGCGAGCGCCGCCGGGTCGGCCGCGTTCGGGGTGATCTTCGCGATCACGGGGATCCGGACCGAGTCGACCACGGTCCGCACGATCCGCTCGACCTGGGCGGGATCGCTGCCGACCTCGGTGCCGAACCCCTCGGCGTGCGGACAGCTCAGGTTCAGCTCCAGCGCGGCGACGCCGGTCCCCTCCATCCGCGAGGCAAGGCGGGCGAACTCGTCCGCGTCGCCCCCGAACACCGAGCCGATGATCGTGGCCCCCGAGGCCTTCGCCACTTCGATCTCCCGAGGGTACTCCTCGATCCCCGGATTGGGCAGCCCCATCGCGTTGAGCATCCCCCACTGCCCGTACGTTTCGACGGTCGGGTTGGGGTACCCGGCCCGAGGAACGCTCCCGATCGACTTGGTGATCACGCCCCCGGCCCCCGCCTTCCAAGCACCGGCGAGCGACTCCCCGCTCTCCCCCCAGACGCCGGACGCGAGGAGGAGGGGATTGCGCAGCGCCAGCCCGGCGACGCGGACCGCGAGATCGGCCACGGCATAGAGGGACGGGGGCTCGCCTTAAATCGGCTCGCCCGGATGTCCGGGCGATGCATCTCGAACGGCTGACCGACGCGGCACGCCAGGCGCTCGAGCGCGCGTTCCAGCGGGCGGCCGAGCTGCGCCACCCCGCCGTCGAGCCGGAGCACCTCTTGGCGGCCCTCCTTGCGGAGGACGAAGGGCCGGTCGTCCCGCTGCTGCGCTCGCTCGGAGTGCCGGTGGAGAAGCTCCGCGCCCGGACCGAGGAGACCCTGTCGGGCCGCCCGACGGCCGACCACGTGGCACCGTCCGACCAGTACCTCGCGCGCAAGCTCGCCGAGGCCCTGGACGCCGCGGAGGCCCAAGCGGCCCGACGCAAGGACCGGTACACCACGGTCGATCAGCTGCTCTTCGGCCTCCTCGCCACCCCTTCGCCGGCCCGCGACCTCCTGGAGGAGTTCGGCGTGCGCAAGGCCGCGCTCGAGGCCGAGCTGGAGAAGGTCCGGGGAGCGGCCCGGCCCGTGGAGAGCCGGGGCGAGGAGGCGCAGTATCGCGCCCTCGAAAAGTACGGCAAGGACCTGACCGCGCTCGCGCGGGAGCGCAAGCTCGACCCGGTGATCGGCCGGGACGAGGAGATCCGCCGCGTGATCCAGATCCTCTCCCGGCGGACCAAGAACAACCCGGTCCTGATCGGCGACCCGGGGGTGGGAAAGACCGCGGTGGTCGAAGGGCTCGCCCAGCGCATCGCCACCCGCGACGTGCCGGACGCGCTGCGCGACAAACGGCTCGTGGCCCTCGACCTCGGCGCCCTCCTCGCCGGAGCGAAGTTCCGCGGGGAGTTCGAGGAGCGGATGAAGGCGGTCCTCCAGGAGGTGGAGCGCTCGGAGGGAGCCGTCCTCCTGTTCATCGACGAACTCCACACCCTCGTGCACGCCGGGGCGACGGAGGGCGGGGCACTGGATGCGTCCAACCTGCTCAAGCCCGCCCTCGCCCGCGGGACCCTCCACTGCATCGGCGCCACGACGACCCAGGAGTATCGCCGGTACATCGAGAAGGACGCGGCCCTCGAGCGCCGGTTCCAGCCGGTCCCGGTCGCCGAGCCCTCGGTCGAGGACACGATCTCGATCCTTCGGGGCCTCAAGGAGCGCTACGAGCTCCATCACGGCGTACGGATCCTCGATGCGGCGCTGGTCGCGGCCGCGACGCTCGCGGCGCGGTACATCCCCGACCGGCGGCTTCCCGACAAGGCGATCGACGCGATCGACGAGGCGGCCTCGGGCGTGCGCCTCGCGCTCGACTCCCGTCCCGGAGAGCTCGACCAGCTCTCCCGACGGATCCGGCAGCTCGAGATCGAGCGGATGGCGCTGTCGAAGGAGAGCGATCCGGCGAGCCGGGAACGGCTCGGCCAGCTGGAGCGGGAGCTCGCCGGGCTGAAGGAGCGGGAGACGGCCCTGCAGGCCCAGTGGAGCCGCGAGAAGGGCGAGGTCGAGCGGGTGCGCTCGCTGCGCGCCGAGCTCGACCGGGCCCGGGCCGAGGAGGAGGTGGCCGAGCGCGTCGGCGACCTCGAGGCGGCGGCCCGGCTGCGCTACGGGAGGGTCCCGGAGCTCGTGGGGCAGCTCGAGACCCTGTCCCGGGGGACGGCGGGGACCAACGTGGCGTCGATGCTCCGGGAGGAGGTCGGCGAGGAGGACGTCGCCCGGGTCGTCGCCAAGTGGAGCGGGGTCCCGGTCAGTCGGATGCTCGCGGGGGAGAAGGATCGGTTGCTCCACATGGAGCAGGAGCTCCGCGGCCGGGTCGTGGGCCAGGACCAGGCCGTCGACGCGGTCGCGCGCGCGGTTCGTCGCTCGCGGTCCGGCCTCGGCGACCCCAACCGACCGATCGGTACGTTCCTCTTCGTCGGTCCGACCGGCGTCGGGAAGACCGAGCTCGCCAAGGCCCTCGCCGCGTTCCTGTTCCACTCCGACCGCGCGCTCGTCCGGATCGACATGAGCGAGTACATGGAGAAGCACACGGTCGCGCGCCTCATCGGCGCCCCCCCGGGGTACGTGGGGTACGAGGAGGGAGGTCAGCTGACCCAGGCGGTCCGAAGCCACCCGTACACCGTCGTCCTGTTCGACGAGGTCGAGAAGGCCCACCCCGACGTGGTCAACGTGCTCCTCCAGCTGATGGACGACGGACGCCTGACCGACGGGCAGGGGCGGACGGTCGACTTCCGCAACACGGTCGTGATCCTCACCTCTAACCTGGGGACGGAGCAGCTTCCCCACGCCGGGACCGACGAGGACCGGCGCCGGGTGATCGAGCCGGCGCTGCGCGCGCACTTCCGCCCCGAGTTCCTGAACCGGTTGGACGAGGTCGTGATCTTCCACGCCCTCACCGAACGCGAGATCGGGGAGATCGTCGGCCTCCAGCTCGAGCAGGTGGCGTCCCGGCTGCGGGACCGACGGATCGTGCTGAAGGCGACCGACGCGGCGAAGCGGCTCCTTGCCTCGGAGGGATTCGACCCCGATTTCGGCGCGCGTCCGCTGAAGCGGACGATCCAGCGACGGGTCGTCGACCCGCTGACCACCCGGTTCCTGGCGGGCGAGATCCCGGACGGCAGCACGGTCGAGGTCGGCGTGAAGGCGAGCGAGATCGTTCTCTCGGTCGCGGCGGCGAGGCCCGCGGGGTGAGCCGTGCCCGGTTCGGTGACCGTCGCCCTCGTGGGGGCGCAGGACGTCGCGAAGGAGCTCGGCAAGAAGGGGACCGCCTCGGACCTGACCCTGTTCAATGCGGTCCACGACGCTCACGCCATGACCGTCGTCGAACCGACCCAGTTCCCCGAGAAGCTGGCGCCCCTGGTCGAGGCGCTGGCGATGGCGGACCGATGCCTCCTCACGGTCCTCGAGCTCTCCCGACCCGTGGCGGAGACGATCGCCGTCGTCGACCTCACCGACGTACCGACGACCGTCGTCGTCGGCCCGTCGATCGGGGACGCCGAACTGGACCGCGTGCTGAAGGGAAGCCGCCTCGACTCCGCGCCGCGCGTCCCCCTCGACTACCCGCACCTGCGGGCGATGCTGGAGGAGTGGAACGCGCCGTCCGTCGAGGGACCCGTGGAGGTCCCGATCGACCACTCGTTCCCGGTGAAGGGTGTCGGCGCCGTCGCGCTCGGGGTCGTCCGGCGCGGCACGCTGCACGCCCACGACCGGCTACGGCTCTTCCCCACGGGGAAGGACGTCGACATCCGCTCGATCCAGGTCCACGACGCCGACCGAAGGGACGCCGCGTGCGGCGAGCGGGTCGGGATCGCGCTCAAAGGGGTCGACGCCGACGAGCTCTCGCGGGGCCAGGTGCTGGCCCCTCCCGGGACCTTCCGGGAGTCGCCGGCGGTCCTCGGGGGTCCGCTCACTCGATGCCGGTACTACCGGGGCGACGCGGGCCCGGGCGCCCAGCTCCACCTCGCCCTCGGACTCCAGGTGGTCCCGGCGATTCTCGACCGCGCCGACGCCGCGGGCGTCGCCGTGACCGCCGATCGACCCGTCGCGTACCGTACGGGCACGACGGCGCTCCTCCTCGATCTCTCCGTGCCCGCCGGACCCCGGATCTTCGGCCGGTTCGCGGCCGCCCCCGACCCCGCGGTGTAGGGAACCGACCGGCCACCGGTGCGAGCGGCTCGGCCGCTACGCGAACATCGTGACCGATTCCTTGCGCAGCTCCTCCTCCCCGACGACCTTCTCGATCGCCCGGTCAAAGTCTGCCATGGTCACAGTATCGCGTTCCTCGCGGATCGCCCACATGCCGGCCTCCGTGCAGATGGCACGGATGTCGGCCCCGGTCGCCCCGTCGCACCGGTTGGCGAGCGACTCGAAGTCGATCGGCTCCCGGATCGCCATGCCCCGGGTGTGGATCCGGAAGATCTCCGCACGTCCCTGGTAGGTCGGGACCGGGATCTCGATGATCCGGTCGAACCGCCCGGGCCGGAGGAGCGCATCGTCGAGGATGTCCGGGCGGTTCGTCGCCGCCACGATCTTCACGTTGGCGAGCGGTTCGAAGCCGTCCATCTCCGCGAGCAACTGCATCAGCGTCCGCTGGACCTCCCGGTCGCCGCTCGTCGCGACCTCGAGTCGCTTCGCGCCGATCGAATCGACCTCGTCGATGAAGATGATCGTCGGCGCCTTCTCCCGGGCGAGCTGGAACAGCTCCCGGACCAGACGCGCGCCCTCGCCGATGTACTTCTGGACGAGCTCGCTGCCGACCAGCCGGATGAACGTGGCGTTCGTGTGGTGCGCGACCGCCTTGGCGATCAGCGTCTTTCCCGTGCCCGGAGAGCCGATCAGGAGGACCCCCTTCGGCGGGTCGACTCCGACCTTCTTGTAGAGGTCGGCCCGCAGGAGCGGGTACTCCACCGCCTCGCGGATCTCGCGGATCTGGTCGCCGAGCCCTCCGATGTCCGGGTAGCTGACGGCCGGCTTGTCGACGATCTCGCTCGCCGTCACGAGGGGGTCGAGCGAGGCGGGCAGGACGCCCATGACCGCGAGCGTCTGCTTGTTGAGCGCGACGCGGCTGCCGACGGTGATCTTCTCGTGCTCCACGGTCTCGGCGGAATTGACGACGAAGTCCGGCCCGGTCGAGGATTTCACGATCACGCGCCCGTCGGTCAGGACGTCCCGGACGCTCCCGACGATCAGCGGCGGGTAGCGGAGGCGATCGAGCTCGGTCTTCAGGCGCTTGACCTCGCGCTGGAGCCGAAGGATCTCGGCCTCCATGTAGTGGCGTTCGCTCTCGACGCGCTTGATCGCCTCGGCCAGCTGGGTGTTCCTCAACTCGAGGAAGTTCAGACGGTCGAAGCTGTCGTGCGGGGGCGCGGGGGATGCGTCGGGGTCGCTCATCGGTTCGTTGAGCCGAACGCCCTCGGAGTTCGGTACGTATGAGACAGCTAGGGGGCTTATAAGTAATCGACCATCGGCCCACGCCGAGAGGCGAGCGTGGGGGCGAAAATCCCGCGTCGGGCGCGCGCCTTCGCGCCCGGACATGTCACCGGGGCCTTCCTCCCTCGGACCGACGCCCGGGACCCCCGGGGTCGCGGTTCGGTGGGGATCGGGCTGGTGCTCGACGCCGGCGTGTTCGCGGAGGCCGAGTGGATCCCCTCCCGCCGATCCTGCGTCTCGGTCACCGCCGACGGGAACCCTGCCCTCGACATCTCGACGGAGGTCGCTCGAAGGCTCCTCGCCCGCCGACCGGGGCGCCTCCGCGTCCGCCTGCGTCACCAGCTGCCCGTCGGCCAGGGATTCGGGACGAGCGCGGCGGGCGCGATGGCGACCGCCCTGTCGGTCGCCCGGGTCGTGGGCGAACCCCGGAGCCGTGCGATCGAGACGGCGCACCTCGCCGACCTGTTCGGAGGAGGCGGCCTCGGCGGGGTCGCCGCGATCCTCGGAGGCGGCCTCGAGGTGCGCCTTCGACCGGGGATCCCGCCCTTCGGCCGGGTGACGCGCGGTCCGTTCCCCGGATCGCTCCTCATCGCGGTGGTCGGCCCACCGATGCCGTCCCCCGCCCTCCTGTCCGACCCCACGACGCTCGCCCACGTCACCGCCGCCTACGACGCGATCCGCGACCTCGTCGCAGCTCCGTCGCCGGACCGGTTCTGGACGGCGAGCGAGCGATTCACCGACCGGCTCGGGCTCGCCCCGCGGGAGGTCCGTGACGCGCTGCGCGCCGTCCGCCGCCGAGGCGGCCGCGCGGCGCAGGCGATGTTCGGCCGGAGCCTCTTCGCGGCCCTGCCGACCGGCGCCCGGAGGGACGGCGTGCTCCGGTGGATGGAGCGTCGCGGCCTCCGCGCGGTGGAGCTGAGCGTCGGCCGACGGGGGGCGAGGCTAGAGCCTCCGACCTCCGGGGCGTGATGCGGCGTCCGGACGGGGCGAGGTTCCCTGACGCCCGGACAGCAACGCTTTTCAGGCAGGGCCCGTCTCCGCGGCCCCCATGACCCGAAAGCCCGCCCGGATGTACCGCAAGGTCGAGGGCCAGATCTACACCCGGCGCGAGTACATGGGAGGCGTCCCCGCGTTGCGCATCACCCAGTTCGATACGGGCAACCTGCGCACCGAGTTCCCGTGCAGACTGTCCCTCGGGACCGAGGAGGCCGCCCAGGTCCGGGACGTGGCGCTCGAAGCGGCCCGGGTCAGCGCGGTCCGTGTCCTCGAGAAGGCGGCGCCGAACGAGTTCCGCCTCAAGGTCCGGCGGTTCCCCCATCAGATCCTCCGCGAGCACAAGATGGCGATGGGGGCCGGCGCGGACCGTATCTCCGACGGCATGCGACGTGCGTTCGGAAAGCCGGTCGGCCACGCCGTTCGGGCCGGCATCGGCTCCGAGCTGCTCACGGTCTATACGACGGAGGCGCACCTCGACGCCGCTAAGGAAGCGTTGCGGAAGGCCTCCCACAAGCTGCCGGTGCCGACCCGGGTGATCGTCAGCCCGATGGCGTCGTAGGCGTCGGCCGCACCACGAGGACCGGGCACGGCGCCCGGTTCACGAGCGCGGAGGAGACGCTGCCGAGGAGGAATCTCTTGGCGACCGAAAGGCCGCGCGAGCCCAGGACCAGGAGGTCCGTCGAGTGGTGGCCCACGAACGCGAGGATCTCGTCGACGGGGGCTCCCTCCTCGCAGATGCCGTCGACGGTCCGGATCCCGGCCGCCTGGGCTTGGCGCACGGCCGCGTCCACGAGGGAGCGGAACTGCGGCACGGTGCTCTCGGGGAGCACCGGAGGAAGCATCGGCTCGTTGGGCATCATGATCGCCGGCGTGATCGGGGCGATCGACAGGACCGTGAGCCGGGCGTCGTAGTGCCGCGCGAGGTCGATCGCCACCAGCAGGGCTTCCGCCGCATGGTCCGACCCGTCGATCGCGACCGCGATCGAACGAAACCCCCCGGCCATCCCGCGGAGGGAACGGGCGGCGACATACATGGACGTTGCGCCGGCCCGCCGACTCCACCCGCGGTTGCGCACAACTGATTTGTAGGAGACGCGAGCATCCTTCTGCCGACGGGTGTCGTACTTGGCTCCGGTCTGCAGCAACTGTGGTGCGTCCGACTTCGTGTGGGTGAACGAACTTCGAACGGGAACGATCGGGCGGGGCAACCTCTCGATCCGCTCCGGCGGGGAGCTCTCCCTCGGAACCCGGCTGTGCCGCAACTGCGGTCACGCCGACCTGTTCCTCAAGGATCCCTCCGTGCTGAGGATGCCGCACATGTGGCGGCCGGGGGAGTTCATTCCGATCCCCTCGAGGCCGGCGGCGCCGGTCGGCGCCCCACCGGCCGCGTCCGCTCCGCCCATTCATGCCCCCGCTCCCCCTCCGCCTCCACCGCCGCCTCCGCCACCCACGGCCGCTCCACCCCCGAGCCCACCGCCACCCAACCCTCCCCCGGTCGAACCGAAGGCCTCGAGCCCGGAACCTCCGACGCTCCCCGAGCCGAGCTCGGACGGCGGCGAACCAACGCCGGCCCCAAAGCCGGCGAGCCGGCGGCGAAGCACGAAGCCCAAGGGTCCGTCCTGAGCGAGATCTTCCGGTTCCCGCCGCGGTCGCTCCCCGGAAGATTCGAGAGCGGGCCCCCGCGGCTCGGTCGACCCCGACGGAACGCCCTACTGCCTCGCGGCGCGCCTACCGTGGAAATAGCGGGGCATGGATTTGAACCATGGATCTACGGGTTATGAGCCCGTCGGGATTTCAGGACGGTCGGGCAACGCCGGCCGCTTTCCTGACTACCCTACCCCGCTGCGCCGCGGCCATGGTGGCCGCCGTATATGAGCGTTGAAGCCGAGGGGGACCCGGCCGTCCTACAGTGACGCTCGGTGGGTCGCGGCGGCCGGTCTCGCGAGCGCGAACCGAGAGAGGTCGGTGAGCCCTAGGAACAGCATGACGATCCCCACGAACTCGGCGTAGTACAGCACGACCGGGAACGAGGCGACGTAGAACGCACCCCCCGCGCCGAGGACGCATGCGCCCGCGACCAGCAGGAGCCCCTGCGGCCGGAACGCCCGGCGCAGGTGAAGGACCGCGGCGGTCAGGAGCACCACCGTCGCGGGAATCGTGACGAGGGAGGACAGTACCAGCAGGAGGAGCGGCGGGTTGCCGACGACGATCCCGGCCCGGACCATCGAGTCCGGCATCGGCGTCGTGAAGCTGAACCACGCGACGACCCCGGTCACGGCCACCATGTACGCCGTGTAGAGGGACTCGAACCGACCCGGCCGGAAGCTCTTGGCGGACCCGAGGGAGAGGACGCCGACGATGGCCGCCGAGAGGAACACGTAGCTCTGCAGCAGCGGAGAGTTGACCACCCCGAGGAACGCGACCAGCTCGACCGCCAGGGCGGCGGTGCCGCAAAGGAGGCCGAGGCCGAACATCAGCTGGTGGCGGGACCGGCTCCGATACGACCGGACGAGACCCCGGACCGATAGGAACCCGAGGACCGCGGAGAGGAGGGCGAGGGAGACCGCGATGCCCACCGACTCGAGCTGCGTGCCGTTTCCCCCCGAGCTTGAGTAGAGGACCGGCAAGGGGCCATCTCCCTTGCGTACGAACAGTTCGGACGCCACCTCGGTGTGGGGGCCGCTCCCGTCGAGCCCGCGGGGCCCCGCCCTCGCGGGCGGTCGACCGGCGCCCTGGTCACGAACGGATCCCGCACCACGCCCCCGCGTCGCCTCCGGCCCCGGGGTAGGTCAATTATTCTTGACCTCGGGACTAAATCGGAGAGTACCCTTCGCGGCCTGAGGAGTGGCGGCACCCGATCCGTTCGGCTATGGCCAATGCGCTGATCGTTTTCGATTCTTGGTACGGGAATACGCGGCTGGTGGCGGAGGAGATCGCCCGAGGCATCTCCTCGACCGGTCGGGTGACGACGACCGTGACGAGCGTTCAGGAGCTCAGTCCTCCTCGGCTACGGCAGTACGACATCATCGTCATCGGGTCCCCGAACCACCTCGGGACCGCCACGCGGTCGGTCAAGCGCCTCCTGCACCGCATGGCCCAGGAACGATTGGACACGAAGACGGTCTCCCTGTTCGACACCTGTTTCCGGCGGCAGACCGCGTCCGTGACGCTCCAGATGAAGCAGGCCCTCAACCGCGAAGACCCGAACCTCCACCTCGCCTCCCCGGGGATCTCGGTCGTCGTCGACGGGATGAAGGGACCGATCCACGAGGGCGAAGTGTCGAAATGCCGTGAGTTCGGCGAGCGCCTCGCCGGCATGGCACTGGCCTGAAGCGGGCGGCGCGGGCGCTCCTCCGCACCGTACACCAGAGTGGCCCACGGGCCCACCCTTCCCCCGCCCTGCCAGCTCCGGTTCGGGCGCTCTGCGGCCGTTGGCCCGACGCGGCCGAGCGGCCCGGGTCCGCCATTGTGTACGCGGCCCGCTATCGCCGGGCCGGTCGAATGATGGCACCCTCTC